>ERZ1027036.1334-NODE-1334-length-11088-cov-4.924318_pt1 | contig 11088 bp, 8 predicted proteins | sample MGYA00519441_ERZ1027036 | MGnify/ENA primary metagenome ERZ1027036 (study PRJEB26926, sample SAMN06164792) | human gut metagenome | biome: ENVO:00009003; feature: ENVO:2100002; material: ENVO:00002003 | host: Homo sapiens | place: USA | collected 2012 ... | reverse complement strand
CTTTTTCACTTTTAAAACCCAAAATATTATACCTTTTTTCAAATGATCAAACCTTTTTTTTTCAGCTTAGACAGTTTGCCAAATCGAAAAACATAGAAAAAGGTGTAATATTTTTCACAAAATCATAAGAAAACAAACTTTCTAAATGAGAAATCATAAAATATCACCCCTTTTCCTGCCTGAAGTCCATTATAATATAAATTTGTCTGCATTTCACTATGAAAACTAACAAATTTGTATTGTTTGAACTGACGAAACAACCAAAAGACGGGAAAGCAATATTGAAATTTATGTTGATTTTCGCTAAATTATAGACATCAAGAAGAACACGGATTCAAAGAACGGACGGAAAGCTGAGACAGCAAACGGATCAGTGTTGAACGAGAAACCAATGGCAGGCGCGACCTGCAAAAGTATTTTTCTAAAAGAAAGAGAGGAATAATCACTATGAAAAAGAAATTAGCAGTTATGGCACTCGCAGCAGCAACACTCAGCATGATGGCTATGCCGGTTTACGCTGACGATCTGGTAACAGTTGGATACGCTCAGGTTGGACATGAATCAGACTGGCGTACAGCAAACACCCAGAACTATCAGGATGTTTTCTCAGAAGATGCTGGATACAGCCTTGACCTTGTAGACTGCGACAATGACAATGCTGCACAGCTTGAAGCTGTTCGTACTTTCATCAGTAAAGATATGGATTATATCGTAATTGCTCCGATCCAGTCCGCTGGCTGGGACACCGTTCTTCAGGAAGCACAGGATGCAGGAATCCCTGTAATCATCGCAGACCGTGAGATCGAAGCAAGCGACGACTTATATGATGCATGGGTTGGAACAAACACAACAAACGAAGGTATCACAGCTGGTAACTGGTTAGCTGAGTACCTTGGCGATAAAGACGCTAACATTCTTGTAATCGAAGGTTCCGTAGGAGCTTCCGCAGCACTTGGACGTACAGAAGGATTCAATCAGGTAGCTGGCGAGCATGATAACTGGAAGATTCTTGATTCTCAGTCCGGTGACTTTACACAGGCTGGTGGCCAGGAAGTTATGGAGTCCTTCATCAAATCCTACGAGGGACAGTTCAATGTAGTTGTCTGCCAGAATGATAACGAAGCATACGGCGCAATGGATGCAATGGATGCAGCAGGTATCACCTATGGTGTTGATGGCGATGTAACTCTTATTTCCTTCGATGCAACACACGATGGACTTCAGTATACATTAGATGGAAAGATCAACTGTGATGTTGAGTGTAACCCGATCCAGGCTGAGGTTGTTAAGGGCGTAATCGAGAAAATGCAGGCAGGCGAAGAATTTGAGAAGACAACACTTGTTGAGGATCAGGCATTCGTAGCACCTGGAATCGAGAGCGAATATGCAACAACTATGACTGATGAAGTTCTGGCTGGACGTGCTTACTAATCAGAAAAATCAATCGGAGAGTGTGAAAACAGCAGAGCTGTGAAACAATCCGTAAACATCGAAATTGGTTATCAGCAAGCAGCTGAAAACCGATAAAGATGAACAAATAGGGGAGGAAAGTCCCAAGGCGGATTTTCTTCCCCTTAATTTTCGCGAGCAACGAGGAGAATGAAAAATGAAGTTGATAACGGGAAGGGAGGAATCGCGTTGGAGGCAGGAGTAGTATTGAAAATGCAGGGAATCTGCATGACATTCCCAGGTGTAAAAGCACTGGAAGGCGTGGATCTGACATTGAAAAAAGGTGAAATCCGAGCGCTGATGGGAGAGAATGGCGCGGGTAAATCCACATTGATCAAGTGCCTGACCGGCGTAAATAAATTTGAGGCTGGAGAGATTTATCTGGAAGGATTTGATCATCCCATCGTAAATAAAGATACCATGGACGCCCAGAAGAAGGGCATTTCTACTGTATATCAGGAAGTAAATCTCTGTCCAAACCTTTCGGTGGCAGAGAATCTTTACATAGGCCGTGAGCCGCTGACAAAGCTTGGAACGGTCAACCGAAAGGCAATGAACCGTCAGGCAGCTGCCCTTATGAAACAGCTGGAGCTTGACGTTGATGTAACACGTAATCTTGAAGAATATTCACTGGCATTGCAGCAGATGATCGCAATTGCCCGTGCTGTAGATATGGACTGTAAGGTGCTTATTCTGGATGAGCCCACATCTTCACTGGATGACCGTGAAGTAGAAAAGCTTTTTACCATGATGCGCAGACTGAAGGAGAAAGGTGTAGGAATCATATTTGTTACCCATTTCCTGGAACAGGTTTATGCAGTATGTGACGGAATTACCGTTCTTCGAAACGGTCAGCTGGTTGGCGAGTATGAGATCGCAGATCTTCCGAGAGTGAAGCTGGTAGCAGCTATGATGGGAAAAGATTTCGACGATCTTGCTTCCATTAAACCGGAGACCACAGGAGATAAGAGAAAAGAACCGATGGTAATCGAAGCCCGTGGCTTAAGCCACGCAGGAACCATCAAACCATTTGACCTTGATATCCACAAAGGAGAGGTTATTGGACTTACCGGACTTCTTGGAAGCGGACGAAGCGAACTGGCACGTACTATTTACGGTGCTGACCGCGCCCAGACTGGTACTTTGAAAGTAAAAGGCAAGGAAGTTAAGGTGAAAAATCCTATTGATGCCATGCATCTTGGAATGGGACTTCTTCCTGATGACCGCAAAGCGGAGGGAATTGTTGCAGATCTGTCCGTAAGAGAAAATATCATCCTTGCAATTCAGGCAAAACAGGGCATTCTGAAAAAGATCCCTATGGCAAAACAGTGTGAGATTGCAGACAAGTATATCGATCTTCTCCAGATCAAATGCGCAAGCCGTGAGACTCTGATCAAACAGCTTTCCGGTGGAAACCAGCAGAAGGTTATCCTTGCAAGATGGCTTGCAACAAACCCGGATTTCCTGATCCTGGACGAGCCTACCCGAGGCATCGATATCGGTACCAAGACAGAGATCCAGAAGCTGGTTCTGAAGCTTGCAGATGAAGGAAAGAGTCTAATCTTCATTTCCTCTGAGATCGAGGAAATGCTCCGTACCTGCAACCGTATGGCAGTTCTCCGTGACGGTCAGAAGGTTGGAGAGATTGATGAGGCAGATATGAACCAGATGAACGTAATGAAAGCAATCGCAGGAGGTGAGCAGTAATGGGTAATTTCAAAAAACTGGCGCAGAAACGTCTGTTCCTTCCGGTTTTCAGTATGATCCTGGTCATGCTGATCAACGTAGTATATGATATTGCAACAGGAAGTGCACCGCTTTCCTTCTTTATGATTTCCATTAAGAATGGTGTACTTTACGGACGTCTGATCGACATCCTGAACCGTGGAAGTGAAATCGCCATCCTGGCAATCGGTATGACACTTGTTGTATCTGCTTCCGGCGGTACTGATATTTCCGTTGGTTCTGTAATGAGTCTTTACGCAGGTGTCTGCTGTATGATTCTTGCAGGATACGGAAATGTAAATGTACAGGAATATGCGCATCCGTTGCTGGTTGGCATTGGAGCCGGACTTCTTGTCACTTTGATTTGTGGTGTTTTTAACGGATTTCTGGTTGCTTATATGAATATTCAGCCTATGGTCGCTACCCTGATCCTATGGTCGGCAGGACGTGCAGTGGGACTTCTTCTTTGCAACAGCCAGATCGTTTATGTGCGTGTTCCGTCCTTCCAGAAGCTTGGTGCTTACTGCGGAATCATTCCAACACCGATCATTGTGGCAGCTGTGTGTGTGGCAATTGCTTCTATTGTACTTCGCTACACAGCACTTGGAACTTACATCCAGAGTGTTGGTATTAACAAAAAAGCTTCCCGTATCGCAGGCTTTAATTCCGCAAAGATCATCCTTATGTGCTATGCAATCTGCGGTCTTTGTGCAGGTCTTGCAGGTATGGTTGCAACCTCCAGAATCTATTCAGCAGATACCAATAACATCGGTCTGAACATGGAGCTGGATGCAATTCTTTCTGTAGCACTTGGCGGCAACAGCCTTGGCGGCGGTAAGTTTTCCCTGGCAGGTTCCATCATCGGAGCGTACACTATTCAGGCGATTACCACAACTCTGTATGCACTTGGTGTTTCTTCTGCACAGGCACCGGTATTTAAGGCAATCGTAGTTATTATTATCGTAGTAATTCAGGCTGAGCCAGCCAAAGCCTTCTTTAAGAAGCTGACAAAGAAATCCGGAAAGGAGGCAGCTCGGGCATGAAAAAGAAAAAAATAAACAGCAATAACCTGTTGCTGCTGATCACCATTGTATTATTCTTTGTAATGTATGCTGCAGGATGTATCGTATATGCGGACAAAGGCTTTACCCGTTTCCAGACATTTCTGAACATCCTGATCAACAATGCAGGTCTGATCTGCATCACAGCTGGTATGACATGCGTTATGCTTACTGGCGGTATTGATATTTCCGTAGGTTCCCTGGTTGCTATGGACTGTATGATCCTGGCAGTGGGAATCGAGCAGTGGGGATGGTCCAGCCCGGTACTTATGCTTCTGATTCTTGCAATTGGCATTATATTTGGTATTGTTCAGGGCTTCTGTATTTCCTATCTGGAAATCCAGCCTTTCATCGTTACTATGGCAGGAATGTTCTTTGCCAGAGGTATGACAGCCGTGATCTGTAAAGAGCAGGTAAGTATTGTTTCTGACAAGATTTTTACCACTCTTTCCAGCTTTAAGATTTCCCTTCCATTTGGAGGGTATCTGAACAAAAAGGGAATTATGCAGTTTCCATACCTTCGTGTAACTGTTGTAGTTGCATTGATCGTAATTCTTGCTATTTATCTGATGCTGAAATACACACGCTTCGGCCGCAGTATTTACGCAGTAGGCGGCAATCAGCAGTCTGCAACCCTGATGGGACTTGATGTTAAGAAAACACAGATGAAAGCATATATTCTTTCCAGTTTCCTTACTTCCATCGGCGGAATCTGCTACTGTCTGAATACCATGGCAGGTACTACCACCCAGGCAACCGGCCTTGAAATGGACGCTATTTCCTCCGCAGTCATCGGTGGTACACTTCTTACCGGTGGTGTAGGAAATGTACTTGGTTCCTTGTTTGGTGTATTGATCAATGGTACGATTTCTACTTTGGTTAAAACCAATGGAAAACTGATCAGCTCCTGGTCCAACATTGTAACAGCAATCCTGCTGTGCTTCTTCATTGTACTTCAGAGTGTATTTGCACTGGTAAAGGAGCGGAAGAGCAAATAAAAATTGAATAAAGACTGAAATGAGACAGGCGGGTACATGATTGAAATGTGTATCTGTCTGTTTTGTTTTGGGCATAATGGAAGAATGGGTAACATACAAATTAGTTAATTGCAATTTACTATATTACGATTTAGTCAATTACGATTTGGTAAATCGTAATTGACTAAATTAAAAGGCTATGATAAAATATCTTTATAAGGGAGGGGGCACACATATGTTTATAGGAAGAGAGCGAGATTTGGCGGCCTTGAATCGTTTATATACATCTGGGAAATTTGAATTTGCAGTTATATATGGCCGTCGCCGTGTGGGGAAGACTGCTCTTATCAGTGAATTTATTAAGGACAAGAAGTCTATCTACTTCATGGGGGTAGAAAGCAATGAGAAACAGAATCTTGAGAACTTTAGCAAGAATATTATAGAATATGGTTCTGGAATCGTGGCAGATACTTCTTTTGCATCTTTCCAATCTGCATTGGAATATGTATTTAAGCTGGGTGAGAGTGAACGGCTGGTTCTTGCCATAGATGAATATCCGTATGTAGCGCGCGCTTCTGAGAGTCTGGCATCTACTTTGCAAATGTTGATTGATAAATATAAGGATGACTCTAAGCTGATGCTTATTTTATGTGGTTCCTCTATGTCATATATGGAAGATCATGTGTTGGCCTATAAAGCACCGTTATATGGCAGGCGTACCGCGCAGATGAAAATACTTCCTTTTGACTTTGAAGATACCTGCAATTATTTAAAAGCATTCTCTGATATGGATAAGGCACTGCTTTATGGTATGGTAGGCGGTACACCCCAGTATTTGTTACAGATTCGGAGTGATTTAAGCGTAGAAGAGAATATTAAGAATACTTTTTTGAATCCCACATCTTCTTTATTTGAAGAGCCAGAGAATCTCCTGAAGCAGGAGGTACGTGAGCCTGCACTGTATAATGCCATTGCCACCGGATATTCAAGATTGTCTGAGATTTCCACGAAGGTAGGTGAGAATACGGGTACATGCTCCACATATCTGAAGAATCTCATATCCCTTGGTCTGGTTGAGAAGGAGAATCCTTATGGTGAAGCGAATTCCAAGAAGTCTATTTACAAAATTGCGGATAATCTTTTCCGCTTCTGGTATCGATTTGTTCCAGAGAACAGCTCTATCATAGCCCGAGGGGCAACCGATCTGGCATACAGCAGGATTGAGTCACATTTATCCGAGTATATGGGACTTGTATTTGAGGAAATCTGTCGACAGTATCTTTGGAAATTATTGTTGACCGGAGAGTGTCCGGTAGAATTTTCAGAGCTGGGGCGCTGGTGGGGAAATGACCCGAGAACAAGAAGCCAGTCAGAAATTGATATTATGGGAGAAGCAGATAAAAATACAGCTCTATTTGGCGAGTGTAAATGGACAAATGAAAAGGTGGACCTGGGCGTTCTGGAAACTCTTGTGGCGCGCAGCCAGTTGTTCCATTATCCCAGGACGTATCTGTATCTTTTTTCAAAAAGCGGATTCACAAAGGGGTGCACAGATGAGGCACAGAAGATTGGAAATGTGAAGCTGGTGACGTTTGAGGATATTATGGAAGTTTTGGGGAGAAAGTCGTAGTAGGAAATGCCCTGAGCTTGAAGCTGAAAGTGGTTACTATAAAAAGTAAACTATTGGATTCAGGCATCAGGGCATTTACCATATAGAAATTTATTCTTCCTGTCCCAATTTCACAAAAATCGGTTCATGCTTCATAGCCGGAATAATTTTTTCCATCATATCTTTCATATTAATTTTCAGGCTGGATGTGTTAATACAAGGGTGACAGCCGATGTAAGGTTCCTTCAGGAGGTCTTCATCAATAAGCAGCTGCACATGATTTTCCTTATCGTTCATAAGCCCAAGTATACTGACAGAACCAGGTGTAATATCAAGGAATTTCTCCATATAAGTTTCATTGCCGAAGGAAAGTCTGGCAACGCCAAGCTGGGAAGATACTTCCTTTGTCTTAAACTTCTTGTCGCCTGGCAGGAGCAGCAGATAGAAGTTCGTTTCCTGGCGGTTGCAGAGAAACAGGTTTTTGCAGATTACTGCATCAAGCACTTTATCCACATCTTTACAAGCTTCAATGGTCATCAGAGTTTCATGGTCAATCCTCTGATAAGGCACCTGAAGTGCATCAAGAAAATCATAAGTACGTATCTCTTTTTCAAGTCTGCCCGTGGTATCTGCGGGACGTCCGTTTTCAAGCTTTAATTCCATGGTGTTCTCCTTATGTATTCCCCCACAGGGGCTTTTTTTGTCAAATATCTGGGGAATATTGTAGCATTGAGCGTTTTTCTTGTAAAGTGGAGGATGTTCTCCCACAAATTGTGATGCACATCTTTTAGAAAACATTTTTCAAATATATTCCGGGATGGCGATGAATATTTCAGAAAATATATGCATATATAAGTTCGGAGGCGGATATCTGTCCTTAGTTACGAATACAGAATGCACATTTTCGTAAATTTTTGTGCATTTCGTTCCCTAAGCGTGCAGTTCATTCCCCGAAATCAGGATAGTGGAAAAGGAGGTGCTATAATTGGAACATAGTAGAGATTTAGCCGTATGGCGCACAGTGCTATACAGGCTGGAGCCTGTTTGAAAAATCATTCCCGTAATCCTTGCAGAAAGTCTTTTTCAAGCACGCTCCGGAGCATCCGGTGAAGGACCGTAAATGTTCACTGGATCTCAAATGTTTTAATGTTATTGTTCGCTTTAGATTATACAAAACGTTATCAGTGGACAGTAACTGTTAAGCAACTGCCAACAAAAAAAGGTTGCGAAAAGGAGGAAGCATTATGAGGAAAAAGCAGTTTTTACAGTTCAGGAGAGCGATGGCAACGTTGCTGGCTGTAGCAATGATCGGGCAGAATACAGTGATGACCACCGCTGAGAATTACGTGGCTGATAATACAGCTGTGGTTGCAGAAGAGCAGGCTCAGGAACCGGAGGTTCAGGTTGAAGAGGCTGCATCACCGGCAGTTCAGGAATCGGCACCGGCTGCAGAAACACCAACGGAACCGGCAGCGCAGGCAGTGGCAGAGACACCAGCGGAACCGGCAGCACAGGCAGTGGCAGAGACACCAGCGGAACCGGCTGGTCAGACAGTGGCAGAGACACCAGTGGAACCGGCGGATCAGACAGTGGCAGAAACGCCAGAGACTCCGGCTGAGCAGGAACCGTCAGTTTCAGCAGAAACTTCTTCAGGTAGTGCATCTCAGGAACCAGCAGCAGATGCGGATAAAGCATCAGCGGCTGAAGCAGAAAGCGATGGAAATACAGCTCCTGTAGAGAATCCGTCCCCAGAGTTGGGAAAGGAGGTTCTCTATCGTATAACTTTCAATGGAGATGCAGCAGCTCACGGAACGATTCAGGTGAAAGGGGAAACTGCTCCTGTAGATGTTGCTTCTTATAATAAAGAAGTGAAGGAAAATGAGAAATTTGAATTTTCCATCACAGCAGCACAGGGATTCGAAACGGAGCGGGTTACTCTTGAAGCAGATGGTACCCAGCTTGTTAAAAATGCAGAAGGATTCTATGAAATTCCGGCAGTAACCAAGGCTGAGAATATCCTGGTTACATACAAAGAGATTCCACAGGAGTCTGCTGCGAATACCGGAAGTACAGAAGAATCGGAAGAAGAACCGGAAGGAGAACCGGCAGAAGAACCCATTGAGGAAAACACAGACGAATTGGAAATGCCTGTATTTGATTATTCAGGTTCCTGTGCTGGTGTTACCGCAGCAATCTATGCAGAAGAAGGTGTACTGCCAGAAGGAACTACCGTGGAACTGGCACCTTTATCCGATGCTCAGATTGCAGCAGCAGTAAGCGTACTGGGATGTGAAGTATCTGACATTCTTGGTCTGGATATTACATTTATCTATAACGGCGAAGAAATTCAGCCTTCCGGAAATGTAGCAGTATCTTTTACAGCAGCAGAGATTGCAGACGTGGATGTAACTTCTGTTTATCACGTAGGCGATGACGGAGCAGTCAACGAAGTAGCAGCCAGTCAGGAGGGCAGCAGCCTGGGTTTTACTACAGATAGCTTCTCAGGCTATCTGGTAAATCTGGCAGGGCTGAATGGACAGCCGAGTGAAACTGCAATTACTGGTAATACAACTGTTGCTGTTGGCGAGACAATTACGTTAACAGGAAGTGGAAATAAAAAGAATTGTTCTTATAAACAAACGTGGAGTTCAAGTGATTCAGACACAGCAAAAATTTCTGCTGGTAACGGCAAGAGTGCAAATGTAACTGGTATTAAGGAAGGAACAGTTATAATTACACATAACTATTGTGCTAGAGATGCGAAGAATCATTGGGAGCATACTGAAAGATCAGAAACTATTGAAGTAACCGTAACAGCACCTGTCTACGCAACTGAACTGTTACTTCCAGAAACGGTATCCGTTGACCGAGGTGAAAAAGTAACAATTGCACCAATCAGTCTTAAACCTGAAAATGCTACTCTTACATGGAAATCCGATAATTCAGCAGTAGCAACAGTAGATAGTAAAGGTATAGTTACAGGCAAGAAGCCTGGAACAGCTACAATTTCCGCACAGTCTGGAGATAGGATAGCTACTACAACTGTTACAGTTAAGGCAAAGAGCAATGGCAGCGCTACTACAGGAAAAACCTGGAATAATGTTGAATTCTATTATCTGAAAACGCCTACATCTGATAAGAATTCGAACGAAACAAGTCAGTGGGGAACATGTTTAGGAATTGGAACGATAGATCTTACGGATGCAATTTGGGATAAAAACAACAAAAATACATTCGATAATGTTCCTGCAAGAGTTATATCCTGGCCAGCGGGTGGTACTGTTAATGGAAGTACTTATGATGTTAGTAAAAATTCGACTGCTTGGAATGAAATTCTGAGCTACTGGAAAGATCAGGTTCAGAAAAATTTAGGCATAAAAATTACGAATGACGATATAGAAAGCATTACACTTATACCGTACAAAATTTCAGATAATGCGACCTATCATGTAGATTGTACGATTGATATAAAATGTAAGCGGGTTGTAACTGCAAAATATTTCTTATGGGATGCAGGTACAAATGTAACTCAGTATGATCAGGTTTATGCTAAGAGCTTTGTTATAAACAAGGGTACGACACAACCAAGCGATAGTGACAAATTATCGTTGCCTTTGACGAAAACGGTTGATGGAAAGAATTACACATTGAAAGCATGGTACAGAAATTCGTCACTTCAGGGTGAAACAGTGACATTTCCATATTCAATTGGAGAATCTAATGTTAATTTTTATGCAAAATACGTTCGCTCAGATATTAAGTACACAGTAAATTATTATTGGAATGGAACGACAGAGAAAGTAGCGGATTCGGTAACAGGATTTGGTGGGGAACCTGGAAACGTTATAACCGAAACCCCAAAAATGATTAATGGCTATACACCAGTTTCTTCCGAAAATAAGCAGCTGGTTATCTCAGAAAACGGAACTAATGAAATTAATTTTTACTACTTTAAAAATGTAGAACTGACAGCAAACAGCGAAACTGCAACCTATGATGGAAAGGAGCATAGCGTTAGTGGTTACACAGGCGTTCCAGAAGGTGTAAGCTTCGCAGGCATTACGGTTGGTACAACTGGAACGAATGCCGGAGAATATCCTGCAGCATTTGCAAAAGGTACTGTTGGAATGACCGATGGTACTGGAAAGTATATTGTATCGAAAGCGATAGATGGAAAGCTTGAAATCGGTAAGGCAGCCGTAACCTTAAAGAGTGCAACCCTGAGTCTGTCTCTTATACACATCTGACGCTGCCGACGATCGCATAA
>ERZ1027036.1333-NODE-1333-length-11111-cov-5.691299_pt1 | contig 11111 bp, 7 predicted proteins | sample MGYA00519441_ERZ1027036 | MGnify/ENA primary metagenome ERZ1027036 (study PRJEB26926, sample SAMN06164792) | human gut metagenome | biome: ENVO:00009003; feature: ENVO:2100002; material: ENVO:00002003 | host: Homo sapiens | place: USA | collected 2012 ... | reverse complement strand
GTTCAACGGCAGCCGGTCTGTAAACATCGCAGGCTGCAAGAAGAGGCTTTTTCCCTTTTGCTTTAAACTTACCTGCAAGTTTGGCTGTCGTTGTTGTTTTACCTGCACCCTGAAGACCCGCCATCATTATGACAGTTATCTCATTACCCGGTTTCAACGCTATCTGTGTTGTCTCAGAACCCATGAGTGCAACCATTTCTTCATTAACAATCTTAATTACCATCTGTCCGGGTGTAAGACTCTGCATAACATCCTGACCTATGGCACGCTCTTCGACCGACTTGACAAACTGCTTTACAACTTTAAAGTTTACATCAGCTTCAAGCAAAGCCATCTTTACTTCTTTCAGAGCTGCTTTTACATCAGCTTCAGACAGACGGCCTTTACCGCGAAGATTTTTAAATATATTCTGAAGTTTATCTGATAAGCTGTCAAATGCCATAAATCCTCACTTCTGTCTGATTAAGACTTAAACGAATATCAAAAATTATCGAGTATATCTTTTGCGATAAGCTGTATACTCCTTATGTTATCAAGACTGCCATTATTACTTTTAATAAACTCATCTGATAACTGTTCAATCTCATGCACCTTTTCTTTTGTCTCTATAAACTTAGATACAAGATGCAGCTTTTCTTCATAACCATTCAGTGTATTATTAACACGCTTGATTAAATCATGAACTCCCTGCCTTGAGATACCATACTCATCAGCAACCTCGCTTAATGACAAATCATTAAAAACAATATCCTGATAAATTCCTCTCTGGTGTTCATTAAGAAGCTCACCATAAAAATCATATAAAAGCGTCTGTTCTACAAACTTTTCCATAGCAGCACCACTCTCATAAAATTTGAAACCTTGAGAATAATATCATAACCAGGCATGCGTGTCAAGTATTTTTACTTGACAAAATTAAAAAAATTTACAGCATAAAATTTAAATATAATCTGAAATATATGGTATTTCATGCATTAAAACATTATCGAGTGTCTCAACAGCAGCCCTCGGTGCATCTATCCTTTCAAGTTTCCATAGCTGCATTGCGGATTTATATCCTATAAGAAGTGTTGTAAGCGATGCAATGTCAAGTTTTATATGATATTCTGCTTTCTGCTCGGTTATAAAACATCTTCCTTTGCTAAACAATACATTAATACTCTTATTATTCCATGACAAAAAATCATCATGGATATCAAGTTCTATGCAAACATCTTTTTCCGACGGTTTACAGCTGTACTGGAGAAGAAACTTATCAATATCTATAATTCTTCCCATTATGTACGGACGTATTGATTCTTTAATATTACCATCAGCCATCTCAAAAGCAATCGGTTCATTATAATATGTATTGCCTTTTACTTCATTTATCATGGACTGATGTGCACGTATAAAACGCCAGAGACCATTCTGTGCTTCCCTGTTTAAGAAAATCATCTCTTTTATGTACATAACATTTTCTTTTATAAGATAAACCATATATCCCTGTGGCTTTTTATGACTATTATAATAAACAGCTACAACTGTATCATCCTCATCCCATCGCCAGTATTCTTCCCATGCAAGGCTGTTACGGTAAAGACATCCGTGTGTTTTTGCCGCAAACTGCTGGTGAAGATTAATAAAATCCGTATTTTCCCATGTGACACGACGTACATATCCGGGAATATCATCAATCTTTGGTATCTGATTATTCTTTATTATATAAGAAATCTTATTAGAAATAATCTCCCATCCAAACTTACGATACAATGGTATAGAATAAGGATATAAAAGTGCCATTGACTGACCTCTTTTTCTCATATGGCTCAGGCTCTTGTGCATAAGCGTAGCCATAATACCCTGTCCTGAATACTCTGGATATGTACATACACTCGTTATAAAGCCGACATGATATAACTGATGATAAATATTCATATCAAGCGGATATACAGCAAATTGTGATATTAACGAATCATTATCAAAACACCCCACAACATCAGCTCTCTGCAAAACAGGAAACTTTGACTGCTTAATCTCGTCATTTTCCCAGCCAACTTCGGTAAGTTCCTGTTCTGTAACCTGAAATGCATATCTTAAAAGTGCATTATATGCATCTAAATCTTTTGTTGTAAGCGAACGTATTGTGTAATCTTTAAGATTATTTTTTAAATGTTTCATAAAATATGTATCATAACTCCTTATATTATTGATGAGTCTTTTTCTTTTTTGGAAAATCATTCTCATAATCAACACTCATCTGTGTCTGTTCATTCTTATCAAGCCCCTTAAATACCAGCTTTTTAATCCAGTGATACATAATGGCAAACATCGGAACTCCAAGAAGCATACCTGCAAATCCCCATATATCTCCAAACAGGAATATTGAAAAAAGCACCCATATACTTGAAATTCCTGTTGTATCACCTATAATCTTAGGACCTAAAATATTACCATCTATCTGCTGTAATATAAAGTCAAAAATCACAAAGAAAATGCACTGCATGGGATTAACCATAAGTATGAGAAGTGCTGATAAAAACAACCCGATATACCATCCAAAAAATGGTATTACATTAAAAATTCCAACTATTACAGCAACAAGTGTTTCACTCATCATGACTTTTCCCGGATTAATCCATCTGAAAATCATCATGCCGGCATAACAAATAAGCGAAACCACCACTGCATCAAGAATCTTTCCATTGATAAACCCGCCAAAAACGCGGTCACAATATCTTGCCTCTTCCATTACAATGTCAGCCTTTTCTTTTTTTAATATACTATACACGATAAGTTCTGCCTGCCGTGCAAATTTCTTTCTTGAAAGCAGCAGATATACAGCAACTATAAAACCTATAAATATATTAAGAAGCACACCAAGCAGATTAATTACACCTGACGAAATCCCAGTTGCCACTTTCTCAACAGAATCAAGAAGTCCGTTTGAAAGCCAGTCCTCAAGCATCGTATATGCCTTATCAATCACCTGTTGCGAATATTGAAGCAATTGTTCATCAGAGCTAAGCGAATGGTCAAGCCATCCTATAAGCTTATCTGCACTTGATGGCAGAATCTGAACAAGTCTTACAACACTGTCAATCAGCTGTGGAATAACAATCATAAGTATAAGATAAATTGCAATAACCGCAATAATTATTCCTGCAAATACACTTAATGTCCTCGATATTTTTTCCTTAGTATGCTCATTCTTCATCTTTGAAAATAATTTATCAAACAAAACTTCAAGCTTATTACACAAAGGGCAAATTATATATGCCAACGCTGCACCAATTATAAATGGCATCATAGTTTTTACAATATGCCCGATAACACTCTTTATCGCATCTATCTTATATAAAACAAAAAACAGCATAATAGACAAAGCAAATGCAAGAAACAAGCTTCCGGCAAGATATAAATACTTTTTAAACGTATCTTTCATATTAAATAATCCCTCACATATTCTATAAATAGTCAATTCATCCCCTGCTATTTCTAAAACTATATTAATATTACAGCATAACATAGTATCACGCAATGGAATTTTCAAAAATTTTTTAAAAAATATCAGGCAATATTAATAATATGCATATTGACACACACACAATATAGTGTTATATTGACTTTGTTAAAATAATAACAATCTTTTTTGGGCAGAAAATATTGGTTCTGCTGCAATTATAAGAAAAGGAATAATAACAAGGAGGATAAATCCTCTCCTCGCCATGAGGATATAGTGCATCAAAGATGCACATTAGGATTTTTGCTCCGCAAAAACAAGGAGGATTTTGTATGTCAGAAAAAATTATGTCGGGTACAGAAATTGTTGACACAGTAGACGCACTTGAAAAAAAAATTGATGAAGTGCGTAAAGCACAGCAGATTTTTTCAACTTACACACAGGAACAGGTTGATAAAATATTTACAGCGGCAGCTATCGCTGCAAACCAGGCCAGAATCCCACTTGCCAAAATGGCAGTTGAGGAAACAGGAATGGGAATTGTTGAGGACAAAGTAATCAAAAACCATTATGCTTCTGAGTATATTTACAATGCTTATCGTGACACAAAGACATGTGGCGTCATCGAAGAGGACTCAGCTTATGGAACAAAAAAGATTGCTGAACCAATTGGTGTTGTAGCCGCAGTAATTCCTACGACCAACCCTACTTCTACTGCTATTTTCAAGTCTTTAATATGTTTAAAGACAAGAAATGCAATAATAATAAGCCCTCATCCAAGAGCCAAAAAATCAACAATCGCAGCTGCAAAAGTTGTTCTTGATGCTGCAGTAAAAGCAGGTGCTCCAAAAGGCATTATAGGATGGATTGATATTCCGTCTCTCGAACTTACAGACACACTTATGAAAGAGGCTGATATAATTCTTGCAACAGGCGGTCCTGGAATGGTTAAAGCTGCATATTCATCAGGAAAACCTGCACTCGGTGTAGGTGCCGGCAACACTCCTGCCATTATTGATGAAACAGCTGATGTTGTTCTTGCAGTCAACTCAATCATCCACTCAAAAACATTTGACAACGGTATGATTTGTGCTTCTGAGCAGTCTGTTATTGTTGACAAAAAAGTTTACAAAGCCGTAAAAGATGAATTTATTGCAAGAGGCTGCCATTTTCTTACAAAGACCGAGCTTGACAAAGTCAGAAAAACTATCCTTATCAATGGCTCTCTCAACGCAAAGATTGTAGGTCAGAGTGCATATACCATTGCAAAACTCGCCGGAGTTGATGTATCACGTGAGACCAAAATTCTCATCGGAGAGGTTGCTTCTGTTGACTTATCTGAAGAATTTGCGCACGAAAAGCTTTCACCTGTTCTTGCAATGTACAAATCAGACGATTTCAACGATGCAATAGATAAAGCTTCACATCTTATCGCAGACGGCGGATACGGACACACTTCTTCTATTTATATTAATTCAGAAACAGAAAAAGAAAAACTTGATATATTTGAAGAAACTATGAAAACATGCCGTATTCTTATCAACACCCCTTCTTCTCAGGGCGGCATCGGTGACTTATACAATTTCAAGCTGACACCTTCACTTACACTCGGCTGTGGCTCATGGGGCGGCAATTCAGTTTCCGAAAATGTCGGCGTCAAACACCTTCTTAATATTAAAACCGTTGCTGAAAGGAGAGAAAACATGTTGTGGTTCAGAGCACCTGAAAAAGTATATTTTAAAAAGGGCTGCCTTCCTGTTGCACTCAATGAATTAAAGACAGTTCTTGGCAAAAAGAAAGCATTCATAGTAACAGATCAGTTCCTCTACAAAAATGGCTACACAAAATGCATAACCGACAAACTTGATGAACTCGGTATTGTATACACAGTATTTTACGATGTTGCTCCTGACCCTACACTTGCATGTGCAAAGGAAGGTGCAAAAGCCATGAAGCTCTTTGAACCAGACTGCATAATCGCTGTAGGCGGCGGTTCAGCAATGGATGCTGGCAAGATAATGTGGGTTATGTATGAACATCCTGAAGTTGATTTCATGGATATGGCTATGCGTTTTATGGATATAAGAAAACGTATATACACATTCCCTAAAATGGGGGAAAAAGCTTACTTCATTGCCATTCCTACTTCATCAGGAACAGGTTCTGAAGTTACTCCTTTCGCTGTTATCACAGACGAAGAAAGCGGAATAAAATATCCTCTCGCTGATTATGAGCTTCTTCCAAAAATGGCAATTGTTGATGCTGATATGATGATGAACCAGCCAAAAGGTCTTACTTCTGCTTCCGGCATAGACGCACTCACTCATGCTCTCGAAGCATATGCATCTATTATGGCAACAGACTACACAGACGGTCTTGCTTTAAAAGCTATGAAAAATATATTTGAATATCTTCCTGCCGCATATGAAAATGGTCCGCACGACGCAAAAGCCCGTGAACAGATGGCTACAGCTTCAACCATGGCCGGAATGGCATTTGCAAATGCATTTCTTGGAGTATGCCACTCTATGGCTCACAAGCTCGGTGCATACCACCACCTTCCTCATGGTATTGCAAACGCACTCCTCATCACTGATGTAATGAGATTCAATGCTGCAGAAGTTCCTGCTAAAATGGGAACATTTTCACAGTATCAATATCCTCACTGCAAAGAACGTTATGTAGAATGTGCAGATTTTCTTCATATCAAAGGAAAAAATGATGACGAAAAATTTGAAAATCTTATTGCAGCCATTGAAGAGTTGAAGGAAAAAGTCGGAATCAAAAAGACTATAAAAGATTATGGCGTTGATGAAAAAGAATTTTTACGCACTCTCGACGAAATGACAGAAATGGCATTTGATGACCAGTGTACAGGTGCAAACCCACGCTACCCTCTAATGAAAGAAATTAAGGCAATGTACCTCAAGGCATATTACGGAAAACCAGTCGAAATTGACGAATAAGAAAGGATGTGTTTATATGAAAAAATGCATTTCACAAAATAACTTAAAATCAGTTTATCTTGAAAATAATACCGCAATAAAAGTTTTTTCCAAAGATTATAACAAATCAGATGTTTTATATGAAGCATTAAATACTGCAAGAGTTGAAGATGCCGGAGTAAATATTCCAAAGCTTCTTTCTGTATCTGTAAACAATGGTCAATGGGAAATCACAAGTGAATATGCGGACGGCATAACTCTTACACAGCTTATAAAAGAGCATCCCGAAAAAACTGCTGATTATATCAAAAAAATGGTTGAATATCAGGTTGATTTTCAAAAGAAATCCAACCCGCTTCTCTTAAAGCTTAAAGATAAATTAATAAGACAGATTAATGACATTGAAACTCTTGATAGTTCTGTAAAATACGAACTGCTCACAAGACTTAATACGATGCCAAAGCACACAAAATTGTGCCATGGTGATTTTTGTCCTGACAACATAATCGTAAATATTGATGATAATGCCGACATAACATCAATCACCGCTGTTGACTGGGTTCACGCAACGCAGGGCAATGCCAGTGCCGACATAGCCAACACTTATCTTCTGTTAAAGCTGCAATACTCTGACAGCAGCATCGATATCGCAGATATGTATATGACACAGTTCTGTGCTGCAACAGACACTAAAAAATCATATGTAACAGGCTGGCTTCCTATTGTTGCCGCCGCAAGAATGGCAAAAAACAAACCTGATGAAAAAGAACTTCTCGAACATTGGGTAAATGTGGTGGATTTCCAATAATAACGGCTATATTCACACCAAACTAATTAAATACAACAAGATATAAAAAGACGGCAGCTTTAACAACTAAACATCATTAAAGCTACCGTCTTTTAATTTTCATCAATAACAAGTGAAAAAATACTCTTTATATCTTCATCACTAATACCGTATCGTCTCGCCTTCTTTACAGCCATCTCAATATCAAGTTCAACTTCTTTTCTTTGCTCCTCTTCCTGTATTTCGGAATTGGACGCAGCAACATACGTTCCTTTACCGTGAACCGTCACAACAAAACCTTCGCTCTCAAGATAATCATAAGCTTTTTTAACTGTCAGTGCACTAATCTTTAATTCTTTTGAAAGAGAACGCACCGACGGAAGCATATCATTTTCTTCCAGCTTGCCAATACGTATAAGTGTTTTTATCTGGTCAACAATCTGTTCGTATATAGGAATCATCAATGTAGAATTTACTTTTATATTCATTTCATCACCTCATAAACAGTATATAACAGCATATATCTGTATGTCAACTGTTATATTGTGTTGTGGTATTCCAAATTAAATACAAAGATGTATCTTATCAAAAAACACCGCAAAAACAGGGGGTGGAACACACTGTTATACTATGTTCTACCCTGTTATATATACTTTATTTTATTTATAGTTTATACCTGATTTACAGTTGAACTGCTGGCACTGTTTGAACGTCCGTTGCCCGAATTTCCACCCGGCATTCCACCTTGCTGTTTTCCACCCTGCTGGTCACCTCCAAAGCTTCCGTTTCCGTCAGGTGCACTGCCTCCCGGCATATTTCCTGTACTACCATCACCAGAATTTGTTCCCGGAATATTCGGCATACCTGTATCACCGGAACCACCGCCAGGCTGGTTACTGCCTCCACGCTGTCCGCCTCCGAAACCGCCATTCTGACCACCGCCGAAGCCTCCACCGACTCCGTTTGTTGTAACATTGCTGTTCACCGTAATTGACTGTGTTGTGCTTCCCGCAGTTACCGTATATGTGCTTCCGCTCTTAATATCTGATGAATATACAATCGCAGACGAATAATTCTTTGTTGGTGTATATGACATTATCATATTTCCTGATGAATCCGTAAGTGAAAATGCAGAATTTGCACTTACAGTGCCTAATGTTGTAACAATACAGCAGCCGTTCTGTGCCGATGTCGGTGTTTCAAGCATTCCACTTGAACCAAATGCCATAAGTACACCCCCGTTAATTGTAAATGCACCGTCAAAATCGAGTGCTGTATCGCCATCGCTTGTAGGGCCAAGAACCGTTACATTGCCTCCGTTCATCACAATATTACCGTTTGAATCAAGACCGTCACCGCCTGCATTTACAAATATATTTCCGCCGTTGATTGTAAGTAAAACACTGCTGTCTGAAGATGATGCCTGACCGCCGCCAAAGCCGCCCATTCCCATACCGGAAGATGACGAACCGTCAGCCGCATTAATACCGTCATCGCTTGCCACTATTGAAATATCACCGTCGTTTAAAGTAATCTGTACGCCTTCAAGACCTTCGCAACATTTCTTAATATCTATAGTGCCGCCGTCAACCTGAAGATTATCATCTGCATGAACACCGTCATCACCGCTGCTAATTGTAAGATTTCCACCCGAAATAAGAATATCTTCGTTGCAGTGAATACCGTCATTTGAAGCCGTTATATCAAATTCACCGCCTGTTATTACGATATTTCCTTTTGAAGTATCCGTATCATACGTTGACTTCATTCCGTCGCTTCCCGATTTAATTGTGAATTTACCGTCTTTAATTCCGAGCAAATCTTTTCCGATTATTCCATCCTCATTGCTTGTTATATTAAAGGTTCCAGATACAACTTTCAAATCGTCCGTGCTCTTGATACCATTTCTGTATCCAGCATTGACATTAAGAGTTCCGTTTCCGTTAAATACAAGGTCTGCTTTTGAATAAACTGCCGAAGAAAAATCTTCGTCATCCACAGACTGGCGTGTTTTATCTGTAATTGTATTAGTTGTACCGTCAGCGAGAGTTACAAGAACCTTTTTTGCTTCCTCAACAACAACAGGTGCCGTACTTGAACTGCTTATTGAAGCACCGTTTAAAATCAATCTTACAGTTCCTTTCTCGCTGCAATTCACTTTTATGCTTCCGTCTGTTAATGTTCCGGAAATAATATAGCTTCCCGCAGATGTTATTGTAATATTTCCGTTTTCAACAGTAACACCGCTTCCTGAAACAGTTGCACCACTTCCTGAAAGATTTATCTTTGTACATTCTGATTCGTTATATGACGAATCTAAATCTTCACTGTCAAATTCAAGCGACAGTGCATTCTCACCGCTTTGTGAAAGATTCCCGGCAGAAACCGTAGATACATTTGATGATGAATCATCTGCTGCCTTCTGCCACGGCATCGCACAGCCTGTTATTGTAAATATTGCTATTATTCCCGCTGCCATTGCAGCCGTAAGTTTTTTGTAATTAATCATATACACTCCTCATTTCTGTCATTATTCTAAGTCTGACAAACTGACCACTCATCTGTTATTTGTTTTATGCGTGTATAATAATATACAGAAATGTATCAAATGTGTAAAAAGCGTGTTAAATTTGTGAACCGAATTTTTTTGTCCGCAAAATTTAACACGCTTTATATCGTAATTTTATCGCTTAATCACTTCGCCGTCGAATCAGATAAACCCTATATATAACTCACACATTCGATTCAACAGGAATAATTCTACCTGTTTTTGCAGTAACCCTGTGCGAAATAGATATTACCGTTCTGTCTTTACATACATTATTCAATGCATTAAGAACTGCTTTTTCTGTTTCTGTATCAAGATTTGCCGTTATCTCGTCAAGCAGGAGAAGCTGTGGTTTTGCCACTGCCGCACGGGCTATTGATAAAAGCTGCCACTGTCCCTGTGAAAACAAATCCGGCGTACATATTGTATCATAGCCTTTTTCGAGGCTTGTTATCGCATCATCAAGCCCTGTTGTAATACAGATATTTTTTACATCTTCATCGGAAATACTGCCATCAAAAAGTGTAATCTGCTCTTTTACAGTGCCTGCAACCATATGAAATGTCTGTTCAACATAGGCAAACAGCTTTCTTTTATCCTTATCAGTAATTGTGTCGGCATGTATTCCGTTAATCAGTACTTCTCCTGACTGCGGTTTGTAAAGTCCCAAAAGAAGCTTAAATATTGTACTCTTTCCTGCACCTGTACGTCCTGAAAGAGTTACCTGCTCTCCGTGCATAACACTGATATTTATGTTATTAAGGATTTTTCTGTCCTCATCATAGCCAAAGGTCACATTGCGAAGCTCCACAAAAGGCTTATTTCCACCGGCTTCATACCTTCCGCTTTGAACCTGTGGCTTACCTTCATCCTGCCACTGTGTATCCTGTTTTTCAATTTCCTGTACAACATCGTGTTTTTCAACCTCTTCAAGTGCCATGAATTCATTAATTCTGTGTATACCGGCTATCGCTGACTGTATTGTCTGAATCTCCATACCGAGACTTTCAACCGGTGAGAATATCTGGGAAATGTAATTCATAACTGCAACCGCAGTACCTGCTGACATTCCGAAAAATGTGAGAACTGCACTGTTACCAGATGACGAAAGCAACATTACAGCTGCAACAACAACAGCATTTAAAATAAGAATTACAGGCGAATATACTGCATCATAAAAATTTGTCTTTTCCATCGCATGATAACTGTCATTTATATATTCGTCATACTGCTTTTCCATATACTTTTCTTTGCCAAAGCAATGAATTGTTCTTATATTTTTTAATGTCTGCGGAACATGTCCTGACGCACGGCTTACAGCACGTCTGTTCATAATCTGAGCCTGTCTCTTATACACATCTCCGAGCCCACGAGACAGGCAGAAATCTC
>ERZ1027036.1309-NODE-1309-length-11246-cov-3.100438_pt1 | contig 11246 bp, 8 predicted proteins | sample MGYA00519441_ERZ1027036 | MGnify/ENA primary metagenome ERZ1027036 (study PRJEB26926, sample SAMN06164792) | human gut metagenome | biome: ENVO:00009003; feature: ENVO:2100002; material: ENVO:00002003 | host: Homo sapiens | place: USA | collected 2012 ... | reverse complement strand
ATCTACACTTATGCGATCGTCGGCAGCGTCAGATGTGTATAAGAGACAGCTGTTTGCCTGCAATCAGGCGCGGCAGTACGGGCAGGGCTGCTGGACGGCCCTGCTGAATGAGGACAGCATCCGTCCGCGCACCCGCGCCGCCATGGCTGACGTGGCGGACGGTCTGGCGCGTCTGCCCAAAATGGCCGCGGACGATGCGGTGCGGTTCCTGGCCGACCAGCTGGGCTACGGCAAATATCTGGACAAAAACGGCATGGACCGCACGAAGCTGGCCGTGCTGGAAATGCTCGGCGCACAGGAGCCGACGCCGCGGCACCTGCTGCGGCGGCTGGAAAAGCTGCGCAGCATCATACAAAACCATGAAAATCCGCCCGGGTGCAGGTTTTTGCTTTCGACGATCCACTCGGCCAAGGGGCTGGAATATGACCGGGTCATTTTGTTGGATGTGCTGGACGGCATTCTGCCCGCCAAGCCGGAGCTGTGCTGCCGCACGCCCGGTGAGACACAGCAGTATGAGGAGGACCGGCGGCTGTTTTACGTGGCCATGACCCGCGCGCGGCAGCAGTTGGTGCTGTTTGACTGCGCGGCGGAGCGCTCGACCTTTGTGGATGAGGTGCTGTCCGGTTTGCCCGGCCACCGCAAACGCCACGACGCCGAGCCCGCGGGCCGCCGCACACCCCCGCCCGCGGCACGCGCCCCGCTGCCGCCTGTGGATGTGGAAAGCATCACCGCCGTCGGTGCCCATGTGCGGCATGCTGTCTTTGGCCCCGGCACCGTGGAAAGCGTTGCGGGCCGCCGCGTGACCGTGCGCTTTGCGGCAGGTCCGCGCACACTGGACGCCCAGGTCGTCGCGGAGCGGCATCTGATGTGGGCGGAGTGAAATGAGAGGAGCCTTCCCCCGAGGGGGAAGGTGCCCGAGGCCCCGACCGAGGGCGGATGAGGGGAAAGTCACCGGATATTACCCGTTAATAGGCTATAAGGCGGACTCTGCCCTCATCAGTCCGCTTTGCGGACAGCTTCCCCCGAGGGGGAAGCCAAAGAGGTATTTTGATGAAAAAAATTCTGCTTCTCGCCACAGGCGGGACGATTGCAAGCCGCCCTACGGCGGCGGGCGGGCTGGCCCCGGCCATCACGTCAGAGGAGCTGCTGGCCTGCGTGCCCGAGCTGGCTGACCTGTGCGAGGTCAGCGCTGTGCAGGTGTTCAACCTGGATTCTACGAACGTCGGTCCCGCGCAGTGGCAGAGCATTGTGCGCTGCATCAAAGAAAATTATGATACCTGCGACGGCTTTGTCATCGCCCACGGCACAGACACGATGGCCTACACCGCCGCGGCGCTCAGCTACATGGTGCAGAACAGCGCGAAACCCGTTGTGCTGACCGGCAGCCAGAAGTCCATCTACAACCGCGATACCGACGCGCGCAACAACCTCTACCGCGCGTTTGTCTACGCGGTCAGCGACGGCGCATGGGGCGTGCAGCTGGTGTTTGACAACAAGGTCATTCTGGGCACACGCGCGCGCAAGACGCGGACGCGCAGCTTCAATGCGTTTTCCAGCATCGACTACCCCGAGACCGCGGTGTTCCGCGATACGCGGCTGGTGACGTTTCTGCGCCGCCCCATGGACCAGCCGCCCGTGCGGTTCTATGAAAGGCTTGAACCCGCCGTTTTTGTGCTGCGGCTTGTGCCGGGCATGCGGGCGGACATCATCCCGCTGCTGGCCCCGCACTACCGCGCACTGGTGCTGGAGAGCTTCGGCGTCGGCGGCCTGCCATGCTACGGCGACGAGAGCTTTTTCCACGCCGTGCGCGACTGGGTGCAGTCCGGCCGCGTCATCGTCATGACGACGCAGGTGCCGCACGAGGGCAGTGACATGGAAGTGTATCAGGTCGGCCACCGCGCCAAGCGCGAGCTGGGCCTCATCGAGGCCTACAGCATGACGAGTGAGGCTGTGGTCACAAAGCTGATGTGGATCCTCGGCCAGACGGACGATTACGCGGAGATCTGCCGCCTGTTCCGGACGCCGGTGCAGAAGGATCAGATCTACTGAGGAGGAAGCGCCATGGATTTTCAGGCAGAATACCGCAGCAAGCTGCGCACCCCCGCTGAGGCGGTGCGCGCGGTGAAAAACGGTGACTGGGTGGACTATACGTCCGCGCTCGGCTTTCCGCCGCTGCTCGATGCGGCGCTCGCCGCCCGGCGCGACGAGCTGCACGATGTGAAGGTGCGCGGCAACCTCTGCACCGGCCCGGTGCAGGTCGTGGAGTGCGACACGGAGCAGGCGCATTTCCTCTACCACACCTGGCACTGCTCAGCGTATGAGCGCAGGCTGTGTGACCGCGGCCTGTGCTACTATACGCCGATGGTCTTCCGCAACCTCGCGTGGTACTACCGCGAATTTCTGACGGTCAACGTCGCCATGGCGTCCGTCGCGCCGATGGACCGCCACGGGTACTTTAACCTCTCGGCCGCGACCGGCGTGTCCCGCGCCATCCTCGACCGGGCGGACATCGTCATTCTTGAGGTCAATGAGCACCTGCCGCGCCTGCGCGGCGGGTTTGACGAGGTCATCCACATTTCCGATGTGGACATGGTCGTCGAGGGGGCGCACGCGCCGTTTGCCGACTTGCCCGCGCACCCGGCGACGGCGGAGGACACCGCCATCGCGAATCTTCTCCTGCCGCACATCTGCGACGGGGCGACCGTCCAGCTCGGCATCGGCGGCATGCCCACCGTGCTTGGAAAGCTGCTGGCCCAGTCCGGCCTGCGCGATCTCGGCATGCACACGGAGCTGTGCTCGGACGCGTACCTCGACCTGTACGAGGCCGGTGTGCTCACGAACCGCCGCTGCACGCTCCACCGCGGGCAGGGCATGCTCGGCATTGCGCTCGGGTCGAAGCGGCTGTATGACTGGCTGGACGACAATCCAGGCGTCATCGCGGCGCCGCTGTCGTATGTCAATGCGCCGGAGGTCATCGCGCAGCTTGACAACATGGTGTCCATCAACAGCTGCATCGCGGCCGATCTCTACGGGCAGGTCGCATCCGAAAGCTCCGGCCTGCGCCAAATCAGCGGCACGGGCGGCCAGCTCGATTTTCTCACGGGCGCGGCAATGGCCCGCGGCGGCAAGGCGTTCATCTGCATGACGTCCACGTTCACGGACAAGCAGGGCACGCGCCGCTCGCGCATCCTGCCGCACTTCGGCGGCGACATCGTCACGTCCCCGCGCTCGCAGGCGTATTACCTCGCGACGGAGTACGGCGTGGTCAACCTCGCCGGGCGCAGCACGTGGGAGCGCGCCGAGGGGCTCGTGTCCATTGCGCACCCGGACTTTCGCGAGCAGCTCATTGCGGCTGCCGAGGCGCAGAAGATCTGGCGCCGGAGCGCGAAACGTTAAGTACGCGCTAAGATGCGGAGCTGTGCGCAGATTTCACTTGTTTTCCCGCGCGCCATCGCATACAATGGAGACCGATAAGGGAGTAATTGGCGCGAACCTTCGCGCGGCCCAGCCAACAACCGATCCCTGGGATCTGGCCTGGTCTGAAATGATGAGACTTATCTGCCGAGAGGCAGATAAGTCTTTTTTTCATTTCCGGGAAAACTATATCTGACACTTGAAGGAGGACGAAACCGTGGACTACTACCGGCAGCCGCCATCGGACACCCTGCACGCACTCGACAGCACGCCCGACGGTCTCACACCAGAGCAGGCCGCCGCGCGCCTTGCGCGCGACGGGCGCAATGTGCTCACCGAACCGCCGAAACCATCGCTCGTGAAGCGCTTTTTCCAGCAGCTGGCCGATCCTATGATCCTCGTGCTGCTCGCGGCGGCGCTGATTTCGGCCATCACGAGCGCGTATGCGCACGAGAGCTTTGCCGATGTCATCATCATTCTCATCGTCGTCATCATCAACGCGGTGCTCGGCGTGTACCAGGAGAGTAAGGCCGAGCAGGCCATCGCCGCCCTGAAGGAACTGAGCGCCGCGCACAGCCGCGTCCTGCGCGGCGGGAAGCTCGTCACCGTCCCCAGCGAGGAGCTGGTCGCGGGTGATGTGCTCGTGCTTGAGGCGGGCGACGCCGTGCCGGCTGATGCGCGCGTGCTCGAGAGCGCGAGCCTGCGCGCCGAGGAGGCCGCCCTGACCGGCGAGAGCGTGCCGGTGACAAAATCGCCCGACGCGCTCACAGCCGCCGGTGACATCGGTCTCGGCGACCGCAGCAACATGCTCTATCTCGGCAGCAGCATCGTCTACGGACGCGGCCGCGCCGTCGTCACAGAGACCGGCATGCAGACGCAGATGGGCCACATCGCCGACGCGCTTACGCAGACAAAGGAGAATAAGACGCCCTTGCAGCTGCGCCTGTCGCAGCTGAGCCGCATCCTGACGTGGCTCGTGCTGGGCATCTGCGTGGTGGTGTTCGTGGTCGGCGTGCTGCGCGCCGGGACCATCAACGGCCGTGTCGTGCTCGACACATTCCTCATCGCTGTCAGCCTCGCGGTTGCGGCGATCCCGGAGGGGCTGGCCGCAGTCGTGACGATCGTGCTGTCGATCGGCGTGACGAACATGAGCCGCCGCAGCGCGGTCATCCGCCGGCTCACGGCCGTGGAGACGCTCGGCTGCGCGCAGGTCATCTGCTCGGATAAGACCGGCACGCTCACGCAAAACCGCATGACCGTGACCGAGTGCGCGGGCCGTGACGAGCACCTGCTCGCCACGGCCATGGCTCTGTGTGTCGATGCGGTGTACGACCCGGACACGGACACCGTGACCGGCGAGCCGACCGAGGCTGCGCTCGTGCGCTGGGCGGTCGCACAGGGGCTGTCGCCAAGCGTGCTGCGCGCGCAGTATCCGCGCGTGGCCGAGGCACCGTTTGACAGCGAGCGCAAGATGATGAGCACGCTGCACACGGATGGCAGCTCCGTTGTACAGTACACCAAGGGCGCGCCCGACGTGCTGCTGCCGCTGTGCGACCAAATTTGGATCAACGGCCGCGCCGAGCCCATGACGGACGCGCACCGCGCCGAGATCGCGGCGCGCAACCGCGACATGACGGGCCGGGCCCTGCGCGTGCTGGCGGCGGGCATGCGCACGTATGACGCGCTGCCGGGCGACACGTCCCCCGCAGCGCTCGAGCAGCACCTGTGCTTTCTCGGTCTGGCTGGCATGATCGACCCGGTGCGTCCTGAGGTCGTGGACGCCATCCGCGCCTGCCGCAGCGCCGGCATCCGCCCGATCATGATCACCGGCGACCACGTGGACACCGCCACCGCAATCGCCAAAGAGCTCGGTCTGCTCGCCCCCGGCGACGAGGCCGTCACCGGCACGGAGCTGAGCGCCATGGACGATGACACGTTCCGCCGCCGTCTGCAGCACATCAGCGTCTATGCCCGCGTGCAGCCGGAGCACAAGACCCGCATCGTCAAGGCCTGGCGGGATGCCGGCTTCGTCACCGCCATGACCGGCGACGGCGTCAATGACGCGCCGAGCATCCGCGCGGCGGACATCGGCATCGGCATGGGCATCACGGGCACGGACGTGACAAAAAATGTGGCTGACATGGTGCTCGCCGATGATAACTTCGCCACCATTGTCGGCGCGGTCGAAGAGGGCCGCCGCATTTATGACAACATCCAGCGCGCGATCAAGTTCCTGCTCGGCTCGAACATGAGCGAGGTGTTGAGCATTTTCACCGCGACGATGCTCGGTTTTATGATCCTTGAGCCTGTGCACCTGCTGTGGATCAATCTCCTGACCGACTGCTTTCCGGCGCTCGCGCTCGGCATGGAGCGCGCGGAGCCGGACGTCATGTCCCGCCCGCCGCGCAGCGCACGCGAGAGCATTTTCGCCCACGGCGTCGGCTTCGACTGCGTGTATCAGGGCGTCATGTGTGCGATCCTGACGCTGGCGGCGTTTTTCATCGGCCATTACATGGAGTACGGCGTCTGGACGCTCACAAATTCGCCCGACGGCACGACCATGGCGTTTCTAACCCTGAGCATGGCGGAAATTTTCCACAGCTTCAATATGCGCGCGCACCGGGCAAGTATCTTCACGATCTGCACGCCCAACTGGACGCTCGTCGGCGCGGCCGCAGCGAGTCTTGCGCTCACGACGCTGTGCATTTATGTGCCGTTTCTGGCCGATGCGTTTGATTTCACGGCCATCTCCGCCGCCGAGTACGCTGTGGCCATGGGGCTTGCGGTCTCGGTCATCCCAATCGTGGAGCTCGTCAAATGTGTGCAGCGCGCGGTGGAAAAACGCGCGGCGCACGCATGATTTCCGCGCGCATGGCGCACACTAACCCTGATTCCAACGAGAGGAGATGGGTGCTGTGCGCCAGGTGCTGCCGGTTCCCCAGCGCGTGATGGCCGTCGTGCTGTCGGTGCTGTTCGTGTTCTGTCCGTTCGCGGCCTATGCCGCCGGGGAGACCGACGCTGCTGCCGATCCCGTGCTGCTGCCGATCATCATGTATCACGAGGTGAAGCCCGATAAATCCGGCAAGGACGCCATCCAGCCGTGGGAGTTCGAGACGGACCTCAAATGGTTGGCCAACAATGGTTACACGACGATCGTCATGGCGGACCTCATCGCCTACGTGCGCGACGGCACGCCGCTGCCGGAAAAGCCCATCATCCTCAGCTTTGACGACGGATACTATAATAATTACGTCTATGTTCTGCCGCTGCTGCAGCAGTATTCGGCGCGGATCGTTCTCTCGCTCCTCGGACGCAACACGGATGATTTCACCGAGTGGCCGAGCAAGAGCATCGACTATGCGCACGTCACGTGGAGCCAGCTCAACGAGATGCTCGACACCGGCCTCGTCGAGGTGCAGAACCACTCGTATGACCTGCACGCCTACACATCCGAGCGGCACGGCTGCATGCAGAACCGGGGCGAGTCGGACGCGGCCTACGCCGAGCTGCTCCGCGCGGACTTGCAGCGCCTGCAGGATGAGCTCGCGGAGCACACCGGTCGCACGCCGGACACGTTTGCCTATCCCTACGGCAAGTACGGCGATCTGACGGATGCCGTTCTGCGCGACATGGGCTTTCAGGCAACACTCACGTGCGACTGGGGCGTGAACCACATCACGCGCGACCCGGCCTGCCTCTACCGGCTCGGGCGTATCTGCCGGTCGCACAATCAGTCGCTGCAGTCTGTACTCCAACGCGCGATGAAGGCAACGGCATAAGAAAATACGAAACCACAGGAGCGCACGCACCCGACAGGGTGCGTGCGTTTTCGCGCTTTGCACCCCGCCGGCACCGGAGACATACACTGAGGAGAAAGCGATTTGGCGCAAGCAAAGGGGGAGACGCCATGAAAATCGAGCTGCGCCGGGCCGCCATGACGTATCAGGCGCCGGACGGGGAAGTGGCGGCGCTGCGGGATGTGACCTTCGGCGTGGCCGACGGGGAGTTTGTGAGCATTGTCGGGCCGTCCGGCTGCGGCAAATCCACGCTGCTGGCGCTCATCGCCGGCATCGAGCATCCGTCGGGCGGGGAGGTGCTCGTCGACGGCGAGCCTGTGCGCGCCCCGACGGGTAAGGCGGGGCTCATGCCCCAGCGCGACCAGCTTTTTGACTGGCGCACGATCTGGGGCAACGTGACGCTCGGGCTGGAGGTACGGCACGAGAACACGCCCGCGCGCCGCGACGGCGTGCACGATCTGCTCGAGCAGTATCAGCTCGCGGGCTTTGCGCGCAAGCTGCCCAATCAGCTCTCCGGCGGCATGCGCCAGCGCTGCGCGCTCATCCGCACGCTGGCCACATCGCCGGATGTGCTGCTGCTCGACGAGCCGTTTTCCGCGCTGGATTATCAGACGCGGCTGGCCGTCTCGGGCGATATTTCGCAGATCATCCGCCGCGAGCACAAGACGGCCCTGCTCGTCACGCACGATATTTCCGAGGCCATCAGCCTCTCGGACCGCATCGTCGTCCTGTCGCACCGGCCCGCAACCGTCAAGGCCATCCACGACCTCGGCGCGCTGCGCACCGTTCCGCCGCTTGAGCGGCGCAGCCGGCCGGAATTTCAGATGCTGTTCAATCAAATATGGGAGGAGCTGGATGTCAATGTCTGAACGATCGCCCTCCCCGCAGCGCGCGGCCTATCTGCGCGCGCAAAAGCGCCGCCGCCGGCTCGTGCTGGCGCTGCAGATTTTGCTGCTGGCCGTGTTTCTCGGCCTGTGGGAGCTCTCGGCGCGGCTTGGCTGGGTGGACGCCTTCATCGTCAGCAGTCCGTCGCGCGTGGTGCACACGCTCGTGGGCCTGCAGGCTTCCGGGGAGCTGTGGCTGCACATCGGTACGTCGTGCCTCGAGGTCGTGGTCGGCTTCGTGCTCGGGACGCTTTTCGGCACGCTCATCGCCATTGGCCTGTGGTGGAGCGAACTGCTCTCGCGCGTGCTCGACCCGTATCTGGTCGTGCTCAACGCGCTGCCGAAAACAGCGCTCGGCCCGGTGTTCATCGTCTGGATCGGCGCAGGCACCGAGTCGATCATTGCCATGACGATCGCGATCTCGGTCTTTGTCACGATCCTGAATATGCATGTCGGCTTCCTGTCCACGGACCGGGAGAAGATCCGCCTGATGCAGACGCTCGGTGCGACCCGGCATCAGATCCTGTGGCGGCTGGTCATCCCGGCCAACTACGCCACGCTCTTCAATACGCTGCGCGTGAACGTCGGCCTGTCGTGGGTCGGCGTGATCATGGGCGAATTTCTGGTCTCCAAAGCCGGCCTCGGCTATCTGATCGTTTACGGGTCGCAGGTGTTCAATATGGACCTCGTGATGGCGACCGTCCTCGTGCTTGCGGTGGCGGCCGTCGTGATGTATCAGCTGGTGCTGTGGCTGGAGAAATTTTTCAAAAATCGGTTGGGAGTGACGCAATGAAACGGTTTCTTTGTGGGGTTCTGGCGGCGCTGATGCTGGTGGTCCTGTGCGCCTGCGGCAAGCAGGAGACGGCCACCGTCCGCCTGAGCGAAGTGACACATTCGGTGTTCTACGCGCCGCAGTACGTGGCGCTGGAGCAGGGGTTTTTCACCGATGAGGGGCTGAATATCGAGCTGACCAACGGCGGCGGCGCCGACAAGGTCATGACGGCGGTGCTCACCGGGCAGGCGGACATCGGTCTCGCCGGGCCGGAGGCGTGCATCTATGTCTACAATCAGGGCAAGGACGATCATCCGGTCGTGTTCGGCCAGCTCACGAAGCGCGACGGGTCGTTCCTCGTCGGGCGTGAGGATGTGCCGTTTTCCTGGGAGCTGCTGCGCGGCAGGACCGTCATCGGCGGCCGCGCGGGCGGCGTGCCGGAGATGACGCTGGAATACGTGCTGCGCCAGCACGGTCTGGAGCCCCAAAAGGACGTGATCGTGGACACCAGCGTGCAGTTCAACATGATGGCCGGGGCCTTCACCGGCGGCAACGGCGACTTTGTCACGCTCTTCGAGCCGACGGCCACCGAGGTCGCGCAGGCGGGCAAGGGGTATATCCTCGCGTCCATCGGCCAGGAGAGCGGCGAGATCCCATATACGGCCTACTTCGCTTCGCAGGCCTACATGAAAGACCACGCGGACGTTGTGCAGCGCTTCACCAATGCCATTGCCCGCGCGCAGAAATGGATCGCGGAGCACAACGCGGCGGAGACCGCCGAGATCATTGCCCCGCAGTTCCCGGACACGAGCGTGCCCGTGCTCACGCAGGTCGTGCAGCGCTACAAGGACATCGACGCCTGGAACACCACGCCGGTCATGACGCAGCCGTCCCTTGAGCGGCTTGAGACCGTCATGGAGACGGCCGGTGTGCTCGACCATGCCGACTGGGTGGACTTTGACCGCCTCGTCGACAACAGCTATGCCCATAACGCCTCCTGACAGGCGCAAAAATCCCCCGGCAGCAGCCGGGGGATTCGTGCGTTTTTCAAAAGAGGGAAGGATGCTTAGAAGCTTGCGACCACAGCGCCGTTGTAGGTGTCGGCGATGTACTGCTTCACGGCGTCGGTCTTGAGGGCCTTGAGCAGAGCCTGGGTCTTCGGGCTGTTTTCGTCGCCGGCGCGCACGGCGATAATGTTGGCGTAGGTCTGGGCGGCGGTGCCGTTGGCGTCCTCGGTGGCGAGCGCGTCGCTGATCTTCAGGCCGGCGGCCAGAGCGTAGTTGCCGTTGATGACGGCGATGGTGCCGGCGTCGCTGTTGCCGAGCTGAGCCGGGACGGTATCGGCCTGAACAGCGACAATGTTGTAGCCGCCGTCGTCGACGATGTCGAGCGTGCTCACGCCCTTGGCGGCGTCCGCGTCATCGGGGAGCTTGATCAGGCCCTCCTGCTGGAGCAGGAACAGAGCGCGGGTCTCGTTGCTGTCGTCGGCCGGGATGATGATGGTCGCGCCCTTGGCGAGGTCCTTCAGGTCGGTGACACCGTTGCCGTAGATGCCGAACGGCTCATAGTGGATGGTGCCGACAGAGACGAGGTTGGTGCCGTTCTTGGCGTTGAAGCTGTCGAGATAGGGCTTGTGCTGGAAGTAGTTTGCGTCGAGCGTGCCGTCGGCCAGAGCCTGGTTCGGCAGGACGTAGTCGTCATAGGTGACGATCTTGAGCTCGTAGCCTTCGTCGGCGAGGGCCTGCTTGATTTGCTCGAGGATCTCGGCGTGCGGGGTGGCGCTGGCACCGACGGTGATGACTTTGTCATCGGCAGAGGCGGTGGTCTTGTCGTCGGTGGTCTTGCTGCCGCAGGCACTCAGTGCGACGAGCGAGAACGTCAGCACGAGGGCGAGGATGAGGGACGTGATCTTTTTCATGATAGTTTCTCCTTTATATTTTTGTTTTTAGAATTTGTGTGGTTTCGAATGATAGGGTGTGCAGTCCGGAGCGGCACATTCGTCCGCGGCGGATGTTCACGCGCAACAGCGCGGGATAGTGCAGATGCATGGGGTGCCTCCTGTCAGGTGCGGGCGCGCCGGTCGGTGCGGCGGGCAATGTACATGCCGAACTCCTGCAGGATTTGCACGATGATGATCGTCAGTGCCACGCACAGCCAGACGATCTGGTCGTCATACTTCTGATAGCCGTAGGTGATGGCGATCTGGCCGAGGCCGCCGCCGCCGATCGTACCGGCCATGGCGGAGTAGCCGAGGATGGTCACGGTGGAGATGACGGCACCGGTGATGAGCGCGGGCTTGGCCTCCGGGATGATGACCTTCCAGATGATGCGGAACGTGGACGCACCCATGGACCTGTCTCTTATACACATCTCCGAGCC
>ERZ1027036.1297-NODE-1297-length-11315-cov-7.674156_pt1 | contig 11315 bp, 8 predicted proteins | sample MGYA00519441_ERZ1027036 | MGnify/ENA primary metagenome ERZ1027036 (study PRJEB26926, sample SAMN06164792) | human gut metagenome | biome: ENVO:00009003; feature: ENVO:2100002; material: ENVO:00002003 | host: Homo sapiens | place: USA | collected 2012 ... | reverse complement strand
CGAGATTTCTGCCTGTCTCGTGGGCTCGGAGATGTGTATAAGAGACAGTCTCTGGTCTGCATAGGCAAGGAAATTTTTGTATGCTGTCTTCCGTTCCTGCTGCATCTGCCAATTGCTGACATCATCCTTCAGTTCTTTCCAGCCTCCGCCAAAGATATCTGTGCCGTACAAATACGTTGTAACTTTAGAATCTTCCTGTATCGGCGCTCCGATATAAGCAGCCAGCGTTTTATTGCCATGACCATCACTAACTGTATCAACAACTGCATGAGCCACACCCGGAAACTCCTGAATCGCATGTTCAATTTCTCCCAATTCAATCCTGTGTCCACGGATCTTTACCTGATGGTCTTTTCTTCCCAAAAATTCAATTATCTCATCATCCCAGATTCTTCCGAGATCACCGGTCCGATACCATCTTCCATACTGATCTGTGATAAATTTCTGCCCCGTAAGCGCAGAATCTCCCCTATATCCTTTTGCTACACCAAAACCGCCAATCCAGAGTTCGCCTTCTGCCCAGTAAGGGCAATCCCTTCCATACTCATCCACAACACGATATGCCTGATATCTGAGTGGCTTTCCATAGGGAATAGATTTCCAGTTTTTCGGCATCGGCAGGGTAACATTCTGATAATTGGACCAGATACTTGCCTCTGTAGCTCCTCCCATAGCGACAAACTGGCAATCCTCTGTCCATGCCGCAACCCTCTGCGGGAGATCCATCCCAATCCAATCTCCGGAAAGCATAACCGCCCTGATCGGCAGTTTCTGTTTCATGGATTCCGCCCGTATCAAAAGCATATCCAGAAGCACCGGCACTGAATTCCAAACGGTAATCTGATATTTCAACACTTGTTCCAGCCAGTAATCCGCATTCCTTCTCTCCTGCTCTGGAAGCAATACCAATGTTCCTCCTGCGCCTAAAATTCCAAAAACATCATATACCGACAGGTCAAAATCCATAGCTGATACAGCCAGCGCCCGATCTGCACTTGTCACATGGTACTTTTCATTAATATCCTGAACCGTATTCCATGCGCTTTCATGCGCAATCTCTACACCCTTCGGAACACCTGTAGAGCCTGACGTCATGATGATATAGGCGCTGTCCTTCGGCGACACCTCTGGCAGTCTCACATTTTCCTGTCCCTCTTCCATACCTTCCATCACAAGGATTTCCGTACCTTCCGGCCAGTCCAGTTTTTCGGATAATTCCCGATTCGTGACCACATAGCGGACTCCCGTCTTCTCATGGATTAACGCTCTCCGATCTTTAGGCTGGCTTAAGCTGACCGGAAGGTATGAATTTCCGGAAAGCAAAATTCCTAATGCCGCCTCGATCTGTTCTATCCCGCGCGGCAGGGTAAGTGCAACCGGGACGCCCTTAATATCCTTTTCTGAAATTCCTGCCGCCACTGCTGTTGCCCGTGCTTTTAATTCCCCATAGGATACCGATCTTCCGCTTCCCGCATCAATAAGCGCAATATCTTCCGGGCAAACTTCCGCATGGTTCATAACAGCCCAATGCAGGCATTCCACACGCTCCGGCACTCCTGTACGCGCTGTATCTTCAATTTCTCTTTTTCTTTTTTCAGGAAGCACATCAAATCTCTGATTCCAGTCCTTCTTTCCCAATTCATGCAGAAGAATCTCAAAACTCTCCAACATATCCGGGATCATATTCTCCGGGAATAACTCATCCACGCTGTCCCATGTAAGCTGTACGCCATTTTCATCTTCATAACTCTGAAAATCATTCCACACCTGCGGCGTCTGGGAAATCATATAGGAAAACTGCCCCAGTTCATTCCGGAACGTATCATTTACCAACGGCGTTCCCAGATTGCAGGCAAAAACAACCGGCGCCACTGCCGATGCGTCCCCACACATCTGTGCAATGTCTCTCTGTACTTGCACGCCGGAATATGCCGTATACTTCATATCCTCATGAAGCTGCTTCTGAATCCTGTCCAACAATTCAGCAAAAGTCGGATTTTCTTCGCAGTTAATCTCCAGCAATAACAGAGTAGTAAAATCTGCTATTACTTCCTCTAACCCCTGCTGCTCTGTTTTCCGGTTAAAAAACGGAATGTTAATAAGGAAACAATGATTCCTGCTCCATCGTTCCAGAACCACCGCATATGCAGTAAGAAGAACCATTGCCGGAGTTGTCTGGTATTTTTTTGCCCGCATTTGCAAATGATCCCATTCTTCCTTTTCGATTCTCACAATCCTGCGGTTGAACACCGTTTTTTCCACTTCTTGCGGACGTTTTGCCAATGGAAGGTCAGGGCCTTTTGGCAAATGCTCTAAACGATTCTTCCAGTATTTTTCTGCGTTTTTCCGTTCCTCCCCTTCTTCCTGTTTCTGCCGTTCTAGATAGGAAGCAAAATTCCACCCTTTTGATTCTTTCGGCAGGTTTTCCCCTCGGTAAGCAGATGCCAAATCCCTCAATAATATCTGCAGACTCTGTACATCAGCAACCAAAAGTGCCATGTCCACATGAAGGCGTGCCTTATTTTCAGGAAAAAGCGTAAGCTCTATTCCTGCTACTTCGCCTTCCTCAATCTTTAACTTCCGATGGGATAAACGTTCTCTGACAGATACTGCCATTGCCTCTGCTTCCTCAGATGACATCCGGGAAAAATCATGAACCTTTATTTTTTCACAATACGGCTTATCCATGATTTTCTGTGTTCCATCATCCAAAAAGCAGGCGCGCAGCATAGGATGATGATACTGCAGTACATTCCATGCTTTTTCCAGACGCTCCGGATCTATATTTCCCCCATCAAACTCTAAATACGCATGACAGTCTATTCCTCCAAGAGCCTGTTCTTCATCCCTGCCAACCCAATATGCATACTGTACGTCTGTTAAAGGAAACGGCTGTTTCATATCCTTTTCCGGCGTTATCTTAGATTCTTGCGCCCGTTTTTTGCCCGCTTTTTTCTTCATGCTGCGCTGGATCAGCGCCCACCAGCCTTCAAGGGTAGGATTTTCCATCAATGAACCGAATGAAACCTTAACCCCCTGTTTTCTCCACTGGTTTACCAGACGCATGATTGTCAGGGATGAAAGACCAAGCTCCAGCAGATTTTCGGAATCCCCCAAATCTCTGGCTACCGGCAGCTTTTGTTTGATCTGTTCCTTTATCTCTATATATTCCATGATTCTGTCTCCTTCTATTTTTCCTGCGCCATCCGTTCTAATGCTTTCTTATCTATTTTTCCTACGCTGGTCAGCGGCCATGTCTCTACCCGTTCTATCTGATCCGGCATTTTATACGCCGCAACGCCTATTTCCCGCAGGAACCTGTGTATTTCCTGCAAATCGATCCCGGCTTCATCATCGGTCACAAGGAATGCACATATCCGGTTTCCAAGGGTTTCATCCGTAACGCCGACAACGGCTGCCTCTTTGATTTTCGAATGCCTGCAAAGATAAGCTTCAATCTCTGAAGGCATGATCTTTTCTCCGGCGCGGTTAATCTGCTCTTTGATCCTCCCGCCCAAACGTAACCTTCCGTCTTTCGTCCACATAGCTTTATCGCCCGTCCGGTAAAATCCGTCCGACGTAAAGCTCTTTTTATTCGCTTCCTCCGCCATATAATAACCATCAATCGTATACGGGCCTCTGGATAATAATTCCCCAAAAACTCCTTCCGGTACGGCCTTATCTTCTTCATCCACAATCTTTACTTCATCCGCAGGAGACACCGGAGTTCCCTGGCATCTTGCGATCAGGGAACCTTCATCCTCCGGGCTAGTAAAGGACAGTAGCCCCTCCGCCGTACCAAATACCTGCATCAGTTTACACGGCCATTCTTCAATGATCTTATCCGCAAGGGAATCTTCCAGCATTGCGCCGCCCACCTGCAAAATCCGCAGGCTGGATATATCATAATCTTCATCCCATTCCAGCATTTCCATGCACACAGTAACCATAGCAGGAACCAATGCCGTTATCGTGACACCTTCCTCTGTAATTGCGTCAAGGATATCATCCGGGCTGGTCGCAGACGCAAGCACAACTTTTCCTCCCACGTCCAGCGTGCCTAAAAGCCCCGGGCAGCATAACGGGAAATTATGAGCTACCGGAAGAGACGCCAGATAAACGTCACTGCTATCCAGACGGCATCTCTTCGCGGACATGCGGGCATTATACATATAATCCGTATGGGTGCGCGGAATCAGTTTCGGAACCCCTGTCGTCCCGCCGGACAGCAAAAGCACCGCCGTTTCATACCCATCCACAGCCGGAAATGCTCCATTTTCTCCATACGTTTCCGCAATCATTCCACTGATATCCCCGGATTCGCTATCTACAAATATATGCCGGATACATGAATATTTCTCTTTCATCGCATTTGCCATCGGCACATATGAAAATCCCAGATATTTCTCCACCACAATATAAGCGGCCGGCTTTGCCAGTTCAATAATTCCTTCCAGTTCCGCCTCCCTGTGGGCCGGCAGCATCATGATTGGCACCGCCCCAATCTTGGAAAGCGCAAAAAACACGATCACAAAAGAAATCCTGTTCGGAAGCTGCACAAGCACTTTGTCTCCCTTTAAAATCCCTTTACGCAGAAAAGCTGCCGCAAGACAATCTGCTTTTTGCTTTAATTCCATATAACTGATCTCGTCTTCACTGTCCGTGACCGCAATTCTTTCTCCATATTTTTCCGCCCACCTATCAAGCTGTTCTCCAAATCCACATCTCTCCCAGCCTTCCAGATTCTCATATTTGCCCATATCTTTCTTATAACCCATTTTATCTGTCTCCTTTCTTATGCGCCGCCACATACGCAGCATATCCTTTGATCCTGACCGGATACAGAAACCAGTCCTGATCTTTCTTATCTTTTTCTGCAATTTTCTCGTTTCTGACAGAGAAGAAATCCATTCCTCTTCCTAATCCAATTCCAAGCGCCTTTACATATGCCTCTTTCGCCGCCCAGTACTGGAAAAACAGATCCGGTCCTTCATTTTTTACATCTTCCGCTTCTTCTGCAGTATAAAAATTTTCCGCTATCTCCCTATAGTCCGGGCACTCTGCCATCTCCTGCACATCTACTCCGATATCCATTCCGACAGCGAATACCGCCAGTATGAATTCACCCGAGTGCGAAATGTTAAAATCCACTGTCCGCTTTCCTGCAATCTTTTTATGATAAGGCTTACCCAGTTCATTGACAGAAAAATCAATCGTTTCCATATCTAAGTATCTTTTTAAGAGGATCCGCACGACAACCTTCCCGGCTATATAACGCATCCTGTCTTCAGGAAAACGGAATCTTCCGGCTTGCTCCAATTCCTGCCCACTCAGGATATATTCATGGTTCTTCCAGAAATCTGTCATTTCAGGCCAGCGGATACACCATATATGTATCTCATTTTCACGGATATAAAGTTTGTCTGCTGACAGAAATTCCTTTTCTCCGTATCGTTTAATCTCCATTTTTCATTCTCTAAAGCAGTCTCATGACCTCACTTATTACTTCGTCTTCACAATCCCTCAGATAAAAATGTCCTCCCGGAAATATCCGGTAGTTAAAATCATTGTCCGTATACTTTCCCCATTCCAAGATCGCACTCTCATCCGCTTCGTCGTCCTTTTCTCCGCCAAATGCAGAGATAGGTGTATGCAGCACTACTCCCGCTTTATCATAATACGTTTCATCCATGGTAAAATCCGCCCGCAGCATAGGCAGAAAGAAATCCAACAATTCCTGATTCTCTAGTATCTCTTTTGGCGTCCCTTCAAATCTTCCCAGTTCCCTCTTAAACGCTTCATCCGGAAGATGATAGATTGGCTTCGGTTCCGGAATGCTGGGAATCCGGCTGCCGGAAATAAACAGGTATTTCGCTCTATATCCCTCTGCCTCCAATCGCTTTTCCAGCTCATAGGAGATCTTCCCGCCCATACTGTGCCCCCATAAGGCATACGGTCCGTCCACAGCCTCTCTTACAGCCTCTTCCAGATCATCTAACATAACCGGCATATCTATATACGGTTTCTCCATGATCCGTTCTTCCCTTCCCGGAAGCTGGACTGGACATACCGTTACTTTTCCCTGCATCTTTTTCGCCCACTGATTATAAGCAGACGCGCCGCCTCCTGCAAACGGCAGGCAGAACAAGGTTATTTTCTCTTTGTTGATATTTTCTGTATTTTTTATCAATTTCAAATTCACTTTTATATTCCTCTTGTATCATGTTCTTTTTGTTCTGTTTATCATCCTTTTGCAATACGCTTTTCCCAGGTATTTCTTATTCCTATCATGGATTAGTTCACTCTAACTCTTTATCAAAAAAAATTTTGGTCCATCCTAATATTAAACCAGACGCCAAAACAATATGCGCTACCATAATCCCGTTTACGATCAGGGAATATCCAATCACAGAAAAAACACCTGCTATCGCGCATTCAATAACTAAAATTACCCTCGCGCGCATCCCATAAACTTTTTTCTCTTTCGCATCCAACTTCTTGCTGCTGGCATCTACCGGCGCCATGATAAATATAACGCCAACCGCGACAAACCATATGATCCGCATTTGCCATATTACAGCCGGAGCAGACGCCAGATACAGACTGCATAGAAGGACAAGGATACCGGAAACAGCCATGCAGCCCCCTGCCTTTTCCAAATGAATCCCTCCGGCATACTGCCTTAAAACAGTAAAGGGCAATAAAAAGACTATCATCTCCATCCAATTCCCCGTTATGATGCCAAGTATGACGATGATAAGGTATATTACCACCCTGCCCAGCAGTACGCCGTAAGCATATTCATACAGCCTGCGGTCTTTCTCTTCAAGAATCCCATTCCTGCTTTGTAGTTCAAAAAGCCGACCAGCCATTTTTTTCCACACTAGAATTTCCTCATTTTCTTAACTTCTTCCGGCTCATCTTCCTGATAGTACAGCCAGTTGCACGCCAGATTTGCCGTATACGCCGTCAAGCATAGTGCAAGACAGTTTACAGCTCCAAGCAGTTTGATTCCCAGGTTTTTTCTGATTATTTTTTTCATAGTTACAAAGCCTCCTTTTTTCCGAAAGTTTACACAAAAATCGCCCTCTTTTCAATTACCGTGGCAAAAACGGTAACTTTTTGGGCGATTTTTGCACGTCCTTATTTGATTGTAAAGATCAGCTTAACAGAGAACTCCCGTTCTCCTGCCTCCACTCGCATAATTCCCGCATACTTTTTGACCAGTTTTCCAACCATGTGCAGTCCGATCCCGTGACTGTCCGCGTCTCTTTTGGTGCTTATGTACCTGTCCTTGTCCTTTAACAGAGGGACGACATACCCATTGCAAAATTCCATGACAAGGAAATGCCCCGCGTTTCCCATATACATCCTGCATTCCACATATCTGCCATCTTCTGTCTTTTCTGCCGCTTCCAGTGCGTTATCCAAAAGATTCCCTACGATCGAGATCAAATCCAACTCTTCCAGAAAATCCAGTCTGAGATCATTACCCAGGGTAATCCTATAGGATATATCCTTAGATTCTGCAAGAAATTTTCTTTCACATAGGATGCTGTTCAAGATCGGATGCTCACAATATACACTTTTTTGAAGATTCTGAATCCGGACGCCTAAATGTTCCATGATGTCCTTAACCTCTTGATTCTCTCCTTCTTCTATCAAGCCGGCTACTGTACAGATAAATTTATTTATATCGTGTAAGAATGCTCTGTTATCCTCATTAACCTTATTCATATACTGCAGATTGGCAATCTCCGCCCTGCTTTTCTGGTATAGCCGGTCCATCTTCTTCACTTCTTCTGATTTTTCTACAAACCTGTCAAATACTGTGAAAATGAAGATATTCGTCATTAACAGAAGCGAAGCTCCTACCGGAACCATGACCCTGTTCATTCCTTCAAAAGAAGTGTGCGAATAAAACATACATCCTAACATAACGATCGTTGCGGTTGGCAGCATGAGCAGCACTGTAAATGTTTTATTTTCAATCGTCAGATAATCCCTTTTCCTTGTTACCTGATTAATGCATTTAATAAATAGAAATGTCATGGTACTCATCAGCAGGAGTGCTAATGTCTTTTCTGTTTCAGTCCTGAAACCCTCGGACGCACCAGTCACGCCATATGCATTCGTAAGTGCCGCAAAGAGAAATTCGGGAATAATTGCCAGCACATAATAGCAGCATACCGTAACCAGCTTCTTCCATATATTTCCCCGGAACACAACCATAGACGCGATCATATAGATTACCGGAATCATTACCATATTAAGTATTGAGGATTCCAGGCGGTTGGTTCCGAACATTGCCAGTGCTGCGATACAATATACGAGAAATTTTTCCCAGAATCTTTCTCTTCTGTATGGGAGTATGTTCTTTTCCAAGTCCTCCAACAGATACATCTGAAGAAGACAAATCAAATAATCTCTTATTATCATACCATGCCGTTCCTTTCCCCAAGAAATGTTATCAGTGCGTCGGCAAACTGTCCTTTTCTCGACCTCGAAACATTCAACTGGATTCCAAACGGCAGCAACGCAACGTTCTTTTCCAATCCTTCCACTTTTGCCAAATTCACAATATAGCTGTTGTGTGCATACTCAAATCCCCTTCCGGCCAGACACTTATACAGATCACTTAAAGATTCCTTGCAATGCATCTCTTCTATCTTTCCCTGTCTGGCAATGTATATCGTACAGCCCCTTTTCGCCAGACAGATATATAAAATGTCTTCCGTATGGATGCGCATTATCCTTCCCGCCGATGTAACTGTCACGGAAGAATCTCCACAGCACAATTTCACTTTTAATAAAATCATAGGTATTTCCTTTTTCAGACTTCTGTCATGCAGATCCTTCATGATGTACCGGAACGGTTGTCCAACATTAATGCTGTCAGGAGTCGGTTCAAAACAGCCGGAGCAGAACACCAATATCGCTGCTTCATTATATTCCCTCAGCTTCAGTACTGTTTTATTTCCATCCAATCCAGGCATACGCATATCCATAAAAATCAGATCATGCAAAATATCCGCATCTTCCAATAATTCTTTTCCTGATTCATATTCATAAAACCGTATCTCATTCGAAGACAGAATCCCTTCCGTTTCTATGACCGTCTTTATTTTCTCCCTGTATTCTTTATCATCGTCGCAAATTGCTATTTTACACATATTCATCCTCCAGTGTTAGTTTCTTCTAACCCTTTCCCATAAAAAAACCATCTTGCAGAATCTGAATCCTAAGATTATTTTCCTGTTCCTATAACTCCGGTTCCAAATCTGCAAAGATGGGATCTTCAAAAAATTCCTGTATTGTAATATCCAATTCATCGCATATCTTTTTAATTGTAACTACGCCAGCATTCCTGCTTTGTCCATACAAAATATTTTTCAGTGTTGAAGGCGGGACGCCTGAGCGCACCGCCGCTTCATTCACTGTGATATCTTTCTGCTTAATCAGATCGTTTAACCGATATATGACCGCTGTTTTTATATCCACGGAATCAACCACCTTTTTTTCTTCTATTTTATATAAACCGTCTTTAAAAGGTCGCCCATATATAGTCTTTTTGATCTATGTATGATATTTTTTGACAGTTTTCCTGTTTTTAGAGAAATCTGCAAAAAACCTGTCTTTATCAGACGCAGAAAAGCCCCACGAGAACACATCCGGTCCTGCGCAGGGCTTTTCACTTATCATACTATTTTCCATATTTTTTATTTTCCAATGTGCCGGGCCGGAGCCTCCGTTCTTCTTTCCCACTGTTGCCAGTCATCGTTTTGCCTTTTTCATACTTTTATTTTTCTCATTCTTTCCTGATAAAATCATTATTGTTACGTCTATGAAATAACACCGTAAAAAAACACTGCCAAACAGACAGTGCACCTCATTTTATGCATCTGGCTGCCATTTTACAGGCCCTGTAGCTTTGCGTCCCAAACTTTCATCTGGTTTGCCGATTTCCTTATTATAGCTTTAATCTTATGCAAAAAATTGATTTTATTATCCTTTAACGCTCAACTATACACAAGAAAAATTTATCGTTTTAACGCCCGAAAAACAAAAAAGAACAGCCGATACATATACCCGAACTGTTCTTCTACTTCCGAAGTCCACGCAGCATTGACATTACTGTTTCCTGCTCATTTGTACTCAGATCGTTCCATATCCCTAGAACTTCTTTCTGTTTTTCTGTCAGATTCTCTGAATTATCTTCCTGAAAAAACTACGATAATGTCACGCCCAAAGCTGTACATATTTTTCAAGTGTGATCAGCGACGGCAGGTTTTCCTGTGCCATGATTCTTCCCAGTGACGACTGGGAAATTCCCGACAGTTGCGATAATCTGCATTTACTGATATCACGCTTTTCACATAGAGATGTTATTTTATCCGCAATATACTTCTCTATCTACAAGTAACTATTCCTCATTTCCGCTATTACATGTTCTTATTGCACCTGTAATAGCAGAAAAATATTAGTTATCAACTTTGCAAGTATTCATTTCCACAATAGGAAGCATACACATAAAAAAATAAAGATACTTTCCTTTCCGCAAAAGTCATTTTCACTTATATCATTTTTATAATATCACAGCAAGTTACGTTTATCACATAAAAGTTTGAAGCATAATCATTCAAAACAAAAAGCCGAAAGCCACATTGTTATCTGTGACCTCCGACTCCATTCTATCTTATACTACACCATCCTTACACTCAAATCAGCTCCTCTCTCCGGCTCATCTTTTCCCTGTTTTTCCTGGATGATTCTCTTATTGATTTCCAAGCGTTCATGAATCGACGGTTTCTTCTCTTTTCCTGTTATTGCCTTTCTTTCAGCTTTCCCCGCATCCTTAACTGCTATATTTGCTTCACCGCCAGTTCTTGGCACAGCTTCTCTGCTCTCATTTTTCTCTGCTACCTGCTGTTCTCGTCTCTCCTGCACACCTTTTTCTTCCAGACTGCAAAAGCTCTGCAGATACGGCAGTACATGATTCTGCATATCCGTCAGATCTTCCATATACTTCTGATATTCTTCATTGCCTTTTCCCTGCTGATAGCTGATCCAGCTTTCATCCGTCAACTTCATTTCATTCTGCATCTTTAATTGACTGATGATGCCGCCATTTCCGCTACCAATACAATCAATGATGACCGCATCATATTGATCTTTGATACCATATAATATCTGTTTCAATACATATTCCCTGCTCATTGCATTTACCAACTGTACTTCTGTACCTGCCAGTCCAATGTTAGAACAGATAATGTCTATTCCCTCTGCCTGATGTCTGATATAACCTGTCTCTTATA
>ERZ1027036.1287-NODE-1287-length-11419-cov-8.489088_pt1 | contig 11419 bp, 2 predicted proteins | sample MGYA00519441_ERZ1027036 | MGnify/ENA primary metagenome ERZ1027036 (study PRJEB26926, sample SAMN06164792) | human gut metagenome | biome: ENVO:00009003; feature: ENVO:2100002; material: ENVO:00002003 | host: Homo sapiens | place: USA | collected 2012 ... | reverse complement strand
GCCAGAAGGGAAAAGGCGCAAGCAGATGGCGCAGGTGAATCTGGAAATAGTATTATTTACTTTCCTTGAAAACGACCATCAATCCCTGTGCATTTGCCCAGTCAATCACCTGCTGATTTTCCGCATCGCAGAGAATCACCGGATGGCAGCCGCTGAAGGCATCATCCGCCAGCGTTTGCACACTGTTCGGGATAATGACCAGCCGCAGTAGCGTACAGTCTGCAAAGGCGCGCTTTCCAATCGCAGTAACGCCCTCCGGAATATTCACCTGCTGCACCTGCCACATGCCGACAAAGGCTTCTTCCTCGATTGCCTTCAAATTCGCAGGCAGCTGCAGAATGTGATCCGACGCAATCGCATACCCATTGCCCAGCCATGTATCGCAAATCCGGCAGACTGTTGCACTCACCAGACCGTCTTCCGTCGGTGTTGCAGGCCGTACCGTCTCAATGTACGGCGTATGCGGTATGTCGATGCGGCTCGTAACGGAACTGTATTCCGATTCCACATAGTTGTCCGCTGTCTGCGCAATGTAGAGCGTGTATCCCAGGTCGCAGCGAAGCGCCGAAAGGTCAAGCGTAATTTCGCGCTTGCCATCCGGGTAGAGTTCTTCACGATCCTCCACATAGAAGTGCGTTATAGGAGCACTCGATGTGCCGCCTTCCGGCCAGAAAATCAAATCCAGCTGCGCATTTTCCGGGAAAATATGTGAATCCGAAAGCGTCAGCGTCAGCTTGTTGTCCACCAGCTGTGCAGCATCACGAATGGGCGGCAGCTGGCATTCCAGCACCAAGTCAAATTCCGTCGGTGCCAGTGTGTTAATGTACTGGCTCAGGGTCGGGGTGAAGGTCGCATGATAGACCTTTCTGCCAGTAATGGTTTGTTTCTTTTCTATATCTTCTCCCCTTTCTATGGTGAACAGCGCCACGCTTGCTTCTTCGGTATCTTCCGACAGCGTCAGCGTGCCATCCACATTCCAGTCGCACAGCACTGCCGTGTATTCCGGATCATCCAGCCGCACTTCCGCGCCATACGGATAGAGCGTCTGCGTATTCACCGTCACTTGCGCATACTCGCCCGTCAGGTCGTCACTGAGCCAGTAGCCGTTGTTTGTGCCAATGATAGTCGGCTCAAATTCGCCCTGTGCGTTCTGCCAGTCCAGCGTATCCATGTGCCGCCCCGCGAAATCCAGCACATACGCATAACTCGCATCCATCAGTTCCTCAATCGGCTGAACTTCCGCATACACCAGCTTTTTGCCCTCTGTAAAGGACGCAGATGCCTGCGCCACAACCTCCGCCTCAACATCCTTGGAGTACGCCTGATAGAGGAAGGTCTGGTCGTAGTTGTCGCAGGCTTCCACGTTCGGATCATCCCCGAACGACAAGCGATACGTTTCTCGATTGAGCATGAAGTAGCGCGCCTTTCCGAAATGCTCCACAAAGGCAGGATGCGTGAAATACCATTGCCCATCAATCTGAATCATATTCACGGCATCGCCGTCAAAATAAGAAACAAACACCGAGCTTTGATCACCAATGCCCTCGCCTTCAACGATGCCCTTCGCGTTAAAGTAGATATCATTGGTAACATTTGCCGCATTCAGCAGTGCTTTGTATGCAAATGCCCAGCCCCAGCGCGTACCTTTACGCAAAGTAAGCACCATTTTGCCGCTGTATGTGTGCGGCAGCATGTCCGACAGCATTGTTTCGCTGAGCATCCAGTCTACCAGCGCTTCTGCTTTCTGATAGTCGGTCATGTCATCCGTAATCACCTGCGCGACAATCCCTGCCACCATCTGTTCAGCCGTGCCGAGGTATTCTGCCGGAATCGACTCATCCAAATGCACGGGAATCTGATGCGCCAGCGCGTATTGATGCGCCGCGCTGCCCGACGGCGTGTAGAATTCCACAACCGCTTCGCTGAACGCATCATCCGCAATTTCCGTAACCGATGCCGGAATTTCCAGCAGCAGCATCGCGTTTCCAAATGCATTTGCTCCGATGCGCTCCAAGCCATCCGGCAGCTTCAGCGCCGCCAGCGCAACATTGCCGTGGAATGCCTGTGTGCCAATGCTGCGTACACCCTGCGGGATGGTAAGCGTCTGTATCCGCGCGGCCTGCGCAAACATCCCCTGCGGGATTTCCGTCAGTGATTTCGGCAAATGCACGGACAGAATGGCATAATTCATCCACATCGGATTGATGCCGATTTGCTTCACGGTATCCGGGAAATACATGGACGTAACGGACGTGGAAGCAAACGCATAATCCCCGACCGTTTCCAGCGAATCGCCCAGAGAGAAGGACGGAATCGCTTTGCAGCCGTTGAATGCCCACTTGCCGATGTACTTCACATGCGGCAGCAAAACGCCCTTCTGCGCTGCCGACGGCGAAACGCGCTTCAGTTTCTTGCAGCCATCAAATGCATAGTCTGAAATTTCCGTCAAATTCGGCGAAATATTGATTTCCTCAATGTTTTCGCAGCTCGTGAAGGCATGTTCGCCAATGGACTGAATGAGCGCACCGCCGTTAATGGTTTGAAGCGCCTTGCAGCCGCAGAACGCACTGCTCTCGATGGTCGTAACAGTGCTGGCGAGCGTTGCTTCCGTCAGCTTCGAGCATTCCAAGAACGCGTCAGCACCAATCGTTTCAACGCCGGGGGCAATGGAGACCTTCTCCAAATTCTTGCAGTAAATGAATGCGCCGCCAAGGCGCTTCACATTACCTGGAATGGTAATCGAGGTCAGCCCGCTCTCACGGAACGCGGCATCCCCTATTTTCTCCAAACTTTCCGGCAGTTCCACCGATTGGAGCTTGGACGCTCCACAGAAAGCATTCGCGCCAATTTTCTTCAAGCCATCGGGGAGCGTCAGCGAACGGAGTTCTCCATTATAATAGAATGTCCAGTCCGCGATTTCGGTCACATTTGCCGGGATGACAACTTCAGCAATCGGAACTCCTCGGAATGCTTCTTCTCCGATCGTGGTCAGCGAATCCGGAAGATTGATTTCTTTCAGCGCATAGCAATGCGCAAACGCAAGTCCACCAATGTTCGTTACCCCATCCGGTAGATGAATACTTTCCAGCGACTTGCATTCTGCAAATGCATTATAGTCGATTCTCGTCACGCTGTCCGGAATGTCAATAGTTTTCAGGGACGTGCAGCCCTTAAAACCATGCACGTCCGTAATGTTCTTCGGCAAAACGACCGTAGTCAGGGACGTGCATTCCGTGAAGCATCCGCCTTCCATGCGGAAAACCTGCGGCGGCAGAATCGCCGTCTCCAGATTTTCGCAGTTTGCAAATGCATACTCCATCATGTCAAAGTCCGTTGATGTGATTTCCACAGACTTCAGCTGATGGCAATATGCAAATGCAAAGCTTCCAACGTGAAGACCCGGCTGCGAAAGTTTCAGCGATGTAATGCCGGAATTGTAGAATGCATTTCGTCCAATCAACTCTAATTTTTCCGGGAAGTTGATATCCGTTAGTGCTGTGCAGTTTTCAAAAGCATAAGAATCAATGACAGTGCAGCTTTCCGGCAGCGTGACACTCGTTAAACCTTTTCTGCTCTTGAACGCCCCTTCGCCAATCTTTGTGATGCCGTCACGAACAGTTACATGCCCTGTAATCGACGCATTCACAAATACGATGCTGTTTTCCTGTGTATCATATAAGATGCCATCTTCGGACACATAACGCACAGAGCCAAACGCAGTCGTTATCGTCTTCAAACTGCTCGGCCAACTGCCATGGATACTCTCCAGCTTAGCAGGCAAGTGTAGAGTTTCCAGTGAACGACATCCTTCCACAACGCCGTTCATCATGTGGGTTAAACCACTCGGCAAATTCACGGTGCGTAAAGAGTAGCAGGTTGCAAATGTTCCCGACATAAATGTGATGCCTTCAGGCACGGTTATTTCTGTTAAGCTATCGCAGGAGCGGAATGCGCTGTCGCCCAAGTACTTCAAGCCTTCCGGCAGTACCACATTTTCCAGTTGTGTACAATAGGCAAATGCCGCACCATCTATTGTTATCAAGCCTTCGGGGAAGTTTACCTCCTTTAATTCATTACAGAACTCAAATGCGTAGTTCCCAATTTTCTGCAAAGAATCCGGCAGTTGAACAGACGTTATCGCATGATTCTTAAACACATCGTCGGCAATGCGCACCGTGCCGTCGCGAATCACTACATCCCCCGACACATCCGGCAGGGCATAGCGCAGTGTTTGCGCAGGAATGTCGTAAAGCAGACCGTCCACTATCTCATAGTTTGGGTTTCCTTCGGCTACATACAGCGATGTCAGCGCTGAACAGTCTGTGATGAAAGAGCCTCCAAGGCTGGTTACATTGACCGGTATCGTCAGCGACGTCAAGCCAGAAGATTCAAACGCTCTCCAGCCAATCGTTGTCAGCGTATCCGGCAGTGTAATTTGCTTCAGCATGGTGCAGCTGCCAAAGGCCGATTGCCCAATTTCCACCACACTGCCAAGTGTAATCTCCTGCAAGTTTTCCTGTCCCCAGAAACCGTCATCCGAAATGATTTTCAAGCTCTGCGGCAGACTTACGCTCACAAGCGTGCGAATGTAGCCTTTCTCATAATCAAAATACGCTTTAAATGCCGAGTCCCCAATCACTTCAATCCCTTCGCTGACAACAACGTGCGTCAGAATCGGGCTGCGGAGGTTTTCAATCGCATAGACAGGGTATCCGTCAATCACTGCCGGAACAACCGTCTCCGGCAGCGTGCCCGTGTAGCCTGTAATATACGCTTTGTCCCCTTCAAGGCGATAGGTAAACGATGTGCTTTCACTGGCATAGCGCACCCCGTGTGCGCTCGCCCACAGCTGCGCCGCGCTGCCATCCTGCACCACAAGGCACAGGGCATCATTCACTGCTTCAAACGCATGGTCGCCAATCGTCTCCACCTGCGTGCTGATGGTGATGCTGCGCAGATTCTGGCAGTAGGCAAACGCATAGTCCGCAATGGCGGTCACGTTTTCGTCAATCACCAAATCCGCTCCTGCGCGCCGTGCCGGATAGAGCAGCAGCGTTTTACCTGTCGCGTCCATCAGGATGCCGTCACAAACCTGCAAATACACACTTTCCGCTTCCACGCGCACTTCTTGCAGGTACTTGCAGTTTGTAAAGGCGTTTTCCGCAGTACCGACCACGGGCAGCCCGTTATGCACAGCCGGAAGCACCAGCAGCACTGCGTTTTCATCGCAGCCGCTGACAAGATAGCCATCCTGCGCGGCATTGAGCGTGTAGGAAATCTCCTGATCCGCCGCGGCAAAATTCACGCCCTGTGACGTGGCTGCTTTTTCAGCGGCAGACCCCTTCCAGCCGCGGATGGTCAGATTCGCACAGTTTGCAAAAGCATCCGCCGCGATTTCCTCCACGTCCGGCCAGAGCAGGATGTCCGTCAGCGCCCTGCATCCCTCAAAAGCGGCACTTTCAATGCGCCGCACCGTGCGCGGCAAAGTCACATTAGTTAGGCTTTCATTGCCGCTGAATGCCCTTGCGCCAATTTCCACAATGCCGTCCGGCAGTTCGATTTGGGTCAGCGCAGTGCAGTGTTCAAACGTATTCACCGGGATTTTCGTCAGCGCTGCCTCCCACTGAACTTCCCGCAGGGCGGCGCAGTTCATCCACGCGCCGTTGCCCAGCGTCGTGACGCTCTTGGGCAGCTTCAGCGTCTGAATCCCCGTATCAGAGAAAGCAGCTGAGCCAATCGTATTCAGATTTTCCGGCAAAACGATGCTTTCCAGCGTGCCAATGCCCGCAAACGCATACGCGCCGATTCTGGTCAGGCTCTCCGGGAAGATGATTTCCGTCAGGGCCGTATTTTCAAACGCATTTGCTTCTATGGTTTGCAGATACTTGCTCCATGTCACCGTTTTCAGCGACGTGCAGCCGCTGAACGCCGACGCAGAAACGGTATAGAGGCGCTCCGGCATCTGGAATTCCGTCAAGGAAACGTCATTCCGGAACGCCGCTGCACTCAGGCTCGTTACGCTGTCCGGAATATGCACGCTTTCCAGTGCCGTGCAGTTCTGGAACGCCTTTGTGCCGATGTTCGACAGCGAATCATCAAACGACAGCGATTGCACCGCCGTGCAGCCTTCAAATGCCGATTCGCCAACAGACGTCACGCCCGTGAACGCATTGGGCGAAACAAGCGACGTGCAGCCCTTGAAGAATCGGTCAGGAATCGCCGTCAGCGTACCTTCACCGAAATTCACCGTCTTCAAGCCCGTTGCATTTTCAAACATGCCTACCTGATAATCGCTGAAAATCGGCGAGAAAGTCAGCGTTTCCAGATAGCGCAGGTTTTTGAGTGCGCCATCATCAATCTGTGTCAGCGTTTCCGGCATGACAAAGCTTTGCTGCGGTGCGCTGGCAGCATAAGTCAGCAGCCGCGTGGCATCCGCCGTCATCAGTGCACCTTGCTGCACCTGAAAATGCGTGTTTCCCTCTGCCAGCTGGAAAGCCGTCAGCGCCGTGCAGTCACGGAATGCATCCGCGCCAATCAGGTTCAGCGACTTCGACAGCGGCATCGAAGTCAGCGCAACACAGCCGTCAAAGGCTTCCGCGCCAATCATCGTAATATCGCCATCAAACTGAATTGATTCCAGTCTTTCGCAGCCCTGAAATGTGCGGTCAGCAATGACCGTCACACCAGCCGGGATTTGCAGCTTCTTTATCGTGTAGCAATACTGGAATGCGCCTTCCCCAATGGATTCGAGCTTTTCAGGCAGACGACCATCTCCCCAAGCTCTCCCCACTCTCCCCATATTCCAGCATCCAGCGAACGCGCTTTTACCGATTTTGGTCACGTTTTTGCCGATGCACTGCTCAACACTATAATCTCTCGCAGAGCCGTAGCCCCAGCAGTTCACAAAGGCTTCGTCCGGAATTTCTGTCAGTGAATCAGGGATTTCCAAGAAGTGCATTTGTAAACATGCCGCAAATACGCCCTCGCCCATTTTCGTCAGCTTCTGCGGCATCCGAACCGCATCAAGATAGGCGCTGCCTGCAAAGGCTTCCTTACCAAAGGTGGTTACATTGTCCGGAATGTAAAATTCCTTGCCGATGCCCGACGGCATATCATAAAACGCGCGGTCGCCGATCGTCGTGACCGGATACCCTTCAATCTCCTGGGGAATAAGCACTTTGCTTCTCAGCAGTTCTTTATTATATCCTGTAATCGTCGCTTCCCCATTCTGAATCTCATAGGTATAGTACTCTGCCGGGTCTGCAACAAGCACATATGCGTGCATGTAAATCCAATAATCGACATTCGGTTTTTTTATGCGTAGTTCTACACGAACCATTTCATTGTTGGAAAGAGTAATGCTACCTTTTCCATCAAATTCGACACAGGTTCCCGTTGGCTCATAGGTATAGCTTTCCGTGCGGCCTTCACCATATTCGTCATCATAGTAAGTACAGCCATGACCATCCGTATAGGCAAAACACCATGACCATCCCTCTTTATCCACAATGAAGCCTTCCGGAACGTCATAGCTAAAGTGGATTGTTTCCCCCGGCTGGGCAAAAATGACACGCTTCCCTTCCAAATCCACTTTCTCTTCGCGCGTTTCTGCGCAAGCAACTGTCGTTGCCAGCGCAAAAAGAAGCAAGAACAGTCCGAATGTGACCTTCCAACGTTTCATGTGCAATTCTCCTCCATCCGCTTTTTCCCTGTTGCAAACTGCCAGTTTTCCATATTTATTATACGCAGGTTTTCCCAGCTTGTCAACATGATTGGTAATCGTTTCTTGACAATTTCTTCTGAATATAGTATTAGCATCTTATTGATTTGACGGTGCATGACATAGCATTCGATTTAGTTTCTGTATTTTCCCTTAATTTTCTTGATTCTTCTATTGACTTTTTCTTGAAATTGCTGTATGCTGGAAATCGAGAAAGGGGTTGATACGCATGAAATCCAAGAAACTTTTGACGATTACCCTGACCAGTCTGCTGATCGGAAGCTGTCTGGTCCTACCCGCACTGGCGGACAGCGCGGACGCTCCAAGCGGCGGAAATGTCGCGACTTACGAAATTTCCGCAAACGTAAAACGCATTGATGAATATGCGTTTGCAAACAGCACGAGCCTTGTCAGCGTGAAAATTCCTGATTCTGTAACTGCCATCGGGGATTACGCCTTCTCGGGCTGCACGAGCCTGAAAGAGATCACGATTCCCAGCAGCGTGACAGAGATTGGCGCGCACGCATTCGATGGATGCACGGCGCTGGTGAAGGTGGATGGGCTGGAGAATGTAACGAATCTCAGCGACTTCACGTTCTATAACTGCATTTCACTGCAAGATGTTGGGGATTTGACTTCTTTGACGAGCATTGGCGAATCTGCTTTTGCAGGCTGCAAATCACTGACGCAACTCGGTGATATGCCCCATCTGAAAAGTATCGGCGCGTCTGCTTTTTCATACAGTATCAGTTGGGACGATGGAACAGAACAATATTGCGATTCACTGAAGCGTATTGGCGACATTTCTAATGTCGAACAAATCGGTGATTCAGCCTTTTTCAGCTGCGCGTCTTTAGCAGAAATCGGAAGTTTGCAGCATGTCACAACAATTGGGGATTGGGCTTTTGGGTATTGCACTTCACTCAAAGAAATCAGCAGCTTAGACAATATTAAAAAGATTGGCAGATGGGCTTTCTACGATTGTCAGTTGAATACGCTTGAAATCGGAGGAAATGACGTCCACATTGGGGCGGAAGCATTTTCAGGTTGTAACTCACTTGTAAACATTGAGGGTTTAAGCAACGTAACAAGCATCGGCAGCGGTGCTTTCGAGTTCTGCGCCATGACCACCATTAGCGGTCTAACGAACATTTCTGCCATTCCGGATAGCGCATTTGCCAGCTGTACCAATCTGCAAAGCGTAGAAGGTTTGGAGAATGTGACGAGCATTGGCGTATACGCATTCTCCAGCTGCTATGCGTTGGAAACACTTGATAACACCGATAATGTAACCACCATTGGTGCTTACGCTTTCAGAGATTGCGAATCGCTCACATCCATGGAGCATTTGAGCAATGTAACAAGTATTGGCAATAGTGCTTTTGTAGGCTGCACCTCCTTGGTTCGGGTTGGTGATATGCCCCATTTGGAAAGCATCGGCGACTCTGCCTTTGGGGTTTCCAGCCGTTGGATTCCGGACGAAGGCATGTCAAAAGACTATGCCTGTGCGTCACTGGAAAGCATCGGAGATCTCAGCAGCGTTACTTCCATCGGCGAAAACGCCTTCTATCAGTGCACTTCGCTGAAAACCGTCGGCAGTCTCAGCAGCGTTACTTTCATCGGCGCAAATGCGTTCAAGCAGTGTACTTCCCTGCAAAGCATCGGGGAACTCGGCAATGTTACACGCATAGCGTATGGTGCCTTCTACGGCTGTGAATCGCTGACCAGCATTAGCGGCTTGGAAAAGCTGACCGTCTTGAATCGAGAGACATTCCGCAATTGCAAATCACTGAAAACCGTTGGTGATTTAAGCAGTGTAACAAGCATCAGCGAGAAAGTGTTTGATGGCTGCACTGCGCTAACCACAGTTGGCGATTTAAGCAGCTTGAAGGTCGTTCCTGACAGGCTGTTCTTCTATACGTCAAATCTGGTTTCGGTTGGCGATTTGAGCAGCGCCACCAGCATTGGAGAGAGCGCATTCTCTGGCTGCCGCAAACTGACGAGCATCGGAGACATGTCCAATGTTCGTACCATCGGCGAGTCTGCATTTTCGTCCTGTAATGCGCTAACAAGCATCGGTTCCCTGCCCAATGTTCGCACCATTGGCAACTATGCGTTTTCTGGCTGCAAAACATTGACCAGCCTTGATGAGATGCCCATGCTGGATAGCATTGGCAGTAGTGCATTTTCGGGCTGCAGTATGCTGGCAAGTCTTGGTGAAATGCCCATACTAAAAAGCATTGGCAGTAGTGCATTTGAGAGTTGCAGCAAACTGACGAGCCTTGATGGAATGCCCATGCTGGATAGCATTGACACCGGTGCATTCGCTTACTGCACCACCTTAACCAACGTCGAAATTCTGGCAAATGTAACGACACTCGGAAGCCATACCTTCTACGGCTGCAAATCGCTAAAAACCATTGGTGATTTATGCAAAGTTACAGTCATCGACTCCTCCACATTCGCTTCCTGCAGCGCATTAGAGAGCGTAGGCGATGTGAGCAGCGTAACTTCAATTGGTTATGCCGCATTTGAGGGTTGCTCTTCGCTTGTGCGTGTCGGCAACATGAGTAATGTCGAATCCATTGATTCTAACGGTTTTGCAAATTGCAGCGCCTTGGAACGCATTGATGAACTGGACAAGATCACCAGTATCGGTCAGTATGCATTTATGGGCTGTACTGCACTGAAGAGTATCGGTTCCCTGCGCAACTTGAAAACTATCGGGCAAGGTGCTTTTAACGGCTGCAGTGCACTGGAGCATGTTGACGATTTGTACAGCTTGACGCGCTTGGAATCCGGAGCCTTTGCACACTGTGCATCGTTGGTCAGCGTTGACTGGTCTGACAAATTAACCGCCATTGGGGATAATGCATTTTTCAACTGCACATTGCTTGTCAGCCTGGGCGATTTAAGCAGTGTTACAGCCATCGAACATTTTGCTTTTGCTGGCTGCTCCAGTTTGGAACGTCTTGAACACTTAGATAATCTGGTGAGCCTTGGCGAGGGCGTATTTGGGTACGGCAGCCATTATACAGGCTGTATCTCGCTGAAATCAATCAGCGATATGCCCAAATTGGAGTCAATGGAGCAGAAGTGTTTCGTCAGCTGTACTGCGCTGGAAACCGTCGGTGATTTAAGCAGCCTGAAAGAGATTCCTTATCGTGCGTTTGATGGCTGCACCTCTTTGGTAAGCGTCGGCGACCTGAGCAATGTAACCGCTATCAGACAATACGGGTTTTCTGGCTGCACAAAACTGGCCTCAATTCCGAATCTGGGCAGTTTGGAAAGCGTCGATCAATCTGCCTTCTCCGGATGCGAGTCGCTTGCATTGTTGGGCAATCTTCGCAAGCTAACGAGTTTTGGCTACCCGTCTTTCGATAACTGCCCGAACCTTGTCCTGGAAGTCCTGCCGGACTCCGCCGCTGAGCAGTACGCAAAGAGCTACAACATGCGGTACACCTACATTACGGAGTAATTCTCACATCACTTGGTTCTTCGCGGAATCTTGGGGCAACCAACAAGATTCCGTGAAGAGCCTTTTTTGCACCATTTCGTCCGCATCCACATCTATGTTGACATGTGCCGTTGGATTTCGCAGAACTATAGTGTGTTTCTAAAATGAGACCGGTGCAGTTTCAAGCAGATTTTCTTGCAATTCAAGGATGAAAACCGAAGGTTTACTGACGGTAAATCGAG
>ERZ1027036.1262-NODE-1262-length-11550-cov-4.215920_pt1 | contig 11550 bp, 9 predicted proteins | sample MGYA00519441_ERZ1027036 | MGnify/ENA primary metagenome ERZ1027036 (study PRJEB26926, sample SAMN06164792) | human gut metagenome | biome: ENVO:00009003; feature: ENVO:2100002; material: ENVO:00002003 | host: Homo sapiens | place: USA | collected 2012 ... | reverse complement strand
TTATGCGATCGTCGGCAGCGTCAGATGTGTATAAGAGACAGTATCTACTCTTTCTCTCAGTGGAAATTTGTCTGATAATTTCAAGGCAAATAATATTTCGAGCTTTACGGGAGGTCTGATGGCCGAGTTTATGGTTCCTGTTATCGGTATCGGGGTCGATGCCAGTTTGATGTATACTCGGAAGGGGTCGGAATTGAAAGATATAACCAGTGGTATATCGGAGAATAAACATGTCGATTATGTAGAGATTCCCATTAATTTGAAATATAAGTTTTCGCTGCCGGTAGTCGGCTCTATATTGTCTCCTTTTGTATATGCCGGGCCGAGTTTTGCATTCCGTGTGGGCGATAATTTCAAAGAGCAATTTAAAGAGAAAAGTTTCGATACGGCGATAAATGTGGGCCTCGGTCTCGAACTTTTCAATCACTTGCAGATTGCCGGTCAATATGGTTGGGGATTGGGTAGTGCCATGGAGGTCAAGAACGACCTTCCCGATTCGGTTATGAAAGGTAAGAGCCGGGCATGGACCATTACGGCGGCTTATTTGTTCTAAACTGGATTTTTTTCAAAATATAATCGCGAGGCAGGGAGAAACTCTCTGCCTCGTTGTTTTTTATGTCTGGGAAATGTGGGTTCGGCAGGTAATCAGTGGGGAAATGTAGATATGGATTTTAGCGATGAATTTCTTGTTAACAACTACATTCCAGTCTTTTCGGAGAGGTTGATTTACAGTTCTGTTATTGTTATCGGGGGTTCCCTTTTTCCCCTGTTTTTTTAACCCCCTCGCCCTACGGGCACTCCCCCTATCTCATCTGCGATGAGCAGAGGGAGAGGGTAAAAGCGTCGCTTTGAACGGCCTTTTTGTTTTGTGGGCATTCTCCTATATTTCCTTACGGCACATCGGGGGAGAGGGTTGATACCTTGATACGTTTTCTCTGTTGCGGATATTTTTTAACCCCTCCGTCACTATGTGCCACCTTCCCCTATATTTTGCGTTGCAAAACGCAGGGGAGGAGAGTAGAAATCTTTCGATAACATGGTTCTACTGTTTTTATTCTCCGTCTGTGTTACCTCGCTCTATACTTTGCGTTGCAACCCCCGTAAGGCTGGACACGGCAAGGGAGGAATGTGTGAATGTCTTGCAACGCCGAGGGGTGTAGGGAGGGGGTAAAGAGACAAATCTCACTGATTTCCTACTGTGCCCGAATAAACTCATTTCTACCTTTGACTTTCGCTATATTTATATAGATACGGTTCGGCATAGTCAAGTCGGAAATGTGATTTCCATTTGTCTCTGCTCTCACCTTTCGCTATCTTTGCATTGAAACTCGAAGATACCTCCGCTCGGCAGAATAAAATTAAAGCGAGCTTTGTTTTGCTCTGCTCTTGCTTATATGTATCTTTGTCACTATGGAGATAGGATGCGGTTCGGCATAGCCAAATCGGAAATGAAATTTCCATTTGTCTCTGCTCTCACCTTTCGCTATCTTTGCATAAAAGAGAGAGGGTATTTTCGATTTCTCTTGGAAAGAACAGGACTTGATATGAGCACACTTGCCGACGTTGTATTACCGCTGCCGTTATATAAATATTTTACGTATCGGATTCCTTCCGATTTGCAGGAGGCTTTGCAAATTGGCAGTCGAGTCGTAGTTCCTTTCGGCAGGAAAAAGTATTATACGGCTATTGTAGTTCGGTTGCACGATGTCATGCCACAGGGATACGAGGTGAAAGAGCTTATTTCGGTGCTCGACGAGCGTCCTGTTTTGCGCCGTCCCCAATTACAGTTCTGGGAATGGATCGCCGATTATTATCTCTGTTCGGTCGGCGATGTGTATAAAGCGGCGTTGCCTTCGGGATTGAAACTCGAAAGTGAAACGACGGTCACGTTGAATACAGATTTCGAGGAACCGGACGATAATCGTTTGAAAGAGCGCGAATGGATGCTGTTGGCGGCATTGGGCAAGAAGTCACGCATGACCGTGCAGGACCTCGAAAAGGAGAGTGGAATGCGCAATATTTTACCTACTTTGCGGGTGTTGCTCGAACGAGAGGCTGTTTTTGTCTCCGAACAGTTGAAGACGAACTACCGTCCGAAAACGGAAACTTATATTCGTTTGACGTTCCAACAAGGCGATGATGCGGCTTTGCGCCATGCGTTTGAATGCGTGAAGCAAGCCAAGAAGCAGGAGACGATGCTACTGTCGTTTCTCGATTTATCTTTGTTTATGCAAAAGGGAAAATTGAGAGAGGTTTCCCGGAAGAGCTTACTCGATCGTTCGGGAGTGTCTTCGGCGGTTTTGGGTGCTATGGTCGAGAAGGGGCTGTTCGAACCGTATAAGAAAGAGATAAGTCGTTTCGAGACGGAGGTTTATACTGTTCAAGAGGCTGCTCCGTTGAGCGATGCCCAACAAGTTGCATATCGGCAAATATCGGATTCATTTAAAGAGCATTCCGTCACGTTGTTGCATGGAGTCACATCGAGCGGAAAAACAGAGATTTATGCTCATTTGATCGACCGTGTTCTGCACGAAGGCAGGCAGGTATTATACTTGGTTCCCGAAATAGCATTGACGACACAGTTGACGAATCGTTTACGCAAAATTTTCGGAGATAAATTGATGATTTATCATTCGAAGTTCTCGGATAACGAGCGGGTGGAGATTTGGAATACATTGCTCGACGACCATTCTCCCCGAATCGTTTTGGGTGTGCGGTCTTCCATTTTTCTGCCGTTCGGCGATTTGGGATTGGTAATTGTCGACGAGGAACATGAAACTTCGTATAAGCAGTACGACCCGGCTCCCCGTTATCATGCTCGTAACGCTGCGATCGTTTTGGCTTCGATGCATGGGGCTAAGACTTTGTTGGGAACGGCCACCCCGGCTATCGAAACTTATTTCAATGCGAGGCAGGGGAAATATGGTTTGGTAGAATTGAAGAGCCGATTTAACGATGTGGAGTTACCCGAAATTATCCCGGTAGATGTGCGGGAGATGCGGAAAAAGAACCGTATGCGAGGGAATTTTACACCTGAATTGCTCAATCGCATGCAGATTGCTTTGGACGGGGACGAGCAAGTTATTTTGTTTCAAAATCGGCGGGGGTTCGCGCCTATGGTGGAATGCAAACAGTGTGCATGGGTTCCTAAATGCGAACATTGCGATGTGAGTCTGACTTATCATAAGCGTTTTAATCAGCTGACGTGCCATTACTGCGGTTTTACGTATGAGATACCGAAAGTGTGTCCGGCTTGCGGACAGCCTACGATCGGGGTGATGGGTTTCGGAACGGAACGGATAGAGGAGGATATTGCTCAACATTTCCCGAATATACCGGTATCTCGTATGGATTTGGATACGACTCGTTCCCGCAGTGCTTATGAGCAGATTATCGAAGATTTTTCAAAGAAAAAGAATAAAATCCTTATCGGCACACAAATGATTACGAAGGGATTGGACTTCGACCATGTGAGCGTGGTGGGGATATTGAGCGCCGACTTGATGATGAATTATCCCGATTTCAGAGCCCACGAGCGAGCTTTCCAGATGATGGAGCAAGTTTCGGGACGAGCCGGTCGGAAAAATCGGAAAGGTGTGGTCGTATTACAGACTTCTCAGCCGGAATCTCCTCTGATACGTCAGGTAATCGCTCATGATTACGAGGGTATGTATAACATGCAGTTGTCCGAGCGAAAGGCTTTTTCTTACCCACCTTATACCCGGTTGATATATATTTATCTGAAACATAGGGACGAGACTCTTTTGCAGGAGTTGTCGGTACGATATACATCTTTGTTGAGAGAGGTATTCGGCGCACGTGTGTTAGGCCCCGATAATCCGCCTGTGGCTCGTATTCAGTCTTTATATATACGGAAGGTCGTTTTGAAAATGGAACTTTCGGCATCGATGCCGAAAGTAAAGGAGATTTTGAAACAGGTCTATGAAAATATGTTGGTGGACGACCGGTTTAAGACTTTGTTGCTCTATTATGATGTAGACCCGATGTAGTGTAATCAATAACTAATTTATAATCATATCATGGAACATAGAAATTTAATTGCAGTTTTGTGCTTGATTTCGGCTTTTATTTTGCCGATAAATGCGGAATTGAAGTATGTAGATGCGTCTCGTTTGACGCTCATCGGGAAAGTGATGCCGACTCCCGAAAATGTCTATCACCGGGTCGATACGGTAAAGTATAACGATATGCCGTTTCAAGTAAAGCGGTTGTTTACGCATTCGGCCGGATTGGTCGTTAGTTTTAAGACCAATAGCCCGACGGTTGCCGCTCGTTGGACAACGAAGGGAAAAGGTGTGATGGGAAACGTTACGCCGATATGCGATAGAGGATTGGATTTGTATATGAATGACGGCGGGAAATGGATACCGGTGGGTGCAGGCACTCCGTCGGCAGGAAAAACGGAGCAAGAGCGGGTCATCACCAAGAATTTAAAGCCGGGGGTGCATAGGTTTTTGTTATATCTTCCGTTGTTCGAAGAGGTACGTTCGTTGGAAATCGGAGTAGACGAGGAGTCTTTTATCGAGGCAGAGCCGTCTCCGTTCCGTCATACGGTTCTTATGTATGGATCGAGTATCTTGCATGGGGCTTGTGCCAGTCGTTCGGGGTTGGCGTACCCTGCGCGAATGTCGAGAAATACGGGTATCAATTTCGTGAATTACGGTTTGAGCGGAAACGGTAAAATGGAGGCTGCGGTGGCCGATATGTTGAAAGATATCGATGCCGATGCTTTTATTTTGGATTGTATGCCGAATCCTTCTCCCGAGGAGATCACGGAGCGTACTCAATATTTGGTGAACACGATTCGGAAATATCATCAGGGAACTCCTATTATCATGATAGAGACTTATATGAGGGAAAACGGATATAGTGACCAAGCTGTGCACGATCGTTGTACCCGTCAAGGCGAGGCATTTGTGAAACAGTATGAACTGTTAAAGAAACAAGGTATAAAAGACCTGTATTTGATTCGGGACAATCATGCCATCGGGACAGATCATGAAGGTTCGGTAGACGGTACTCACCCTAACGACTTGGGATTCGATCGTATGGTAGAGCAATACCAACCTCAGATTATGAGGATATTAAAGAAATACGGAATCAAATGATAAAAGAAAAGGCTCGAAAAATTCGAGCCTTTTTCTTTTTATGGAAATCGCTTGGAGATGGCGACCTATGGGCGGGATAATGCTCGTTTGATTCCTTTAACAACCAATGGTTCCATAACTTTGTATCCGTCGAGATTGGGGTGGACGCTATCCCTGCCGTAATTAGGGTTTAACCCTTTTTGTTCATCGACAAGGGCGGTATAAAAATCGACGTAAACCAATCGTTTCGAACGGGCGTAATCTTTAATGAGTTCGTTCAAGGCAATAATCGTATCTGCCGGTTGGACTTCGGGAGACCAGCCATATCGATTGGCAGGGAGTACGGAACATAAGACGACTTTTATATGGTTGGCTTGTGCTAGTTCTGTCATGGATTTGATATTGTCCATGATCATATCGATACTCGTCGGGCCGGTATTCCCGGCTATGTCGTTTGTCCCGGCTAATATGACGACTGCTTTGGGAGCCAGATGTATCACGTCTTGTCGGAATCGCAGAAGCATTTGAGAGCTGGTTTGTCCGCTGATTCCTCTTCCGATGTAGTCATTTTCGGAAAAGAATTGCGGATCCAGAGAGGCCCAATTTTGTGTAATTGAATTACCCATGAAGACAACCCAATTTTTACGGGCATCTTCCGAGTCGTTTTTCCTCATTTCCATAATAGCTTTGTTGGCTTCACGATAACGATTCAGATTGGGCCAATCTTGCGCTGCGCATTCAAGAGTCAGTATTGCTGTAAAGAATATGAATGGTAAAGAAAGTTTCGATAGAAGTTTCATGGTATTTAAAATGAAGTAAGAACACTCCATTCGGAGTGTTCTTGAAATGAATAAACGGTGTTAATAAGCAAAGATGGGGTATTCTTTCATCATGCCGTTGACCTTTTCCCGAACGGCTTTGATGACGGTTTCACTTTCTGGATTGGCCAAAACCGTGTCGATAAGTTCTACGATTTCGCACATCATTTCTTCTTTTGCTCCACGAGTCGTTATCGCCGGAGTTCCCACACGGATACCCGATGTTTGGAACGGAGAGCGGCTATCGAACGGAACCATGTTTTTATTCACCGTGATGTCGGCTTGAACCAATGCTTTCTCGGCGACTTTTCCTGTTAATTCGGGGAATTTGGTACGCAAGTCGATGAGCATGCAGTGATTGTCAGTACCGTTGGATATGATTTTGTATCCTTTATCCATGAATGCTTTTGCCATAGCAGCGGCATTTTTCTTCACCTGAGTCTGGTATTCGATGTATTCGGGTTGCAGGGCTTCGCCGAACGATACAGCTTTGGCTGCGATAACGTGTTCGAGCGGACCACCTTGTACTCCCGGAAAGACTGCCGAATCGAGTAATGCTGACATTTTCTTGATTTCTCCCTTAGGCGTTTTTTTACCCCATGGGTTTTCAAAATCTTTGCCCATGAGGATAATACCTCCACGGGGCCCGCGCAGGGTTTTATGTGTGGTCGAGGTGACGATGTGAGCGTATTTCAAAGGATTGTCCAACAATCCGGCGGCTATGAGCCCGGCGGGGTGAGCCATATCGACCATAAAAATGGCACCTATTTCATCGGCTATTTTGCGCATGCGGGCATAGTCCCATTCGCGAGAGTAAGCCGAGGCTCCGCCGATAATCAGTTTCGGACGTTCGCGCAAGGCTACCTCTTCCATCATGTCATAATCGACGTATCCGGTATCTTCTTTCACGCTGTATTCCAATGGGTGGAACATGAGTCCGGAGAAATTTACGGGGCTTCCGTGCGAAAGGTGGCCTCCATGTGAAAGGTTCAGCCCCAAGAATTTGTCACCGGGGTTCAATACGGCCATGAATACGGCCATGTTTGCTTGTGCTCCCGAATGCGGTTGAACATTCGCCCATTCGGCATTGAACAGTTTCTTGATACGGTCGATAGCGACTTGTTCGCTTTGGTCTACCACTTCGCAACCTCCGTAGTAGCGTTTCCCAGGATACCCTTCGGCGTATTTGTTGGTCAGGCAAGAACCCATTGCCTGCATGACCTGATCGCTGACAAAGTTTTCCGAGGCAATCAATTCAATACCTTTTCGTTGTCGTTGATTCTCTTTTTCAATGATGTCGAAAATAATGTCGTCTCTTTTCATATTGTGTTGTGTATTAAAAGTTTTTACCATAGATATCCTATTGAAATGCTCAATTCGTTGACGGCTCTGGACAGTTTTACCTGACTGGTTTGGGTTTCGTCGAGGTCGACTTTGAAAGATAGATCTTTGGAATTTCCTACACAATAGGCATACCGGAAGTCGATGTATAGGTGTCCTATGGTGGTGCTCAATCCGCCGATCAAATAGAATGAAAAACTGTTTGGAGAGTTATCGTAGATTAGATTGCGGAGTGAGCGACCTGTGGTGCTTACTCCGCTTGTTTCGTTAAAGATGTAGGAAACCCGGGGACCAGCAAAAAGATTCATGAGGTATGGGCCATGTTTGGTGATGTTATAGCCATATAGTATGGGAACATCGAGGGTATAAGCCGAAGTATTGATTTTACGTAATTCGTAGTCGGGATTATATAGCCGGGTATGGAACTGATGCATGCCCACTTCGAGTTGTATGTAATTCCTCTTGAAATTGTATCTTCCTATAAAAGAACCGGATAATCCCAGCCTCGATTCGGAATCGGATTCGTTGACTTTGTTCCCGTTCAAGGTTAAATGTCTTATGTCGACTAACGGCGCATTGACTCCCAAGCGGATTCCCCAATTGAATCGTTTGCTTACGTTCAATTCTTGTATTTGAGCTTGAACTGTAAGAATCCATAAGAGTGCCATGCAGATAACCGTAGTGATTCTCTTCATACCTGTCTATTTATTTTTTCTTTTGGACAGACCAACCGAATTTCCCTATTTCTTTTCCTGTTTCATAGTAATGCCCGTGGGAATAGACCAATAGATCGGCCTTTTGCATATCGAACGCGCCTGTCTTGGGATTTATATATTTATCATCGGCCAATATGTTTACTACGTCGGATATGAACATGTCGTGGGATCCGAGGCTGATGATTTCTCTTACCTTACATTCTATACAGAGGGGAGATTCCTCGACGTAGGGGGCTTTTACGATTTGAGCGGTTTTCGGAGTGAGTCCTGTTTTTTCGAATTTGTTATAATTCTTTCCGGAGGAAACGCCGCACCAATCGGTTGCTTTTGCCATTTGAACGGTCGTGAGATTGATTACGAACTCCATGTTTTTTCTTAGAATCTCGTAGGAATGTCTTTCCGGTCGAACGGATATGTAGCACATGGGGGGATTGGTGCAGAGCGTGCCGACCCAACTTACCGTAATGAGGTTATACTCTTCGGGCGTATTGCCGCAACTGACCAGAACGGCCGGCAACGGGTAGATGGTAGTCCCGGGTTTCCAACTTTGTTTCATATATCGGAAGAATTAACAGATTTCTATTTCTTCTTTGGTTACCGACCGTTCGCAATAATGGCATCTTACTTGGACATCGATTTTGTCGGTTACATGAAATATGGTTTCCATCGGTTCGTTGTTCGTGATGCATTTGGGATTCCCGCAGCGGATAATACCATGCACGATGTCCGGTAGAGATACTTTCCGTTTTTCGATGACTTGGTAATCGCGGATAATATTGATTTGTGCAGCCGGGGCTACCAATGCGATCTTGTTCAAGTCTTCTTCTTTGAAGAAACGGTCGGCGACTTTGATGATCCCTTTTTTCCCTATTTTTTTACTGGCTAAGTTGTTGCCGATGGTAATGCTGTTCGTGCAGTTTTCAAGTCCTAAGATAGATACTACCTTGAATAACTGGCTCGAAGGTATATGGTCGATAACGGTTCCGTTTTCGAGAGCCGCTACTTTTAGTTCTTTTTTTTCGTCGTTCATGATTACCGAAAATAAAAGGGGTTAAACTTCAATTCCTAAAACTTTACAGATAATGGCTTGCCGAGCGAATAGCCCGTTTTTGGCTTGTTGGAAATAATAGGCTTTGGGATTGCTGTCGACATCGTAAGAAATTTCATTAACCCGGGGGAGCGGGTGTAGGATTCTCAGATTGTCTTTGCTGTGCTCGAGCATATTGTTGTGCAGCGTATATACGTTTTTAACCTTTTCGTATTCCATGAGGTCGGTGAATCGTTCGCGTTGAACCCGGGTCATGTATAGAATATCCGCTTGATTGATTACCTCTTCGGAAAATTCGGAGTGTTCGAAGTAGGGAATATGATTTTGTTCACAGAAGAGTTTATACTCGATAGGCATTTTCAGTTCATCGGGTGCGACGAAATGGAATGTGGGATTGAAATGAGACATAGCCATCAGCAGGGAGTGTACGGTGCGTCCGTATTTTAAGTCTCCCACCATAGTGATGTTCAGGTTCGATAGGGAGCCTTGTGTCTTGTAGATGGAATATAAATCGAGCATGGTTTGCGAGGGGTGCTGATTTGCACCATCTCCTGCATTGATAACGGGAACGGAAGAAATTTCAGAGGCATAACGGGCCGCACCTTCGAGATGGTGGCGCATGATGATTAAGTCGACATAGTTGCTTACCATCATGATGGTGTCTTTCAGTGTTTCTCCTTTTGAGGAGCTGGTCGTGCTGGCGTCTGAAAATCCAATGACTTTTCCGCCTAATCGGTTGACTGCGGTTTCAAAGCTGAGTCGAGTGCGGGTAGAAGGCTCGAAGAACAGAGTCGCCACGACTTTACCTTCCAGAATTTTTCGATTGGGATTTTCTTCGAATCGACGCGCTTTTTCGAGAAGATCCAGAATTTCTTCTTTTGAAAAATCGGTAATAGATACTAAACTCTCACGTTTCATCGTCGGTATGATTTGTTTTTATATTACAATGCTCGTTAACAAAAAAGCCAACACGACTATAAAAGTCATATTGGCCTTTTATTTTGTTTCTCTTCAAGAGAATATATTTCTTGGCTATTATAAAAATGCCTGTGCCGTAATGGATTATATGTTTGTTCTTGCCCACTCATTTCACTAAGCAAAGATAGTAAAAAAAGACCGAAAGCCAAGTGTTCAGACATAAAAAATATTCTTTATAAATCTACAAAATGTATTCGGATAAAATATATTTGTTACCTTTGCTTTAACAATTGGCTGCGGATAGAGCGAATGGCTTTTAAGACTTTGTTAATAAATGCATAGATGGAGAGATGAAAGTGGGTAAGTTGAAAAAATCTATCGGGGATACATCGCGTATTGTGCGGTATATGTGGTATGCCTTTGGGGGAATCGTTGTTCTTGTCGTTGCGGCCTTTGCGATGATTGCATGGGGGTGGATAGGATATATGCCGCCGATAGAGGATATGGAAAATCCGAAAGATAAATTCGCCTCGGAGATTTATTCTTCCGATATGGAAGTAATAGGCCGGTTTTATCAAAGCAAGAGTAACCGGGTGTATGTACATTATGATGAAATTTCTCCTTATTTGGTCAATGCTCTTATCGCTACGGAGGACATTCGTTTCAAGGACCATTCCGGCATAGATGTGAAGGCTTTGTTCCGGGCTTTTATCAAACGAGGGCTATTATTTCAAAAGAGTGCGGGGGGAGGAAGTACGATTACCCAACAGTTGGCCAAACTCCTTTATTCTCCTAATGCCGATAATGTGGTGGAACGGTTGTTCCAGAAGCCGCAGGAATGGGTTATAGCTGTACAGCTCGAACGTTTTTATACCAAAGAGGAAATCGTGAATATGTATCTGAATCATTTCGATTTCCTGAATAATGCAGTCGGGATACAATCGGCGGCATACATTTATTTTCATACGGCTCCCGATAAGTTGAAAATAGAGGAGGCTGCGACGTTGGTGGGTATGTGCAAGAATCCCTCGTATTATAATCCCCGCAGGTTTAACGAACGCACGAGGGGGCGTCGTAACACGGTTTTGAACCAAATGTATAAGGCCAAGTATATTACAAAGGCGGAACTTGACTCTTTACAAGCTTTGCCTTTGGAGCTGAAATATACCCGGGTGGATCATAAAGAGGGGTTGGCTCCTTATTTCAGAGAGCAATTGAGATTGATGATGACGGCAAAAAAGCCTGTGAAATCGGAATATCGGGGGTGGGAAGCTCAAAAATTTATAGACGATTCCATTGCTTGGGCGAATAATCCGTTGTATGGTTGGTGCGAGAAAAATGTGAAGGCTGACGGAACCAAGTATAATATTTATACCGATGGGTTGAAAATCTATACGACGCTTGATGCGCAGATGCAACGGTATGCCGAGGAGGCTGTGGAAAAACATTTGGGCGGGTATTTACAACCTCGCTTCTTCGCCGAGAAAAAAGGACGGAGTTATGCACCGTTCTCCCGAAGCATAACTCGGGAAGAGCGGGAGTCAATCTTGGATCTGTCTCTTATACACATCTGACGCTGCCGACGATCGCATAAGTGTAGA
>ERZ1027036.1250-NODE-1250-length-11616-cov-5.631693_pt1 | contig 11616 bp, 9 predicted proteins | sample MGYA00519441_ERZ1027036 | MGnify/ENA primary metagenome ERZ1027036 (study PRJEB26926, sample SAMN06164792) | human gut metagenome | biome: ENVO:00009003; feature: ENVO:2100002; material: ENVO:00002003 | host: Homo sapiens | place: USA | collected 2012 ... | reverse complement strand
TACACTTATGCGATCGTCGGCAGCGTCAGATGTGTATAAGAGACAGGTGCATATGTTTTATGAAGCAGTGAGAATTACTGAAACTGATTTGCCTGTATTGACATGTTCAGGAGTAAAGTTTGCAGATACAGGTTTATGTAATATTTGTATAGGTGCACGACCTGGGAAGGCTGTTATTGTTAAAGATACTTATGACATACTTTCATCTGGAATTAGTGAAGAATCAATAGAAAAATTTGCTGATTTTGTTGAAAAAAATCTGCCAACACAGGGAAATATGCGTGGAAGTGCCGGTTATAGAAGCCATCTCGCAGGTGTTCTTACAAAAAGAGCTTTAATAAATATTAATAAATAATTGAGATTCAGATGGGAGAATATATGTTAGTTAATATTAAATTAAATGGAAAATCTGTCGTATCTGATATAGCCGCTGATATGACACTTTATGATTTTGTGAGAAAACACGGATGCTATAGTGTAAAATGCGGCTGTGAAACTTCTAATTGTGGTCTGTGCACAGTGTTTCTTGATGAAAAACCTGTTCTTTCATGTTCAGTTCTTGCTGTAAGAGCGGATAAATGCAGTGTAACAACGCTTGAAGGTATTCAGGAAGAGGCTTCTGAATTTGTAACTTTTATAGCAGACCAGGGAGCTGAACAGTGTGGTTTTTGCAATCCGGGATTTGTTATGAATGCAATTGCACTTTTCAGAGAAAATCCATATCCGGATGAAAATGAAATTAGAGAATTTCTGTCAGGAAATCTCTGCAGGTGTTCAGGTTACGAAGGGCAGCTCAGAGGAATTCTTAATTATATTAAAGCTAAAAAAGAAAAGGAGTTACAGTAATGAAAGCAGTTAATAAAGCTATACGAAAAAAAGATGCGATGCAGCTTCTGCTTGGAAAGCCTGTGTATACAGATGATATTGCACCAGATGACTGTCTTATTGTGAAGTTGTTGCGTTCTCCTTATGCTAATGCTGTCATTAAGAATATTAATGCGGATATAGCAATGAAAGTACCTGGAATAGAGGCAGTTTTTACATATAAAGATATTGACCAGAATATGAAACGTTTTACATGTGCCGGACAGACATATCCTGAGCCAAGTCCGTATGACAGGCTCATACTTGACAGACATGTAAGATTTATAGGGGATCCTGTTGCTATTGTTGCCGGGGTTGATGAAAAGTGTGTTGATAAGGCAATGAAGCTTATAAAAGTAGAATATGAAGTACTCGAACCGGTACTTGATTTTACTAAAGCGAAAGATAATAAAATTCTCGTTCATCCGGAAGATAACTGGGAATCACTTTGTCCTGTCGGAGCTGATAACAAAAGAAATCTTTGTGCACATGATGAGAGTGGTAATGGAGATATAGATAAAGTCCTGAATGAGTGTGATGTTGTTATTGACAGAACATATCATACAAAAGCATGCCAGCAGAGTATGATGGAGACTTTCAGGACGTTTTGCACAATAGATACATATGGCAGACTTCATGTTGTAAGCTCAACACAGATTGTATTCCACTGCAGAAGAATCATATCACATGCACTTGGAATTTCGCCATCAATGATAAGAGTTACAAAGCCTAGGATTGGTGGTGGTTTTGGAGCAAAGCAGACGTCTGTTTCAGAGATATATCCTGCATTTGTAACTTGGATGACAAAAAAGCCTTCAAAGATTATTTTTTCGAGAAAAGAATCATTGTCAGCATCATCACCAAGACATGAGATGCAGATGCATGTAAGACTTGGTGCAACAAAAGATGGCATAGTAAAAGGGATAGATTTGTACACATTGTCAAATACTGGGGCATATGGTGAGCACGGACCAACTACGGTCGGGCTTTCAGGGCATAAATCAATTCCACTTTATGGAAAGGCAGAAGCATTTCGTTTTGTAAGTGATGTTGTATACACTAATGTTATGTCAGCTGGTGCATATAGAGGGTATGGTGCAACGCAGGGACTTTTTGCTGTAGAATCTGCAGTAAATGAACTGGCAGATATTCTTCATATGGATCCATTTGAAATAAGATTGAAGAATATAGTAAAAGAGGGAGATGTAATGCCGGCTTATTATGGACAGGTAAATACAAGCTGTGCATTGGACAAATGTCTTTTAAAAGTTAAAGAAATGATAAAGTGGGATGAAAAATATCCTATGCGTAAAATTTCCGATACAAAAGCCCGTTATGTTGGAATGGGAATGGCAATGCAGGGTTCTGGTATTTCCGGCGTAGATGTAGGAAGTGCAACTTTAAAGCTGAATGATGAAGGTGTCTATACAATGAACATAGGTGCAGCTGATATGGGTACAGGTTGTGATACCATACTTGCACAGATTGCAGCAGAAGTTCTTGAATGTAATACTGATGATATAAGCGTATTTGGTGCAGATACTGATATTTCACCTTATGATTCAGGTTCATATGCATCAAGTACAACTTATATAACCGGTAAGGCTGTTGAAAATTGTGCATTAGAATTACGTGACAGAATTGAAACGCTCGGTGCAAAAATACTTGGATGCAATAAATGTGATGTTAAATTCGATGGCAGCAAAGTAATATGTGAATCAGGCAATAATAAAGATAAGAGTGTAACACTTGCAGATATTGCCACAGCATCAATGTGCGGAAATGATATATCACTTTCTGTTACTAATACTCATTCATCACCAATCTCGCCGCCACCATTTATGGTTGGTGCAGCAGAAGTTGAAGTTGATCTGCTTACAGGTGAGAGCCATATTGTTGAATATGATGCATGTGTAGATTGTGGAACTCCGGTCAATCCAAATCTTGCAAGAGTACAGGCAGAAGGTGGCATTTTGCAGGGAATTGGAATGGCAATGTCAGAAAATATCACATATTCAGATAAAGGAAAACTATATGAAAACTCTTTCTTACAATATAAAATACCATCTAGAATGGATATTGGACATATTAATGTTGAGTTTGAGAGCAGTTATGAAAACGCAGGTCCATTTGGTGCAAAATCGATAGGTGAAGTAGTAATTAATACACCGCTTCCTGCAATTACAGATGCATTAAGCCATGCAGCAGGAAAACGTTTTTATGAACTGCCGATAACTCCTGAGCAGATTGCAATGTCTAATTCATTGTAAGCATTTTTTTATAACTGCTTGGCGACATTCCCATATTTTTCTTAAAGACATCACCGAAAAAGTTGCTGCTGTTGTAACCACACAGCACAGCGATTTCTGTGATGCTTTTTTCTGAAGAAATAAGCAGGGATTTGGCGGCTTCAATCCTTGTTTTTGTCAGATATTCCTTAAATGTCATGTTTGTGAATGCTTTTATTTTCTTTGACAGCCCTGATTCACTGAGTCCGAATTTCTTTGCAAGTCCAGGAAGGGTCAGGTCATTTCCGTAATTGTCATCTATATAATGAAGAATCTCGCCGGTAGTGATATTGGACAGGTCAGTTTTCTTAATGATTTCATCATTGTATCGGTGGCATCTTATAATGTAAATAATCATTTCAAAAAAATAAGCCTTTGTGAGAGGGGCAGAAAGATTATCAATATTATACTTTTCAAACTGGATTTTTTCAAATAATGAAGAAAGATTAGAAAAACTCTTTCTTGACAACTTTATATGGCGGTTTATGAAAAGATTGTCGATTTCTTCCTTAAAATTATCGTCAAAATACCAATTGAGCTGTTCTGTTGATATGTATAAGACTGTTCTTTTTACATCCACTGTATCATAATATACAAATGTATGCTCTTTAAAAGCAGGAATAAACAGAACACTTCCGTCTTCAAGGGTATATTTTTCATTTTCTATATAAACATGGCATTTACCTGACTGCAAAAAGTATATTTCATTAAACTGATGTGAATGTGAAAGAGGAGGCAATCCTTCAACATGTCGGGTTCTATGGTCAATTACAAAGTCTTTACTGATTTTTTCTAACATACTATATAATCCTCACTTTTTAATCTTTAGAATTTTTAATCAGGACTTATAACGGTACTTTTGATAAAAGTCCTTATTTTATGTAAATTATAATTTATTTTGCAGATAATTGGTAGTATGTTTTTGGTAACAAATTTATAATGAAGTCATAAAATATTCACAAAAACTCATAAGGAGGCAGTAAAAAATGCGAAAAGTTACTAAGTCATTGGTTACGCTTGGATTATGCACAACAATGCTGGCGGGAGCGTTTATTAGTGTTCCTACAGCTGGTGCACTTTCAGGTCTTTCCAAAGTTGATACTGTATATGCAGCAGACGGTGAACAGGTTGAATTAGGAGATCTTGTTTTGCGATTCCTTGCCATAGGAGAGTACGAGCCTAACCGTTATACAAAAAAGGATGGCAATAAGTGGGGACCAGAGGAGATTGAAAAAGGACTTCTTATCAAGGCTGATATGGTTCTCGGAGAAGGCAATGCCGAGGGAATGATGGCACCTATGAAGTGTTCGCTCGAAGATATTACAGGTCATGTTGATGCAGATGTTTCCACTGGAAATATTGTTATTACATATAACGGACTTACACTTACAATGAAAGCAGGCAGTACAACTGCTGAGCTTAAAAACGGAACAGATACGAAGACACTTAATATGAGAAGTGAAGTTGCTCCTTATTTTAAAAAGATTGACGGAGAGAAAAATGCAGACGGAAGCGATTACTACGCATGCTATCTTCCTGTAAAATTTACTGCTGAAGCACTTGGTGGCAATGTTGTATGGAACGATGCAATGCACAGGCTTGAAATGGCATTTGCTTTTTACGCATCGGATGCAGCAGCATCTCCTGTAGTTAATTCAAAATCTGATTACACAACAAAGAAGATGGAGTCTAATTCTAATACATACAGCAAGATGAAAGCAAGACTTGATTCTACAAAGCTTACTTCTGAGCAGGTTAAGACCAATGTTGCCAATATGATTAAGGCAGGTCTTAATGTTGTAGACCCTGTATATCAGAATGATGACGGTGGATGGGCAAAGACAAATACAGAATATGATTTGCTTGAAGATTCATTTGCAAGATTGTATACAAAGGGATATTCGACAGTTGATAATGGCGCAACACATGGACACATGAAATTCTTATCAAGAATTATACGTCTTTCAAAAGAAAATCCTACATTATTTGCGGGATATTCGACAGAGCTTTCAACTATTGAAAAAGGTTTCTGGAAAGCTGCAAAATATATGTGTGACGCACAGAATGACAACGGAGGATGGCCACAGTATTATCCTTATGGTGTAGGATATTTCAAGAATATCACATTTAATGATAATGCGATGCCTGACCTCATGGAATCAATATATGCACTTTCAAATGACAGCGGTCTTACAGACAGTGAACTGTGTGAAGATTACGCATGGGCAAGAGAAGAGATTAAGAACCAGACAAATCCTTATGTTCTCGAACTCGGCATCAAGCACGATACATTGAAGTCAGTATGGGATAAAGGTCTTGATTTTGTAATCAGGGCACAGGTTGTAATCGACGGAACTAAGACAGGATGGGCACAGCAGTATGAACCTGATGCGGTTGACCCGGTTCCTGCGGGCGGACGAGCATTCGAGCTTCCTTCAGTATCTCCTGACGAGAGCCTTACAATGGTAAAAGTTCTTGCAAATATTGTAAATCCAAGTGATGCGGTAAAAGAGGCAATCACAAGTTATGTAAACTGGATTAATTCGGTAGGTATTACAGGCTATGGTATATACAACATTTCCGACAGAACAAGAGAACTCGGTACAGACAGACTTTTCTTAAAAGATGGAAGTACAACAAAGCAGTTCGGACGATTCTACGGACTTGATACAACTGGTAAATATTACGGTTTCACTGAGGAACAGATGAAGAATAAGCTCACAAGCAATAAGTTCTACGAGATATTCGCAGGAAGAGATTCAGTGGCACAGCTTAGCATGAATTATGGCATGTGTGAGAGAAGAATCGGTTATTCATATGTAAGAACTGGTGCTGATACAAAAGCAAAGACCATATATGATGCTTGGAAAAAGGCACTTGGCGAGTAATTGGTGCATTTAATATGTGATTAGTATTTACATAAATGGAGGCTAAAATGAAACGAAATATAAAAAAGACTATAAAAAAAGCGGTTGTCGCAGTTGCCGCTGCGTCTATGCTTACGGTTCTTACAGCACCGCTTGCTGTTATGCCTGTAAGTGCCGCAACTGTAACAAGAGGAAGCTATGATTTCTCAAACATGGTTGTAAGAAGAGTATGGTTTAATACAAATGATCCTGTATTTTTAATTGATGATTATCAGAGAGTATGGCTTGATTCCAATGTCAATGTTCTTGCGACAGGTAATGCCACAAATCCAAAACCTGATACAAGCAATCTTATGGCACCGATGAAAAATATGTTTGCTTATATCGGAGCCGATTATAAAGAGGACGGCGATAAAATTACAGTAAGCATGAATAATACAACTGTAAAATTAACAATCGGTTCAACAGATGTTGAAATTAACGGAAATGTTAAAACAGGTGCATTAACAGATGAGCAGAAACCTGTAAAAGTAAATGCAAAAGATACATATGCTGATATGAATACATATTTAACAGAAGATTATAATGTTGTATATCTTCCTGTTGCATATGTACTTGATATATTCGGTGCTGATATGTATAAAGACACAAAAATGGCAAACAGCTTTTATGCAGCAGTTCCTGTTATGAAAACAGATGTTGTACCTTCATATGAGACATCTTCAAAGGGTTATGGAATACGTTATGATGCGTTGCTTGCAGGTACAGCATCACTTGATACGACAGCAGCAGACACAATCGTAGCTTTGCAGAATGAAGACGGCGGATTTGCTGTACTTCCTGATAATTTTGAAATGGCACAGACAGGAGCATCTCTCGGAAGCCTTAAAGGTGCTTCAAGCATTGAAAACGGTGCAACTACAGCGGAGTTAAAATATCTTGCAAAGTATATTACGGAAAATAAGCCTGAAGATTCAAAATATCAGGACGCATTTATAAAAGGTATTAAATTCCTTCTTTCAACACAGCTTGATAACGGCGGATGGACAATGCAGCCAAACGGCGGAAGCGGATTTAACGGAAATATTGAAGTCGGAAATAGTGCAATGACAGAAGTTCTCACACTTTTAAGCGACATTGCCGTATTAAATAATCAGAATTATGTATTTGCAAGAAAAGTAATGAATGTTGACGCAATCAAGTCAGCTGTAGAAAAAGGAAATGATTTTATCGTTGCTTCACAAATAAGCAATAATAACAAAAAAGCGGGCTGGGCATCACAGTATGACAAAGCTGGCAAAGTCACAATGGGACGTACATATGAAAGAGCGTCTGTAAGTTCATACACAACAAAAGCCGTGGTTGATTATCTTATGACAATCCATAATCCGTCACAGGCAGTAAAGGATGCCGTAGAGAGTGCTTACAGCTGGCTTAAAGATGTTAAGATTGCCGATAAAGAGCAGGAAGTTGTAAAAGATACATCTATGAACAACGGATTTGATGTATATTTTGTAGATGGAAACGGAACATGGGCATCAAACTATGTTTATGATGAAGCAAATGATTCATATCGTCCGTTATATTCAGATGTTGACCCGGCAAGAGCAGATCAGAAATATGTAAATGTATATGATTTGTTCAAGCTTGACGGTAATCAGGTTGGCCAGTCAAAAATTAACAATAAAGATTTAATTCTTTATTCAACACGTACAACAATTTCTTACTATGATAACGAGCTTTGTGATGAACTTATCGCAACAGGATATGACACATGGAAGAGTTACCTTGCTAACGGATTCCCAGAAATTCCTACAGACCCTGCCGATACACCTGACAACGGCGGTACAGACCAGGGCGGTGACAATTCAAACACAGGTGATACAGGAAACGGCGGCAGTGCTGATACAGCAGGCAATCAGACAAATACAGGTGATACAACACCATTTGGTTTATATGCCGCACTTCTTGCAATATCAGGCGGACTTGCAGGAGCTTGTGTTTATGGAATTAAAAAAACAGGAAAAAACGGACTTGTAAGAAAGTAAGATAAATTCATATAAATAATTCTTTCCTAATTTTACTTTATTTAAGAAAAATCCGGCAGAGGGCTGTATGGCTTGTCTGTCGGATTTTTTTCCTGATGCGGTCGTTTTAGTTAATGAGTATATGGACATTTTGAAAATCGGTGTTATAATAGGCGTGCGAAAAATGTGAAGAAAAACAGATATAAGTTAGGAGAAACGAGTGAAAAAGAATAAATATGAAATTGATATGTGTAACGGAACGATAATGGATAAGCTGATTTCGTTTGCCCTGCCGTTAATGCTGTCGGGCATGTTACAGCTCATGTTTAATGCGGTTGATATTATAGTTGTGGGACGATTTAGCGGAAGCCGGGCGTTGGCTGCGGTTGGTTCAACGACGGCACTTATTAACGTATTCACGAATCTTTTTATAGGAATTTCACTTGGGGCAAATGTTCTTGCTGCAAGATTTTATGCGGCGGGAAAAGAAAAAGAGATGTCAGATACGGTTCATACGGCAATAACCATTGCAATTATAAGCGGATTAATCATGGCTTTTGTAGGACTTATATTTTCAAAAGGGGCATTGGAACTTATGGATACGCCTGAAGATGTAATAGGTCAGGCAGCATTGTATATGAGAATATATTTTATCGGCATGCCGTTTTTCATGCTTTATAACTATGGTGCGGCTGTGCTTAGAGCCGTTGGCGATACAAAAAGACCGCTTATGTTTCTTATTGTATCGGGATGTATTAATGCGGTGCTAAACCTTATTCTTGTAATAGGTTTTAGTCTGTCCGTGGTCGGTGTTGCTGTAGCAACCGTAATATCACAGATGATTTCATGTATTCTTGTATTGCGTTGCCTTTATAAATCAGAGGGAAGCTATCAGCTTAGATTTTCAAAATTAAAAATAAACAAAAAGTATATGATTCAGATATTTCAGGTGGGAGTTCCTGCGGGAATACAGAGTACGGTAATTAATTTTTCAAATGTACTGTTGCAGTCATCAGTTAATTCGTTCGGTTCTGTTGCGATGGCGGGATATACGGCGGCGAACAATATTCTGGGTTTCCTTTATCAGTCAATCAATTCAGTCACACAGGCATGTATGAGCTTTACGAGCCAGAATTACGGTGTCGGTAAATACAAGAGAATGGACAGGGTTCTTGCTGACTGCATGATTCTCACTGTGGCGGTATCGCTTATAATCGGTTGTAGTGCATATTTTTTTGGAAATTATATATTAAGAATTTATACGTCCGATGCTGAGGTCATAAAATGTGGGCTTGAAATATTGTCAATAACTACAGTTCCGTATTTTCTGTGCGGAATAATGGATTTGTTCCCTGGAGCACTGCGAGGCATGGGCTATTCGGCCGTACCGATGATTTTGTCTGTAATCGGAACAGTCGGAATGAGAGTTTTATGGATATATGCGGTATTTCCGTTAAACCGTTCGCTGTATGTGCTGTTTATTTCATATCCGGCGTCATGGGGGATTACGATAGTCATGCAGGTTATATGTTACATATTTGTGAGAAAGAAAGTGCATGGGAAAATAAAAAATATATATGCTTGATAAAACAAAAAAATAATTGTATAATTTAAACAGCAAAAATATAATTCTATAATTAAAGGAGGTTTTATGGGAAGAAAGACACGCGTAGGGATTATTGCGGCAGGAATAATAGTATTGGCATCGACAGTTGTCGGTACATCGTATTATTTTGTAAGTTCGCATTATGCAAATCGTCAAAAAGCTGACAGTACAGAATCGGGGCAGGTTTATGGTCAGAATGACGAACGATTTAACGATACATATACAGAAAATGAAAGTGTTAAATCTTCATCAGACGATTATACGGTAAAGAAGAGTACAAAACTTCCGTAAACAAGTAACTGCAAATGCGGTTTTATCAACACATTTTGTCCTATATGTCTAAAAATATATTAAAAGGTGAGCCTTTCTAGGGGCTCACCTTTTTGTGCAATATTAATTAAACAGCTCTTTTACCATATCCGCATTGTATACAACTTCCGTTTTGTGTTCTACTTCGATTAAGTAAAGTGCATGTGCGGCGATGTGCTCCGCAGCCTGCTCAAGGTCACGGATACCTGTTGTGTCTTTGAATATGTCAAGCACGGTATCAAGTGCGTCATCTTGCACACGGCACTCGTTTTCTTTAAGACCGATTCGTTTTAATACCTTAGGAAGAGAGTATTCGACAAATATAGTTTTCTTTTCTTCCCTTGTGTAGTCAGGTATGTCAATAATCGCAAAACGTGAAAGAAGCGGTGCACTAATCTGGTCTTTGTAGTTTGCTGTGGCAATTGGATATACACCTGATGTAGGAATGAGACATTCCATATAATTGTCTGTAAATCCGAGGTTATCAAGGAGTGTGAGAAGTACGTCGGCAGGGTTGCCGTTTCCGTTGCCTGATGTGGCTTTATCAAGCTCATTGATAATAAATACAAGGTTAGATTCGCCTGCCATATTAAATGCTTCCATTATAATACCCGGTTTTGCGTTAGAGTAGATTCTTGAACTTCCCGTAAGCTGTTCGGCATCGTTGATTGAACTCATGTCAAGTGTAGACCACGGAAGCTTTAAAATCTTGGCGATAAGGTAGGCAATCTGTGATTTACCTGTTCCTGCAGGACCAACAAGAAGTATTCCGTATGCAGGAAGCGTATGTGTACGGTTAATCTGAATGATTGTTTCAATAATACGTTGTTTTACACGTTCCATTCCGAATAATTCTTCATCAAGAATACGACGTGCTTCATCAGGGTCGATTGCTTCAAAATAATTGCTTTTCCATTTGATGTTAAGCATTATTGACAAAGCTCTCTGAGCATGGCGTTTTTCTTCGGGAGTAACTTCGTTTGAACGTGCAACCGCAAGATTTCTTCTCGCCCACAGCCTGATATTTTCAGGGAGGGTAATTCCCGCACAGTTAAGGAAATCAGATATGCTTGTAAGGCTTGTAACCTTCATGCTGTCGCCTGATTCGTCAAGCTCGTCATCTGAAATATTTTCTGATAAAGCACTGCTTTCAAGAAGTCTTTCAATCATAAACTGTAAAAATCCGTCTTCAGACGAAAGTTTCTGGCTGTTGTTATATGCAATTTCACGTATTTTGTATACAGCATATCCACGTGCAGTATTTTCACCTGTAAGTTTCACCTTTATTTTATTTTCTCCAAGCCATCTTATAAGGCTTTCAAAACGTGAGTCGATAAGAAGAATATTACTGAATACATCTCCGTCAGGTGTCTGTATGGTGAACGCAGTTTTTCGGTAAGGATTCGTAAATGTTCCTACACAGTCATTTGTAAATGCTACGGACAGGTTATCGAGAACAAGGATTGGTGCATCAGGTGTGGCTGTCTGGTTGTTGGAAGTAAATGTTTTATATGTACATTCAAATTTTGATTTTGAATTTGCTATACTTTCTGAATCATAAACAGGCATTGTTTTTCTCCTAAATATAAATTTTTTGTTTTCATTATAATCTGTCTCTTATACACATCTGACGCTGCCGACGATCGCATAAGTGT
>ERZ1027036.1248-NODE-1248-length-11626-cov-5.366865_pt1 | contig 11626 bp, 8 predicted proteins | sample MGYA00519441_ERZ1027036 | MGnify/ENA primary metagenome ERZ1027036 (study PRJEB26926, sample SAMN06164792) | human gut metagenome | biome: ENVO:00009003; feature: ENVO:2100002; material: ENVO:00002003 | host: Homo sapiens | place: USA | collected 2012 ... | reverse complement strand
GGCAGCGTCAGATGTGTATAAGAGACAGCCATAAAATGCTCCCGCGGCAGACGTAAGGATTTCCCAGCCCTCCTGCCCGATCTGCAGTTTACTTTTGTGCTTCTGCAGACAATCCTGCCAGATTTTGTGTCCGCTTGGATTCTGATGGTTGCGCATACATACACAGACCTCATCCAGAAATGCCTGCATGGATGCATCTGCCGTTTCATAAAAAGACAAAAAATCGTACAACCGCACGTGTTCCTGTTCCAGTGCATATCCCCAGCGCACAAACAGGCGTATCCATTCCCCCGCCATCCGCTGTCTGGCTTTTTCCCCCTCTGCCCATTTGTACAAAAATCCGGCACACCCTGCCAGTATCAGGACGGTTCCGAAAATCCTTGCCACAATGGATTTCCTCCTCCCTCATATACGGTGAGAATCCGGCGCCCGTCCGGTTCTCTCTGCAGACCGATGAGCCGCATCTGTGAGCGGATCAGATCCAGTCCGCCCATCTGCAGGCGGTGCAAAACCTCAAAGACACTGCCGGCATGTATGGTTCCAAGGATCGATACTCCGCACCGGGCACAGTCTGCCACCGCAGCAAAGTCCTCCGGAAGTCCCAGTTCGTCCACTGCAATGATCTGCGGGGACATGGAACGAAGCAGCATATGGATTCCATGTTCCTTCGGACAATTGTCCAGCACATCCGTGCGGGGGCCCAGATCGTTTTGCGGAATTCCCCGGTAACACGCGGCAATTTCCGACCGTTCATCGACTACCCCGACCTTTTTCCCGGCACGCAGGTGATTTCCTTTCGAAAGCAGCCGGATACAATCCCTTAAATAGGTTGTTTTTCCGACCCCCGGCGGTGCAAAGAAAAACGTATGATATACATTCTCTCCGCAATACAGCCATGGAATCAGTACCGATGCACACCCCTTTTTTTCGTGAGCCAGACGGATATTTAAACCGCTGATACAGCTTAACAACTTCATACAGCTTGAGGTTCCGTGTTTCTCATAGCTTGCCCGCCCGGAAACCCCGATCCTGTGCCCGCCTTCCAGCGTAAAATACCCCTGTCGCAGTTCTTCTTCCAGTGCATACACGGAATATCCACTCAGATAATTCAGTACCTCCCGCATATGTGCTTCCGTGAGCAGCCCAATCTCTTTTTCTTTCTCATCCGCATATAAAATTTCCAGCGGTTGTCCGACCCGAAGCCGGATTTCTTCTGCCCCGCACAACGTTTCTGCTTCCATCTGCGTTCGAAAATCTACCGGAAGATATTCTGTAATCTCCATTCTGTCACTTCCTCCATGTTTCTTTCCATAAAAAATGAGCCATAAGGACAAATCCCTATGACTCATTTATATGTTTTATATGTGATTTTAGAACATCCGATTTACATACGGTCCGGTGCGGAAAAACCAAGCACATCGATACAGGTCTCAAGAATATTTTTGGTCAGTACCAAAAGACCGATATAAGAAGCCTGTACCTTAAAATCTTCCTCGGAAAGAATCTTTGTCTCATGATAAAATCCGTTGAATGCATTGGCCAGTTCATAAATATATGCACAGATCTTGTGCGGTGCTTTCTCCTCATATGCATTTTCCATCATGGCATTGAAACGTGACAATACAAGCATCAGGTTCTTCTCACTTGCAGAATGTGCCCCAAGAATCGGTGCATCCGGCAGCGAATTTTTTGCAGTGTATTTCTTTAAAATGGATTTAATACGCACAATCGTATATAAAATATACGGTCCTGTATTCCCTTCAAAAGAAGTAAAACGCTCAATATCAAAACAGTAGTCCTTGCTTGCCTGATTGGACAGATCTCCGTATTTGACTGCTGCCAGAGCAACCGTTTTTGCAGTCTGCTTTGCCTCTTCCTCGGAAATATCGAGGTTTTCCTTTTCTTTCTGGTTCTCTGTAATCTTTTTGAGCATCTCCTCATTGATCTCATCAAGCAGATATTCCAGACGCATAACGCCGCCATCTCTTGTCTTAAACGGTTTGCCGTCTTTTCCGTTCATGGTACCGAATCCGATATGGGTCAGTTCCACATCCGGTCCGACGAGTCCTGTCTTTCTTGCACAGCGGAATACCTGTACGAAATGCATGCTCTGACGCTGATCCGTCAGGTAAATAATGGCATCCGGGTTATAATCCTGCATACGCATCACAATCGTAGCAAGATCTGTCGTACTGTATAACGAAGCTCCGTCTGACTTTAAAATGATACATGGCGGAATCTCTTTTGTATCCGTATCCTCTTTGACATCCACAACCAGAGCCCCTTCGCTCATGTAGGCAAAGCCCTTATCCTTCATCATCTGTACCATATCCGGAATATACGGCTGTGCATCCGACTCTCCCTTCCAGAGCTCAAAGGAGACATTCAGATTATCATAGTTCTTCTTTAAATCTGTCACGGAAACATCCAGAATGTGTGCAAGAAGTGCACGGTATCCCCGTCTGCCGGCCTGCAGCTGGCTGGTTGCCTCCATGGCAGCCTCACGGAACGCTTCGTCTTCCTTACTCTTTTTGCTGGCAGTCGGATAGATATCCTCCAGTTCGGAAATGGTAAACGGCGCCTCTTTCGGATATTCTCCGGTATAGCTTTCATCATAGTATACCAGATCCGGCTTACGCTCTTTTAATTCTACAATGATCAGTCCCATCTGCAGACCCCAGTCTCCCAGATGCACATCACCGATCATGTGATGTCCCATAAATTTGCCGATCCGCTTGATACTCTCTCCAATGACAGCAGAGCGCAGATGTCCGACATGCAATGGCTTGGCAACATTGGCCCCGCCGTAATCTACAATAATGGTCTTCGGATGTGCCGCTTTGTCACAGCCAAATCTTCCCTCATCTGCTTTCATATTGCTGACATATTTCGCCAGATATGCAGGACTTACTTTCATATTGATAAATCCCGGTTTTACAGACTCTACGCTCTCAAACAATTCGTTTTCTGCCAGCGCCTGCGCAATCTTATCCGAAATCATGAATGGTGCACACTTGTACTCCTTTGCTGCAGCCATTGCTCCGTTACACTGGTATTCACACAGGTCCGGACGATTGGAAAGTGTAACTTTCCCGTATTTTGCATCATATCCCTGACCGGTAAATGCATTTGTCACCTGCTCGGTGATCAGATCTATTAATGTCTTCATCCTAGGGTTCTCCTCTTTTTTTACTACAGATTATTGTATACATCATAGAAGAAAAAGTCAAACGCTTCTTCGTATCTGACATTTTTCTTCATACAAAAACGGCTGCCACATTACGCGGCAGCCGTCTCCACTTTTATCAGTTCTATCCGTTATTGTCTAATTGTTCTTTCCGGAAAGGTACTCATCAATACCCTTTGCAGCTGCCTTACCTGCTCCCATTGCAAGGATAACGGTAGCGGCACCTGTTACGGCATCTCCACCTGCATAAACACCGTCTTTGCTTGTTGCACCGGTATCTTCGGTTGCAACGATACACTTGCGGCGGTTTGTCTCAAGCCCCTTGGTTGTGGAAGAAATGAGTGGGTTTGGAGAGGTACCGAGTGACATGATCACGGTATCACAATCCATCTCATACTCAGAACCAGGAATCTCCACCGGACTTCTTCTTCCGGATGCATCCGGCTCACCGAGTTCCATCTTGATGATGCGCACACCCTTTACCCAGCCATTCTCATCGACAAGAATTTCCGTTGGATTCTGCAACAGATCAAAAATGATTCCCTCTTCTTTTGCGTGATGTACTTCTTCCTTACGTGCCGGAAGTTCTTCCTCACCACGACGGTATACAATATGTACCTCTGCGCCGAGACGGAGTGCGGTTCTTGCAGCATCCATGGCTACATTACCACCACCGACAACGACAACTTTCTTTCCATGGGAAATCGGGGTTTCATATCCTTCCTCAAATGCTTTCATGAGGTTGTTTCTTGTCAGGAATTCGTTTGCAGAGAATACTCCGTTTGCCTGCTCGCCAGGGATTCCCATGAAACGTGGAAGTCCTGCTCCGGAACCGATAAATACAGCCTCAAAGCCTTCCTTTTCCATCAGCTCATCGATCTTTACGGATTTACCGATGACAACGTTGGTCTCGATATCCACACCGAGTGCTTTTACGTTTTCTACCTCGGCTGCTACAACCTTGTCCTTTGGAAGACGGAACTCTGGAATACCGTAGCTTAACACACCACCGGCACGATGCAGTGCTTCAAAAATGGTCACATCGTAGCCAAGCTTTGCCAGATCTCCGGCACAGGTCAGACCTGCAGGGCCGGAACCGATCACGGCTACTTTGTGTCCGTTTAACTTCTCTGCTTTCTTTGGCTTGATACCGTGCTCGCGTGCCCAGTCTGCAACGAAACGCTCTAATTTACCGATGGCAACCGGATCACCCTTGAAACCGCGGATACATTTACCTTCACACTGGCTCTCCTGTGGGCAGACACGTCCACAGACAGCCGGAAGTGCGGAAGACTCGGAGATAATATGATAAGCCTCCTCAAAATTGCGCTCCTTGACCTGTGCGATAAATGCCGGAATATTGATAGAAACCGGACATCCCTTCATACACTGTGCGTTTTTACAATTTAAGCAACGGGAAGCCTCTGCAACTGCCTCTTCCTCGTTGTATCCATAACATACTTCCTCAAAATTCGTAGCACGAACCTTTGGTTCCTGCTCACGAACCGGTACTCTGACTAATCCTTCCATTACTTGTCACCTCCGCAATGGCCGCATCCACCGTGATGGGTAGCGCCCTCTTCATATGCGAGCTTTGCTCTGCCTTCTTCTGTCTTATACTGCTGCTGACGCTTCATTGCCTGATCAAAGTCAACGAGATGTCCGTCGAACTCCGGTCCGTCAACACATGCGAATTTTACTTCTCCGCCAACCATCAGACGGCATGCTCCACACATACCGGTTCCGTCTACCATGATCGGGTTCATGGATACAACGGTAGGAATCTCAAGCTTCTTGGTAAGGATTGTAACGAATTTCATCATGATCATCGGTCCGATTGCAACACATACGTCATAATGTTTTCCCTCATCAATCAATGCCTGTAACTGCTGGCAGCCATTTCCGTGAAATCCATAAGTACCGTCATCCGTACATACATATACATTTCCCGCTACTGCCTTCATCTCATCCATATAAAAAAGCAGATCCTTGGTACGGGAACCCATGATCACATCTGCATCAATTCCGTGCTCATGCAGCCATTTTACCTGTGGGTATACCGGTGCGGTTCCCAGACCTCCTGCGATAAATACAATTTTCTTTTTTCTGGTCTCCTCAAGGTTCTCCTCCTCACAGAGTTCGGACGGACATCCCAAAGGTCCAACGAAATCTTCGAGAGCATCGCCCTCATTTAAGGCCATCATACGCTCGGTTCCTGCGCCAATCGTCTGTACCACGATGGTGACAGTCTCCTTCTCTCTGTCATAGTCACAGATCGTAAGCGGAATACGCTCTCCTACTTCATCTGTCTTTGCAATGATAAACTGTCCCGGCAGACACTCATTGGCCACACGCGGTGCCTTGATGTCCATCAGGATAATGTTATCTGCCAATGTTTCTTTTCGAACAATCGGGTACATAAACTGCCTCCTGTATGTAATAAATTTAATCTAATCCCTGTTCTCTTTTTCTGCTGAATACAAAAAGAGGTGCATAACACACCTCTTTATTGTATATGACTTCTTCACTTTTCGCAACGACTTTTTACGAAAAATATACAAGCTCATCTTCCGGTTTCTGGGCTTTTTCGATGGAAACCGGGTAAAGAACCGGTCCTTTTCCCTTATATTCCCGTGCAAATTCGACACGAATCTCTGCCGTAATTGTAATCCATGACTTGTGCGGAAGTTCCTCTTCCCGGTCATATTTACATTTGAAACCGATAAATGTCACATCCTCAATGCAGCAGGTCATCGCAAACCGTCCCGGAACAAACACGCCTTTCTTGAGTTTATCCGGATTATATACCAGAGCCAGAAATTTTACTTTCTTGCGATCGTATTTCTTGTAATTTTCCATGGCATCCATGTACCAGATAGCATAATCCGCATCGGTCAGCTCAATCACATCCTGATTGATATCAAACGGTAATTCCTCCGGACGCTCATCAATCGTTCCGTCCTTGCGCTCATAGACAATCTGTGCTTTCCGGTTGATGTTCTTAATGGTACGGCGCAGATGTCCGCGATCGGTATCATCATCTGTACGGTTAAAAATAACCACATCACTAGAAAAAACCTGTTCCTGCATCATTGCACGCATATTATTCATATACAGATCATACGTCGTGGAATCTACGGTTGCCAGTGACTGTACAATCACCCAGCCCTCCGGCATTTTTGCCTCAAGCAGCTTGTCCATCCCCCAGGTGCCGTTGTACTCGATAAAAATTTGTTCCGGCTGATAGGTGTCCTGGATTTCCTGCAGTTTTGCAGGCGTAAAATCCTCTTCCTCTTCGACCGTTACCAGCTTGAAGTTGATGGTTGCCAGTTTTGCTTCGTCATATTCTTTCTCGCCGTCTTCGCACATGATGATAATTCCTTTCGAACCATCACCGAAGTTATTCTCAAACAGCGTTTCTTCTACGAGAGTTGTTTTTCCGCTGTCCATAAATCCTGTAAATAAATATACCGGAATATCCTGTGCCATAATTGCTCTCCTTACATTTTTATTGGGGTTTACAGCATTTTAAAGACCAAATGTCTTCAGTAATTCATCCTCATGAATCTCCGTTCCGATTACCACGATACGTCCGGTGTAATCCGGCTCACCCTCACGGATCTCATACTCGCCCGGAACCATATCAAAGTACAGCCAGGTACCATCGGTACTCTCCACCATACCTTTGGAGCGGAGGATATTGTCAGAATCGACAAACTTCTTAAGTACTTCCTCAAGTTTTGCACGCTCGAATTTGTGCGGTGTCTCCTTGCCCCAGCTGGTAAATACATCATCTGCATGATGATGGTGATGGTGCTCATGGTCATGGCAGCCACAGGTACAGTTTTCATCATGCTCATGGTCATGATCGTGATGATGCTCATGTTCTTCGTGGTCATGGTCATGATGATGCTCATGGTCTTCGTGGTCATGGTCATGGTGATGCTCATGGTCTTCGTGGTCATGGTCATGATGATGGTGCTCATGCTCATGTTCTGCCTCTTCCTTTGCATGATGTGCCTCGGCAAGAGCCTTCATCTCCAGATTATCCTGTCCTTCCATTACCTTAAGGATCTGTTCTCCGGATAATTTTGCCCAGTCTGTTGTAATAATGGCAGCCTTTGGATTCAATTCCTGAATTTTATTGACACAAAACTCCAGCTGTTCCGGTGTTGCATTCTGGCTGCGGCTTAAAATGACAGTTGTCGCATACTCAATCTGGTTGTTGAAAAACTCACCGAACGCCTTCATCTGCTTGCTCGCCTTAAGCGCGTTTACAACCGTTACCAGTGCGTTTAATTTTACATCCTGCTCTTTTTCAATATCAATCACGGACTTCATAACATCGGAAAGCTTACCGACTCCGGATGGCTCAATCAAAATACGGTCCGGATGATACTTGGTGATGACTTCATTTAAGTTCTTTCCGAAATCACCAACTAAAGAACAGCAGATGCATCCGGAATTCATCTCTGTAATCTGGATTCCAGCATCCTTTAAAAAACCACCGTCAATGCCGACCTCGCCAAATTCATTCTCGATAAGGACAATCTTTTCCCCGGTAAATGCCTCATCAATCATCTTTTTGATAAAAGTTGTTTTTCCGGCTCCTAAGAATCCGGAGATAATATCTATTTTGGTCATGATAATCCACTCCTTTTTGTTTTTTCAAAATCTATTCTATTTTACTCGTTTTTTTATAATAATGCAAGTTGTGACACAGCCGGTCTAATAATGCATATGATAAAGTTTTTCATACACACCGCCCCGTGCCAGCAGTTCTTCATGGGAACCGGATTCCGCAATCCCATCTTCTGTCAGAACCAGAATTTTTTGTGCATTCTGGATCGTTGTCAGACGGTGGGCGATCACAAATGTCGTACGGTTCTTTGCCAGTTTCTCCAATGATTCCTGTACGACCCTCTCGCTCTCGTTATCCAGCGCGGAAGTTGCCTCATCAAAAATCAGAACCGGTGGATTTTTCAAAAAAACACGGGCTATGGAAAGCCGCTGCTTCTGCCCTCCGGAGAGCTTGATTCCACGCTGTCCGATATCTGTATCATATCCATCGGGAAATGCCATGATAAATTCGTGGGCATTGGCATTTTTTGCAGCGGCAATCACTTCTTCCCTTGTCGCATCCGGCTTTCCATACCGTATATTTTCAAAAATTGTTCCCGCAAACAGGTATACATCCTGCTGCACCATTCCGATGTGGTCACGCAGGCTCTTTAACGTCACCTTACGGACATCTTTCCCATCCACGCGGATACATCCTCCGGTCACATCATAGAATCTCGGAATCAGGGAACAAAGCGTTGTCTTTCCGGCACCGGATGATCCCACCAGTGCCATATATGCCCCTGCAGGCACATGCAGATTGATCCGGTTAAGCACCTTCTCCTGATTGTCTTTGTACTGAAAAGAAACATTTTCAAAATCAATGGTTCCTTTCACATCGGTCAGTGCTACCGCATCGTTTGCATCCTGGATTTCCGGTTCAATATTCATAATTTCCTGAAACCGTTCAAATCCCGTATAGCCATTCTGAAACTGCTCGGTAAAGTCCACCAGTGTCCGGATTGGATCCGTAAATACCCCAATATACAGCAAAAACGTAACCAGATCATTGACCGTGACCATTCCCTTTGCAATAAGAACCCCTCCGGCAAGGATGACATTTACCTGAATCAGTGTTGTAAAAACACCCACCCCGGCCTGAAAGCTTCCCATGTAATGATAACTGTTCTTCTTTGCTGCAAGAAATCCGTCATTCCCATGACGAAATTTTTCGTTTTCAATTGCCTCATTGGCAAACGATTTCACCACACGGATACCTGACAGATTATCCTCGATCTGTTCATTAATCTCGGCAATTTTAATGCGGTTCTGCTGAAAGGCCCGGCGCATCCGCTTATTTAACGCAAATGCAAATACAAACATAACCGGAAGCACCGCAAACGCGGCAAGCGCAAGCCATCTATTAATGTTGAGCAGGATCACAAACGCTCCCACTATCTTTAATACCGACAGGATAATATTCTCCGGGCCATGGTGCAGCAGTTCTGTAATATCAAATAAATCTGCCGTCACACGGCTCATCAGCTGTCCGACTTTTGCATCATCATAAAAGGAAAAAGACAGTTTCTGCAGATGCCCAAACAATTCGGCCCGCATGTCATATTCCATTTTTGCCCCCATCACATGTCCATAATTTCCGATAAAAAACCGGCTGTAACAGTCCAATGCCAGAAGCATAAACAATCCGATACCAATCAAAAAAAGTTTCCGCAACATCATCTGGGGCTGCTGATAAATCAGAGTCGATGTCACATACCGCACAACCAGTGGAATGGTCAGTGCCACTGCCGCAGAAAGTGTCGCAAATAACATGTCTGCCGCAAAAACTGCCCGGTAGGGTTTGTAATAGCTTATCATTTTTTTCAGATTTTGATTCATGGTTCACCTCATCCTGATCATTTTTGCAAAAAAGCACCCCGCGAGTTATCCCGCGGGGTTAAATACATTAGTTGTATTTTCTTTTTCTAGCAGCTTCAGATTTCTTCTTACGCTTTACGCTTGGCTTCTCGTAATGTTCTCTCTTACGAATCTCCTGCTGGATACCAGCCTTCGCACAGTTTCTCTTGAAACGACGTAATGCGCTATCTAAAGTCTCATTCTCTTTTACGATTACACTAGACATTCTTTCCTAACCTCCCTCCAGTTGCGATATTGTGCATCAACTGTAAGGTAATCTTAATTGCACTATCGATTATTTTAACAAAATATCCTGATTTGTCAATAGTTTTTCTGAAATTTGCATAGTTTTTTTCTTCCACATGCTTAAAGCTTTGTAAACACGGAAGTTTCTTTCTTCAATCCCTCTGCAATCGCAAAGTTCTCATCCATCTTCTTGGAAATTTTATCCATATCGGATACAAGAACCTGTGTGCTGTCCGCTGCCGAAACGACTCCACTGACGCCTTCCTCGATCGCATGGGAAATCGTATTTACGGAATTTGCAATCTCATCCATGGAATTCTGTAAAGAATCCGTCTTTGCCTCAAAATCTGCCATGACACCTTCGATAAATGTTGCCTTGTCATGATATGCGCCACCGGATTCCACAAATTTCTGGAATTCCGGCAGGATTTTTTCATTCATGTACTCTACCAGTCCGTTTGCATTGTCTGCAAGATTATGTACTGCAGTTATGACAATGGCATTGATGCTCTGGATATTGTTAGCCGCTTCCTGACTGGCGGCTGCCAGCTGGCTGATTTCGGAGGCAACCACTGCAAATCCTTTTCCTGCATCCCCGGCACGGGCAGCCTCAATGGATGCGTTTAATGCAAGCAGGTTTGTCTGGCTTGCAATATTTAAGATGTCGTTTGTCAGATTGTCTACCTGATTGACACTGTTGCTGTCCTCAATTGCCTGACTCAGCACGGAAACAATGTCATTTACTTTCGCACCCGTTGTATCCATATTTTCACGTGCAGCATGTTCCATTGCCTCTGCATGCTCTTTCATTTCTTTGGTATACTGATTGATTTCAATCGTTTTCTCTGCAATTGACTTAACTTCACCGGCAACCGATTCGGTATTTTCATTAATCCGTGAAGCATTGTCGGAAATATCCTGCATCGTTGCAGAAAGTTCTTCCGTCAGTGCGGACAAATCGGATACACTTCCGTTGGAAGTCTGTACACTCTCACGCACTTCATTTACAACGCCCTCAAGTTCCCTGGAATTGCTGCTGATCATCCGGAAAATTTCCTGCAGCTTTGCCATAAAAGCATTGATGCCTCCACCGACAGATGCCACTTCTTTGTTGTTGGTGATGGTAACCCTGCGGGTCAGGTCACCCTGCTGGTTATCAATTCCGGAAATAATCTCATTCATTTCCCTGTTCGTATTTGCAAGCGGATAAATTACCCACCGAAGCACTGCCACCATTGCTGAAAAAAGTGCCGCAATACTAATCAGAATCGTCACTATGCTTGTTCCGATTGAACTATGGTATGCAGATGTCAGTTTCTGTCTCTGTGCATTTGCATCCTGATTTACAATTTTTTTGATACTTTCGATATCCGACTCAATGGCATCTGCACACTTGCTGATTTTTCCATTCGCAAGTTCATAGGCATCTTCCTTTTTCCCTGCTGCGGAAAATGCCATAACATTGGCACATTCATACTTTAATTCTTCGTAATTTTTTTTGATGTCATTGTATTCTTTTTTGGTGTCCGGTGTCACGTATGTCTTGTAACTTTCCAGATCTTTCTCCAATATATCTTCCTGACTGCGGATCTTTTCCACCAGCTGGATCATGGAATCCAGATCCACCGCTATGATATGGGACAGTCCTAAATTATGGATGTCCTGTATCCTGTCTCTTATACACATCTCCGAGCCCACGAGACAGGCAGAAATCTC
>ERZ1027036.1246-NODE-1246-length-11638-cov-5.332556_pt1 | contig 11638 bp, 17 predicted proteins | sample MGYA00519441_ERZ1027036 | MGnify/ENA primary metagenome ERZ1027036 (study PRJEB26926, sample SAMN06164792) | human gut metagenome | biome: ENVO:00009003; feature: ENVO:2100002; material: ENVO:00002003 | host: Homo sapiens | place: USA | collected 2012 ... | reverse complement strand
ATATAATACGTTATACACGCTAAGTTTATAGAGTATGTTTTGCCCCTGACATCGTAATATTTTTTTTGTAAACCATAGTAAATTTTTTTATTATGTGTTACAATCAATTATTGAATGTGGGTACATTATACTCATGATAAAACGGAGGACAGAATATGGAGCATGATGAAAAAGAATTTGAGGCGCGTGCCAATCGTATAGCAAGAGGAATGTGGCTTGCCATGCTGGTTGTATTTTCAGCTGCTTATGCGGTTGAAGTTGCGAAGGGGCGCAGGAGCACAGCTTACTATGCCATGCTGTTGGTTTGCGGCTGGGTGCCTTTTATAGCGGGCTGCATTTTGCTGAAGCTGCAGGGAGCGTCTACAAAACAATATAAGAATGTTCTTGCGTATGGCTTCGGTATAGTTTACCTGTATATCATGGCGACTACGAAGCAGGGCTTTGCATTTACATACATTTTTCCGCTTGCGAGCATGGTCATGATTTATAAGGATAAGTGGTACCTGCTGCGTTTCTCGACAATGAATCTTGTGATAGTGGGTATCAATATTGCAAGCTGTTATTTTGGCGGAATGAAAACTCCTGAGGATAAGCTGTATTATGAGCTGGAGTTTGGAATAACCATGCTTTGTTATTTTGGATATATCATGTCAACCAGCCACCTTATAAGGTCTGATGGTTCGCTTTTAGGTTCTGTGAAGGATAATCTTAATCGTGTGGTGATGACTGTACATCAGGTAAAGGGTGCGAGCAGCACAATAGTTGATGGTGTTACGGTAATACGTGAGTTGTCCGAGGAGAATAAGGAAGGTGCGGGTGCTGTAGTTTCAAGAATGGAGAATGTTGCACAGAATAACGCCGTGCTCAGTGAGAAGATTGATTCTACAATGAACATGACTAATGATATCAATGAACAGGTAGGGAATGTCGCTGGTCTTGTAGAGCATATTGTTGAGATAAGTGAGAAGTCAGCACAGCATGCAGCTTCAAGCTCAGGACAGCTTGAGAGTGCTGTTGAAGCAACCAACTCCATGGCAGAGCTTTCGGCAGATGTCGAAAATATTTTAAGTGACTTCCACAGCCAGTTTGAGCGTGTGAAGGAGGAGACAAGTACTATTGAGGGAATCACCTCAAAGACTAACCTGCTTGCGCTTAATGCGTCAATCGAGGCTGCAAGAGCCGGGGATGCAGGCCGCGGCTTTGCGGTAGTTGCCGATGAGATAAGAGATCTCAGTACAGGCACACAGAAGTCCTCCGGCAGTATTATGGAGGCTCTCAGACTTCTTGAAAGCACATCGGACAAAATGACGGAATCAATAACAACAATACTCAAGCTTATATCGGAGACCTTGAAGACTATTGAGCTTGTAAATAGCAGCGTTGGAACGATTGCAAGCGATTCCAAGCAGCTTGGAGACGAGATACAGGTTGTGGATTCGGCAATGAAGCATGTTGAGACTTCAAACCAGAGCATGGTTGACAATATGAAGCAGGTTCAGGACATTATGGTTACGATTGTAAAGGGTGTTAAGGAGTCGGAAGAGACTACCAGAACCATGATGAGCAAGTATGATGAGACTGCCAAGAGCGTTTCAGATATAGAGAGCGTTGTAGGTAAGCTGGTATCTGAGCTTGGAGCAGGCGGGTTCATGAGCGTTGAGGATATTCAGGAGGGAATGAGTGTAACCTTGTTCGACCAAGAGAGTGGAAAAGAGTATCACACAACAGTTACGTTGGTAAAGCAGGGCAATGTGTATATTCCGGCAGCCGACAAGCTGGCTTCATTCTTAGGTGACTTTAAGAATAAAAAGTATAACATACATATTATAGTTAACAATGCACTGTATATATGGAAGGATTCGTGTGTTGCTGCAGACAGGAACACGTCCGGACATTATATGCTTGTTCTTTCCTCAAGACCTGAGGTCATGAACAGAAGAAAGTATCCGAGACTTGCGATGACCAATTCATGCGAGACTTTAATTAAGGGAACAGCACATACTGCAATAGGTAAGCTGGTGAACATAAGTGCAGGCGGATTCGCATTTGCAGTCAGGGATGAAGCATTCAAGACTGCAATAGGAAAAGAAGTTGAAATAAAAATCAATGCTTTTGAGCTGTTGAAGGGAGAGAAGCTCACAGGTGTTATTATCCGTTCAACGGATGATGATGGTACCTACATAGTCGGCTGCCGTATGCCTGAGGACAACGAGGACATTATGAACTATGTTAAGGATAGAATGAAGTAAATCCTTTTTTACCGCAAGGGTCATAGACCGGGTGTCAGAACATGCATAATTAATCTATGAGTGTATAACGTATTATATTTATGCATAGATATAATACGCTATGCACGGCCAGGGATATAGCATGTTCTGATACCCGGCAACTATAAGAAAAAATATTGGTAAAGAAACTGCGGTTATATACAGTCTGCTGCGTTGGCGGATTGATATGACGGCAGTTTTTTTTGGTGGAATCAGATTCTGGTGCGAACGTAAAGAATACCCTTATCAGAGTTCTTAGGACATCTTGCTTTGTACAACGGAGCTGATATGCATAAACATAATACGATATACACTCAAATACTAACTGGCACGCGTTGCCAACGAATTGAATTTTTAAATAAAAGTAAAAAGGTTCTGTTTTAGTTGTGACATGGAGATAAATGTGCTACAATGTAGTTATAAATACTAGTTTATGGATAAAATAAAACCGGTGTTGGAAATGAGGATTTATTTTTTATGAATAGAAATGATGTCCACAAAGGATATATAAGTAAGATGAGCCTGCATGACAGGGAGCTGCTTGGTGCCATAGTCGGGCTTGCAAAGACCTGTGGAAACAATCCGTACACGGATGACACGATTAAGCTTATATGTGACGCTCTTTTAGTGTTCAATGAGGGCTGTGACAAGGCGCAGGCTGAGGAGTGGATTGAGAGGCTGCACAAGGAAAAGTACAACATTTCCCCGGGCTGTGCGGTGTGTCAGGCACGGTGCGGCAATACGGATGATTATGACATCAGCCTTATTCTTGGAGAAGAGCAGGATAAGCTTGATATAAAGCAGGAGCTTATAGTCCATTCGGTGTTGCTCGCGGACGCAGCTATGCGAAACAGAGGCTTGCATTCGGATGAAGCTTACAGGCTGGTATTGCTGGGGGTTCTTACAGTCCTTTCATACGGGATGTCATTGAAGGGTCTTGAGAATGCCGCAGAGCAGGCGGAAAGATGGGAGGTACAATAATGGCAGCTACTAATTGCGAGATGTGCAGTTATTATGTATATGATGAAGAGTCCGAGTGCTATGTATGCGATATGGACCTTGACGAGGATGACCTTGTGAAGTTCCTTCAGGGCACTAATGACAGGTGTGCGTATTTTTCCATGAACGATGAATATGCCGTTGTAAGAAAGCAGATGTGATATTTGGCGGATATGCCACACCGAGGAAATGCATAGCATTTTCGAGGTAGCTCTGAACAGTTACATTGATTTTTTGAAATAGGGCTACCGTAATCCCACTGGATTTAGAAGCGGAGGAAGCCTGTGCGGCAATATAAGCTTCGGCAATAAAAATTATTAATAGAAAAGATGAGGTAAATTATGTTTCGTATAATTTCAGATGGCTCCTGCGACCTTGGCACAGAGCGCGCAAAAAAGTATGATATAGATGTGGTTCCTTTCTATGTGTCCTTCGATGAGAAGCAGTATGACAGGGAGATAGTAGATATCGGAATCCGCGATTTTTATGAGAGAATGGTTAAGGACAAGGGTGTGTACCCTAAGTCATCAATGCCATCGGTTGATGACTATGTGAAGGCATTTATGCCGTATGTAAAAAACGGCGAGGAGATACTGTGCCTGTGCATAACAACCAAGTTCTCAGGCTCATATAACTCTGCGATGAATGCCAGGAACATGGTACTTGAGGATTATCCGGATGCGGTCATTGAGGTTATGGATACGCAGGTTGACACAGTGCTTCAGGGAATATTCACACTTGAGGCGGCGAGAATGCGTGACGCAGGCTGGAGCCTTTCAGATACGGTTAAGAGACTTAACGAGATGATACCTCACTCAAGAATATTATTCACAGTCGGCTCAATGGACTATCTTGTGCATGGCGGAAGAGCGGGAAAGACTGCCGGAATAATCGCCGGAACACTGGGGCTTAAGCCAATGATTATATTAAAAGACGGAGAAATCTACTCCGGCGGAATAGCACACGGAAGAAAGAAGTCCATGGTCAAGGTTATAGACCTTATGCATAAGTATTTTGCGGAGACAGGGGAGAACATAGATGACTATGTTATCGTCGTAGGCTATGGCTATGATGAGAAGGAAGCGGTTCAGTTCAGGGATATGGTTCAGGCGGATACAGGAAGAAATGACATAGACATATTCCAGATTGGCGCGACGATAGCGGTGCATACGGGACCTTATCCGCTTGGAGTGGGGATACTCAGAAAGGCGTTCTGATAATTTCTTTGCGGCTTGGTCTGGGGTTATAAAATATATTGGAATTGGAGAATGTTTTGACTTCAATATCATTGGAGAAGGCTATGTTTATAAAGGATGATAATACCTACAACGAAATAAGTGAAAAATCGTTAAACCAGTGGCTTGACGAGATGGAAAAGCATGAGGATATCGAAGTGCGCGGAGGCGTGAAGCTGACCCGCGAGTATGTCCTGCACCTGAAGGCTGAGATAGAGAGACTTAAGGGTGAGAATGAGTTAAAGAACAGCTATCTTAAAAAGATGAGTAAGAGGAGCAAGTGATAGAGGGACTGTAGCTGTAGATTGCCGGTACAGTCATTTTTATATCGAAATATAAAGGAGAACACAGTATGGAGCAGAAAAAATTAGTTGCATTGACTTTTGATGATGGACCGACGGAGGGCATTACCGACAAGGTACTTGATGTGCTTAAGGAGAACGGCGTGGTGGCAAGCTTTTTCCTGATAGGAAACAATGTTACCGACAGTACGGCACCGCTTGTTAAGCGCGCGCATGACATGGGCTGTTCAATCGAAAACCATTCACGCACACATAGCGCGATGACCACTTTATCGGAACAGGAAATCCTTGACGAGATAAGCTATACATCGGATGTTATCGAGAAGCTTACAGGCGACAAGCCGCAGTTTTTCAGACCGCCGTACATTGACCACGATAAAAAGATGTATGATCTAATCGACCTCACCTTTATCTGCGGCTACGGCTGTGAGGACTGGCTTCCTGAGGTGTCGGCAGTGGAGAGGGTACAGAGAATCCTTGCGCAGGCTAAGCCGGGCTTCATTATTCTCCTGCACGATATGCAGGGGAATGTGCAGACGGTTGAGGCGATAAAGACGATTATTCCGGAGCTTAAGAAGCAGGGCTATGAGTTTGTCACAATACGCGATTTATTTAAGAAGAGCGGGGCTGCGCCGGAGAGAAATACCATATATATGGAAGTTAATTGACAGGAGAAACAGCATGGAAACAAGAGTTGAAGAGGCAGCGAAGAAAAAACAGTGCGGTTTTAACTGCGCACAGGCGGTGGCATGTACATACTGCGACCTTGCAGGCATTGACGAGGAGACGATGAAGAATCTGAATCAGGGCTTTGCGGTCGGAATAGGTGTCAGCATGGAGGCGACCTGCGGTGCGATTATCGGAGCAGTCAACGTGCTTGGGGCAATCAATAAGAACCCACAGAAAACGATGAAGAGTGCGAGAAACATAATCACCTCCTTCAAGGAGCAGAACGGCACCGTAATCTGCAAGGAGCTAAAGGGAATTGCGGATGGAGTCGTAAAGAGGGAGTGCATTGACTGCGTAAGGGATGCGGCAAGGCTTCTTGAAAATGAATTAGGTTAATGAGCCACAGGATATGGAAATGATATTCTGCACATTTTTTAACAAAATGATTGCGGATACAAAGAATATAGAGTATGGAATTTATTACAGGAGCGCTGAAAAATATGTCCGGTTTTTTATGGATGAATATAGGAGAGCCGTTGAGGCATTATAATGGCATATTGTGACGAGTATATGCCGTATGACAGGCTGGATAAAGACATTGTGGTGGTGAAATGGGAGTGAAATCTAAGCGCGTCGGTTGAAATACTGTATTGCTAAGGATGATACATTGTGCTAGCATGTGTGATAGAATTATAAACAGTATATAAATATTATTTGGATGGGGCGAAAAATTATCGTTGAATAATGATTTCTACCCATCCTTACTGGTTTAAAAGGAGGACAATTTCATGGAGCTTATGGATTTAATAAGAACGAACAGAACCTACCGCCGTTTCAAGCAGACAGCAGTATCTGACGAGATAATCGCGGAGGTACTGGAGGCGGCGCGCAACGCGTCGAGTGCGGCGAACAGGCAGCCGCTCAGCTATGTTGTTGTGAAATCGCAGAAGAAGGTTGAAGAGGTCTTTGCGCTCACCAAGTGGGCGGGCTATCTTCCACCTGAGCAGGGACAGCCAAAAAAGGGTGAGGAGCCTGTACTGTTCATCGGAGTTGTGGAAAATACGGACATCAACAAGAATTGTGACACGGATGCAGGGCTTGCCATCGCGAACATGAGACTTGCGGCATGGGCGCATGGAGTTGGAAGCTGCATTATAGGCGCATGCAATAAGCCTGAGCTTTCACGGATGTTCGGGCTTACACAGAATCAGGTGCTTCACACGGTTATCGCATTCGGATATCCGTCACATGCAAGCAGCATTGAGGACATGAAAAATGACGATGTGAAATATTACCTTGATGGGAACCGCAACTATGTTGTGCCTAAGCGCAGGATAGACGATGTGGTGACGGAAATTTAATTTATAAAATTTGCGAATTATCGTTTATATATGGGCAGGAAACGAAGTGGCTTGCGGATATTTTTGATTGCTGCAGAGCGTACGGAGGACATTGTCCGGACTACTGGATTTAGAGGAGGATGTACAATGAAATATAATCTTCCTGAAAGAGTTGAGCGGGAGATTGTTATGTTTGCCGGAAAACATTCGGTTACGAAGGTTGTGCTGTTTGGTTCGAGGGCAAGAGGGAGCAATACTGAGAGAAGCGATGTGGATATTGCCGTGTATGGTGGGGATTTTGATGAATTTTATTGGGACATCAAGGAAAACGTACATTCGCTATTGATGTTTGATGTGATTGATATGGATTCAGCGATATCGGAAGAATTGAAAAAAGAGATTGAGAGGGATGGTGTTGTCATATATGAAAAAGCTTGATAATTTTTCCAATTGCCTTGCTGTCTTGAGAAAAGCGGATTTTGAATTTGCAGATGAAAATGAAATATACAGGACAGGCATAATCGGACAGTTTAATTTGACATTCGAGCTTGCGTGGAAGGCGTTGCAGGAGATATTAAAGCTTCATGGAGCGGTGGAGGCAGAGACAGGTTCGCCCCGCGAGATACTGCAGCTCGGATATAAAATGGGCTTTCTGGATGATTCAGCCGTGTGGCTGTCAATGTTGAAAAAGCACAATACATCCGTTCATATATACAATGAAGATGAGGCAGATGAACTGCTTCTTCTTATAAGGGACAGCTTCATACCGGCTTTTTCCGTGCTTGAAAATACGCTGATGAATAAGGCAAATGAAGCGGGAGAAAACTGGTAAGTCCGGCTTACAGATGTTGAACCCAAGTACATTTTAAATAGTTAAAACAGGGGGAAATGTAAAAGATGAAATATATGACCTTCAATTCATCCTGCTCATTTGCCGGTATCGCCAATATGCTTGAGAGCAAGGGACTTGACTTTCAGGATTATGAGGTTGCATTGGGGATGGAGCTTCCGTATATAGTGGCGAAGTGTGACGGCGGCTATATGGCAGGTTCAATGCTGCAGGAAAAGAAGTACTTTGATATTTTTCTTAAGAAAAATGGTTATGAGCTGGTTGAAAATTACGTTGACAGGCAGGATGTCATAGCTATCTTAAATGATATGGACTGTGCAATGCTCGGCTTGCGAATTGACGAAAGACACAAGCATGCGGTTGTGTATAAGGGCGTGAACACTGCCGGCAATACATTGGTGTTCATAAATAATAAGCATGAGAAATCGGACGAACCCACCTGGATAGAGCTCTCTAAAGAAGAATTGCTGCAGCGGCTTGACGATAAGGTAATGGTCGCTTCGCTCAAGGAGTACAGCGGTAAGGCGGACAGTCCGGTTCCGTTTATGAAGGCTTCGATTTCATGTCTTGATGAGCTGCATAGCGATATTGTCCGGTTCTGCGCTGATTTTCAATCGCATGAGAGTGTGGAGCGGACAAGGGACACATTGTTCCGTCCGGTTTTATTAGATTCGGTGGCGATGATGGAGCTGTTAGGCGAGAAAGCCATGGCAGAGAACATAAAAAAACTTCAGAGAGCCTACATGGATGCGGCTTTTAAGAGTGGCGCAGAGCAGGTACAACTCTGCAGGCATATTGATATGCTTTTACTGGAGCAGGTGATTGAGGGCTGGAAAGGACTTATTGGGACAGGGGTCAGACCCCATGTCCCAAGTCTGGGACACGGGGTCTGACCCCTGTCCCATACACAAAGCGGTGACGGACAAGGACAATGAGGCGATAGTTGTATGGCTTAAATATCTCTGCGATTATGAGAAAACAGTGTAAGAAAAAGGGACGGTGTCTCGGGTAAAGCACCGTCCTTTATCTGTGTAATGGTTACAGGCACAGCTTAATAATACTGCACATCCTCACTCCGAAGCGCGGCGTCCGCCCATGCAGGCATTTCATCGGAGTCCGCAAGCTCTCCCGAGTGAACCTTTCTTTTGCCGAAAACATAGTTTCCGTCAGCATCAAACAAAAGCTCAATCCAGCCGTTGTCCGTGACCGTTCCGCCGACGAAAATTACGCTTTTGCTGCCATCGGAGTTTGCAAGCTCATATCTGAAATATGTGCTTTCGCTGCAAAGGTCAGTGATGTCATCACGCACATCGCCGAGCACAAAATAGAGCCGTCCGTCGGAAATCTCCGTGTACCCGGTGTCGGATATTTCAAAGGAAAACTTTACCATATTGTCGGTTTCCTCATAGATTATCTCGGCTCCGTCGGCACCATGAAAAATGCGCGTCAGGTATTCGGCGGCATTGACGATAGCCGCTCTGGTTGTTGGAATCATAAAAAGCACGGCGATGAATGTGGCGGCGCAGGCGGCGTAACGCATCCAAGTGTAATTCCGCTTTCGTGCATGCAGAAGATTATTTTTGATTGTCATTTTTGCTTCGGAATCCATCTCAAGCTTATCAAATGTGGTTTTAATTAAATTTTCCATAATCATTCCTCCAATCTTTTTTTCAATTCATCCTTGCCCCTGCTTATACGCATTGCGACGGCAGATTCGGATATTTGCAGAATTTTTGCAATTTCCTTATAGGTGTAACCTTCGTAAAAATGAAGATACAAGGGGACTCGCTGAATGTCGGGAAGCTGCATGAGCTCATCATAGAGCTGCCGTTCGTCGTCGGTAAACGAGTCTGAAGTGCTCATGCCTTCCATGACCTCGTCATAGTCATCCGTATTTTTTGCGCGCTTGGATTTTAAATAATCTTTGCATAGGTTGGCGGTCATTTTAAAAAGGTATGATTTTTCGGAGCTGCTGTTTATCGCTATGTTTTTTGACAACAATTTCAAAAAGACATCCTGAACAATATCCTCCGCCTCTTGCTTTGAGCCCGTGTACGAGACGGCAAATCGGTACAGGTCGTCCGCATACGAATCAAACAGGGTTAGTATTCTGTCGGTTTTCACTCACGCTCCTCCTTGGTTTTTGGTATATTTTGCATTTATGAGCACTCATGAGTTTTTTGCTGCTCATATATATAACGATTCAGGAATAGGATTTCTCACAAATCATTCTACAAAAGATAATCCGGATGTGATATACTAAATGCAAATGTATCATATTTTGTGAATAAATATAACATGGAGGGCTGGTTTTATGGAACTTATGGATTTGATGAGAACTAACAGGACATATCGCCGTTTTAAGCAGACAGCGGTTTCGGATGAGATAATCGGCGAGATTATGGAGGCGGCACGCAACGCGTCAAGCGCGGCTAACAGGCAGCCTCTTGGCTATGTGGTGGTGAAATCCCCGGAAAAGGTCGCGGAGGTGTTCGCGCTTACCAAGTGGGCAGGCTATCTTCCACCTGAGCAGGGACAGCCAAAGGCAGGCGAGGAGCCTGTGCTTTTCATCGGTGTTGTCGAGAATACCGATATCAACAAGAACTGTGATACTGACGTGGGACTTGCCATTGCCAATATGAGACTTGCGGCGTGGGCGCACGGAGTCGGAAGCTGTATCATAGGCGCGTGCGACAGGCAGAAAATTTCCGAGATATTCGGACTCACCGATAATCAGGCGTTACACACGGTCATAGCCTTTGGATACCCGTCGCACACAAACCGCATTGAGGATATGAAGGACGGCGACGTGAAGTACTATCTTGATGATAACAGGGATTATGTCGTGCCGAAGCGAAGAGTGTGCGATGTGGTGAAGGAAATTTGAGAACATTAAATTTAGGACGGTTTTAAATGAAATACATGACCTTTAACTCATCCTGCTCATTTGCCGGTATCGCTAATATGCTTGAGCGCATGGGGTATGCTTACGAAGATTATCAAGTTGCCGCAGGCATGGAACTGCCGTACATTGTTGCGCGGGACAATGGCGGCTACATAGCGGGGGCGATGCTGCAGGAGAAAAAATATTTTGACATTTTTTTAAAGAAAATCGGTTATGAGCTTACAGAGGAAAAGATAAGCAGGCAGAAGGTTTTTTCGTATTTGAAGGAAACAAAGAGCTGCGCGATGCTGGGAATAAAAATCGATGAGAAGCACAAGCATGCCGTTGTTTACACAGGTAATGACGGTGATGTACTGCTGTTCATCAACAATAAACACAGGGAATCCGATGAGCCGTGTGAGATGAGGCTTGATGAAGGGGAACTGCTGCAACGCCTGGATGAGGTGACAGTCGTCGCATCGTTAAAGCCTTATGAGGGCGGGGCGGTTAATCCGCTCCCTTATATGCAGGAATCGCTTGAATGTCTGGACGAGCTTTACTCAAAAGCAGAACAATTTTCGTCAGGGCATCAATCAAGGGAAAATGTTTTAAATACAGTGGATACATTGTTCCGTCCGCTGCTTCTTGATTCATTTGCGGTGATGGAGCTTGCAGGTTCATCGTCGGTGGCGGAGAGCATCAGGGATCAGCAGAAAAAATATATTGCTGCGGTGTTCAAGGGGCAGGCAGAGCGTATAAGGCTGTGCGATTATATTGATATTGCACAGATAAAAAATATAGTTGATGAGTGGAAAAGGCTGACAGAGGAAAGAATCGATAAATTAAAAAGGACAGTTTATTCATGAAAAACGGCACTCCATTTATGAAAAAAGAAGAGATAATAAAGCTGATAAAGTATGTTGCCGGTTCTGTGGCGGCAGTGCTGTTATCCGTGGCGGTCGGGCTTCAATTTGCTTACGCGGCGGGAATCATAACGCTTCTGACCATTCAGGATACCAAGCGGGAGACGGTGAGAATTGCCACTGTCTCTTATACACATCTGACGCTGCCGACGATCGCATAAGTGTAGAT
>ERZ1027036.1224-NODE-1224-length-11763-cov-8.335155_pt1 | contig 11763 bp, 9 predicted proteins | sample MGYA00519441_ERZ1027036 | MGnify/ENA primary metagenome ERZ1027036 (study PRJEB26926, sample SAMN06164792) | human gut metagenome | biome: ENVO:00009003; feature: ENVO:2100002; material: ENVO:00002003 | host: Homo sapiens | place: USA | collected 2012 ... | reverse complement strand
TACACTTATGCGATCGTCGGCAGCGTCAGATGTGTATAAGAGACAGATTATGTACCATTATATAGAAAATACCGTCCGCAGACGCTGGATAAACTTGTAGGTCAGGAGCATATCAAGAAAACCTTAACAAGTGCAATTGAGCTTGGCAAAATTGCACATGCTTTTTTATTCACAGGTCCGCGCGGAACCGGTAAAACTTCTACTGCAAGAATTCTTGCAAAATCTTTGAACTGCAAAAACGGGCCGACAATTCATCCTTGCGGCGAGTGTGAAAGCTGTAGAGATATTACAAACTCTGTGCCGATTGATGTTATTGAAATCGATGCTGCTAGTAATAGAAAGGTAGAGGATACGCAGAGTATTCTTGAAAAGATTCAGTACGTTCCAGTAAACGGCAGATACAAAATTTATATTATTGACGAAGTTCATATGCTTACAAATCATGCGTTTAATGCTCTTTTGAAAACGCTTGAAGAACCACCGGAAAATGTAATATTTATACTTGCAACAACAGAAGTTCACAAGGTGCTTGATACTATAAAAAGCAGATGCCAGAGGTTTGATTTTAGAAGAATTACTACAGAGGATATTGTTAAGCATTTAAGATATATATCCGATGAAGAAAAAATAAACATTTCTGACGATGCTTTGTTTACAATCGCCAAAAATTCAGCAGGCGGAATGAGAGATAGTATTTCTCTTTTAGATCAGCTTAGCTTGCTGGGTGTTTCAAAACAGGTTACATCAGAGGATGTCAATGCTATTCTTGGCAGAATTTCTTTTGATATTTTGAATAAACTAAGCAGTAAAATCATTGATGCAAAACCAAATGAAGCGATAGAAATTCTAAACGATATTTATAATTCCGGTAATGAACCGCTGCAAATTTTGACGAACCTGTCTGAATATTTTAAAAATCTGCTTATTGTAAAGAATTGCAGAAAAGAACTTTTATGCGAGCTTACGGGCTTGAACGAACCGCAAATCGAAGAACTATCAAAGCAGAAAGAACTGCTTGAAACACATCAGATAGTATTTTTGCTTGAGAGAATAACTTATTATATCAAAGAAGTTAAAATGGCTTCAAATCAGCACCTGTGGCTGGAAGTTGGAATGATTGATCTAGCTAATATGACAGAGAATACAACTTTGTTAGATTTGCAAAACAGAGTAAAAGCTCTTGAGGGAACAGGGGTTGCTCCGGCACCGAGAACAGTTGTTCAAGCAGCTTCGCCGCAAGCTCCTGCGTCAAGGCCTGTTGAACCTGTAACCAGACCGGCGCCGGTACCTCCGCAGGAAACTCCGGTTGTAAAACCTGAACCGCAGCCAGAGCCGTCAGAAGATTTCACGCCTCCGCCGGTATCAAGAAAACCAGATGGTAATGATATTCAATCTTTATGGCAGACACTTCTTATGAATATTAAGAGTCCTGCTACAAAGGCCTTATTAAATCTGGCTTCTCCTGTTAAGATTTCGCCGGATGAAGTCATAATAACATTTAAAAATGATAAACTAGTTTCGCAGATAAATGATACGAACAAGAAACAAATGCTTGTAGAAGCAGCAAATACGATGTTTAACCAAAGTGATTCAAAGGTTATTGTAAGACTTCCGCAGGCAAATGATGCCGTTGTAGAAAAAAAAAAGCTGACAGTTGAAGAACCTGCTCCACAACCACAACCGGTACCTCAAGCAGCAGAGCCGCAGCCTGTTGCAGTGGAAGAAAAAAATGTTCCTTCTAAAAATATAGAGCGTGAAGAATCCGATCAGGAAAAAATGGTTTTAGAGCTCTTTGACGGCAAATATATAGAATAACTACACTTCAGGAATTTTTCTCTTTACATCAATAATTTTTTGGTTATTTTCATATTTTATATTAACTTCTTTAGCAGCAGTTGTTCGTTTAATCTCCTGTACTTCAGGATTTAATCTGCAGTCAATAACTTCAAACTCACCATCTTTATTTTCATGTGCTTCAACGTATCTTTCAGGGATTGCAGTTTCAGGATTTCTAAATAGTGTCCTAAAGTTTTTCCCCTTTTCAAAAATTTCAGTTATACTGCTTATTGTTCCGTTATCTTCAACTTGAAACATTGTATATTTATTGTTAATCTTGCCGTCAAAGACAATTATATTTGTTTTGATAGTTCCATCCGGCTGTATAACCGGTTCGATTTTAGATACTATTGTACCGCTGTTTTTATCTATCTCCAGTATTTTTCCGGCATGAATATTATCATCTGCTGGATAGTATTGTCTAACGGTATCAGTTTCATATTCCCTTATTACTTTAAGTCTGCCGTCTTTGGCGTAAATCCTTTCTCCATTTATTTCATCAAGCTTGAAACTATAAGGCAGCTTTAATTTATCCGGCGAAATATTTGTCATTTCACCAACTCTGTTCAAAATTTCTGCGGAATCCTTGTCAAATTTTGGCTTCAAAAGGACTTGATTGTAATTTGAAAGAGCTGTTAAGCTGGACAAGTTTGCCTTAAGTCTAAGCGGATTTGGGGACTGAATTTCCGGATTCTGCTCAACTTTCTTATTATACGCAACATTGGTTTTAAATGTTATTGGATCAATCATTTAAATAACCTTAAATTTTACTAACCTTATAGATTAATAAAAACATTTTGTTCATAAAAATTGCCAAAATTTTATTTTTTTCGATTATTATTTAAATAATTCTTAACATTTGATGATAAGGAAATATTTTGCAAAAGCATATTATATTTCTTTAAATCCCCAATATTAGAGGCTTCTTCCAATAAATCTCGTCTTGTCGAAATCATCATTTTTTCTGCTTCCGGCTCACTGTTATTTTTCTCATCAATTTTTCTAATAACCGAATCAAGGTCAGAAGAAGTAGAAATTCCATATTTTGCAGCAAATTGTTTCACGGAAGCTCCGGCTTGAAGCTTATAGAGCCAGTTAATGGAGTATTTATCATTTGCAGAAAGCGAAGCAACGCCGTACTGATGCGGCGTGTACATAATGTCTTCTTTGTAAGGGCTGTGATTTAATCCCAGTGCGTGTCCAACTTCGTGCAGAATGGTGTGATACACTTCAATGTCGCTATCATATTTCTGGTGAATTCTTCCATCTGTTAAACCGATAGAAACTTCTGCTCCGTAGAGCCTTCCCTGTGCATCCCAGCTGAAATAACAGTGTCCGAGAGCCTGACGATCAACTCTTTTCCAATCAACATTTATATTAGATTCCAGAAGAACATTTGTTATTTTAAACCTTAATTTTCCACCAGTTGCCGCCGACCATACTGAAAATGCATCCATAACCATTTTTCTGTACTTGGCATCCTCTCCGGGTTTTGAGTAAAATTTCATAGGTGCAATGTAAACAACGAGGTTGTTTATCGGCCATCGCATAATATTCCCGTTTTTTACACTTCCGTTAAGATACGTCCTTCTTTGCATACTAATAATATAACATAGATTTTACTTTAGTGAATGGCAAGAGTTAATGCAGGATTTGTAACATTTTGTAAATTTATTGTTATAAATTAGTTGTATGTGGAATATATTATATATATGGATATGTTTAAGACAGGTGTAAATAAAACCCCTGAAACCCTTACGGCTGTAGGGGGGGGGGGTAAAACACTCTAAAAATTTACCCTTTTGGAGGTTAGTATGCTGAGTATAAATACTAACCTTGGTGCTTTTATCGTTCAATCAAGCTTGAATGTTTCAACGAATGGACTTAATCAGGCTATAGAGCGAATGTCGACTGGTTTTAAGATAAACCACGCGAAAGACAATGCTGCGAATTATTCAATCAATACAAACCTCTCAAGCAAATTATCTTCCTATGAAGTAGCACAGGACAATGTATCAATGGGGCTGGATATGGTAATGACGGCGATGGACAGCCTTGATTTAATTTCCAGTCATCTGTCACGTATGCGTGATTTAGCTGAGCAGACAGCGAATGGTACTTATAGCGAAGATTCCTTGAAGGCAGTTCAAGCTGAAGTTAATGCGCGTTTGTTAGAATGCGACAGAGTTATTGAGAATACTGAATACAATGGAGTAAAATTATTTGAAGGAGTTTCTTACGCAGCTACAGGAACCTTTATTCAAGAGGTTATTCCGCTTACAGAAGAAGAGGCTATGGCTCAAGGATATACATTAATAAAAAGTTCGGACGATTTGCAAAATATTCAAAATGATGTTTCTGCAAAATATATTCTTATGAATGATATTAATCTTTCAGGATATCTCTGGACTCCTATAAAAGATTTTTCAGGCGAATTTAATGGAAATGGGTATGTTATAAACAATCTGGAACTAAATAATCCCGCAACGGATTCTCAAGGGTTATTTAGTTCCATTTCTCAAGGAGCAAAGGTATCAAATTTGGGGCTAGAGAATGTTAATATCATTGGTAAGCACTATACAGGTTCTCTTGCGGCCTATTCTAATGGCGTTATTAATAACTGTTATGTTACAGGAACTGTTTCTTCCTCATATTATTTTTCAGAGGTAGGTGGCTTAATAGGTAGTACAGGTTTTTATGGCTCTATAAGTTATTGTTATTCAACAGCCAATGTGTCTGGAGGTGATTACGTTGGCGGCCTTGTTGGCAGCACGCGCATTACAGTGAAGAATTGTTATGCAACAGGAAACATTCAAGGTAGAGATAGGATTGGAGGTCTTTTGGGATACAGTAGTTATGGCGTAGGCAGTTATGTTTCAGATTCTTATGCAACAGGAAATGTAATATCAACCGGAGGTAATGGAGGCGGAGGGCTTGTTGGTGAGAGCGAGTCAGCTCCAATACGCAACTGTTTTGCAACAGGAAATGTCAAGCTAACTAATTATGATGTAGGAGGCGGACTTATAGGAAAAGGAGATAATGCTAGGGTTTATAATAGTTATGCTTCCGGTAAAGTAACAGTAAAAAATGGCGATGATATTGGCGGTTTAATTGGTCATATTAGCATATCTAATACACAGACAACGGATTGTTATTATAATAAAGAAACAACTGGCTGTGCAAATGGATTAGGCGGAGGAAACTTTGCTGATACTCCAGGTTATATAGAGGGCGTTTCAAGTGCAAGAATAGAAGAATTAATCAAGGACGGAACATTACCATCATATTTTGAAGCTAAAAAATTCCAATCACAGCTTGAAGAAACAAATGTTATTAAATATCAGGCAGGCATTGATTCAAATCCAAAATCGGAGATTAAACTCGATTTAAGTTTCGGATTAAATCTTGATGTAGATTTTTCAACTCCAAAGGCTGCCAGAGATTCGCTGACAAAAATTGATGAATATTTGAAAAAGATAAGTGAAAAACAAACGGAATTCGGGGCTGCCTATAACCGCTTAGAATCTGCTCTTGAAACAATAGGTATAAGTATAGATAATTTAACTTCGACCCGCTCAACAATTCGTGATGCCGATATTGCCGAAGAAAGTTCTGCATATATTCGTTATCAAATTTTGCAGCAAGCTGCCACAACGCTTATGGCAACAGCAAATCAAACACCAAGTATTGCATTACAATTGTTATAGCCTCTTTACTCTTATTTTCTATTTGTGCGATAATAAAAGCATAAATAAACGAAAAGGAAGGAATATATTATGTCAGAAGTAAGAGTAAGAATTGCACCGTCACCAAGTGGAAATCTTCATATTGGTACGGCAAGAACTGCATTGTTTAATTACTTATTTGCCAAGAAGAACAACGGTAAATTTATATTAAGAATAGAAGACACCGATGCAGAGAGAACTAGTCAGGCATATGTAGATAATATTTTTGACAGCTTAAAAGCTTTAGGTTTGAACTGGGATGAAGGTCCTGATGTAGGCGGTGAATACGGGCCTTATACACAATCTCAAAGATTTGATATCTATCCTAAATATATCCAAAAATTATTGGATGAAGGGTTTGCATATGAATGCTTCTGTACGCCGGAAGAATTAGAAGCTGAAAAAGAAGAAGCTACTAAAAATAAAAAAGCTTATGTTTATTCTAAAAAATGCGAAAATCTAACAGAAGAAGAGAAAGCTAAATTAAGAGCAGAAGGAAGAAAACCTGCCATCAGGTTTAATGTTGCAAAAGCTCAAAAAGCGTTCCACGACTCTTCTATTCTGGAATTTGACGACCTTGTAAAAGGAAAACTTCATATGGATACAGACCTGATTGGTGATTTTGTTATTATGAAATCGAACGGTGCTCCAACATATAATTATGCTGTTGTTATCGATGATGCTCTTATGAAGATTTCACATGTAATTAGAGGCGAAGACCATATTTCTAATACTTACAAACAAATTTTAATTTTTGAAGCATTAGGCTTTGAAGTACCAAGATTTGGTCACTTAGGTATGATTTTGGCTCCGGATAGAAGCAAGCTTTCAAAAAGACACGGAGCCACTGCTGTTTCTGACTTTGTAGAACAAGGGTATTTAACAGAGGCTCTTGTAAACTTTGTTGCGCTTCTAGGATGGGCTCCTTCTGATGGAGAAGAAATTAAACCTATTGAAAAAATTGCAGAAGATTTTAGAATAAATGAAGTTTCTTCTTCAAACTCAATCTTTGAATATGACAAATTAAGATGGATGAACAGCCATTATATTAAAATGCTTCCAAAAGAAGAATTAAGAGAAAAACTTAAGAAATATTTAACAAAATACAACCTAAGCGAACTAACAGAAGAACAGTACAATAGAATGGTTGATATTACGTACGAACCATTGACTTTGTTATCAGATATTACTGATGCTGTTTCCTATTTCTTTGGCGGCGGCAATGTTGAAATTGATGAAAAAGCTCAGGCTGAACTTGATACTGAACTTTCTCAGGATGTTTTAAAATCATTTGTGGAACAGGCTGAAGACTGGGAATGGTCAGAAGAAAATCTTCATGAAAAACTTGCTGATTTTAGAGCTAAATTCAAAGAAGAAAAGGGGTATAAACCTAAATTTACAATGTGGGCTATAAGAGCAGCTGTGACAGGCAGACTCTGCGGCGCAGATATGGTTGTTACTCTTGCAATACTTGGTAAGGAAAATTCTCTTAAGAGAGCCAGAGCTGCTATTAAAACTGCAGTCGTATAAAATTTATTGGAGGCGCGCTGAGTCTGACTCAGCGCGCCTTATTTCAACCATTCAGGGAGAGTATTTATTTTGTCAAAATCCAACTTTCTAAAAGGAGTATTACTTCTCTTGATGCTGTTTGTTTCCGGCATGCTGTCTTGTAATGCTTTTGAACTTGTTTTTCCTGTAGAGAAAGAGGCTGTTGTAACCTCTGAATATGTCCTTTTTGCAGGGAAAGCTAATAGTTCTGAGATGATTACTATAAACAATGAGAGAGTATATACGGCTTCTAATGGTGCGTTTGCTCATTCAGTAAAATTGAAAGATGGAGAAAACAGGGTAGTAGTTCGTTCTAACTTTAATACTCAAGTTTACAAATTTTGTAAAAAAGTTCCAATAAGTAAAGCCTCTGAGGAAGCTGCAGATATTCAAAGACATGCCGTTGTTGTGAAGAATGATAATACTCCTTTGCGCAGTACGCCTGTTGATGGCGGTCTAAATCGAATTTCCCATCTGTTTAAAGGTACAACTGTTTTGATAGACGGCTCTAAGGGAGAGTTTTATAGAGTTTATCTTTCGAAAGATAAGACAGGCTGGATTGCAAAAAAGGATGTTGATGAAGATTGCGGCATAAATTCTGATGTTGCAAGTTTTATAAATATGGACAGCCAGAAGTTTAAAAATGCAGTTATTCAGACGATATCTTTTACAAAAAATCTTCCATATACTGTTGAAGATTTGGATAAAGAAATTTTGTTTAAAGTTTACAATCCGGAATTATCGGATACATCAGTTTATACTCTGAATATTCCAAAACCAGAAAAATATTTTTATTCTGTTACTCTTAAAGACGGACTTTACACATTTAAAGTTTGCGAAATTCCCAAAGCATTAGAAGATTGCACTATCGTTATAGATGCAGGACATGGCGGGGCGGAAAAAGGTGCAATGGGTTGTCTGGGGGATGCTGAAAAAGATATAAATCTAAAGATTGCTCTCGAGTTGCAAAAATTGCTTAAAAATATGGGGGCAAATGTAATAATGACACGAGAGTGCGATGGAACAATCTCTCTAAATGACAGGATTAAGATTGCACATGAAAATGATGCAGATATATTTGTCAGTATTCATTTAAACTCAATCGGCGATGTACCAATAAATATTCATAAAAATAAAGGAACAAGCGTATACTATTATAACCGTAATTCCCGTAAACTCGCAGAAATACTTGAGAAAAGTGTTACAAAATCCGCAGGTACACGAAAAGACGGAGTAAGAACTGCCAGCTTTGCAGTCATCAGACCTGCAAACTTTGTGGGAGTACTTGTTGAAGCTGCATATATGATTAATCCTTCTGATACTGTTTTATATAAATCAAACAATTTTGCTTATAATGCAGCTAAAGGAATAGCTGATGGAATATTGGAATTTGTAAACAAATAATGGCTTAGCAGATTTACTATTGAACACCTAACATTTCCCTAACAATTCTTTCTTATCATTGGATAAGAAAGGCTGATTATGAAAAATTTTTTTAATAAGAGGGACAATCTGTTTCTTATTTTATTTATAAGTTTTGCAATTATTTATGTAATGCTGCTTGGTGCATATCCATTATTAGAACCTGATGAAACAAGATATGTAACAATGGCGCGGGATATGTTTACCAGTGGAAATTATTTAACTTTATATCTTAATGGAGAGTATTTTTTTGAAAAACCTCCCTTGTTTTTCTGGCTTGAAAGTTTATCTTTCTGGTTTTTTAAGGATATAAGTGAATTTACTGCTAGATTTCCGGTAGTAATATTATCTCTGCTTCCGTTAGGTTTGCTTTTCTTTTTAAGTGAAAAGGTTAAAAATCAGAAATTTGCATTTTTGAACAGTGCTATTTTACTTACCACTCTTGAATATGTGCTGATAACAAAAATCGCAATGCTTGACAGTGTTTTAACCAGTCTTGTTTCAAGCTCTGTATTGTGCTACTTTTTTACTTTTTTTGTTTCAGAAGAAAATAAGAAATACTTCTGGTACTCATGTTATATTTTAATGGGTTTAGCTGTATTAGCCAAAGGTATTCCAGGAGCTGTAATACCTGCAGGTACAATTCTTGCAGGCACTATAATATTTAGAACTTATAAAGAAACTCTTAAAAATATGCCTGCAGGAATCGTATTATTTCTGATAATTGCGCTTCCATGGCATATAATAATGTTATTAAAACACGGCTCACTTTTCTTTAATGAATACATAATTAAGCACCATCTAATGAGATTTTTAGGAGCTGAAGTTATTCACAGAAATGAACCTGTTTACTTTTATTTTGTGACTCTTTTATGGGGGCTTTTTCCGTGGATATTTTCATTATTATCAAGCTTGAGAAAGCCGCGTAAGTTTAATCTGGAAAATGGATATGACAAATTTCTTGTTTTAAATATTACTGCAATTTTAGTCATTTTGTTGTTTTTTTCCTGTTCCGGAGCAAAACTCATAACTTATATTCTTCCGGTCTATCCATTTTTTGCAGTTTTAATAGGGCATATCTGGTATGAAAGAAGTATGAAAAAGTTTATGGTAATTGTAGCTGTAATGACTATTTTAGGCGGATTTGCTTCTCCATTTGGCTATAAACTTGATTATTCATTCGGGCAAAACGATTTAATGCAATTTGCTAAAATGGCAAAGGATAATAATTATACTATTTCCACATATAAAACAGGGAAAAAATATTCGCTTCTTTATTATTCAGGGCTTAAAAATGTTGAGTTTCACACCGGAGAAAATCCTGAATGGTTAAGAAATGAATTATGCCGAAAGAACAATTACTTGATTGTAAGGAACAAAGAAATAAAAGATTTACCGGTTAATACAGAAATTGTCAAGCAAGGGGTTAAATATTCAATTATAAAGTCACCGGAAGTTTAATAACAAAATTAGTTCCCTTATTTTCTTCGCTTTCAACGCAAATTTCTCCGCTGTGCAGTTCAACAATATTTTTGACTATGGCAAGTCCTAGTCCAGTTCCGCCTTTTTTTCGGCTTCTTGTTTTATCAATACGGTAGAATTTTTCAAAAATCTTATCAAGGTGTTCTTTTTTAATACCCTTTCCGTAATCTTTAACCTGAATTTTTATGCCAGATTCATCTTGAGTTAATATAATATCAATTTTGTCTGAGCCGGAATATCTGACAGCATTAGTAATTAAATTTTCAAGTGCAGATTTTATCAAATCTTCATTGCCGTTAAAGATAACGCTCTTATCACATTGTATGTTTATTTTTACCTCGTTGTTGCCAAAAGAGCTAACAACTTTTTGTATGAGTTCATTAAGATTGAACTTTTCAAACGATTTTTGTTCGTTAGTCTTTTCAACATCAATTTCACTGAGCATCAAAATATCGTTCACAAGCTTATTTATAGCTTTTATCTGGTATTGAATAATTTTAAAGCATTCCCGATTTTGTTCTTCGTTGTTAGAATTTTCAGAGAGTTCTAATGCCATATTTATTGCAGTAATTGGAGTTTTAATCTCATGTGATGCATTCTGTATAAACTCATTTTTATACTCTTCAAGTTGTTCGAGCCTAACAATTTGCTTTTTCAGCCTTTCTGTCATCTTTTTTACAGATATGGCCAGTTCATTAAGCATTTCAAGCTCTGGTACTTCTATAACAGTGTCCAAATCACCATTGGCTATTTTTAAGACACAGTTGTCAAATTTGTTAAAAGAACTTCTAACCTGATATATAAGCTGAAAAATTGCAAGCAGAAGTATTAGCATCGAAAAAATAAACAGTGTAATCATATTTATCTGGCCTTTAACAATTTTTTCAATAACTTTTTCCTCAAGAAGTGTTAATTCAATATAATATTCGGTCATTCCAGCATTAAATTTTGCCACAGAAACAATTTTTCGATCCTTTATAGAAGATTTATAAATTTTCCATGGAGTTTTTTTTCTAAGAACTTTACTGTCATCTTTGGCCATTGGTGTTAAATCTTCAGGATTAGAAGAAACTATAATATTGCCATTTTTATCAAAAACTCTGAACTTGACTTCTGAACCTTCAAAGTCTTCTGCATATTTTTTTAAGCTTTCCATATCTTCTTTTTCAAGATATGGCGTAACAGCCCACTGAATTTGTTTTCTGAAAACATTCAGCTCGTCTTTTTCTTCCTGAATATAAGAAGAATTGAATTGTATAATATGGTGAAAGAATAAGAACGTAAAAAGCAGTATTATAGCAAAAAAACATATGAGTCTTGTTGTCCAGAATAAATCTCTTTTTTTCATACATCAAGCTCCTTTAACTTATAACCGACACCTCTTACAGTTTCAATATAGTGCCCGTAATCTTTAATTTTCCTTCTTAAATTCACTATTTGAACATCCACAGCCCGTTCAGAAACTTCAAATCCTCCATCACCCCTCAGTAAAGATAAAAGTTTTGAGCGCGAAAACACTGTGCCCTGATTAGATATAAAGTTTTCTAAAATTTTAAATTCAAAATTGGTAAGTTCAACATTCTCTTTATCAACTTTTACGCATTTCTTATTAACATCTAACTTAATTCCTCTGTATGTTTGAATTTCGTTTTGCAATCTGCTGTTTTCAAGATGTGCTTTTATTCTGGCAAGCAGGATTTTATCTGTCTCTTATACACATCTCCGAGCCCACGAGACAGGCAGAAATCTC
>ERZ1027036.1220-NODE-1220-length-11783-cov-4.019100_pt1 | contig 11783 bp, 10 predicted proteins | sample MGYA00519441_ERZ1027036 | MGnify/ENA primary metagenome ERZ1027036 (study PRJEB26926, sample SAMN06164792) | human gut metagenome | biome: ENVO:00009003; feature: ENVO:2100002; material: ENVO:00002003 | host: Homo sapiens | place: USA | collected 2012 ... | reverse complement strand
TGTCAAGCAGAAGACGGCATACGAGATTTCTGCCTGGCTCGTGGGCGCGGAGATGTGTATAAGAGACAGGCTGTAAGCAGTCCGGCGGAAACTACGACAGTGACGACCGCTCAGACCACTTCTGCAACGGCTGTCGGCACTTCAATTACTACCGAAAAATCCGTCCCGGAAACGCAGGTTTCCACCACGCAGACTACGACTGCAACGACCACCGCGCAAACCACGTCCACAACGAACTCAAAGCCTGCCGAAACAACAGCCCGGACTACCGCAACGACCATACAGACGACCGCTCCCGCTGAAATTCCGCAGGAACTTTTGCCGCATGAACTCCACAGATCCGACGAGGACAATCCCGACAAAATAACCGTCACAACCAGGCTGAACGAACAGGGGCTTTACGAGGACTATTTTGACTACGTATTCTACGATGACCCCGCAGTCCACGGCGAGTGGGATTACTGCACCTATATTCCGCTTGAATCGCTCAATTCCACGCTCACTGCGGACTACATAAGAAACCGCAGATCGGACGAAGTTTTCATATTTTCAGCGCTGAATATCAGCGATAACGGCGAGTGCGAATGCTTCCTTTCGGACGGCTCTAAAACGCCGTGTGAGTCCCGTTGGACTAACGGCTACCTGATATGCGATTACGCCGAGGGAACGGCGGCGCAGTGCCTTTTTGAGATAACTATTGACGGCGAAAAATTCCTGTTCGCCGCCCTTAAAACCGGGGATTTCAGCCGGGAAAACAAGGTGTATAATTACGCAGTATATACCCGCGCGGAATGAGGTGAGTACGCTGGAATATCATCTGATGTCAACTCTGAAAAGCTCCGGGAAGGGCGATATTCAGCTTGTCGCTGCGGACGGAAAGCTGTACGTCCGAAGATACCGGGAAATTTCACATGAGCTGTTCCGGCGTATCCGGGACGTTTCCTGCCCGTATCTGGAGCGGCTTGTGGAGCAGTCCGAGGACGAAAACGGCGCGTATTTCATCAGCGAATATGTCGAGGGAATCTCCGCTTCTGAGCGCACGTTTTCCGAAAAGGAAGCCGTGAAGTTACTGCTGGAGCTGTGTGCGGCGATAAAGTCGCTCCACAAAGCCGGAGTGATTCACCGGGACATCAAGCCGTCCAATATCATCTGCGGCAATGACGGGCATATCCGGCTCATCGACTTCGATTCCGCACGGCTGCGGGTGGAGTTCCAGAGCCGGGACACGGAAATCCTCGGCACGGGCGGTTATGCGGCTCCGGAGCAGTACGGATTCATGCAGACTGACGACCGCTCGGATATCTATGCATTCGGCGTGACTATGGAGGAAATTCTAGGCGAGAATGCGGACAAGCCGAAATTCCGGCGGATAATCCGGCGCTGTACTCAGTTCGACCCGGACAGGCGATTCCGGGATATTTCGGCGGTAGAGCGTGCAATAAAAATGGCTGTAATGCCTGATTTCCTGCCGTTTGCGGCGACTGGAGGAATCGCGGTTGCGGTCGTTGTGGCAGTGTATTTCCTCCGTGGGAACAGTCAGCCTGCGCCGCCGGGAATAGTCCGTCTGACGGACACCAGCGAAGCCGGAATCACGCTTGAAATCGAGCGTACTTCCGAAGCACCGAAAGCAGACACTCCGACCGAAGAACTCCCCGGAATTGAAACAGAAGAGCCAACAATTATTGAAACTGCCGAGCCTGTCGCTGAGCATTTTACAGTAGAATCACCGCAGACTGAACCGCCAGTCCAGACCACAGCCGAGCCGGAATTAACCGAGCCGCCCGCTGTGGCAGTAACGCCCGAAACGTCAGAATCGGACGAGCAGGCAACTGCGGAAATCGTCACGGAAACCTCCGAGCCGGAAGCGCCTGCGGTCCCGACCCCGGAAATGCCGTTCACTACAACGATCGACGACGGACTGTACCGTGACGAGTTCGATTACGTCTTTTACGACGACCCCGCCGTACACGGAATGTGGCGTGCTTACAAGGTACTTCCCGGCGGAACCGATATCAGCGCCATTACCGGGGACGATATTTTACATGCTGACAACAAGAACGGGCAGCTTTCCGACTTTATCACCGTCTATCCGAACGGAACGCTTGCTTTCTACCAGCCAAATCCCGACAATATCGAGCCGACCAACCTGTGGACGAACGGGTACTATATTTCCTCGCCGGGAAACGGCGGGCTTGTCTGCTGAGAGCGTTCACTGTCAGCAACGGCAAGGAGTTTCTCTCCTTGGAACAGCGCCCCGTTCGGGTTTCAGACGACGAGAGTGCGCACAGATTTATTGTGTATTTCAAGGTCGTAACGGACGATTAGGGTAAACTTTTTCAAGCGAGTTTTTCTGATATTATCAACTTTTTCAAGGGAGTTTTAAGACGAAACAAAGAATACGATTTTGTTTTGAACACCTTGACATATCAAAGAATATGATGTACAATATAGAAAAAGCTAAGTTTTATTTTGCACATCTAGTGTGATAAGTTTCCGGGCTGCGGGAAGTTCCCCTCGGCTCCACCAACGATGCACACGCAAGCAGTTAAGTGTGCGAAATAAAAACAGAGAGTTCCGGCTCTCTGTTTTTTTATCCTCTTTTCCGGCTAAAATAAGATTGAATCGAATTTTAGCCGGAATCAATTGCTTGTCAGTCGTGGAACTGTAAAGGACGTTGCCTCCCCGTGCTTCATCAAAAATTAACCCACTTTTTAACCCATCTGCGTTGATTAAAGCCTGATATTGCTGTATAATATGCTCGTATCTCAGAGAAAGAAAGGAAACAATATGAACAGCAATATCAAAAAAATCACAGCAGCGGTAATGTGCTGCGTACTCCTGGCAGGCTGCCAGTCCAACGTGACATCTTCCGAAAGCACTTCTTCGGCAGCGGAGAGTGTTGCTTCCGGGACGGAGGCGGCAACAACCGCAGTAACAACGACAAGCGCTGAAACCACCTCTGCCACCGAAGCGCCCGTTGAGGAAAGCACACCTGCTGAAGCTCCCGTAAACACAGTAACGGTAGAAAGCCAGACATTAGGCATGGAGAAACTCGGAAACGCGCGGCAGATCGGCGGATATCTCACGACAGACGGAATGCGCGTCAGGCGCGATGTCCTGCTGAGGACTGCAAAGCTCTCCGGCGGCTCGGAAGCGGATATCCAGAAGCTCCATGATGTATATAACGTAACCGAGGTTATCGACCTGCGCACTACCGATGAGATAGCTTCCGCGCCCGACCCGGATATCGAGGGCGCAGCGAATGAGCGCGTGCGTATCCTTGACGAAAGCGGCGATGACTCCGCTGCCGCAATGACCGGAGTGTATTCCCAGAACAGCGATAATCCCGCAGCTTCTCTTCTGGAAATGTACCGCGCGGGGATCCTTTCCGACACGATGTACACAAGTATGTTCGACAACGAAAACGCGCTTAAGGGGTACCGCGAATTCGTGGACAAGCTCCTAGCACACGATGACGGCGCTATCCTCTGGCACTGCACCGGCGGCAAGGACAGAGCCGGCACGGCGGCGGTCATTGCGCTTACCCTGCTTGGAGTTGACAAGGAAACAGTTCTCGATGACTTTGAACTTACAAACCAATTCAACGCAAAGTCCATTGAATATATGAAGTCCAAGGCAGCCGAGCTTACGGATGATCAGGACGAAATTGACGGCGTTGCAATGCTTACCGGAGTTTCCCGTCAGCTGATGGAAAATCTGTTCGACCGCGCAGAGTCTGAAAACGGCTCCATGCTGGAATTTCTCAAAGCTAAGCTCAATATCACAGACGATGAAATAGCAACCTTACGCAGCAAGTATCTCGAACCTGCCGAGTAAGATTCAACACTGATACGGCCGCCGGCGCAATGCTCCGGCGGTCATTTTTCTCTTCAGAGCAAATAAAGTCAGAATATCCGAAAGTTATTACGGATTTCCGGTAAAAAATAAACCCGGAGAGAAATCCCCGGGTTTCGTCGTTATTCTCCGGAAGCGGAAACGACCTCCTCCCTGTCCGCTTTCCGGGTTATTTTGAGCGCCTCCGGATAAGTCCGATTGAGCCTGTCCAGAGCCGCGCCGCTCTCGTTTGCCTGCAATCCGCGCAGAATGTTCAGCGTAACGCTCACGCTGTCCGGTAGTATCTCCACGCGCTCAACGTAAAGCTCGATAAGCTGCCGCAGCCGCGGTATCTTTCCGGAGAGCAGCAGCTCCCTGCCGTAGTCGAAGGCTCGTTTTATCTGCTCCTCGTCGATATCGACCCTGGCGCTTTTGCGCTCCAGCTCGGAAAGCTGCGCCCGCAGCTCCGCAAGCTCCTTCTCCTTTCCGTCCAGAGCCGCCGTAAGGCTCTCTGAACCTGTCCTTGCGATAACGCTGATGATGTTCCCGACCTCGTTCTCCAGGGACTTTATCGACTTTTTCAGCCGCTTTCTGTCGCTCTCAACGGAGCTTTCCGCCTGGGTAACGGCACGGTTGTACTCCTCAATTACCGCCGGGAGTCTGTCCTTGTCGAACAGGATATCCGCCAGTAACCGCAGGACGTACTTCTCCAGGCAGTTTCGGCTTATCTCCCGGTTGGAGCAGGCAATACCGCCCCTGCGCGAACGGACGTTGCAGCGGTAGCAGTAGTACAGTGTTTTCTTGCGGCCGCTGTACTGACTGTTTCCGCAGTACTTACCGCCGCAGATACCGCAGTAAACCTTGCCTGTGAGCAGGTATACATTCCCGGTATCCGTCCGCCCACGGCGGGATCTGCGGCGCTTTTTCAGCAGCTCCTGTACCGCCTGGAATTCCTCCCGGGTCACTATCGCGGGAATACCATTCTCAATACGTATTATCTGGTCGTCCGGCTTGCTGCGGTGGTTGTTTCGTTTACCGCGGCTGTCCTTGGATACCGCCCGGTTATAGACGTAAACGCCTATGTACTTCTCGTTGGTGAGAATGGAATACAGCGAGTTTTTCCCAAACAGCTTTCCCGTCCGCGTGCGTATACCTTTCTCGTTGAACTCCTGCTGGAGTTCACGGTAACTCATGCCCTGTATCGTCCCGGAAAATATCCGGCGCACGACCTCGGCTTCCTCCTCGTTTATCTGGAAGTGCCCCGTGTCGTCCACCCTGTACCCCAGCGGTACGTAACCTCCGGTATACCTGCATTGCAGGGCGTTTTCTCTCATGCCTTTCATGACCTCGCGGGACAGATTAGCGGAGTAGTACTCGTTCAGCGTTTCCATCAGACCCTCGAGGATTATGCTCTCAGGCGTATTATCGAATTTCTCGATGACGGAATACAGCTCCACGCCGTTGTCCCTGAGTATCTTCCGGCTGATGGCGCTGTCATAGCGGTTCCGGGCGAATCTGTCCAGCTTGTGGACTATCACCAGGTCAAACAGCCCGTAACGCGAATCGTTCAGCATCCGCTGGAATTCCTCGCGGTCGGTGTTCGTGCCGGTCCTGGAACGGTCGATGTACTCCTCGACGATCTCGATGTCGTTCTCCTCTGCGTACTTACGAATGGCGCGTTCCTGTGCGTCAATGCTTTCGTCACGCTGGTTGTTGCCAGGGAAACGCTGAATATAGCGAAGCGTAACAAAATCAGACCTGTGAGTTCCCTCGTTTGAACAGGGCGATTTTGTTATATTCAGCGTTTCTCTGGGAAAATCTCGCGTATAAAGCAGCCTTTCTCACGGTGTTTCACCTCCTTTCCGGGAAAGGCAGCCGCTCACGAAACCGCGCCGCTGCGGATAAGTCCTGCGAGGATTATCGCTATGACCGTTTCCGGCGGCGAGACCGGAGCCTCGCCATCAGTCGTGACCGTGATCTGTTCCGCTGTGTCGTAGTTGCCGCTCGTCAGGTCGGAGCGGTCGATGGTAAATTTCTCATTGTCTGCCATGTTGATGACCTCCTGTAATTGATCTGCAGATTTTACTGCTTCACAGGTATAATATATCACTGTGTACCGGAGCTTTTCCGGTGGTGCTCTTGTATTCACAGGCGTACCTCCCCTGGTCCGTAAGGTCCGGACGGTCCATAATAATCATGTTTGTATGAAAGGAAAGAGCCGATCTCCATTCGTGAACGGAACAAGGATCCCGTCAATATAAAATCTGATACGTTCGTTTATAACTGGCTGGCTCATTATCCACGCCATCGCCTGATCCCTGTCCTGAAAGTATTGACACAATAACACACTGACGCCGTCCCTGACCTCGGTCAATACGGGCTGTGGTGGAGGCGGAGCCTGTACAGGTTTATCGAAAAATCCTCCCGAATCGATATCAATAACGGATTCAAAGCGGTCGTCGGGAGCCGTGGTCTGTGCTTCCGGCAACAGCGGACTTTCAGTTGTAGGGGGCGCATTCTTCCAGTATTCCGGATTCGGTTCATGCCCCGGAGCAATGGATACCGGTTTACGCTGCGCCTGCCTGCTGCGGCTGTGGGTGATATTGTAATCACCCGGCTGTTCGAAGTAGTTGTTGGTGATATAGAAGTTGTTATACGTTCTGTACTGCGGATAACCGGTATAGCCTCTCACACTGGTGTCAGAGGTATACGTGGGTTCCACAGATTCACAAATCGCATCACCGGGGTTTTCGACATACCATTCGTCCGGTATCTCCATCATTTCGGAATCCGTTACGTCATCAGGAAAACTGTCGATCCTGCCGTGCCTCATACGAATTCCATAAAGCCCGTTTTCCCTGAGTATCTTCGAGCATTCTTCCTTGAATCTGTACAGATCTGCCTTTGACATATCAAGCTGTTTACCTGTAATATACGAGGTATTCCCGACAATAATATGAATGTGCAGGTGCGTAGTGTTGTTGTGTACTGCACACTTGACATAATACCCTTTAAAAAGCCGTGCGATCATGAGGGCGATACGAGCCGCTTTATCATGGTCTACGTTGTCATTCGGGGCAAACCCGATGACGATATGCCGGAGCTGCTTTTTCTTCGCAGCATGCCAGAACCGCTTCAGGGCTCTGTTAGAACTTACCCACTGGTCCGGTGGACAGCCTGAACCCACTATACCCCTTGGCGCAATTTTGGACGGGTGGCTGATGTACTTATCAGCCTTATCAAGACTGTCCAGTGATTTATCCGTGTTGTTAATAAATATACATACTGCCATCAGTCGTTATCGCCTTCCTGAATGTCGCCGTCACTGATGTCATCTTCAACGTATACAGTGTCATCTTCTTCATCTTCGGAATCAGATCCGTTTTTGACAGCTTCGATGGAGTTGAAAATGAACGATATATCCCCGTTCATTTTCTCAAATGTCTGGCTTATGGAATCAAGTTTACTGCGTATCTCACACAGTATACCGTTAAGTTGGCCAAAATCCTGATCCTTTACGCTGAATTTCTGCTTTATGTCCACCAGCAGATCATATATTTCAGCAAGCTTAACGAAAATATCACTTCCTCTCTCAATGACGATGTCCTGCCGTTTTGGGTCAAATAGCAGATTACGAATATACTCGGAACAAGTCATATTTCTCTTTGCAGACTGCTCTTTTACGAACTCATCCTGTAATTGCGTAACCTTGACCGAAAGCGCAGAAGTCTTAGCGTTATTGTCAGGTAATATATTACCTTTCGTAATCTTGCTGTCTGGTATTTCAATCATTGTTTTTCCTCCTTGTTATTAATTGTATCTGCTGAGAGGCTTATTCCTCTCCAGCCCCAGAGATATTTGCCGTCAATGCGGAACTTCTCCTTGCGTACCGCAGGGAAACAGTTTGCAATATACGCGCTCACCTCGTTATTCTTGTACGAAACTAGCGCGTTTTCCGTACAGAATTTTTTATAAACTTCGATGAATACGGAGATATGTACCTCCCCGCTCATCTGGCACCGCTCCTCAATAAACAGCGCAAGCGAACGGCTCTCATGCAGATACGATTGCATGAGCTCCCGGGTGTCTGACGGTGCTGTGAAGATATAATCCCTCCCGTGAAGCTCCATGAGAGCCTTCACGGCAAGCGAGAAGATGATATCGCGTTCCTTGTGGAGCTTTTCCGGAAGGTGCCTGTCCATTTCATTCTCGCTTATCGTGTGGTTGAACCTCAGAACGACCATGCGGTCTGTCATGGACTGGTTTCCTGCTGCGTCCATCTCGCCGAAGAGCGGCATCTGATTGGCGCAGGTCAGCAGCTTGGTGTGGATATGCGCGACATACCCCTCTTTTCCCTTGCCCTCAACGAACAGCGGTTCATCGGACACCAGCATTTTCAGGATATCCGTTCCGGTCAGTTTTCCTGCCGTAAGCTCACGGCAGATATTTATTCTGGAATATTCAAGGTGCTGCGTGTTGAATCTGGCTCCGAGCTGGTTCAGTCCGAATGCCGTAACGCTTGTCTCCGGAAATACCACAGACTGTATCAGGTCGGCTATAACGGACTTGCAGCTCTTGGTGGCTCCTACGAAAAAGTAGAACTTCCTCGCGATCATAACGGACGAAATACATATTCCGATAATCTCCAGCAAAAGATTCAGCTTGTCCGGATCGGAACCGGAGTCGAGCGAAGTTTCAACGAACTTCTGGAACGCCTGCGCCTGCTCCATCTTTGCTTCGCTGTTATAGCTGAAATCCAGCTGATACGTGAAACCGCTGTTCAGCGCCAGCTTTTCAGCCTCCTCATTGGTGCAGAACTTCCCGTCCCTGATGTCAATGACCCCGTTGTTCGCGTTTATATAGAACTGTGAATTTTGACGCAGGCTTTCAAGGTTCTTCTGTCTTTCAGGAGCCCATATCAGATGTTTGGTTACTTCGTTTATCGCCGAAGACGGTACGCTCACTGACTTATCGATCTTCGATATTATTCATGGTGGGATATCCATTCTTCTCATCAGTAAGAAACAACGATGGTCCTGATTCCATAAATACAAATTACCATTTGAAACAAGGTATGGGGTATTCTCCTTCAGATAATTCACGAACTCCGGAACATCAATTTTTCCATCCGGTGGCTTGTATAAATTCTCAAAAGGAGCTTGGTGATTTGATGCCATAGTAGCACCTCCTTGATTTTTATTCACCGGTCGTCCGGTGTGCTTACAGTGTAGCAGGTTTTGAAAACCGCTGCAGGAACTCTTACATGTTTTTAAAAATAGGCACACGTAAGACAGTTGGTTGATGTATAGTCATTTTTGTGGTATAATCGAGGTGATAAAATTTTAAAAAAAATTTTTGGGGGAGTTTTTTTCTATGGCTAAGGCGATAAACGGGTGCAACAAAAAGGCTGAAGAGGGTAAATCTGTAAAAGAAAAGGAGCCGGTTCTTTTTGAGGAGCTGGTCAGAACGATATATGGCAGACTGCATTATAAAGATGATGAACCCATCGGGGACGATGATGATAATGCTCCAGGTAATAAGCAGACTTCTGTCCCAGATGAAAGATCATTCTCCTGCAATGAATTTTCCAGGGTGTTCCTTACTGCCGATGGAAAAACAGCTTCTGAATCCGCTGCTCCACAGATGCTCAGCTCAAAAGTCAGGAAAAGCTTTGGCGAATCCACTTTTTACTCCAGGCTGAAGGATCCTGAGACCCGTAAGGATTATCTGGATGGAGTAAAGAATTTTCTTGAGACGCAGATATCCGAAAAGGCTTCAACTGTAAAATATGACGTTGGCAAAACGATATACGAGGATATGAACGCTATATACTCAAAAGGCTACAAGAACACCCTGGAGGCTATCTTTTCACGTATATACGACTTTGACAGAAACGGTTATATCGAATGCATCTGCGAAATGCTGTCAAATGCCCTGATGTTTCACCTCCTGGGCGATGAAAAGGTATCGCTGATAAGGAAAGCCAGCCTGAGGGAAGATAACATAACCGGCTTCATAGGACGTAACGCTGAATTGTCCTGCATAAATGACAAGCTTAACAATGACAGGATCGCAGTTATATCCGGAGAACCGGGAATCGGCAAGACTGAGTTGATATATAAATTTGCCTTAGACCACAGGGAGCTGTACAATAAAATCGTATTTGTCAAGTACGATACCAGTATTGAGAAATCAATAAATGACATCATAGAGTACAAAGACGTTTCTTTCAGAACTTTTGATACTATAAGATCTCTTTCTGTTAAGAAGAATACGGCTAAAAGCACTCTTGTCATTATCGAAAACGCTGATAAAAGCACATTTGACTCGAACTACATGGAACTTCTGAAAGAAGGGAACTTCGATGTCATTATAGAAAGCCGCTATAAAGTGGATTATGCTATTGAGATCGGTCCAATGGATATTAATGATATCAGGGATCTTGTAAAAAGCCAGACTGCCGATGAAAAGAAACAGGCAGAGCTTCTGGATTCAAATAATCTGAACAATATCATGGGACTGGCCAATTACAATACAATGCACATCGTTCTGCTGACCAGGGCAATTGTCAAATCTGATCATCACCTTGATTCGATTTTTACGCAGCAGGGAATTCAGTATCTCAATGAGCTATATGCGAAACAAAATATAGAATTTAAACAGCGCAGTATAAGGAAGAATGAAGTCAGAAAAGAATTACTGACCATTAATCAGCATCTTCAATTACTGTACAGTGACTATTCATTGCCGGAGGAAATGCTTAAACTGCTCTGCTTTATCTCTTATATGCTACAATTTCCATGGTATGTGACTGTAAAGCAGATCAAAAGACTGTTTCCGGGTGTCAGTGATATTATGATACAGGAAATGACCAGGCATCACGCTGTAGTATTGCTAAACAACGAATATCAGGAAGAATGTCTATTTTTCTCGAATAGTATTCTGTTATTTTTATTCCAACACCGTAATGGATATAAAACCACCGACTATTCAAGTGCTATGAGTGATGTATATACATATATTGCCGGATATAATGCATTCGATAATTGTAATAATCTTGGTTTGATTTTCAGTCTGGAATGCAATTTTGTCTTTGATGACATGGAAGCACTGGCGTTCAAATGGGAGCTTCTTTACTTCCTTGAATCTCAATACCCCAATAACGCCTGTCTGAAGAGCATAAGGGAAACTCTTGAAAAAAATCCTGAAAGCGTGAATATCACTGATACAGCTGAAAAGAACAACAATGCATACATCTGTCTGTTGCTGCAGAGTAATGATCAGGAAGCTTATAAAAACCTTGTAGAAAGACACTTTAAGATTAAGACGATATATGACTCTTTTCTTATCAAAAGTTGGCTGACACAAGCAGACATTAATTATTCGGCAGTTTCTGAGATCTCCAACATGAGGCATGATAAAGAAACGCCTGTCAAAAGCAATATTATAAATAACCTGATAAGCATTATCCAAAGCTATTCTTCAGCAGGAAATATCAATAAAAACGTATTGGGACAGCCTGATGTAACGAACTTTGTTATGATCGAAGCAATGTTAAGCGAACTGCAGACCGGAACGCTGGAGTCTACTCATATGCATTCCGTGATGAAACAGCATCTGTCAGAAGACGAGCTTGAAACCCTCCCTGATATATTCATTGATCTGAAGCTATATAAGAAAGTGATCTATTATTCAGCTGTCTTTTATATATCTGCACTGTTCTTCAACACCGATATCCAAAATACGGAATACCTTTGCGCGCTATCCCAAATCATGGACGATCTTGTTCATAATTATACTATTTATTCTGACGACAACAGACTCATGTTACTGTATCAGCTGGCGAATCAACAGCTGTTGGCAGGTAAAATTGATGAAGCGCAGAAAACCGTTGAAGAAGCTGAAAATTTTAAAAAGTTGGTGTATGATCATGTTTATATATTAAAGGC
>ERZ1027036.1218-NODE-1218-length-11793-cov-7.095587_pt1 | contig 11793 bp, 6 predicted proteins | sample MGYA00519441_ERZ1027036 | MGnify/ENA primary metagenome ERZ1027036 (study PRJEB26926, sample SAMN06164792) | human gut metagenome | biome: ENVO:00009003; feature: ENVO:2100002; material: ENVO:00002003 | host: Homo sapiens | place: USA | collected 2012 ... | reverse complement strand
GAGATTTCTGCCTGTCTCGTGGGCTCGGAGATGTGTATAAGAGACAGGTGCATCGCCGAACCTGTCCACCGCACATAGTAGTAGAGCCGGTCGATCAGGTACGCCACGCGCTTCGTCGCCAGAACTGCCTGCATGTAGAACAGCGTGTCCTCCGCGTAAGAAATCTGCTCATCAAAGCGCAGATTCTCCAGCAAATCGTGGTGATACAGCACGCCGTAGGACTGGACGTGCGCCATCTCGCCCCACTGGTCGTAGTTATCAAACGTTGCCAGCTTCGCGGGCTGATGGGGTTCGTCCGGCAGTGGCTTATCCACATCGTCCTCGTGCAGCTCGTAAGTCCAGCAGCAGGACATTTTCGTCCCTTGCGCCATCAGCGCATCGTACAGGTACTGAATGTAGTTCGGCGACACGGTGTCGTCCGGATCAACGAACGCGCCGTATTCGCCGCGCATGTTGCGCAAGCCCTCATTCCGCGCCGACGACACACCGCCGTTTTTCTTGCGGAGGATACGGAAGCGGCTATCCGCGTATTGCTGGATGACCTGCACGCTGTTATCAGTCGAGCCGTCATCCACGAAAAGGAATTCGAGATTCGGGTATGTCTGCGCCGTCAGGCTGGCAATGCACCGGGGCAGCTTGCCTGACATGTTGTAGACGGGTAGAATGATGGAAATCAGCGGCAGCATAGATTACTCCCCACCCCGAAGTTTCTTTTTCAGCTTGCGGACGGTCATTTCCAGCAGGTACTGGAATTCCTTCGTTCTGCCGTAAACCACCAGCACGACCGCGGCGAAAATCGCGGTGTAAATCAGCCCTTGGGCGATGAACCAGAGGAAATTCGTCTGCGGCATCAGCTGGAAAATCCAGTAGGACACGGCGCTGACCCCCGCGACCACCACCCAGCGGACGATGTAATCCATGAAGTAGCGGCGCAGCTTCTTCTGCCAGTCCTCCTCAATGCCGTAGCGCATCAGCACATACGGTTCAAACCAGACGCACGTCAGCAGGCTGGAGATAATCGTGCCGCCGATGATGCCCGCCACGCCAAAGCGCCGCACCAGAATCAGCGATACAACAAGGTTGATGATCGCCTCCGCCAGCGCCTTGTAGCGGTCATGCCAGAACAGCCCCAGCGCCTCGCGGAACTGCAATCCCATCTGTCGAAGACCGCTGATGAAAAACTCCGCCATGATGATGACGACGACCGTCATCGAGAAAAGGTACTCTTCGCCGAAAATCATGCGGATGAAGAAGTTAATCAGCGTCACCAGTCCGCCGGAGAGGTAGCCGTAGAGCAGGAAAGCGGCGAAATCGAGGATGCGGAAGATTTCGTAGACGCGCTTTCTACCCTCCAGCGCGTTCAGGTTGCCGATGCTGGCGGTGAATGCGCCCGTCACATGCCCCAGCAGGTTGTTGACGTTCATCAAAACGAGCTTGTAGTTTGAATATATGCCGACCGTAGCCAGCCCGTCAAACGCGGACATAATCAGGTTATCCGTGCTGCGGACGATAACCGTCGCCAGCTTATGCAGGCTCAGCGCGCCGACGTTCTTAAAAATCGCCTTGCGCTCCTGCGGTTCAGGCAGCTCCTTGTACTGCTTGAGGTACGGGAACTCCCTGTCCGCGCGCGCCCAGATGATAACGCTGGTGAGCATCGGCATAAAAAGCTGGATAATCAGGTAGAGGATGAAATTCCGCGTCGTTACCAGCACAACGATTTGCAGAATCAGGCGCACGATGCCGATGATTTGGTCAACCGCCTTGCGGATGTATGCCTTCTGGTACGCCTGATAGATGGCGTTCTTGTAGGACAGCAGGTATGACGTGACAGCTTGCAGGAGGTACAGCAGATAAATCAGCTGCAGGTTCTCCACGCCCTCGCCGCCCTTCATCAGCCGCGGCAGGAACGGCATGAGCGCCAGCCCGATGCCCAGCACCGCCAGCGCAACAATGCGGTACAGCGTGCGATAGAGGTTCATCAGGCGCGCCAGCTGCTTCTCGTCGTTCTGCGCCGCCGGGCGGTACATGCTGAAAATCATTGCCGAGCCGATGCCCAATTCTGCCAGATTCAGCATTCCCAGCACATCGCCGAAGAGGCCGTTCACACCGAGATATTCCTGCGACAGGTAGTGGACGAACACCATGCGTCCGCCGAAGGAAAGCAGCATGTTCAGCAGCTGCCCCACCAGCCCGACAATCATATTGATGATGGAGTTTTTCTTTCTCATCCGTGCTCTTCCGGCGCTGACTGACCGGATGCCTCCTCTCCTGCGCTGACTGCAAGCGCGTGAGCCGTTTGCAATCGCTCCATTATAGCACGGTTACGATTGCCTTGCAACAAAAACGACTGTTATCATCGGTTTTGCGCGAAATTTCGCACTTTGTTCACGCAATCCACACATTCTGTGATATATGCTTGTTTCTTTCTTGTCAATATGCTATAATAAAATGCAATCCACCGTTTTTCGGCGGAAATTTCGCGGGGATTCCCCGTACAAGGGAGATTTGGAGGACATGGGAAAGGTCAGCGCGTTTCTGAAGCGGAAGAACGTTCTGTTTTCCGCAAAACGCTACGGGATAGACGCAATGGGCGCCATGGCGCAGGGGCTGTTCGCCTCGCTGCTGATTGGCACAATCATCAAGACGCTCGGTCAGCAGCTGAACGTGCAGTTCCTAATTGACGCGGGCAACTTCGCCCAGCAGGTTGCGGGGCCGGCCATGGCGGTATCCATCGGCGCGGCGCTCTCTGCCCCGCAATTGGTGCTGTACAGCCTGATTGCCGTCGGCATGGCGGCAAATAAGCTCGGCGGCGCAGGCGGCCCGCTGGCGGTCTACTTCATCACGATTGTTGCGTCCGAATGCGGCAAAATCGTCAGCAAGGAGACGAAGGTGGATATTCTCGTCACCCCGGCGGTCACGATTCTTGTCGGCGTTGGGCTGTCCGTGCTGTGCGCGCCCGCGATTGGCGCGGCTGCCAGCTCGGTCGGCGATTTCATCAAGTGGGCAACGAACCTCCAGCCGCTGCTGATGGGCATTCTGGTGTCCGTCGTCGTCGGCATGGCGCTGACGCTGCCGATTTCCAGCGCTGCCATTTGCGCGGCGCTCTCGCTGACGGGGCTTGCGGGCGGCGCGGCGGTTGCGGGCTGCTGCGCGCAGATGGTCGGCTTCGCGGTCATGTCCTTCCGCGAGAACGGCGTGGGCGGCTTGGTCAGTCAGGGGCTGGGCACGTCGATGCTGCAAATGCCCAACATCATCCGCAATCCGCGCGTGTGGATTCCCCCGACGCTTGCTTCCGCCATCACCGGCCCGATTGCAACGTGCCTGTTCCACCTCGAAATGAACGGCCCGGCGGTTTCCAGCGGCATGGGCACTTGCGGTTTGGTCGGGCAGATTGGCGTTTACACCGGCTGGCTGAACGACATTGCCGCCGGCACGAAAGCCGCGATTCTGCCGATGGACTGGGTTGGGCTTATCCTGATTTGCTTCGTTCTCCCCGCCGTGCTGACGCTGCTGTTCGCCTTCTTCCTGCGCAAGTGGGGCTGGATCAAGGGCGGCGACCTGAAGCTGCAATAACAAGGGAGAATGAAACGGGGCGAATGAAACGGGACGAATGAAACGGGACGAAGTCCCCCCCCTTGACCCTTTCGCGCGATTCAGTTGGTGACACTTTCAGGCTGCTTCCGCGTGTTGATGCAGGGATTTCGCGCCTGCGGGCGCGAGGAGGGGGCTTTGCGATCGCCCCCTCCACTCCTTCGCTCCTGCGGCGCACAAGCAAATCCGCATAGAAAATCAAGCCACAAAACGCACCTCATCCAGCTAATGCAGCAGATGAGGTGCGTTTCTTTTGCCAAAAAGTCAGCACCGAAAAAGGGCGGCATACCCGCAGGTACAGCGCCCCTTGAAGCCTTGAATTACACTTTCTGGAAGGTGAACACCACTTCGCCGCCCGCTTCAGGAGCAATTTCTTCCACCGTCGTGTCGAACTCGTAGCCTTCCGGCACAATCAGCACATGCAGCACATAGGGGTATGCAGGCATGGTGAATTCCAGCACGCCATTCTCATCCACAGGCATGGGCGTGCACGTTTCATCCGTGCAGACGTTAATCATCGTGCCGGTCACGGGGTTGCCGTCCTGATCGACGCACTTGATCGTGTAGCTTGCCATCCCCTCCATCGGCAGCTGCGGCGCTTCCGCCACTTCATCCGTGGAAGGCAGGGTGCCATCGGCGTACTTCCAGCCGGGGACATTGATGCCATACTGCTGCAGCATGGCGACAAACGCATTGGCGTTGGGTTCATCAGCGATTGCAATGGCGGACGCTTCCACGTTTTCCGCGCCAGCCTTCACCACAAAATAGGTGGTATACGGGAAGCCGCTCGCCTGATTGGTGTCAATCGGCTGATTCGGGATGACGTATCCGTCCTCCGTCATGTAGTCCGTCAGCGCATAGTTTTCGGGAGCCGCTTCGCAGCCAAAGGCGTACATTTCCGGGTCGAGTCCCTTCGCCAGCGTCACCTTCACCGTCGCGCTTTCCGTGTTGTCAATCACATAATAGTTGGTCATGCCAAAGGTGGACATCAGCGCAAATTTCGGGTCGGTGAAGAAAACCTGCTTCACGTTGTCGCCCACAAAGGAGATGGTTGTCATCTTCGTGCCTTCCGGATAGACCGGGTTGTTCGCCAGCACAGCGGCGGCTTCTTCTCCGTCCACCACGCGCGCGTTGTCCAGCCAGATCATGTCCTCATTCGCGGCCTGAAAGGAATCCTTGATGTAAGACAGGGCAATTTCGTAAGTACCGTCCGCCGGGAATTCATAGCCGTAGGTCGCCCATTCCTTCACGCCGCCGAACGCCTTCACCGTCTGCCCGTTGACAGACAGGCAGAACAGGTCGCAGCCGGCTTCGGTGGACGTCTTGTAGTCGAACGCGAACACATCGCCCGCCTTCGCTTCCACCGTAGTCAGCACGGAAGCGGAAGAAGTATCCTTGCCCGTGTTCGTGCTGACCAGAACCGTGCGGTCATCCTTTTCCGCAACCGCCATCGGCCAAGTGTATTCATCCGTAGAATTGATGAAGGACAGCGGCGCCGCCGTGCCTTCCACATTCAGCGCGCGGTTCAGTTCCGCTTCATCCGTCGGCGGAATCGAGGGCTTTTCGCCCGGCAGGAACGCCAGCACATTCGTCTGCGTGTACTCATCGCCGAGGAAGAGACCGAACAGGCGGACAAACGCGTCCGTAGAGGGCTGAGAACCCGTTGCGATGAAAGCCACATTGCCGAAGCGGTCAACCACAATCGAGGTCGGGACGCCATTGAGTCCGAAGCCCGCAAAGAGGTTGAACGTTTCATGCCCGACCGGGAACGTCAAGCCATGCGACGCCACATATTCCGTCAGCTTCGCATCATCATCGTTTTCATCGATGCTCAGCGCAAAGACTTCCACCTTGTCCTTGTACTGCTCATAGGCTTCCTCCAAGAAGGGGAACTCCGATTCACACGGACCGCACCACGTTGCCCAGAGGTTAATCAGCACCATTTCCTTCTCCTTCAAGGTTTCGGAGAGGGTATGGGAAACGCCGTTAATGTCCGTAAAGGTAAAATCGGGCATGGGCGCGCCAAGCGCGTACACCAAGGCAGTTTCTTCCGCCAGTGCAGCGCAGCCGAGGCACATCGCCAGTGCCAGAACCAGTGCCAGCATCTTCTTCATGAGGATTGCTCCTTTCACGTTCTGCGGCTTCCACCGCAGTCTTATGAAAAATTATAAGGCGAAAAATACATAATGTCAACCGAAAAAACTTCATAAATACAATTGGCGTGCGATGCTGCCATAACAAAAAGACGCTGCCGTTTTTCAGCAGCGCCCTTTTTTGTGCTCCGATTACGCCTTGCCAGCGCAGCCCAGCACATCCACAATCTTGTGGGCGACCATCGCCTTCACCGCAGCGCGGGCAGGCTTCAGGTACTGACGGGGGTCAAAGTGATCCGGATGTTCCGCGAAGTACTTGCGGATGCTCGCGGTCATCGCCAGACGAATGTCGGAGTCGATGTTGATCTTGCAGACCGCCATCTTCGCCGCCTTCGCCAGCTGCTCTTCCGGAATGCCAATTGCGTCGGGCATATTGCCGCCGAACTGGTTGATTTCCTTCACGAACTCCTGCGGGACAGAAGAAGCGCCGTGCAGGACGATCGGGAAGCCGGGCAGACGCTTGGAGCATTCTTCCAGCACCTCGAAGTGCAGCTGGGGCTTCTGACCGGGCTTGAACTTGTACGCGCCGTGGGACGTGCCGATGGCAATCGCCAGCGAGTCGCAGCCCGTGCGGGTCACAAACTCTTCGACTTCTTCCGGATGGGTGTACATTTCCTGACCATGCTCCACCTTCACGTCGTCTTCGACGCCGGCGAGCGTGCCGAGTTCCGCCTCGACGACCACGCCGTGGTCATGGGCATACTCGACGACCTTGCGGGTCAGGGCGATATTATCCTCAAAGGACTTGGAGGAAGCGTCAATCATGACGGACGTGAAGCCGCCGTCGATGCAGCTCTTGCACAGCTCAAAGCTGTCGCCGTGGTCAAGGTGCAGCGCAATCGGGATATCGGGGTTCTCGATAACCGCCGCTTCCACCAGCTTCACCAGATAGGTGTGATTGGCATACGCGCGCGCGCCCTTGGACACCTGCAGGATGACGGGAGCCTTCAGCTCACCCGCCGCCTCGGTGATGCCCTGAATGATTTCCATGTTGTTGACGTTGAAAGCGCCGACCGCATAGCCGCCGTCATACGCCTTCTTGAACATTTCCTTCGTCGTAACAAGCGCCATTGGATTTTCCCTCCTGATGCAATAATGTAGGGTTTCCACCGAACCTATTATAGCACATTCTGCCGAAATAGAAAAGGGGGTTTTTTCACAAGTTGTATTTTCTTTCACAAAGTTTTGGAGAAAAAAAACGACCTCATCCCCCGTTGCGGCGGATGAAGCCGTATCAGCACGCAAAAGCAGCCTGAAAAAGTCGCCAACGCAATCGCGCGAAAGGGTCAAGGGAGGGGACTTCGTCCCGTTTCATTCGCCCATGGTTTTCCCCCAATTAACACGCGGAAGCAGCCTGAAAAAGTCGCCAACTCAATCGCGCGAAAGGGTCAAGGGAGGAACTCCCTTGCAGGGTGCAGGGGCAGCGCCCCTGCTGGAGTCCAGAGGCAAAGCCTCTGGTTACTGCCCCTCTTCCGTCCGCTCCACCGTGCCGACGTAGATGATTTCGCTCTTCGCCTTGTAGGTGTCGGTGTACATCAGCTTGCGCTCGGTTTCCGCGCCGCCCACATACTTCACCAAGTAGCTTTCCACCACACAGCCGTCGGTTGCCTTGCGGTAGGTGTACTCTTGGTCAACATAGGTGGCGTAGGTGTGGTTCGTGTCCTTGCGGTATTCCGGCTCGGTCGGGGCGGGCAGGGTCTGCACCGTCACCGTTTCCAGCTCGTACTTCACGCCCTTGCCGAGGCTCTCGCCGTAAATCGACACCACGCACACCTTGTGCGACTTGTCGTAGCGGCTGTCCTTCATCACCGTCGCGACGATGAAAATCGTGCTGTTCGTGTCGTTGCGGAACTTGAAGTCAATGCGGTTGTCGGATACCGTCGCGTCCTTGCCGTAGTCGGTGTAGCCCACCGCGTCGGAGTGCGGCTCGCGCTTGAGAATCGTCATGTTCGCCTTCGCCGCCGCAAGGTACATCGTCGTGCTTGCCTGACACACGCCGCCGCCGTAGCCCATGCGCTGATCGCCGTACGCGTACTCAATCGCTTCATAGAAGCCGTTTGCCTTCGTGCGCTTGCCCACAACCGTATTGAAGGAGAATGTTTCACCCGCCGCAAGCATCTTGCCGTTGATGCGCTCGAACGCCACCTGAATGTTCAGGTTGCGGTTCTCCGTGCTGGTGGTCGAAATCGGGGTGTACGCCGTCGCGCGCAGCTGAATCTGCGGCTCCAGCATGGCTTTGGTCGTGGTCGGCTGAAGCTCGCGCGTCGTCAGCGCCACCTCGCCGCTGACCAGGGACGACATCATCTGGTACACCTGATTTTTCGCCTCGGTCGTGTCCATATAGCGTCCGACCGTTTCCGGCTGAATCGTCAGCGGATTGTTGAAATTGTTGTAATCGAAGATAATATGCGCATCCACCGGCTGAATGTACGCCTGCTGCGCGATGCTGAGCAGGATGTTGTCAATCACCACATTGTCGCCGCTGGGCGTGGCGGAATAGCCCTCGTAGGGATTTTCCGCCAGCGCGTCCATCGTGGCTTTGCGCGCGTCAATGCCGCCTTCTGTGTGCCCCGGCTGCCACGCCGCGTCGAGGGCTTCCTGCACATCGACGGTCATGTTCAGGTCGGCGCTCGTGATTTCCCTCACCAGCTGACCGGCGTACATCAGGCGCACCTTCCACGCGTCACGCTGCTGATTCGCGTGCGCCGTGACCGCCTCTTCCGCCTCCGCGCGGGTCATGCCGCCGAGGTGGATGCCGTCCACATACACGTTCGGGACGTACTTGTCGTCATACGCCGTCACCGACGCGACCAGCGCTTCCCGCTCGTTCTGCTCTTGGATGGCATTGCTGATGGCGCCGCCCGCCGCGACCAGTCCGCAAATTACCGCCACCGCGCACGCGCAGAACAGGATACGCTTGAGCAGCTTTTGGCCCGACGGCTTGCGGCGGACAGGCTCGTTCTTCGGCTCGCGATGCTCCGGGTTGAAGCCCCCCAGCCCCGTCGGCGGATGATTGCCGCCGCTTCCGCCATTGCCGTTCGCCGGATACTGCGGAAAATTCACCGGATACATCGGCTGCTGCCATCCGCCATAATTCTGCTGCGGATACGGCGGATTCTGCGGGTGCTGCGGATTCATCGGCTGATTCGGCATCATCTGCCCGCCGCGAATCGGCTGATTGCGCCCGGTGTTCATGTTTTGCTGATGCTGCCCCCACGGGAACTGCTCCAATTGGTGCGCCGCATCGAGCGGCTGCACGCCGTTGTTCCAGCCCTGCTGCGGCTGCATGGGCGTCCCCTGCACGCCGCGGAAGCCGCGCATTTGCCCGCTTTGCGCATATTGGCTCCCCTGCCCCGGCTGATTCATCCCCTGCGGGCGCATCGGCTGAGCCGCACTCATCGGCTGAGCCGCACCCATCGGCTGAGCCGCGCTCATCGGCTGCATGGGCGGATTGGCGCTCTGCTGCGCCGGGGGCGGCTGCGGATTCCGGCGCGGCGGATTTGTCGGCTGCATGGGCGCGTCTTCCGTGCGGATAAGGGGGATGCTGTTGTCCAGCGTCTGCTGCCCGGCATACTGCGCCGCGTTCAGCTGCGTGCGGCGGCGGCGCGGCTGCCTGTTGTCGTTGAATTCGGACATGGTTTCAGCACCCCTTTCTGATGGCAATTCGGTATTTCTTCATCTTATATCACATGATTTCAGCAGCTTCCACTGCTTGCAGCAATTTCTCCACATCATCTGCCGCCCTCGCCCACATCGGCGCGGTGCAGCCGACCATGCCGTGGCGGTCGCCATCGCCATGGAAGTCACTGCCTCCGGTGACCAGAAAGCCCATGCGCCGCGCGGTCAAATCCAGCAGGGGCGTGGCGCGTCCGGCGGACGGGTGGTAAACCTCAACGCCCCGCAAGCCCTGCTCCTGCCAAACGCCGAGCAGATGGCGCAGCAGCGCGCCGATTTTCTCCAGCTCCATCGGGTGCGCCAGAACGGGCACGAATCCGCTTTCCTGCATCAGCGGCAGCGCCTCCGCCATGCTCAAGCGCTCCCCCGCCACATAGGCAGGTGCGCCATCCGCCAGAAAGCGGTCAAACGCCTCGCGCGTATCCACCACATAGCCGCGGCTGACCATCGCGCGGGCGATATGCGGCCGACCGACGCTGCCCTTGGCTTCGCAGGCGATTTCGTCGTAATCCAGCGGATAGCCCAGCGCGTTCAGCTTCTCCACCATCTGCCGCGCGCGTCCGAGCCGCATTTGGGACAGCGCCCGAACCTTGCGGTGCAGGGGCGTATCCGTCCCGCGCCCGTAGCCGAGCAGGTGCAGACCGGGCATATCGCGCAGGGACAATTCGACACCTTGCAGAATCGGCATCGGCGCGGGTTTTCCCAGCAGCTGCGCCGCGCCGTCAAACGTGTCATGGTCGGTCACGGCAAGGAGCGTCACGCGGTGCTTGTCCGCCAGCGCCACCAGCTCCGCGGGCGTAAGCAGCCCGTCGGAGGAAGTGGTGTGGGTGTGCAAATCAGGCTTCATGGGGGGCATCCGGGTGATTTTCGGGCGCATCCGCCGTCTTTTCGGGCGCATCCGCCGTCTTTTCGGGCGTTTCCGCGCTCTTTTCAGGCGTTTCGGCAGACTTTTCGGAACTTTCTTCCTTCTTTTCGTCCGCCATATCCTGCATCATCACATCGCCCGTGGTGCGGGTGTCGGCATCCTGAATATCCGGCAGCGCGCCCGTTTCCATCAGGGTGACGAACTCGCGGCGGCTGATGGTGTCGTACTTGAGCAGCGCGTCCACCAGCTTCTCCATGCGGTCGCGGTTGGCGCTCAGGGCGTCCACCGCCTTCTGGTAGCATTCCTCCAGCAGGCGCTTGACTTCCGCGTCGATGCGCGCCGCCATTTCTTCGCTGTACCCGCGGCTCTGCCCAAACTCCATGCCGACGAACACTTCCTGATCGCCGTCAAGATAGACCGGGCCCAGCTTTTCGCTCATGCCGAACTGCGTCACCATGCGGCGGCAGACCTCCGTCGCCTTCTTCAGGTCGCTCGTTGCGCCGGTGGTGAACTCACCCAGATAAAGCTGCTCCGCGGCATGACCGCCCAGCCCCATCGCCACGAAGTCCATCAGCTGGCTGTAAGTCTGCAAATCGTCCTCTTCCGTCGGCAGGGACAGCGTGTAGCCGCCCGCCTGCCCGCGCGGGACGATGGTAATCAGGTGCACCTCGTCGCAGTTGGGCAGGACGTGCCCGACGATGGCGTGACCCGCCTCGTGGATGGCGACCATGCGCTTGTCGCGCTGCGTCACCTTGTGGCTGCGCTTCTCCGGGCCCATCTGCACGCGGGAGATTGCCTCCACCAGCGTCTGCTGATTGATGGCCTTCAAGCGCCCGCGCGCCGCCAGAATCGCGGCTTCGTTCATGATGTTTTCCAGCTCCGCGCCGGTGGAGAAAGGCACGCGCTTGGCGATATTCTCCAAATCCACATCATCCGCAAGGGGCTTGCCCTTGGCGTGCACCTTCAGGATGGCAACACGCCCCGCCATATCGGGGTAATTGACGAGAATCGTGCGGTCAAAGCGGCCGGGACGCAGCAGCGCGGGGTCAAGAATATCGCGGCGGTTCGTCGCCGCCATGACAATAACGCCCTCGTTGATTGCGAAGCCGTCCATCTCGACCAGCAGCTGGTTCAGCGTCTGCTCGCGTTCGTCGTGTCCGCCGCCCAGACCCGCGCCGCGATGGCGACCCACCGCGTCAATCTCATCAATAAAGATGATGGACGGGGCAGCGCGCTTGGCTTGGTCGAACAGGTCACGGACGCGGCTCGCGCCCACGCCCACGAACATCTCCACAAAGTCTGAGCCGGAGATGGAGAAGAAGGGCACGTTGGCCTCGCCGGCCACGGCCTTGGCCAGCAGGGTCTTGCCGGTACCCGGGGAGCCCACCAGCAGCGCGCCCTTGGGGAGCTTCGCGCCGATGGCGGTGTATTTGCCGGGGTTGTGGAGGAAGTCGATGATCTCCTCCAGGGACTCCTTGGCCTCGTCCTGACCGGCCACGTCCTTGAAGG
>ERZ1027036.1209-NODE-1209-length-11851-cov-4.897592_pt1 | contig 11851 bp, 14 predicted proteins | sample MGYA00519441_ERZ1027036 | MGnify/ENA primary metagenome ERZ1027036 (study PRJEB26926, sample SAMN06164792) | human gut metagenome | biome: ENVO:00009003; feature: ENVO:2100002; material: ENVO:00002003 | host: Homo sapiens | place: USA | collected 2012 ... | reverse complement strand
GATTTCTGCCTGTCTCGTGGGCTCGGAGATGTGTATAAGAGACAGATTTTAATGAACGGAACTGCATCAAAGCTGTCTTTGGTCGTTCCTGTCTGAGCCTGTACAATAAAATCTGTATCTGATATATTGATAAGCCTTGTCATACCGGCGCCCTTTCCTTTTATCGGTATTTCTTCACAGTTGATACGTGAAAAGTATCCATCGTTTGATTTTACAACCACATTATCATCGGTTACTCCCACAAACATCACGATGTCTTTATCGCTGCAGGCTTTACTTGATTTTCGGTTTGTGTCAAAAGCTGCTCCAAGCACGCGTTTTGCCATACCATCTTTCGATACAAATAACAATGTCTGGGTAATGATCCGCTCTACTTCGTCTATATACAAAATTTTTGCGTCATGTGGGAGATCTGCAATCTGTGAAAGAGGAATACCTTTGTCCGAAAGTTTTCCGAGCAGTGCAGTTTTTCCCTTCGTATTTTTCTTTCCCTGTTCTTTTATTACATCAGCCACTTTTAATACATGATACCCGTTTTCGTTTGTAAAAATACCGATTCTTTTCGCATTATCAGTTGCAAAATGGAGAACATAATCCTGTGCAATCGTTTCCATATTTTTATCATAGATATTTTTATCTATTACTTTAATATATGAAAATCTGTCGATTAAAACTGCAACCTCCGAAACAGTTTCTTTCGCTTTCTTTACTTCAACTGTTCCGTAATTTCCAATAATTGTTCTTCTTTTTACCGAATACTTCTCTTTGACAGCCAAAAGGTCTTTGATCATCTGGTCTGTCATTTCATCTTTCGACTTAAGCATTTTTGTGTATTTCTTCGTAAGTCTTATTGCTTCGTCTAATTCTTTTTTTAGAGCATCAATCTCTAATCCAATCAATTTCTGTAACCGCATGGATAAAATTGCATCCGCCTGTTTTTCTGTAAAACGTAAATCTTTTGCATCTATATCGGAACCGAAATTCTTAAATTTGATTCCGTCTGTTTTTCCATACATAAGGCAGTCTTTTACAGTTTTGGTATCTTTAGATCCCCGAAGTATCTCAATGATCAGATCAATACAATCTGCCGCCTGCATTAAGCCTTCTTTTACTTCTTTTATTTCTTCCTGTTCCGCAAGCAGTTTTTCATATTTCGTCTTGTATAAATATGATTTAAAATCTGAATACTCCTTGAAAATTCCCATTAGTCCCATCACTTTTGGGGATTTTCCGCTTATCACGCGCATACGGACACCCTTTGTATCCTCAAATTTTGCTTTTTTGTAAAGAATGTTTACAATATTTTCGATTTCTTCATCCGAGGTCCCTTTTTTCACGTCAATGCACAAACATTCTCCGTTTTTATCCCCCCGGTCTGCAATGTCCACAACAGCCGGAAGTTCCCTGTTCCTCGCAAGTTCTGCAACCGTATCCAGAAATTTCGATGTGTTTCCAATCATCGTACATGGAATTTCCGTAATACAGATTGTTTTCCGCCCATATCCGGCATCACGTATTTCGTATTTGCCTCTTACTCTTAGTTTTCCCATACCGGTTTCGTATATTTCCCGTATGGCGTCCTTATCTGCGTTAATATATCCACCGGTAGCAAAATCCGGACCGGGCAGGACTTCCATAATTTCATCAAGTGTTATTTCCGGATTTTTCAGGTACATAATCAGACCGTCGATTACTTCTCCCAAGTTATGTGTTGGTATTTCACTGTCCATTCCTACCGCAATTCCGGATGTTCCGCTCACCAAGATGTTCGGGACCTGAAACGGAAGGAATTCCGGTTCTTCTTCCGTATTATCGAAGTTTGGAAGGAATATATCCTTGAAATATTTCAGGTCTTTCATACAGACTTCTTCCGTATATGCATCAATCCGTGCTTCTGTGTATCGCATGGCTGCTGCGCCATCACCGTTGATAGAGCCAAAATTTCCATGCGGATCGACAAGCGGATTTTCGAGCTTCCAATTCTGTGCTAAATTCACAAGACATTCATAAATTGAACTATCTCCGTGAGGATGGTATTTACCCATTGTATCTCCAACAATACGCGCACATTTACGATATGGGGTATCTGATTTAGATAACTGGTTTAATGCATACAACACTCTTCTTTGTACCGGTTTTAAACCATCGCGAATATCCGGAAGCGCACGCTCTGTAATAACAGACATTGCGTAATCTACATAGCTTTGTCCCATTTCGGTTTCATAATCTACATCAATAATCTTTCCCATATATCATTATCCTTCCTACATATCTACAAAAGCGTTAGATCCGTGTTTCTCAATATACTTTTTTCTCGGCTCTACATCCGTTCCCATAAGTGTCTGGGTGATCAGGTTCGCCTCAATCATACTTTCGTAATGCACCTTTTTCATAAGACGCGTTTCCGGATTCATGGTTGTTTCATAAAGCTGGTCCGCATCCATTTCTCCAAGTCCTTTATAACGCTGCAGTGGAAAATTCTTATGCGTTTTACGATATTTCTCAAGTTCTTCATCTGAATACAGATATTTTTCTTTTTTCCCACTTCCAACCTTATACAAAGGCGGCATGGCTATATAGACATGTCCTTCCTGAATCAGTTGTGGAAAGCATCTGAAAAAGAATGTTAATAGTAATGTTGCGATATGCGCCCCATCGACATCCGCATCTGTCATAATAATAATCTTGTCATAGTTTAATTTGTTTATGTCAAACGCCTGTCCGTATTCCCCTGAGCCAAAACCACAGCCAAAAGCGTTGATCATGCTCTTTATCTCTGCGTTTTGCAGGATCTTAGATACTGGTTGTTTTTCAATATTTAAAATTTTTCCCCGTAACGGGAGAATAGCCTGCGTCCGTCTATTTCTGGCTGTTTTTGCTGTGCCACCGGCAGAATCACCCTCTACGATAAAGATCTCGCATTCTTCCGCCTTATTTGATTCCTGTTTTGTAAGTTTTCCGTTTCCCTCAAAGGAAAAAGAATCAATCCTGACCTTATTTTTTGCATTAGCCTTCTGTCGTGTTAATTCCGATGCCCGATCTGCAATATCTTTTAATACCTCATAGTTTCGATCGAAATAAAGAGTAAGCTGTTCCATTATAATCGCTTCCACAGCCTTTCCCGCATCTATTGAGCCAAGCTTTGTTTTAGTCTGACCTTCAAACTGTGGATCCGGGTGCCGGATGCTTACAATCACCTGTGCGCCCTTTAATACTTCTCCGGAACCAAAATTTTTATCTTTTTCCTTGAGGATTTTCAATTCATTTCTTGCATACTGGTTAATAAGCTTCGTAAACCCGGTCTTAAACCCGGCAATATGGCTTCCACCATCCGGATTGGAGATATTATTTGTAAAGCCGTAAATATTCTCTTCTCCATCCTCAGTTAATACAAATACGCAGTCAGCTTCTATTCCGCTGTTTTCACCCTTCACTTCAATTACCGGCGTAAGCTTTGTTAAATCCCTTGAAATGTCCTCAACAAACGCCGTAAGACCATCAGGAAAGCAAAAATTTTCTTTTTCTTCATTATCGCGCATGTTTTCATACGTAATATTTAATCCCGGATTTAAGTATGCTGTTTCTTTTAATCTTTGTCTGATCGCCGACGCTTTAAATTTTGTAACCTCAAATATATCCGGATCGGGATAAAGTGTTACCTTTGTGCCGGTCTTTTTTTCTTTTAATTTTTCTTTTGGCAATGCTCCATCAACAAGTTTTGTGACCGGAACCCCGCGGCTGTACGAATCGTGGTGAACATATCCATTTCTATATACATCTACATAAAGATGCTCTGTCAGGGCATTTACTACTGCAGAACCGACTCCGTGCAATCCACCGGAAATTTTATAGGTTGAATTATTAAACTTGCCCCCGGCGTGTAATACTGTATAAATAACCCGCTCTGCAGGGACCCCACTTTCATGCATATCAATCGGCACTCCACGTCCATCATCCTCAATGGTTGCAGAACCGTCCTTATTGATGGATACATAAATATTATGGCAGTATCCGGCAAGAGCTTCATCTACTGCGTTATCAATCATTTCCTGTACAAGATGATTGAGTCCTTGTCTTCCAGTATTACCAATATACATACCCGGTCTTAACCGAACCGGTTCAAGGTCTTTCAATATTTTTATATCTTTTGCCGTATAGCTCATTTTATATTCCTCTCCTTGCAACTGTTTTCTTTGATAAAGTTTTGACGTTTATTGCCCATTTTTAGTGTTTTCGCTACCATCTCTAGTTTCTTTCTCTTTCATCTCCTTCGATCTTTCCAACCGTATATTTGCTGCCTGAATCATTACCAACCCATTCATAGCAATAACCATTCCTAAAAAAAGAAATCCGCTATAGCATACCCTTGCTGCAAGATTGGGTGGAATAATCTTTGTTTCATAGACCATCACAAAGACACAAAGAGCTATCACCATAAGAACCAATCCTAAAATGGAAAAAATTTTCCCCCGCTTTCTTTCTGTTGCAAACTCATCTTCGGTATATTCCAGTTTTTCCGTCTTCTCGTTAAAATTTTCTACAACATCATTCTTTTCTTCGCACATCATTTTTTACCTCTTTTCCTCACTTATTTTCTTCGTCTTCCAGTGGCAGACTCTCAGAGTCGTTATTTTCTTCTATAGAATTATAGACTCTATATGTATTTCCATTTTTTACCGGAATCTTGGTCATTGACCATACTTCTGTCAATGCCGACTCGTCATCTCCGGTAATATCTTTATAAACACTTCCCACGTATGTGTATTGTCCATTCGTCCCTCTATATATATCTTTTACTAAAACATACGTATTATGATCTACGTTATCTATTGTTACCGAATCCATGATATAGTCGTCTGCATCGCCACAACTATAATCGAACCTGTCTGCATCTGTCAAATGTTTTGGTTCTTCTATCGCATTGTCTGACTGCAAAACATTCGGTTTAATATGAACATTTTTACTTACAGTGCAATATACAATAGCAGCAATAAGCATTATTATAAATATTACTATACAAACCGCTAATTTAATTGCAGGCGGGTCTTCATCCTCACAATTTTCATCATACAGATCATCGTTTTCATCCTCGTATGATTCTTTCCGTGAATTCATGTATTCATCGAGTTCTTTTGTCAAATCATCTTTCATAAACTTTATTTGGTCTCCTTTTCTTCTGTCCCTGTATCGTACTTTTTCATCCGCTCCTGTTCTTCCATGAACGAAGAATTTAGATTGGCTAGTTGGCTAAACGGATCTGATTCTTTAACCGGTGTCTTTCTTTCCAACGTTTCCTGAGCGTTTTCATAATCCTTTTCATATCGGCTTTCCATTTCTGCTATTTTCCCCATTTCCGACTCTATATAGCTGATTGTTTGTTTCAGAACGTCTTCGCACGCGGTATTTAATTTCAGTTTCAGTTTTTCTTTTTCGTCTTCGCCTTCTGCTTTTTCATACTGGGATATCCATGTTTTTAATGATTCCGCAACTTCCTCTACATAAGGTGTCAGCGTATAATAGGTACTTACATATTCCTGATGGAATTTTGAATTTTTGTCACGCACAAAGTCATACGCCTGTTCTATCGGGGACAATAATGATTGTATATCGACATCTAAATCATTCGGAATTTTGATCCGTATAGCTTTCGGACGGAACTTATCATTTATTGTATGTAAATAAACCTTTTTTACATTTGTAAATAACGAATCATCATACGAACCGTCATTGTCAAAAACTGCAAGAACAAAGTAAACTATACCTGATATAATATAGCAGCATCCTGAAATCATCAGTATTCTTTCTATAACCATAGTAATCTTTTCAATCATAGTTATACTGATAATTATATCATCTGAAGAAATTCCAGAAATAAGGTAACTCATGAATTCCTTTCCCATGCGGGAAATAAGAAGCTGCACAGCTCCACCAGTTATGCTCAAAAATGATTTTCTAAATTTTTCCATCTTTATCCTCCTACCCGTTTAACAAAAATTGTTTTTCCTCAAGTTTCTCGTAAATCGTTTTACCATCTGCAGTTTCAATGTATGAAAGAAAGATTTCCTCGAATTTTACCATTTTCATATCCAAAAGCGCCATCTGCACTTCTATCCAATCCTTCAATATTCGCCATGCAACCCGGTTTGCCTGTTCTCTCGTTGCTTTGATGTTTGCTTTCGGATGAGCTTTTTTCTGTTCAGTTAGCACTTGTAAAACATCGTCAAGTCGAACCGGAAGCTTTACAGGAATATTTCCGTTACCTGTATCTATCAAAAACGATAAGCTTGTCACGTCTTCTCCTTCATATGATTTCATGATGGATTTTGCGCCATGTTTTACCAGCATCTGCTCAATCTCTGCTACTGTTTTATACGCATCTACAGTTGTCGAATAATTTAATAATGCCATCCGTCTGAATTTTCCTTTCTATTTCTATGTTTATAATTTATCACATATTACGTAAAATGTCAATCGTGGTATGAATTTCAGGTGTCAGCCGAGAGAATAAAAAAAGCGGCTATAAAAACCGCTTTTGCGTTGTGTGCCACTAGGCATACATGTAGAAAGAAAAGTCTCCGGGAACCCAGAGGCTTTTCTTTTGAACCATTTTTGTTTCAACAACTTTTTACTTGTCCAATTCTTACATGCATCTACGATATCTCTGTTTGCGTTAGTTTGTACTTCCGGATATATATCATTCTACAACCTTTGTTTTCTTTCTTCTCTTTTCCCCGTATGTTAACCCTCTGCATATGTTTACTATCTTCTTGCCTGTTTTGTCGAGTGCTGCTTTGTATTCCTTGATTTCATCTTCAGAAAAATCAGTTTCCCCAAGGAACGAAAGTCTTTTTACCCTTAAATTATTTTTTATGTAAGAATAATAATTTGTTCCCTTTTGCACCCCGCACAACACATCTATATAATAAGTTCCTTCTTGGAACCTTTTTCCATAGGCACGATCAACCACAATGCAGCTATTTTCACCGCAATTATGATGCCATAATATATCCGATATATCCGACTTTCCGATGCCGTTTTCTATATCTTTTCGTTTGATACCTTTATGTTGTATGTATTTTTCTTCGTAGATTACATTGTCTGCCGTCAGCTGCCAGATTGTACAGTCTACAGCATCGTTTCCAAGCCCTATGTATTTATCATACTCCTGCTCAGACATGGTAAACTGGTGCCATCCGGATACGTCAGTTTTGAAAACGATATATTTTTCACCACCCTTGGTGTAAGAATCTACGATATGAATGCGTGCCAATTTACTTTCTTTCGTATGCTCAATTTTTAGATCATCTTCATTCGAATATGCTGTTACCTCTTTACTCATGTATCCAAGCCGCACGAGTACCTCACATGCAATTTTACAGACAACTAATGCCACCGCGATGATTATTATAATTTCCATAAATAAAATAGTGTGCAAAAACCCACTTCTTTGCTTGTGAGAAAAGCACACCCCGTCCTTAGACGAGCCTCCTTTTGATTATTTTTTCAACTTGCTCCTGCAGAAATCTTTGTTTTGCAAAACAATCGGATACTAAAGTATCCGCCGGAGCGTATTCCGAATATAAAATGTTCTTATTCTTTATGCGTTACCTCATCAAACGTCTTACATCCGCAATCCTTACATACCCATTCTTCTCCATTATCAGATACACCAAAATGTCTGTTATACGGATGCCCACAGACACACATTCTGGAATCCCCGAATTTCGCATTGTAACCCCTAATTATACTCTCGCAAGTATAACATTCATACGGATCATCTGGCTGGGAAATTATTCTCGATCGACGTAACAATAAATCTAATCCTTGTGACTCTATCTTCAACTCAATATCTCCTTTACTGCAAATCCTGCAATTTTTTTCTGATGTACATTCTTGCACATTCACGCATAGTCGAGTTTCCCTGTTTTTGCAGTCCCATAATTTCGCTTTCGAGTTCATTCTGCATAATTCCGTTTATGAATTCCGTGGTAAGTTCGTCGATGATCTGTTCTTTTCTTCTTTTTTTATAAACTCCTAAAATATTACATGTTTCATTTACCGCGTCTATAACTGCATTTACGGGATCTTTCACATAATAAATGTGTAGATTTCTGTTTCCTTTCTTCTGCTTTTCTAAAACTTTCTTAATTCGTTTGGCATCTGTAAGCGTAAGTGTGTCGCACCGTGATACACCGAGTAACTGCATATAGTTTCTCACAATCTGCAAATGAAATGGGTCATAATATACCGGTGCCATGTCATGCTTATTTATACATTCTTCGATAAATTGTAAATCTTCTGCGTCCAACATTATGTTATAATAAACTGCTCCCATTACTATATTTCACCTCTTTCAAAATATCATATGCCTCATTTAGTTGATCTAATGAAAAATATCCAAAATGGCAGTCTGAAACATCTATATTCATCTGTTCCGCGAGCCATTTGTATGCCGCTACTCTTTTTTCGTGTCTTTTCTTTCCTGTATCCTCGTGTTTCCATAATTTATCAAACATAGCATGGCATTTTATCTTCTTATTACGCATATTCGCGTCCGCTAATACCCCTAATGCCTCTTTGGGTCTTGGTTCATGTGTACCAACATACGCATGGCAATTTGTACAATAGTAGCATTTGCCGCTTCCGTATTCTCGACCATATATGATAGCATTTGAAGTATAGATTACCTGTCCACCACACAAATTACATTTTTCCGGATATAAATTAATCATATTCCAGCAAGTCTCCTTATTTTTCTCTTTATTTACATAATAATTTTTCCGCCTGTGCATACGCTTCTTCGTATGTGTTCCACTTCATTTGGTCGCCGTCTTTTACCTGAAGATCGCCAATATACGCATAAAAATGATTTCCGTAAGGGAATCTTTTTACCCGGATTTCATTCTTTTTAAATTCCGGAAACACCAGCTCGTCCCTTCTCACCAACGCATACTCTATGGATTTTTCTGTTTTCCATGTATAACCGCCAACGCGATTTATATAGATTGTTCCGTGTTCTTTCAATTCTTCAAGCTGCTGAAGTGCAACCATCTGTGTAAACTCAGTTAATGCATTAAAAATATTCAAATCGTTCTTTGCCGCATATCTGACAACCGCATCCGTATAAGCCGCCGTTTCGTGGTGCGGGGCATGGCGGTCGTTTTCAAAACCGGGGTGATACCCATTCCACTCTTTTCCATAGAAATAATTCTCAAACGCCTTGCCATTTCTGACAGGCACTATCGTTTTGTAATACTCTATCAGTTCCTCCACGCTGGTTATTCGTAACCACCAGCCCTGATTGTTTGTTCCTTTGTCTCTTAAAACAAATGTAAATTCCATAATTTCATCTCTCTTTCTTTCGCATGCAAGATTATACTCTGTTTGCTTCCAGATTATAGAGCATAACTGTATGTGTAACCGGTTCTAATGATGCCTTGTCCCCTAAAATCATTTCCATATTTGCTTTATCATGATATGTTACATTCGCTTTGAGTTTCATTGGACGTTCTTCACTGATAATGCCGATAATACAGATTGCTGTGGCAATGATAAGACATATTATAGTGGCTGCTAAAATAATTTTCTGTTTCATAAATAAAATCTTTTCGCTTATATCTCCTTGTTTTTACAGTTTACCCCAGTCGATCAAAACATATTGCTTGTAACACGGATAATAAGTGGTTGTTCCGGTCTGCTCTTTACACCAATCGTCTAACAAGCCCTGTAAGCTACCAATATCACACTGCTCGTAAGCATCATCATGTAATCCGCTGCAGGCGTTTTCTACTATGCTTTCAGCGTCGATAAAAATTTTCTCTACGCTGCACACCCATAATCTTTCAGGCTTTGTATATAATTCTTCATCCGCATAACTTGTTTCATAATCATCGAGAAAATCATCAACGGTATCGTAATACCTGTCAAATTCCTCACAGTAAAGCATTGTGTCTACGTCTTTTTCATCAACTGGAACTGCTTTTGAAATGGTTTCATCCCACTTTTTTATCCGTTCTTCTTCATCAGCCTTTTTCTGTCCCTCACAGTCGCAGCGCATGTATGCCTGATTCCTGTATGGTTTCCCACAATACTTACACAACCGCTGTACACCGTTAAAACAGCTTTTGCAAAACGATAATGCCTGATGCTTATACGGAAAATACTCCCGTCTGCCAGCTTCAGAATCGTCTCCCTTGATTCCGTAAACATTGTTTGCAATCTCCATCCCGAGTCCTCTGCATACAGGACAGATTCTTTCGTGTTCGGTCAAATCTTTTTCAAGATTTTCAGGGAATACATCCTGAACCGTTTTGTATAAATTTACCTGTTCTTTTTTAACCAAAGCCATTTTTTTGTATCTCCTTCCCCTTACAATGCTATCTTTGCATTATCTACATAGTTTTTAGCTGTTTCGTACCCGCTTCTTGCGACTATCCCGCATACAGACCACCAGCAGGATTCCATTTCTTTTTCCGTAAGGTTTCTGCCGCGTTCTTTGCACTGGTGATTACAATTTTTCTGATACCCCTAGTGCATTGTCAAGCCCCATTTCAGCCAACCGGTGTAACTGCTTATCTGTTAGTTTATCTTCTACATATACCGCATACTCGCCCTGCGTAACAGGTCTATAGATTTTGCACCATCCATGCTCTTCTAAATATCTTTCCGAATTATTTGTATCTACGATTCCAAAACAAATGTTATCCGCTAGAGCAACGTGTCCCTGAAATTCACAATGGAACCATCGTCCGTCTGGTGAAATCCATCCATACTTTGTTTCTGGTTTTATTACGGTTTTTTCTATTTGTTTCGAACGTTCACTAATTTCAGGTGCTACATACTTTTTCCCATAATCTTCAAAAAAGTTCCAAAAATCTACCCGATTCGATTTGTGTGATTGTGGTGAAAGCCAAATTCCTGATAGAAAATTGGTTGGCATAATAAAAATGCTATGCAGATTTATTTCTGGTCTTTGCATCAGATCTAGTAAATAGCCATTTCGATCATTTTTCTTTATCATATCCCAGCGCCTTATTCCATTTTCCTCATAGCATATAAGATCCATCCGTTCTTACCGTCCTTTTTATATATCAATGATTTTTCCGCATTCAAAATTCAGCCTTTCAGCATATTCGCGGATCTTCTCGGTGTCCTGCTTGATTTTTTCAAGATCCGGCAGTTCTCCCGAAATCATGACTTTTATATTTGCAATATGATTGTTTATGGATGAAAAATAAAAATCTTTTAACCATGATACAATCACGGTGTTTTTTATACCGGCATCTTCAAAAAGTTCTGATAAAGTTTTTCTATCGGCTGTCACAGATGTTATTTTTAACCCCTGTGTTCTTCCGGTCTTTATCTTAGGCGGGACTTCACATTTTTCTGTTTTTGCTTCAATAAAGCAGACTGTGTTCCCACTTTGAGCAGAAATTTTAATTGTTTTTGTTCGATCGTAGCCAAGCACCTTTTCTTTTACCGATAAAATATCTGCAGAAATAATTTTACTAAGGTTTGTTCTTGCAATAAACCTGTCCGCGACATCCTTCATAGCTCTTGCGATTGAGTGATACAAAACGCTCTCACACGGTTCTGTCAGATAATATGTCGTCCCGATCAGTCCGATTTCTTCCACAATCTGTTCTATCGTTTTGTTCAGCATTATTTTTTCTGCCTGTTCAACACTTACTATTTCCGGCATATGGTATTGTTCCATTACCGATATTATTTTGCTATTGCATGGCATTTTCCCGCAAATATCTCTCATAAAGATCATCCTTTCTTTTTCTTATATATAATATATCACCTGTCTCTTATACACATCTCCGAGCCCACGAGACAGGCAGAAATC
>ERZ1027036.1203-NODE-1203-length-11877-cov-18.886737_pt1 | contig 11877 bp, 7 predicted proteins | sample MGYA00519441_ERZ1027036 | MGnify/ENA primary metagenome ERZ1027036 (study PRJEB26926, sample SAMN06164792) | human gut metagenome | biome: ENVO:00009003; feature: ENVO:2100002; material: ENVO:00002003 | host: Homo sapiens | place: USA | collected 2012 ... | reverse complement strand
CTACACTTATGCGATCGTCGGCAGCGTCAGATGTGTATAAGAGACAGATTGTAGATTCTGCAGAACTCATACAATGCACAAGGAAACAAAATAGTCTAGGAACTGAGTGAAGGAGTACATTATGGGACAGAATGAAAAAGTCGAAAAGGCTCCAAAAACAAGCTGGTTTTCAGGTCTGAAAGCTGAATTTCAGAAGATTATCTGGCCTGAGAAGCAATCGGTCATCAGACAGACCGTTGCAGTGCTGGCGGTTTCAGTAGTTACCGGTCTTATTATTGCGCTTCTTGACTGGGGTATCCAGCAGGGCGTAGATTTCCTTATTGGTTTACATTTTTAAAACGGAGGCAAAGTGATTATGACAGAAGCGAACTGGTATGTAGTTCATACCTATTCAGGTTATGAAAACAAAGTCAAAGCTAATATTGACAAAACAATCGAAAACAGACATCTTGAGGACCAGATCCTTGAAGTACGTGTTCCGTTGGAGGACGTCACAGAGGTGAAGAACGGTGTTCGTAAACAGGTTTCCAAGAAGATGTTTCCAGGCTATGTTCTTATTCATATGATTATGAATGATGATACATGGTACGTTGTACGAAATACCAGAGGCGTAACTGGATTTGTAGGTCCGGGAAGCAAACCGGTTCCTCTCACAGAAGCCGAGATGAGACCTTTGGGTATTAAGACGGAAAACGTGGTAGTTGATTTTGCTGAGGGTGACATGATAGTCGTTATCGGCGGTGTCTGGAAGGATACAGTCGGTGTTATCACAGCTATGAATTATCACAAGCAGACAGTTACAATCAATGTAGAACTGTTCGGTCGCGAGACACCGGTAGAAGTAAGTTTCGCAGATGTTAAGAAAACAAATTAAGGAGGCAATTCCAAATGGCAAAGAAAGTAGAAGGATACATTAAATTGCAGATCCCTGCTGGAAAGGCAACTCCAGCTCCTCCAGTTGGACCTGCACTTGGACAGCACGGTGTAAACATCGTAGAGTTCACAAAGCAGTTTAATGCAAAGACAGCCGATCAGGGCGACTTAATTATCCCTGTAGTTATTACTGTATATGCAGACAGAAGTTTCAGTTTCATTACTAAGACTCCACCTGCTCCGGTATTAATCAAGAAAGCTTGCAAGATTCAGTCTGGTTCAGGCGAGCCAAACAAGAAGAAGGTTGCTAAGATCACAAAGGCACAGGTTCAGGAAATCGCTGAGCTTAAGATGCCTGACTTAAACGCAGCTTCACTTGAGTCTGCAATGAGCATGATCGCTGGTACAGCAAGATCAATGGGTGTTGAGGTGGTTGACTAACACTTAGCGAAACCAACATACCCCTAAAGAAGTTACAAATTTATGTAACCTAAAATAATAACAAAGAAACGTAAATGTGGGAGGGCCCTCTCCCGATATTACCACCAGGAGGTTATTTTTTCATGAAAAGAGGAAAGAAGTATCAAGACGCTGTTAAGGCATTTGATAAGAAAGAGCAGTACGATGTTGCTGACGCTATCTCTATCGTAAAGAAAAATGCTACAGCTAAATTTGACGAGACAATCGAGCTTCATCTTAGAACAGGCTGCGACGGACGTCACGCAGAGCAGCAGATCCGTGGTGCGGTTGTATTACCACACGGAACAGGAAAAACAGTTAAGGTTTTAGTTTTCGCTAAGGGAACTAAGGTTGACGAGGCACAGGCAGCAGGAGCTGACTTCGTTGGAGGCGAGGAGTTAATTCCAAAGATCCAGAACGAGGGATGGTTAGACTTCGACGTTGTAGTTGCTACACCTGATATGATGGGTGTTGTTGGTCGTTTAGGACGTGTCCTTGGACCAAAGGGCTTAATGCCAAACCCAAAGGCAGGAACAGTTACTATGGATGTAACAAAAGCTGTTAACGATATCAAAGCCGGTAAGATTGAGTACAGATTGGACAAGACAAACATTATCCATGTGCCAGTTGGAAAAGCATCTTTCACAGACGAGCAGTTAAACGACAACTTCCAGTCTCTTATGGGTGCAATTAATAAAGCAAAACCTGCTAGCTTAAAGGGTCAGTACATTAAGAGCGCAACTCTTACATCTACAATGGGACCTGGCGTTAAGTTAAACGTGGTTAAGATTACACAGTAAGATAGTTAAACAGTTACAGTAAAACAATTTACAAGACCTATCAAACGCCAAGCAAAAGTTTTGCGGAAAGTAATTGACATCCGTAATATAGTTTGATATAATTGCAATGCATATTGCCGAAGACAGTAGGTGCCGCAAGGCGTAAACGTAGAACCTACCGAGGGAATTTTCGAGATTTATCTTGAATTTTGACTTGTACCCTTCTGTCGACAGGCAGGAGGGTTTCTTTGATTAATAAATCAAATACCTCATGTCTTTTATGCGAAAATCTAAAAGGAGGTAAATGAATCGTGGCAAAGGTAGAACTTAAACAGCCAATCGTAGATGAGATTTCCGGTGTTATCAATGGTGCACAGTCAGTAGTAGTTGTTGATTACTTAGGACTCACAGTAGCAGAGGATACTCAGTTACGTAAACAGTTAAGAGAAGCCGGTGTAACTTACAAGGTATACAAGAATACTTTAGTAAACCGTGCAATCCAGGGAACAGAGTTCGAGGGATTAAAGGATGTCCTTGAAGGACCAAGCGCATTCGCTGTATCAACAGAGGATGCAACAGCACCAGCTAGAATCTTAGCTAAGTTCGCTAAAACAGCTCCGGCTTTAGAGATTAAAGCAGGTGTAGTTGAGGGAACATTTTATGATGCTGAGGCTATGAAGGCAATCGCCGCTGTACCTAGCAGAGATGAGCTTCTTGGAAAATTACTTGGAAGCATTCAGTCACCTATCACAAATCTTGCTCGTGTACTCAATCAGATCGCAGAGCAGGGTGGCGCTGCAGATGCAGCCGTAGAGGCAGCACCAGCAGAGGATGCTGCAGAGGAAGCTCCAGCAGCAGAATAATTCAAATATTATATTTGAACCTTATTATCATAATTAAATTTTTAAATGGAGGAAATTATAATGGCAAAGTTAACAACAGCAGAGTTTATTGATGCTATCAAAGAGTTAAGCGTATTAGAGTTAAATGATTTAGTAAAAGCTTGTGAAGAAGAGTTCGGTGTTTCTGCAGCAGCAGGTGTTGTAGTTGCAGCAGCAGGAGCTGACGGAGCAGCAGCTGAGGAGAAGACTGAGTTCGACGTAGAGCTTACAGAGGTTGGACCAAACAAGGTTAAGGTTATCAAGGTTGTTCGTGAGATCACAGGTCTTGGACTTAAAGAGGCTAAGGACGCTGTTGATGGCGCACCAAAGGTTATCAAAGAGCAGCTTGACAAGGCTTCAGCAGAGGATGCTAAGGCTAAACTTGAGGCAGAGGGTGCTAAGGTTACACTTAAATAGTCGGATAGGCTACGAGCGGAGTAAAAACATAAAAAAGAGCCAAGGGCAAATTCTATTTGCGCCTTGGCTCTTTTTTATGTTTTTATTGCGCGACAGTCGGAGCGCGTCCCCGAAAATGCCTGAGCATTTTTGGGACCTCTGCTCGTAGCCTATCCGACGGCGATGAAAATTATTGCGCGACAGTGAAAAAAATAAAAAAACACTTGCATTCGTGCCGGATTTGTTGTATAGTATACGTTGCACTATTGTGGTGCAGTGGCATTTTTATGCAATTTTTTAAATGATGCAAATTTGTCAATAGGTAAATTACACTAAAATGCATTCACAAATATGTGCACAAGAGAAAAACCACAAGATATAGTAGCTGGGGTGGTTTTTGAATCATTATCTAGATGCTTGCTAGATTAAAATAAAAACGAGAGGTGAAACGTCAATGGAGAAAAACAGAATACGTCCGGTCACATCCGGAAAAAGCATGCGTATGAGTTACTCAAGACAAAAAGAGGTTCTGCAGATGCCAAATCTGATTGAGGTCCAGAAGGATTCTTATCAGTGGTTCTTAGACGAAGGTCTCAAGGAAGCTTTTGCGGATATCTCTCCAATCACAGATTACAGCGGAAAGCTTAGTCTTGATTTTGTAGATTTTACATTATGCGAAGATGATGTAAAGTATACAATTCCTGAGTGCAAGGAAAGAGATGCAACATACGCAGCTCCTTTAAAGGTTAAAGTCAGACTTCACAACAAAGAGACAGATGAGATTAATGAGCATGAAATTTTCATGGGTGATCTGCCTTTAATGACAGAGACCGGTACATTCGTAATCAACGGTGCAGAGCGAGTTATTGTCAGTCAGTTAGTTCGTTCTCCTGGTATTTATTACGGAATTGCTCATGATAAGCTCGGAAAGACCCTGTATTCTTGTACTGTTATTCCAAACCGTGGTGCATGGCTTGAGTATGAGACAGACTCTAACGACGTTTTTTATGTAAGAGTAGACAGAACACGTAAGGTACCTATCACAGTACTTTTACGTGCACTTGGAGTAGGTACAAACCAGGCTATTCTCGATATGTTCGGAGATGAGCCAAAGATCCAGGCATCATTCAGCAAGGACCCTGCAATCACAGAGCGTGAGCCACAGGGAAGCTATGAGGCTGGTTTATTAGAGTTATATAAGAAGATTCGTCCGGGCGAGCCACTTTCAGTTGAGAGTGCAGAGAGCCTTATCACAGCAATGTTCTTCGATCCTAGAAGATATGACCTTGCCAAGGTAGGACGTTATAAGTTTAATAAGAAGCTTGCTTTAAAGAACCGTATTAGTGGACAGGTTTTAGCTGAGGACGTAGTGGATCCTTCTACAGGTGAGGTTATCGCTGAGGCAGGTACTGTTGTTGACCGTGCGCTTGCTACACAGATCCAGAACGCTGCCGTTCCTGCTTTATGGATTCAGACAGAGACAAGAAATGTCAAGATTCTTTCTTCTATGATGGTTGACATCAGAAGCTGGATTCCTGAGATTGAGGATCCTAAGTCTATCGGTGTTACCGAGCTTGTTTACTATCCGGTACTCGCTCAGATTCTCGAGGAGTATGATTCCCTTGAGGACAGAATTGAGGCAATAAAGAGAGATATATCTGACCTTATTCCAAAGCATATTACTAAAGAAGATATCTTCGCAACTATCAACTACAATATGCACTTAGAGTGGGGCGCAGGAACAGATGACGATATCGATCATCTTGGAAACAGACGTATCCGTGCGGTTGGAGAGCTGTTACAGAACCAGTACCGTATCGGTCTCTCAAGACTGGAGCGTGTTGTTCGTGAAAGAATGACTACACAGGACTTAGAGGGAATTTCACCTCAGTCACTTATCAATATAAAGCCTGTAACTGCCGCTGTTAAAGAATTCTTCGGTTCTTCACAGCTTTCACAGTTCATGGATCAGAACAACCCTCTTGGAGAGCTTACTCACAAGAGACGTTTATCAGCACTTGGACCTGGTGGTCTTTCAAGAGACCGTGCCGGATTCGAGGTTCGAGATGTACATTACACTCACTACGGCCGTATGTGTCCTGTAGAGACTCCTGAGGGACCAAACATCGGTCTTATCAACTCACTTGCATGCTATGCGAGAATCAATGAGTATGGCTTCGTAGAGGCTCCATACCGTAAGATTGACAAGACTGATCCTAAGAACCCGGTAGTCACAGAAGAGGTTGTATACATGACAGCCGACGAGGAGGACAACTACCACGTAGCACAGGCTAATGAGAAGCTTGATGCCGAAGGACATTTCATACGTAACTCAGTTTCAGGTCGTTACAGAGAGGAAACTCAGGAGTACGATAAGTCAGCATTTGATTATATGGATGTGTCTCCAAAGATGGTATTCTCGGTAGCTACAGCGCTGATTCCATTCTTGCAGAACGATGACCCTACACGTGCCCTCATGGGATCAAACATGCAGCGTCAGGCCGTTCCGCTTCTGACCACAGAGGCTCCTGTAGTTGGTACAGGTATTGAGACAAAGGCCGCAGTTGACTCAGGTGTCTGCGTAGTTGCAAAGGCAGACGGAGAGGTATTATCTTCAGAGTCAAACCGCATTATCATAAAAGAGAATGACGGAAACAAGAGAGAGTATATCCTTACAAAGTTCTCTCGTTCTAACCAGTCAAACTGCTACAACCAGAGACCTATCGTATTTAAGGGTGACAAGGTTAAGGCAGGCGATGTTATCGCAGACGGTCCTTCAACAAGTCAGGGAGAGCTTGCTCTTGGAAAGAACCCGCTTATCGGATTCATGACATGGGAAGGATACAACTACGAGGATGCCGTTCTTCTTTCAGAGCGTCTCGTAGAGTATGATGTGTATACATCAGTTCATATCGAGGAATATGAGGTAGAGTCACGTGATACAAAGCTCGGACCGGAGGAGATTACACGTGATGTCCCTGGTGTCGGCGACGACGCACTCAAGGACCTTGATGAGAGAGGTATCATCCGTGTAGGTGCAGAGGTTCGTGCCGGTGATATCCTTGTAGGAAAGGTTACACCAAAGGGTGAGACAGAGCTTACAGCAGAGGAGAGACTTCTTCGTGCCATCTTCGGTGAGAAGGCAAGAGAGGTTCGTGATACATCACTTAAGGTACCTCATGGTGCTTACGGTATCATTGTTGATGCCAAGGTATTTACAAGAGAGAACGGCGATGAGCTTTCTCCGGGAGTAAACCAGTCAGTACGTATCTACATTGCACAGAAGAGAAAGATTTCTGTCGGTGATAAGATGGCCGGACGTCACGGTAACAAGGGTGTCGTTTCCCGTGTGCTTCCTGTTGAGGATATGCCATTCCTTCCAAACGGACGTCCACTGGATATCGTACTTAACCCACTCGGTGTTCCTTCACGAATGAACATCGGTCAGGTCCTTGAGATTCACCTGAGTCTCGCTGCAAAGGCACTTGGCTTCAATATCTCAACTCCTGTATTTGACGGAGCAAACGAGGTAGATATCGAGGATACACTTGAGCTTGCAAATGATTACGTAAATCTTCCGTTCGATAAGGAAGAGCTTGAAAAGGATTTACAGGCTGAGCATCCATACTGGAGCGCAGATGCTGAAATCTTCTATGATAAATATGTTGATACACTCCGTGAGGACGTTATGGAATACCTTTCAACAAACAGAGCTCACAGAAGCTTATGGAAGGGCGTTCCGATTTCCAAGGATGGAAAGGTACAGCTTCGTGATGGTAGAACAGGTGAGTGCTTCGATGGAAAGACAACTATTGGACACATGCATTACCTTAAGCTGCATCACCTTGTTGACGATAAGATCCATGCACGTTCAACAGGTCCTTACTCATTAGTAACACAGCAGCCACTCGGTGGTAAGGCACAGTTCGGTGGACAGCGTTTCGGAGAGATGGAGGTTTGGGCTCTTGAGGCATATGGTGCTGCATATACACTCCAGGAGATCCTTACAATGAAGTCCGATGATGTTGTTGGCCGTGTCAAGACCTACGAGGCTATCATCAAGGGTGAGAATATCCCTGAGCCTGGTATTCCAGAGTCATTCAAGGTACTTCTCAAAGAGCTTCAGGCACTTGGTCTGGATGTCAAGGTACTTGATGAGAACAGAGAAGAGGTTGAGCTTATCGAGACAAGTGAGTACGGTAATACAGATATCAACTCAATTATCGGAAACGATAAGGACTATGCATTCGAGGACAGTGAGTCATTCGCAGAGCATGGTTTCTCAAAGAAAGAATTTGATGACAACGAAGAGCTTGTTGACATAGAAGAGGAAGAGTCTCCTGAGACAGCGGATGACGATATTTTTGCTGATGAAGTTCTTGATGACGAAGAATAATTAGAAGGGAGTGCCAAAATGCCAGAAACAAATAATATAGAAAATAATCAGGCAATGCAGTTTGATGCGATTCAGATTGGATTAGCATCTCCTGAAAAGATCAGAGAGTGGTCACATGGCGAGGTTAAAAAGCCTGAGACCATTAACTATAGAACATTAAAGCCTGAAAAAGACGGTCTTTTCTGCGAGAAGATTTTCGGACCAACGAAGGACTGGGAGTGTCATTGTGGTAAATACAAGAAGATACGTTATAAGGGTGTTGTCTGCGACCGATGTGGCGTAGAAATCACAAAGTCAAGCGTTCGTAGAGAGCGTATGGGACACATCGAGCTTGCTGCTCCTGTATCTCATATCTGGTATTTCAAGGGTATCCCATCACGTATGGGACTCATCCTTGACTTATCTCCACGTGTACTTGAGAGAGTACTGTACTTTGCTTCATATATTGTGCTTGACCCGGGCGAGACAAAGCTTGCATACAAGCAGATTCTCAATGAGTCAGAGTACCAGGAGGCATGCGATACTTATGGCCGCTCAGCATTCCGTGTAGGAATGGGTGCTGAGTCTATCCATGAGCTTTTAGCAGCAATCGATCTCGAGAAGGATTCGGCAGAGCTTAAGGCAGAGCTTGAGAATGCTACAGGCCAGAAGCGTGCACGTATCATCAAGAGACTTGAGGTTGTAGAGGCTTTCCGTGAGTCAGGAAACAAGCCTGAGTGGATGATTATGACAGTTATTCCTGTTATCCCACCGGATCTTCGTCCAATGGTTCAGCTCGATGGAGGACGTTTCGCAACAAGTGATCTTAACGACCTTTACAGACGAATCATCAACCGTAACAACCGTCTTAGAAGACTTCTTGATCTTGGAGCGCCGGATATCATCGTTCGTAACGAGAAACGTATGCTTCAGGAGGCTGTCGATGCACTTATCGACAACGGCCGTCGTGGACGTCCTGTTACAGGTCCCGGAAACAGAGCTCTTAAGTCTCTTTCAGACATGCTCAAGGGAAAGGGAGGACGTTTCCGTCAGAACCTTCTCGGAAAGCGAGTTGACTACTCAGGACGTTCAGTTATCTGTGTAGAGCCAAAGCTTAAGATTTATCAGTGTGGTCTTCCAAAGGAGATGGCTATCGAGCTTTTCAAGCCATTCGTTATGAAGGAGCTTGCCGCTAACGGAACCGCACACAATATAAAGAGTGCAAAGAAGATGGTTGAGAGACTTCAGCCGGAGGTATGGGATGTCCTTGAGGACGTCATCAAAGAGCATCCGGTTATGCTTAACCGAGCTCCTACACTCCACAGACTTGGAATTCAGGCCTTCGAGCCAATCCTTGTAGAGGGTAAGGCAATCAAGCTTCATCCACTCGTATGTACAGCGTTCAACGCCGACTTCGATGGAGACCAGATGGCTGTACATCTTCCACTGACTGCTGAGGCACAGGCTGAGTGCAGATTCATGCTTCTGTCACCTAACAACCTGCTTAAGCCTTCCGATGGTGGACTTGTAGCCGTTCCTTCACAGGATATGATCCTTGGAGTTTACTACCTCACAATGAGAAAGCTCGCTGATTACAAGGATGATCCAAAGATGGTTGCACAGGTGTCATCAGACACTGTATATAATGATATTGATGAGCTTAGAAAGCTCACAACTCCTGATGAAAATACAGGAAAGGCTGAGCTTGGCTTATATGACCTCATCTGGTTTGAGGATGTCACAGACGGAAACCGTCGTGTGCTTTGCAGACCGATAGATCTTCTCGGCCGTTACTATGGAAGTGTTAATCTTGCAATGCTCGCTTACGAGAACAAGGAGATTACTCTTCACCAGAATATCTTTGTACACCGTACAGTAAAGCTTCCTGACGGCACAGAGGTTTCAGGTTTTACAGAGACAACAGTAGGACTTTTGATATTCAATGAGAACATTCCACAGGATCTTGGTTTTATAGACAGATCAAAGGCTGAGAATGCACTCAAGTTTGAGGTTGAGTTCCACGTTGGTAAGAAACAGATCAAGCAGATACTTGAGAAGGTTATCAACACACACGGAGCTACAACAACAGCAGAGGTTCTTGACAATGTCAAGGCTATGGGATACAAGTATTCAACCCAGGCTGCCATGACAGTTTCAATTTCAGATATGACAGTGCCACCACAGAAGCCACAGATGATCGCTGATGCACAGGACACTGTAGATAAGATTACAAGACAGTACAAGCGTGGACTTATCACTGATGAGGAGCGCTACAAAGAGGTTATCGAGACATGGAAGGATACAGATGATGCCCTTACAAAGGCACTTCTTACAGGTCTTGATAAGTACAACAATATCTTCATGATGGCAGATTCCGGAGCCCGTGGATCTGATAAGCAGATCAAACAGCTTGCAGGTATGCGAGGACTCATGGCTGATACAACAGGTCGTACAATCGAGCTTCCTATCAAGTCATGCTTCCGTGAGGGTCTTGACGTACTCGAGTACTTCATGTCAGCACATGGAGCTCGTAAGGGACTTTCAGATACAGCGCTTCGTACAGCCGATTCAGGATACCTTACAAGACGTCTCGTAGATGTTTCACAGCATATGATTGTTCGTGAGTCAGACTGCTGTGCAGGCACAGGACGTGAGATTCCGGGAATGGTTGTAAAGGCATTCATGGAGGGTCGAGAGGAAATCGAGAGCCTTCAGGAGAGAATTACAGGTCGTTTCTCTTGCAATACAATCTGCGATAAGGATGGCAATGTAATCGTTAAGGCCAACCATATGATTACACCAAAGCGTGCAGCAAAGGTTATGGCAGAGGGTGTTGATGAGAACGGTAATCCAATCACACAGGTTAAGATCCGTACAGTGCTTACCTGCCGTTCACACATGGGAGTATGTGCTAAGTGTTACGGTTCAAACCTTGCAACAGGTCAGGCAGTACAGGTTGGTGAAGCAATCGGTATCATCGCAGCACAGTCAATCGGTGAGCCTGGTACACAGCTTACCATGAGAACCTTCCATACAGGTGGTGTTGCCGGTGGAGATATCACACAGGGTCTTCCTCGAGTAGAGGAGATTTTCGAGGCACGTAAGCCTAAGGGACTCGCTATTATCACAGAGTTCGGCGGAATTGCCACAATCAAGGATACAAAGAAGAAGCGTGAGGTTATCGTTACAAACAACGAGACAGGCGAGACAAAGGCTTACCTCATTCCTTACGGCTCACGTATCAAGGTTGTAGACGGACAGGAGCTTGAGGCCGGCGACGAGCTTACAGAGGGTTCTGTAAATCCACACGATATCCTCAAGATTAAGGGCGTTCGTGCGGTTCAGGATTACATGCTCCGTGAGGTACAGCGTGTTTACCGTTTACAGGGTGTTGAGATTAACGATAAGCATGTCGAGGTTATAGTTCGTCAGTGCTTACAGAAGATCCGCGTAGAGGAGCCGGGAGATTCAGATTTACTTCCGGGCAGCATGGTTGATGCCCTTGACTTCTTAGAGCTCAACGAGAAGCTTGAGGAAGAGGGCAAGGAGCTTGCAGTTGGCTCACAGGTATTACTTGGAATCACAAAGGCATCTCTTGCAACCAACTCATTCCTGTCAGCAGCTTCATTCCAGGAGACCACAAAGGTTCTTACTGAGGCAGCAATCAAGGGCAAGGTTGATCCGCTTATCGGTATGAAGGAGAACGTAATCATCGGTAAGCTCATCCCGGCAGGAACAGGTATGAAGATTTATCGTAATATCAAGCTTGACAGCGATGTAAACGATGACGATACACTTGATTTTGATGATGATGATTTTGCGGATTTCGCAGAGGAAGAGGCAGTCGGAGTCATTGATAAAGATGCTGAATCAGTTGATGAAGAATAATTACTGATGTTTGTACTTAAGCTACAGAAGCTGTTACAAACCAAAAAGAAAGAAGTCCGGGAAACCGGACTTCTTTCTTGTATTATATTGAAAACAAAATTGGTCTTGACAAAACAGACAAGGATTTGTATAATATTTTAGCGTGCATAAGATTGCACTGCTTAAAATAAAACAGGAGGTGAAAATAATGCCAACATTTAACCAGTTAGTAAGAAAAGGACGTCAG
>ERZ1027036.1191-NODE-1191-length-11964-cov-5.965068_pt1 | contig 11964 bp, 6 predicted proteins | sample MGYA00519441_ERZ1027036 | MGnify/ENA primary metagenome ERZ1027036 (study PRJEB26926, sample SAMN06164792) | human gut metagenome | biome: ENVO:00009003; feature: ENVO:2100002; material: ENVO:00002003 | host: Homo sapiens | place: USA | collected 2012 ... | reverse complement strand
GTCTCGTGGGCTCGGAGATGTGTATAAGAGACAGGTGCTGGCGATGGTGGAGGAAGCCAAGCAGGCGCTGACTCAGACCGGTACAAAACTGCTGACGCTGAAGCGCCGCCTTGACGAAGTCAGCCATGAGCAGGCTGATCTGCTGGACATGCTGCTGTCCAACATGGCCGACGCTGATCTGAACGCCAGAATGAAAGCCCTGACGGATGAGAAGGCATCTCTCAAGGAACAAATTTTAGAGACCCAGCAGGAAGAAGTCGGTCTGGAAGAACAAGTTGCCAAGCGCCAGCAAATGTGGGACAGCTTGATCGAATGCAGCGAGGGCTACACGGAGTTCGACGATGAGTTCGTCCGGCAGATCATTCAGAAGATCACGGTCGAGGACGCCGACACGATCCGCATCCAGTTTAGAGACTCCGATGTGGTGCTCGAGCAAGGATTACAATAAAAAGGAAAGGCGAAAAAAGATGGCAATTTTTATGACCGACACCCACGGGTATTTTGGTAGACTCCGCCCTGCGGCATTCCGTGAGCAAGGCGACCTGAGCAAAGACAATTGTCGCTGTCGCTTGTTCGGACACTACCGAGACAACCGCGTGAGCAAAGTCAAGCCCATCCTGCGGATCGTGCAGATCTGCCAATATCCCTACAGGCAGGCAGTAAAGGAAAGAGCGGCGCAGCGCCGCTTTTTCCTTTACTGCTTTGCGACAAAAACGGCAAAATGAGCCAGTGAAAAGGTTATTTGGCAGTTGCCATCAATAAGTTTCGACAGAGTAGAAAACCGGATAACGGCCCACGGATGTAGCGGATCTGTTGGAAAGGTAGAAGAATGCTTTTGATGCTTCCTTTTGATAGACTGTGGATCTGCAGCCTGCTATACTGGAAGCAACAAAAGAACAGGAGTGGATAGCGATATGGACACGCTAATGGAATTCAGCATTCAAGGTGACATCTTCTTTTTCTATGATACATTGTCGGATGAAGAAAAAGAAACCGTTCGCAAGTGCATGCGGGAAAAGTACAAAGGTCATATAGTAGCCAATCCAAAAATTGATGAATTTTTAGAAGGTCTCGAACGTGATCATGGCATTAAGCTGAAAAGGCTGTCGGTAACGAGTGTCATTGCGGTGTGAGCGCAAAACAGACTTGAACAACCCCAGCAAGAATGAATAATATTCTGCTTTTTCAGCTTCGGTATCCAGTTTAGAGACTCCAATGTGGTTCTCGAGCAAGGATTACAATAAAAAGGGAAGGCGAAAAAAGATGGCAATTTTTATGACCGGTGACACCCACGGTGATTTCAGCAGGCTCCGCCCTGTGGCATTCCGCGAGCAAGGGGGCCTGACCAAAGACGATTACCTCATCATCTGTGGCGACTTTGGCGGCGTCTGGGATGGCAGTGAGATTGAACAACAATGGCTCGACTGGCTGGAAGACAGGTCATTCACCACCCTGTTCGTCAGTGGGAATCACGAAAACTATGATCTGCTCCGCAGCTACCCGACAAGTGTGTGGCACGGCGGGCTGGTGCAGCCGATCCGTCCCAGCGTCCTGCACCTGATGCGAGGACAGCTCTACGAGATCTGTGGAAAGAAAGTCTTTACCATGGGCGGGGCCAGCAGTCATGATATCCGGGACGGCATTCTGGAACCAGACGATCCGAACTACGAGCGAAAGCTCCGGCAGCTCAACGCCGCGGGGGCTCTCTACCGAATCAACCACCGATCCTGGTGGAAAAAGGAACTGCCCAGTGAGGACGAATACCGGACCGCAAGAGAAGCACTGGACAAAGCAGGCTGGGATGTGGACTACATCATCACCCACTGCTCCCCCAGCAGCATTCAGGAAACATTCAGCGGCGGGCTATTCAGGCGGGATGCCCTGACGGACTTCCTCGATGAGGTTCGGGAACACTGCCGATTCCAATACTGGTTCTTCGGGCACTACCACGAAAACATGGTGGTGGAGAAAAAGTTCGTAATGCTCTACAAGCAGATTATCCGATTGAAATGATGAGTGGAGGCGCACTCGCGATTGGCAAATGTGTCTCCACTTTTTATTTAAGTCAGTGAAACGACGTTTTCTCCCAACGATACCTGTACACGCGGGCAGACCGTGGCATTCTTCTATCGCTATGCAAATTCTCCTGCGGTGAGCGGAAGCAATTCTTTTGCCGATGTGAGTGAAACAGCTTACTATTATAATGCCACTCTTTGGGCGATGAGCGAAAAAGTGACCGAGGGAACCAGCGCAACGACATTCTCTCCGAATGATCTTTGCACGCGCGGTCAGATCGTGACATTCCTCTATCGCTATATGGGAAAGTAACAGAGCAGCTCAAGGCCCTGTTGGAAGAAAAGCAGCACCTGCAGACACGGATTGATGCAGCGAAGAAGGAGGCAGCCAACAGAATCAACGAGGACTCACGTATGGCAGAGTTAGCAGCTTACCTGGAGGAACACCTCAGTGGCTTCTAACAGTATGATGACGGGATCGTTCGCAAGATGATTGAACGGGTCACTGTAGTCGATGAGGAAACAATCCGGGTCAAGTTCCGATACAGCGATTTGGAGATTGAACAGACCGTGCGCTAGAATAAAAGTACGAAGGAATGGCTGTGCTGATGCACTGCCATTCCTTCGTACCTATTTGCAGTTGGCTTTGTCAGTTATGTCGGTAAAGAAAACCACGCCCAACGTACAGACTTCCTTTCATCCTGTTCAGATTACGATTTGCTTGGAGCTTCTGACCCAATTTCTAAAAGATTATTCCAGAGTGAGTCAATCTGAGCAGAATTAAATGTTATTTCAGCGCACAGCTTGTAAAGGCGGCGCTTGTAAACGGTCTCCTTGGCCGCGTATTGGCCCTGGATAAAACAGGCGGTACCGAAGCAGAACTTCACGGAAGAGATGTCCTCAGAAGGGACTGTGGTCAGTACACAGTCTTTTCGCAGTTTTCCCATCCTGCCCAATATGAAATCGGCCTGATAATCATTCCGGTTATAGCGGACGATAACCTCCTTTGTATGCGCAGAAAAAATTGTGCGGAGGATGTCATCGTTGAGCAATTCTGCCAAAAACGGTGCCTGGATAAAGATGCGCGGTGCCTTAAAAGCGGCGCAATGGTACAGAATATCCTGAAGTTCTCCGTCCAGCAGCGGGCGGTCGGCGTAATAGGCCGCTTCCAGTAAATCTGCCCAGTCACTCTGCGCTCCACGGAGTTTGAACGCCGCAATCAAGTCGTGGGGCAGTTGTTCCTCCTCCGGGGAAGCGGCGCAAGGACGGTTGGGCGGAGAGAAGAGGTTCCAGGCACCCAAGTGTCGGCAGTTGAGCTGTTCCGCCAGTACATCTGCATAGGCTTGGATTCCAGACTGGAAGTGAAAGGCCAGGGAGCGATCCGCCTGATTTAGATATACGAAGCAGAACTCGCGCTGATAGGACAGTGTGTGATAGGAGATATCAAGAATCCGATACAGCTCAGCGCTCTCAGCAGTACTCTGGAATACCACATTGGCCAGACGGCTCTCTCGGTAAATTACCGCTAGCGTATCGAACTGACTGCGCAGGAATTCCAGATTGAGTGGATACTTCTCCAGAAGGTATGCCTGCCCCCGCGGCGGCTCCCGGTAGGTGCCCAAGAGGGGCGTATCCGAGACCTCACCGGTGATCTGGTTTACCGATATGCGGCTGAGCTGGCTGCGCAGGGTCTTGACCTTCTTCTGGCTCTCCAGCACCTTTTTCCCCAAATCAGTCAGGACAATGTCGCCACAGGAAACAGCGGTGAGCTGTTCACTGTCCAGCTGTGATACGATTTGTAGCATAATACTTTCTGGCAGGCCGAACTGATCGGCAAGATCGGGGAGGGATTTGGAACCGATGCGGATGGCGGTGAGGACACATTCTTGAACAAAGGAGAGCACCTGGACACGCCGTTCCCAGACAGTCAAGCCGATTTCCTGGACAGGAATATAGACTGGAACCCGACAGATGAAATCATAGCCGGAAAGCTGCGGAGGAATGTATTTATCAACATTTTTTTGCCATTCAGACAGCATTTGTAAACTCCTTTATATCGATTTCCTGACAAAATTCGGGATGCTCCTGCATATAGCTGATCACATAGGGAAAGCGGTTGCCGGGGATACGGGGATTGCGGAGAAACTTTCCGTCACCGACAATGATCAAGGCCCGTTTCGCGCGGGAGAAGGCAACATTCAGCCGTGCTTCCTCTTTCAAGAATCCGATACGCCGCTGATTGCTGCTTCGGACGGTGGAGTAGATGATGATGTCACGCTGACTGCCCTGGAATGCATCCACGGTGTTGATATCGACTTCAATGTGGCTCAATGGGATTTGCTTGAGGCGGTTCCGGATTAGCTCCAGCTGCGCCCGGTATGGCGTGATGATGCCGATGGAATACTTCTCCCCTTGAGCGGAGATTTCTTGGTTCAGCCTTTGCAAGCAGCTTTGGATCACAGTGACTTCCAGATGGTTGATGTATCCGCGTTGGTGCCCGACGGATTGTTCAAAGCGGACGGAACCGGCATTGGAGGTGGTTAGCCAGGTGATGGCGCGGTTATTGAGCATGGGAAGGTTCGTAGTTCGCTCAGATGCCTTAACGCCATTTTGCACTTTGCTATCGTAAAAAAGAAAGCTGATGAGATCGCCGATCGCCGGATGCATCCGGTACTGGGTGGAAAGCGTCTCTTTACAGCTGTCGGGCAGGATGTCAAACAGTTTCCCGAACCCGGTGTTTTGAAGCTCATCGATCTGCGAAGAATGGAAGCTGGCTTTGAGGGCATTCCGATCAAAGACCGGTGGCAGTTGCTTGTGGTCGCCCACTAAAATTGCCTTTCGTGCCCGAACCAAGGGAACCATGATTTCCGGCAGAGTTGCCTTTGCTGCTTCGTCTACAATCACATAGTCGAAGGTCGAGTCACGGACGCGGGGATCCGAAATGACGCCAATGCAAGTACCTACGATAATGGAAGCGTTTTTGATATAAAACTCTCCCAGCTCATTGCTCTCACTGATGCGTCGGATCCATTGTTCGGAAATCAGGCAGCTCTGTACGTAAGGATTGGTGCGGCTTTTCCCGTAAGTGTTTTCAAAGTCTGTGGCAACCCGTTCCAGACGTATGCGTTCTGTTTCTTCCAGATTTGCAAGTTTCAGCTCTTCCAACACTTGTGCGTATTTACAGAATGGCTCCATGGGGATGTGCTGTTCCAATAAACGTTGGGCCAGCCACGCTTTACAGTTCTCAACGCTTTCCTTCACCCATAGGGTCTGGCAGTGGTCCAATCCGAAACGTTCATTGATCTTGGGGTCAATATTTTCCTCGTGACCAATACGGATGGTCGTATGTTCCAGATAGGCTGCAAGGTCTTCCAGCAGTTTATCCACGGCGGCATGAGATTGGGACACAATCAAAATTTTCTGATCTAGTGCAGGATTCCGTTGGTTTTCCCCCAGAATCTGCCGGATTACTTCCACCAGGACATTGGTTTTACCGGTGCCTGGAGGCCCCTGGATCAAAGCAATATCCTCCGCCTCCAGCGCTTTCCGGACCGCGCGCTTCTGGGTAAAATCCAGCTGTTTATTATAGAAGCAGGGCATAGCCTTGAGCTGGAAATACCCGGGCTGCTCGGCACCCACAAAAATGCTCTTCAGATTTCCGCCGTTAGCGGTTTCAGATCGGCGGAATTCCTCCAGTGCTGCCTCCTGGCGGCGGTACTGCTGGATCTCTTTGCGGTAATCCAAACAGATAGAACCATTGTTCGGCAGCCGGGGCTTCCTGGGTGCGGCCTTGATAGCCATCACAGCGCCGTCCTCCCGGTATTCCCAGAAGGTACCGACCTCTGCCAGAATTGGCTTCTTTTTGAAACGCCCACGCTGCTCAAAAATAAACAGGGTATCCTGGCTGAACGTCTCATCCGGCACGCTGTCCGGATCCAGCCGGAACAGGAACATCCCGTCTTCATAGCGGACACTTGTGTAGTACAACCGGACAGTATTCTTAGACGCGTCTGCAATCATAGCTTGGATGAATTCCCGCCAGATACCGTACTGTGTGTCGTATTCCCGGTCGATATTTTTCTGCGAGTGGATATCCGCTTGAAAATCAGCAACCCGGTTGCTTAGGATCTGGCTGCAATTGTTGGGAAGAGGGGTGTTTGCGATTCTGTGCGAAAACAGAAATTGAAAATGCCCAGGAACCTCCATGGAAAAGCGCTTGTGCTGCTCCCGCTTGAAGGCATCCAGCCGGCGGAAAGAGACCACCTGGAAAAAATCGTCCGACAAAACGCATTCCATTGAGATGCTGATGCCGTCAAAGCAATAGATGGAGGTCTGCCCCTCGGCACGAAGACGGATCAAGCCGCCCGCAAACTGGGCGGGAAGGAAGCTGTCCAGCAACTCTAAATAGGGCATATCCCGCCGTACTAGGTTACGTCTTTTCAGATCGTCGAGCGCATTGGTGGGGACGGCGAAAAAGTACCGCTCGTCGCTGCCGCAATACCGCTGGTAGAGCGGAGCCAGGGCCAGTTCGCAGTCATCAATGTTTTCATATCGGTCCGCCGGGGCAGGGGCACACATCTTCAAAAGGACTTCCTTTAACTTTACATCGATGCCGCCAGCGGATTGGATAGCCGTGGGCATTTCAGTAGCCGTCACTGGGACTTCACCGGTGAAAAGAAAATAAATGACAGCACCCAGCGAATAGATATCGCTGCGCTCTGTTGCATTTTCACTGTGGACGGTTACTTCCGGCGCGGAATAATTCTGGGTAGCAAACTGATATGTGGTTCCGTCCTGGAACATCCCGCGGATTTTTGCGATTCCGAAATCAATCAGCTTCAGCTCAAACGAGTCGGTAATGAGGATGTTGGAGGGATTGATATCCCGGTGAATCACGGAGTTTCGATGGGCGTGTTGGATGGCATTGGTCAGTTGCTTTACCAGGTTGTACCGGGTTGAGGCATTCGGAATCACATCTAGCATCTGGGACAGGGGGCGTCCCTGAACATACTCCATGGAAATGATGCCTTCACTCCGTCCATCCGGAGCGGCCTGGATATCCGAACGGAATATACGGACAATGTTCTCGCAGGCCTTCAGCCGTGTCAGGGCCTGTGTTTCCTTCTGAAAAATAGCTCGGTAGATAGGGGCCTCCAGATTCTGGACTCGCTTCACCACAAAGCGAAACCCTGCTTCATTTTCCACCAACTCTACAATTGTTCCGGAGTCCCTTTGCCTGCTCAGCGTCTGAATCACTTTTTCCTCCATGAATTGTTCCTTTCTTACCTCAATAGATGGCCTGAATGCGTGGTAACAGGATATTAAAAGTATAGCATAGCCAACGGATATCTGCAACTGTACACATAGTCGACAGGATATTTCGCAGAATAAAACTGTAGAACATCAAATTAACATAGGCAGATGTATCTTTTTTGGCAACAAAAGACATAAGGTGGCAACAATTCGGATATTTTAAGCGCAACGCTTAGAATACCAAAGGGTTGCCACCTTTTTTTATTTCAAATTCTGCACTCAGAAAAAAAGATATTTTCGCGTTATTTTGGTAACTGGGGAGATTCGAACTCCCCCTTTTGCGATTTCAAGGGCAGAATTCAAAGAAGCGCCCTTTTTGCGGGCGCAGAATAGAGCGATCTTTCCTCAAAATTTCATACGATCTTTCAGGCGTCTGTTTGTTGGTTTCGTCGAAGCCATCAAAAAGGCGCCCTTTTTCATTTCACAACTTAATCCGTCAACCGGCCGGAGCATTTTTAGGATGCTCCGGCCTATTTGAGTGCCCCTCAACGCCACCACAGAACTCTTCGAGAACGGCTGAGAAGCCCACACAGACAGCAATAAGCGCCCCGTCTTTCGGTGAGGCGCTTTCCCTTACGTTTCCGGCCGATAGACCCAGTGGTGGAATGTCCAGAGGAGCGGAATGTTATTGAACGCACCGGTTTTACCAATTTTTCGTAATCGCGGCGCAAAATGTGCTTGACAGGTACAGTCTACTTATGATAGACTTCAAGCATCAGAAGTCTATCATAAGTAGACTGACAAAGGAGGGGGCACACATGGACGGTTACAAACTGGGCGTTGTTGAGACGCGTTTTGCAGAACTCATCTGGCAGCATGAGCCGCTGACCTCCGGCGAGCTGGTGAAACTGTGCGAACAGGAACTGCAATGGAAAAAATCCACGACCTACACAGTACTCAAAAAACTCTGCGAACACGGTATCTTTCAGAACGAAAACGGCACGGTCACTTCTCTTCTCTCACAGGAGGGTTATAACGCCGTACAGAGCGAGAAATTTGTGGAGGACACCTTCGACGGTTCTCTTCCCGCGTTTCTGGCGGCTTTTACCACCCGGAAATCTCTTTCGGAGAAGGACATTGCGGAAATTCAACGCATGATCGACCGCTGCGGAAAGGAGTGAGCCTATGGCCGCCGTCTTTTTGAAGCTCTTAAATCTGAGCATTTCCGCAAGCTGGCTGGTGCTGGCCGTGCTGGCACTGCGCCTAGTATCAAAGCGTTCTCCCAAGTGGATGAATGTTCTGCTCTGGGGCATCGTCGCGCTGCGGCTTGTGCTGCCATTTTCCATAGAGAGTGCGCTGAGTCTGATCCCCAGTGCAGAAACGGTCAGTCCCGTGGCCGTGCAGTCTGCTCCCGCGCCGACCATCACCAGCGGCGTGAGCGTCATCGACAATGCTGTGAATCCCTCACTCAGCGAACATTTTGCCGCCGTGCCGACAGCCAGCGTCAACCCGCTCTATGTCTGGACGGAGATCGCAGGCTGGGTGTGGCTCATCGGCCTTGGAGCCATGCTGCTCTATGCGCTCGCAAGCTATCTTCGGCTGCGCCGACGCGTGAGCGTGTCGCTCCCCATTCAGGATAACATTTATCTTTGCGATGCCATTTCCTCGCCGTTTATCCTCGGTGTTGTAAAACCACACATCTATCTGCCATCCGGGCTGGACGAGGTGCAACGGCAGAATGTACTCTCGCATGAGAGGGCGCATCTCGCGCGGCGTGACCACTGGTGGAAACCGCTGGGCTTCGCGCTGCTTGCGGTTTACTGGTTCAACCCCGTGCTGTGGCTCGCCTATACGCTGCTCTGCCGCGACATTGAACTGGCCTGCGATGAGCGGGTGATCCGCACGATGGACGAGAGCGCCGTCAAGACCTATTCCACGGTGCTGCTTGCGTGCAGTATGCTGCGCAAGGCAGTCATCACCTGCCCGCTGGCGTTCGGTGAAATTGGCGTCAAGGAGCGTGTGAAGAATGCACTTCACTACAAAAAGCCCGCGTTCTGGGTGGTCGCGGCGTCGGTCGCCGTGTGCGTCGTTGTAGCGGTGTGCTTTCTGACGAATCCGCCTACGGATACCGACGCCGCCGGACTGGTCGGTTTCCATCGGGAACAGGTCACTTATGCCGATGTAACGGACGCAAGCGGCGCGCAGCCATCCAACGTCCAGTTGACGGCGGAAGAAACGGACGCCGTCTACGCTCTGCTGGATGCCCTGCAATACAAACGCCTTGGTGCTGCGTCAGCAATGGAGGACTGCTATGCAAGGCTCTATTTTATCAGCGCCGCGGGCGAACGCTGCGAGATCATGCTCTCTGAGCGTGAAATGCTGGTCAACCCCATTACTGACGGCAAGACAGCGCGGCTCTATGAGCTGCGTTCCGGAAGTACGGAGTTGAGAGACTATCTGTTTGGATGTATTGGCGCAAGCGAGCCGGCAGAGGAGGAAATGAAAACCATGACCGAGCCGACGCTGTCGCTGACGCTCACCGTTCCCGCTGCATGGGAGGATATTGCAGAGCTCTCCGCCTACGACAAGGGGACTGCCTATCTGGGATATGGGATCATGCTGTTCCATCTGTCGGAAAAGAACGCACTTGCGGCGTATCCCGACGGGGGAATGGGCAACGTATGGTGGCTGGTCGCTATGAGCTGGGATAATTTCAAGGAATGGAGGGGCTATGACGCACTGCCTGTCCCCGAGATTCTCGGCATCGCCGAGTATGTCCTCGGAGCCGATGATGAGTATGTGTATCTGCTGGTGTTGCCGTCCGATGTGCAGTTCCTGGAAAACGATCCTGTCAGCCAGCGCCAATACGAGGCACTGCAAAGCGACTCACAAGGCGTACTCACGCGATTTTTGAAGGACAACGGAATCCACATAAATGACATGTGCCCTGCCTCCTCCGTGTTTTCGCCCCCTGCGCGCGGCGGTGCGGCAGAGGATGCCGATCGCGTCTATACTGAAAGTTTCCGTCCTGAAAACGGAAGCAGTGACTCCGCTGTACCTCCGACTGATCCTGAAGAGGGCTGGATCATGTCGCTTGTGTTTATTGATAGCGGCAATATCAATAATAAGACTGGACTGGATACATCTAAAAAGCTGAATAAGGGCAACGGGAAATACGTTAGTTTGTATATTGAAAACAAAGGGAGTAATCCCGTTGTAGCAACCATCGATGGTCAGAGCGAGAGAATCTTCAAGAATGGTGAAAGCGGCCATATTTATGTAGAAGTGACTCAGGGACTGTTCGGTGCGGACAAATCATATAATTTCAAAGTAGTGCCTGGTACTAATGGCGGAACAGTCGATATTTACTACGAGATTGCTCAGCAAGATTCTGTGACCGGATACCCTGCTGCGTATGATGAGTTGATGACGAATATCTGCAATCTCCGATCCGCTGGCGCACGTGATATAGAGACCGACTTCAGCCACGATCTTCTGTCCGTGAACGACTACTACCAGACGCCCGGCTGGCTGCTGCGCGATCTTGACGGTGATGGGATTCCTGAGCTGCTGCTCGGCGCGGACTGGGGCGACGGCCATACCGTGATCTTCAATATTTACTGCCTCGACGGCACAAAAGCCGTTCGCGTCGTGGACGGCTGGAGCCGCAGCCGCTGGTACCTCTGCACCGACGGCAGTCTCGCCCACGAGGGCAGCGACGGTGCGAGCGAGGGGACCTACTCTTACTACCGCTATGAAAACGGCGCGCTGCGGCATTTGGAAACTGTGATTTCTTTAGACGGCTGGCTCTACTCCGATACGACCGACCACTATGTTGGCGGCAAGGGCTTCCGCCCTGTCAGCGAGGACGAGGCGAACGCGGTGCGGGAAAAATATACCCACGAAACGCTGTCTTTTACGCCATTTGTGGTATGAGGATAGATAGTGTGGACTGTGGCGCAAGGTTGCAGCTCGCCAGTCCTCTACGGATATTACAGCCTCTGACCCACTTTTGACCCAGAACGCGAAAAAAGCGGGCAGGTCTGGACGGAAACAATGGAAAATCCGCCGAGCGAACGGCGGCAAAAAGCACAAATCGGAGCCGAAACGACTCCGATTTGTACTTGAGACAGCCTCATAACCCGGAGGCCGTAGGTTCGAGTCCTGCCTCCGCAACCATCAAGAGTGACCAAAATAGATACACTCACCCGAAACCCCTGAGAAATCAGGGGTTTCGGCGTTTTTATACCCCGTTTTTTCAAAGCGTGTTTTATAGATACACAAGGGCATTTAGGAGTGTCAGGAAGGATTTGAACTCAATTCTTGGCTGATTTGGCCCGCTTTATAGTTGGCTTTCCACTCTCAAATATTTTTATCGCTCATCTTTCCTAAAAAATTTGAAACTTTTTATCGAAGAGGTTGGTATCATATTTTGATACCAACCTCTTTTTAGTTTACGGAAAAAAGGAGGTTCACCACATGAACAGCAGCAACATAGGGCAGCAGATCCGTTACCTCGAAGAAGTTTGCATTTCTCTCCATCGTGCGGGCTTTGAAACAAAGCCGCCGGAAGACTGCCAACTCCCCATCCTGTGGAACGATGCGCCGCTGTGCCGCATCACCGGCAAGGGCAGCGTGCTGTACCGCCACTGTCTCTTATACACATCTCCGAGCCCACGAGACAGGCAGAAATCTC
>ERZ1027036.1182-NODE-1182-length-12024-cov-4.782438_pt1 | contig 12024 bp, 9 predicted proteins | sample MGYA00519441_ERZ1027036 | MGnify/ENA primary metagenome ERZ1027036 (study PRJEB26926, sample SAMN06164792) | human gut metagenome | biome: ENVO:00009003; feature: ENVO:2100002; material: ENVO:00002003 | host: Homo sapiens | place: USA | collected 2012 ... | reverse complement strand
GAGCTGAACATTGATACTTTTTACAAGGCGGTTGCGTATGCATGCCTGTATAAAGTATTACCAAATCATGTGGATGAGATTCCGGCAGAGGAGATTACCATTACACTGATTCGAGACCGCAAGCCAGTGAAGCTTCTTCAGAAATTAAGTAGTGATGGGTATGAATGCAGGAAAGAAACAGCCGGAATCTATTATGTCAGTGGTGTGATGTTCCCGGTGCAGATCATTGCATCATCGGAACTGGATATGGATTTGCATGTACAGCTCAAGGCACTGACTGACAATTTGGATGAACCGCTGATGTGGAAGTATCTGCAGGAAGTTAGCGTTTTTACAGAGAGGGAAAAGAATCTTGCGGATGTTGTGCTTCAGGTTATTGTAAACAGTAACATGGAGAAAGTGCAAAAATGGAAAGGAAGTGAACAGACAATGTGTGAGGCATTACGTGTTTTAATGGCAGATGAATTGAATGAAGAACGCGTGGAAGGTCAGCGTGAAGGCCAGATTCGTGCATATGCAACTTTGGTAAAGGATGGAATCATTACAGTGGAAGTTGGTGCAGAAAAAGCAGGAATGTCTGTCGATGATTTTACAAAAGAAATGAAACAGGCTGGTTATGTAATCCCTGCGGTATAAAATCATTTTGTAAAGCCATGTAGTATGTATGGGTAAAAACATCTATAATTTCAATTATTCTGCGGATTCTTGAGAAACAGAGTCTTTCTTTTTCCTGGATTTTGCAGAAAGCATTTTATGACCAGAGTAGATAGCCATAATCATGCAGAGAAGAGAACTGCAGGCAAAATATTTGTGAGCTGATTTCATATTTTTATAGCCGGTATAGATAGTTCCGATCATGGTTGCCAATGCACCAAGGGACCAATATTTATGTGCTTTCATTTGAATACCTCCTGTGTTTTTCTATATAATACCTCTTTTTGGAGAGTATGCAAACAGGAAATTTTATTTGCTCTGAACTGTTTTTCTGATGAGGCAATATTTGTTAGAGGTCGGTGCATTTGCAGAGAGGGAAAAGGATCTTGCGGATGTTGTGTTGCAGGTCATTGTAAACAGTTACATGGAGAAAGTGCAAAAATGGAAAGGAAGTGAAAGAATCATGTGTGAGGCATTACGTGTTTTGATGGCAGATGAATTGAATGAGGAACGTGTGGAAGGTCGAATCGAAGGACAGCGCGAAGGTCGTCTTGAAGGCCAGCGTGAAGGGCGAATTGAAGGCAAACGTGAAGGTCAGATTCAGGCATATGCATCCCTGATAAAGGATGGAATCATTACAGTGGAAATTGGTGCAGAAAAAGCAGGAATGTCTGTCGATGATTTTACAAAAGAGATGAAGAAGGCCGGTTATGTAATCCCTGCGGTATAAAATCAATTTTGCAAAGCCATGCAGTATGAATTTTTCTCTTGCATGGCTTTTAGCCGCTCGGGACTGTTTTTCTTGCAACGAGCATACACATATGATATAGTAAACATATCTTTTTTCAGAGGCAGTTTCTGCCGAAAATCCCATTTGTTTCGTTGTATAAATGAACTATGTGAATTTTACGTATATTTAACAGTCTGCAATTTTTGTGCGTTGAAAAAAGCGTGAAAGTTACATATAATAAAAGGAGAACAGTTGAAAAAAGAACAGACGAAAAATCAACAGGAGAAGAATCAGAAAAAGTCCCAAAAGCTGCAGTGGCATCCGGCATTCTGTTCCGCCTTGCGTCTGGAACTGCTGGAGGATGCAGAAAATCTGGAATTTACCGATGAGTTCCAGCTTACGGAAAAACCTTTGCAGATTGACTGTACGGTTGTAAAAGTAAAGAGGGACTGCAAAATAAAAAATGAAATCGGGAAGATTTTCCGGAAACACAATATTTTTGAATATAAATCCCCGATGGATGAGCTGAACATTGATACTTTTTACAAGGCGGTTGCGTATGCGTGCCTGTATAAAGTATTGCCAAATCATGTGAATGAGATTCCGGCAGAGGAGATTACCATTACACTGATTCGTGATCGGAAGCCGGTGAAGCTGATGCAGGAACTGGAAAAATCCGGGTATGAATGTAAAAAAGAAACAGTAGGGATTTACTATGTCAGTGGAGTGATGTTTCCGGTGCAGATCATAGCGTCATCGGAACTGGATGTGGATATGCATGTACAGCTAAAAGCATTGACGAATCATCTGGAAGAATCGTTGATGCGTCAGTATTTATTGAGGGTGAGTGCATTTTCGGAAAGAGAGAAGAATCTTGCAGATGTTGTGCTCCAGGTTATTGTAAACAGTAACATGGAGAAAGTGCAAAAATGGAAAGGAAGTGAAAGGATCATGTGTGAGGCATTACGTGTTTTAATGGCAGATGAATTGAATGAGGAGCGTATGGAAGGCCAGAGAGAGGGCAGAATCGAAGGTCAGCGAGAAGGTCAGCGCGAAGGACAGATTCGTGCATATGCATCCCTGGTGCAGGATGGGATCATCCCCGTGGAAACAGGTGCAGAAAAAGCAGGAATGTCTGTCGATGATTTTACAAAAGAAATGAAGAAGGCCGGTTATATAATTCCAGCAGTATAAAATCAGAAAATGAAATGTGTGGTGCCCGTGGTTGCACCACACATTTCATTTTAATTTAAGAAAAGTTTTATATAATAGGAATTGTTCTGGAAATCAGTTCGTGATAGTATAAAAGCTATGCATATGAAAAGGAGTTAAATCATGGGAAAAATATTTAAAAACATGCTCCCATACTGGAAATGGATTCTGGTTATTGTGGCTTTTCTTGTGATGCAGGCATTTTGTGATCTGTCCCTGCCACAGTATACATCGGATATTATCGATGTCGGAATCATGAGCAGCGGAGTGGAGCATATTCTTCCGGAAGAAATGACACAGGAAGATTTTGTGTCAGCACAGCTTTTTATGACCAGCAGGGAAAAGAAAACATTTGCCGCCTGTTATAAGGAGCCGAAAAAAGATGGAAACTATGTGAAAAATTGTGAAGAGGATACGCTTGACGATATGGATGAGTCTCTGTTGGAGCCGATCGTCATGGTATATCAGATGTCCCAGATGAAGGAGTCCGATATTGACGAGAAGGCTCTCACGGGGAAAATGGGAACGGATGGGACGCAGGTAGATATGAAGCAGCTGATGCAGGCACTGGCAGCCGGCCAGGTACCGGATCAGCAGATTCTTGAGATGCGAAAGCAGGTGTCCGGACAGATTGATGCGATCGGATCTTCTACATTGAAATCCATGGGTGTGACCTATGCGATCTCCTGTGATAAAAATGCAGGTGTGGATGTAGATGCCATTCAGAAACATTACTTATGGACCACCGGAGCCAAGATGCTTGGTTTTGCGCTGCTGATGGTTATGGCGGCAGTGGTTGTCGGATATTGTGCTTCCCGTGTGGGAGCATCCATCGGACGGGATCTGCGTGATAAGACATTCCGCAATGTCGTACAGTACTCCAATGCAGAGATGGATCATTTTTCAACGGCATCCCTGATTACGAGAAGTACCAATGATGTACAGCAGATTCAGATGGTGACTGCAGTATTTCTGCGAATGATTCTTTATGCTCCGATCATTGGAATCGGTGGTGTGATTAAGGTTGCACAGACCCATGCAGGAATGGAATGGGTGATCGCGCTTGCGGTGCTTGTTATTCTTGGATTTGTAATGCTTCTTACCTCCCTTGCCATGCCGAAGTTTAAGATTATGCAGAATCTCGTGGATCGGCTGAATCTGGTTTCGAGAGAGATTCTGACAGGATTAAATGTCATTCGTGCATTTGGACGGGAAAAACGGGAAGAAGAGCGGTTTGATGAGGCCAACCGCAATCTGACAAAGACGCAGTTGTTTACCAACCGTGTTATGACATTTATGATGCCGGGAATGATGATGATCATGTACTGCATCACGCTTCTGATCGTGTGGGTTGCCGCAAAACGGATCGATGGCGGATATATGCAGGTTGGTTCCATGACGGCATTTATTACTTACACAATGATGATCGTTATGGCATTTCTGATGCTGACCATGATGTCTATCATGATGCCGAGAGCCGGTGTGGCTGCAGAGCGTATAGATGAGGTTGTAGGCACAAAAAGTACGATTACAGATCCGAAAAAGCCGGTTGCCATGGAACAGTGTGAGGGTGTGATTGCCTTTCATCATGTAAATTTCCGGTATCCGGGAGCCACGGAAGATGTGCTTTCGGACATTGATTTTGTTGCAGAGCCGGGAAAGACTACTGCAATTATCGGAAGTACCGGATGTGGTAAATCTACGCTGGTCAACCTGCTTCCGCGTTTTTATGATGTGACAGGCGGAGAGATCACGCTTGACGGAACGGATATCCGCAAGTATACATTGCAGGATCTGCGGGAACATATCGGATTTGTACCACAGAAGGGAATTCTTTTCTCTGGTACAATTGCAAGCAATCTGCGCTTCGGGGCAGAGGATGCGTCAGATGAGCAGATCCGGGAAGCAGCGGAGATTGCGCAGGCAACAGAGTTTATTGACAGCAAACAGGATGGGTATGAGAGTGCGATTGCACAGGGCGGAAGCAATGTTTCCGGCGGACAGAAGCAGCGGCTTGCCATTGCCAGAGCAATTGCAAAAAATCCAAAGATTTATGTGTTTGATGACAGTTTTTCCGCTCTGGATATGAAGACCGATGCGGCACTCCGCAGAGCACTTGAGACAAAGACGGAACATACGACCGTGATCATTGTCGCACAGCGAATCAGTACAATTCTGCATGCGGACCAGATACTGGTACTCGACGATGGAAAGATTGTCGGAAAAGGCACGCATGAGGAATTACTGCACAATTGCGAAGTTTACGAGCAGATTGCCAGGAGCCAGCTGTCTGCCAAAGAACTGGGACTTTCTGAGGAGGTGAAATAAGATGGCAGAACAACGTACAAGAAGACCTCACGGTCCGATGGGCGGCCCGGGCAGAGGAATGATGCCGGGAGAAAAGCCAAAAGATTTCAAAAACTCTATCGAAAAACTGGTTCGTTATCTCGGAAGATACTGGTATGCAATCGTTGCCGTTATGATTTTTGCGGCGGTGTCTACCGTCTTTTCCGTTGCCGGACCAAAGGTTATGGCACGTGCAACGAATGCATTGGTGGAAGGTCTCGGAAAAAAGATCGCGGGAACCGGATCTATTGATTTTACCTATATTGCCAAAGTGTTATTGTTTACACTTGGCCTGTATATCTGTTCTGCAGTATTCAGTTTTATACAGGGAATGATCATGACAGGAATCACGCAGAAAACCTGTTACCGCATGCGTAAGGAAATTTCAGAGAAAATCAACCGCATGCCAATGAAATATTTCGAGAGCCGCACGTACGGAGAGGTGCTATCCCGCATCACAAATGATGTGGATACACTTGGACAGAGTTTAAATCAGAGTGTGACGCAGATCATTACGAGTGTGGCAACACTGGTCGGAACACTTGTGATGATGATTTCAATTTCCGGAATTATGACATTGATTTCACTTGTGATTCTTCCGGTATCTGCCATCCTGATTTCGTTTATTATCAAACATTCGCAGAAATATTTCCGCCAGCAGCAGGAATATCTGGGACATATCAACGGACAGGTGGAAGAGGTCTATGGCGGACATCTGGTGGTGCAGGCATATAATAAGCAGGAGAGCACCATCAAAAAATTTGAAGATACCAATCAGATTCTGTTTCAATCGGCATGGAAGTCCCAGTTTTTATCCGGACTGATGCAGCCGATCATGCAGTTTGTCGGAAACCTCGGTTATGTCGGAGTGGCAATTTCCGGAGGACTTCTGGCAATCCGCGGAACCATCGGGGTTGGTGAAATTCAGGCATTTATTCAGTATGTCCGGAATTTTACTCAGCCGATCCAGCAGATTGCGCAGGTGGCAAATATGCTGCAGTCGATGTCTGCAGCCTCCGAGCGCGTATTTGAATTTCTGGACGAAGAGGAAGAAGAACTGACGGTTGAACATGCTGTGCATCTCGACCATGTGGATGGTTACGTGGATTTTTCCCATGTAAGTTTCGGATACAATCCGGGCCAGATCATTATCAGGGATTTTTCCGCTCATGTAACACCTGGACAGAAAATTGCAATTGTCGGACCAACGGGAGCAGGAAAAACCACAATGGTCAAACTGCTTATGCGTTTCTATGATGTGACAGGCGGAGCCATTCAGGTGGATGGGCATGATATCCGCGACTTTAACCGTCAGGAACTTCGGGATGCATTTGGTATGGTATTGCAGGATACCTGGCTGTTTAAGGGATCTATCATGGAAAACATCCGGTATGGCCGTTTAGATGCCACAGATGAGGAAGTGATTGAGGCGGCAAAAGCCGCACATGCCCACCATTTTATCCAGACACTTCCGGGTGGCTACCAGATGGAGTTAAACGAGGATGCAAGTAATGTTTCCCAGGGACAGAAACAGCTTCTTACAATTGCACGTGCTATCCTTGCGGATAACCCGATTCTGATTCTGGATGAGGCAACCTCTTCGGTAGATACCCGTACCGAAGTGCGGATTCAGAAGGCATTGGATAATCTGATGCGTGGACGGACCAGCTTTATCATTGCGCATCGACTCTCTACGATAAGAAATGCGGATCTGATTCTGGTGATGAAAGATGGCGATATCATAGAGCAGGGGACACACGAACAGCTTCTGGCACAAAAGGGATTTTATGCAGATCTGTATAATTCCCAGTTCGAAGAGAATGCATAAGACATTGAAATAAATTGGCAGTTGTGATATAGTTTAACTGTATTTATCGACAAATTTTGACAAAATCGGACAGTGCTTTCTGGTATGCTTATTTTTGACTGAATTTGACATTCTAGGAGGCCTACATGGGAAAACTAAATGTCGCAATTGCAGATGATAACGAGGTTATGCGTGACTTATTGGAAGAAATGGTAACCAGTGATGATGAACTGCACCTGATCGGGATGGCAAAGGATGGAGAAGAAGCCTGTCATCTGATCAGGGAAAAAGAACCGGATGTTGTATTATTGGATATTATTATGCCGAAACTGGACGGTCTGGCAGTCCTTGACAGGATCAGGGCAGATCATACACTAAAGAATCGGCCAACATTTCTGATGATCAGTGGGATCAGCAATGAAAAGATTACCGAAGACGCGTTTGAGCGGGGAGCGGATTATTACATTATGAAGCCGTTTGACCGGAATATTGTTTTGGACCGGATCAAGACACTCAACCGTCGAAAAAACAAAGTACGAAAAGAAATTGGCAGACCGGTTGAGATGGAAAAGAAACCGGAAAAGTACTCGTTACAGACACTGGAAGAGGATGTCACAGAGATAATTCATGAGGTTGGTGTTCCGGCACATATCAAGGGATACCAGTATTTGCGGGAGGCAATCATCATGTCTGTGACGAATATGGACATGTTAAATTCTATTACGAAAATTTTATATCCGGGGATTGCAAAGAAATTTGATACGACACCAAGCCGTGTCGAGCGTGCCATCCGTCATGCAATTGAAGTAGCATGGAGCCGTGGCAAGATGGATACGCTGGATGATCTGTTCGGATATACGATCAGCAATGGAAAAGGAAAACCGACCAACTCGGAATTTATCGCTCTTATTACGGACAAAATACGATTACAGATGAAGAGTAAGTAAAGGAGTGTTATGTATGAAGAAGATTCTGTTTGTTTCATCAGAGGCAGTGCCATATGTGAAAACCGGAGGTCTTGCCGATGTTGTCGGATCACTTCCGAAATATTTTGACAAAAAAGAGTATGATGTGCGGGTAGTTATTCCGAAATACGCCTGCATGGATCGCTCATTTCTTCCAAATTTAAAATTTTTGTGCCATTTTTATGTAAATCTGAACTGGCGCAGGCAGTATGTTGGAATTTTCGAGTCGGAATATCATGGTGTTCACTTTTATTTTGTGGATAATGAATTTTATTTTGCAGGAGAATCTCCATACAACAATATCTATGAAGATGTGGAAAAGTTTGCATATTTTTCCAAGGCAGTACTTGCTAGTCTGCCGTATATTGATTTTGCCCCGGATATTATCCATTGCAATGACTGGCAGACAGGACTTATTCCGGTGTTTCTGCATACGGTATTTGGAGATGATAATTTTTATGCGGGAATCAAAACCGTGTTTACGATTCATAACCTGCAGTTTCAGGGACGCTGGCGAATTCAGGAGATTATGGATATTACAGGACTCCCGGCACACATTTTCAATGCATATGAACTGGAATCTTATGGCGAAGCAAACTACTTAAAGGGTGGCGTGGTATATGCGGATTATATTACTACCGTCAGCCCGACGTATGCAAATGAGATTACGACCGTAGAAGGGGGAGAGGGCTTAAGTGGCCTGATGACTGCCCGAAAGGATCGCCTTTATGGTATTTTAAACGGAATTGATTATGAAGAATATAATCCACAGACAGATCCTTATATTTCGGTAAATTATTCGAAAAAAGATGCAGTGAGTGGGAAAAAAGAAAACAAAGTTGCATTACAGAAAGAACTTGGGCTTCCAGTCAGGGAGGATGCTTTCCTGATCGGAATCGTATCGCGTATGACCAGCCAGAAAGGATTTGACCTGATTGGCTGCGTATTGGATGAACTTTTAACCGAAATGGATATACAGCTGGTGGTTCTTGGTTCCGGAGAGAGCCAGTATGAAAATATGTTCCACCATTATCAGAGTAAGTATCCGGACAAGGTAAGCGTACATATCGGATTTACCGAGGAGCGTTCGCACCATATATATGCGGCAAGTGATGTGCTGCTGATGCCTTCCATGTTTGAACCATGCGGGCTGGCACAGATGATTGCCATGCGTTACGGAACACTTCCGATCGTACGTGAAACCGGAGGACTCCGGGATACGGTAGAACCATACAATGAATATGAAAATACAGGATGTGGTTTTTCATTTGCGAATTTTAATGCACAGGAAATGGCAGATATTGTCCGGTATGCGTATCGTGTGGAGCATGAACAAAAGGCCGCATGGAAAGAACTGATCTATCGTGCGATGGATCGCAATTTTTCCTGGAATGTTTCGGCACATGCATATGAGAAGCTATATGATAAACTGGTAGAAATGTAATAGATGTTCCCCGCAGAATTTTTTCTGCGGGGATTTTGTGTCTGGAAATATAATCTATGAAGTGCAGACCGGCTGCGGCATGGTCAGCAGATGGCTGTGCCGGCAGTAATAGTAGGCATGGTCGGACAGAATTTCTTCATCCTGAAGCTGTGAGGCATTCACTTCTTTTACCATTGCGGTGTAATGGTCGAGATTCTGCCTGTCGTTTTCATCGGTGGCAAGAATCAGTACTTCGTGAATACTGCTTGGCAGAATGATCAGATCCTTTTCAAACAAATCGGACAGTTCTTTTAAGATGTCATCGTAGAGGAGAACGGTTGCACCGTTGGTCCGGTACGTATTGGTCAGAACATACAGTGGCGGGGCTGCTTCCGGGAGTGGAGTTTCCGCGACGAGCTGCATTTCTTTGAGAAGACTGCTCATCGGGGTAAGCTGTGGGGGAAGAAGCTGTGGCGTGTTTTTCTTCGCAAGCCGGTAAAGCGTTTCTTTGTCGGTTTTCCAAAGGTTTAAGTGATGATTGTGGATCAGAATATTTGCCTGGTTTTCGGCACTTGCATGGAGCAGACAGTAAAAGATTACGGCCAGATCCTGGTAGCGGAAAAACGGAACCTCTTTTAACAGTTCCTGATTTTTTTCAAAGCTTACAAGACGCATGACGATGTGCTCGCTGGCACGGGAAAAATCGGTAAAGTAGGACGTGTCAAAATTTTCTTCCGGGGCATGCGCCTGATAGGTATGAAGAATATCTTCACAGATTTCTTCAAGGCATACCCCTTCCAGATAGCGATGATAGTATGGCATCAGATAGATCGCAGGTGACACGTTTTTCTTCGGATGGAGAAGTACCAGACCATCGTAATGTGTTCCGTTATTTTTGGTAAAGGAACGAATGTCTAAAGTGACACCTGTCTCGATACGCAGAGAAAGCTGTGTACGGATCGTTGTTAAAAATTCCTGATAGTTCATATGTAATTGAAAACAAATGTATATATGGGAAATTTCGGAATGACCGTTTCCGAAGATGAAAAATCCACGGTGTTAACCAGACACCGTGGATTTACTTTAGCATGTTTTGACTGAAATTGCAATCATTTTTCTCGGTTTTTTAATAAGAGAGAAGTTCCTGCCACAGCTTTGTGTACTTGGCGGAATCATCATCACTTAATGCTTTATAGATTTCACATCTTTTTATCGTGTCACTGGAAGGATTGATAGCTTCGTTATTTTTTACGTCAGCGTCCTGATTTTCTACCACAGATGTAATCGGAGAGGCATACTGCACATATTCGAAATTCTTTTCTGCGATATCATCCTTGCACAGGAAATTTAAGAATTTTAAAGCGTTGGTCTGGTTAGTGCAGGACTTTGGAATGAACCAGGAATCGATCCAGAGGTTGGATCCCTCTGTTGGAACTGAATAATCCAGATTGTCGTTCTCTGCCATGGCCAGTGCAGCCTCGCCGGAGTAGCACAGTGCGATGGAGGCTTCTTCTCCGATCATGGCATCGGCTGTCTCGTCTACATAGTAAGCATATACGATTTTATCATCTTTTTGCTTTTTTAATACGTCGAGGGCTTCCCGCAGATGATTTTCATCGGTATCGTTTAAGGAATACCCTTTGGAGATCAGTGCAGGGGCAAACGTATCACGGACGGAATTTTCCATGATGATTTCATCCTCATAGGTAGGATCCCACAGGCAGTCCCAGCTTGATACGGTTTTGGCATCAATGGTTGTTTTGTTGTAGAGAAGGCCAAGAGTCCCGTAAAAATATGGAACGGAATAGGTGTGATTCTTGTCATAGGAAGCAGACATATCAAGGATCGTTGGATCCAGATTTTTGTAGTTGTCCATGGCATCGTAATCTTCTTCGAGAACTTCGCCCTCGTTGATCAGACGCTCAACCATATATTCGGAAGAGCAGATTACATCATAGTTGATAGAACCGGCTTTGTATTTGGTATACATTTCTTCCGGACTTTCATATTCTTCGTATTTGACGGTGATACCGGTTTCTTTTTCAAACTGTTTGACTACGGACTCATCGATATATTTTCCGTAATTTAAAACGGTTAAGGTCTGTCCGCTTTTTTTCGCAGAGGAAGATCCCCCACAGGCAGTGAGTGCGCTGACTGCCAGAGCAGAAATTAAGAGGGCAGAGAAAATTCTTTTTTTCATAATAGGACTCCTTTCGGCTGGAATAAAATTCCAATGGATAATTTATTTGGCTGCAACACGCTTCTTCCCCGGATAAACATTTCCGGCAAGAAGAATGAGCAGAACGGCAAAGAACAGAATCGTGGAAAGTGCATACAATTCCGGTTTGATTCCTTTGCGAAGTTCTGTGTAGAGCATGGTGGAGAGGGTATTGACCCCGGCTCCTTTGGTAAAATAGGTGATGGAAAAATCATCCAGTGACATGGTGACTGCCATCATAAATCCGGAGAACACACCGGGACGGATTTCCGGCCAGGTGACTTTGTAAAATGCATACAGCGGCGTTGCTCCGAGATCAAGTGCCGCCTCATAGGTGCTGCGGTTTGTCTGTTTCATTTTCGGAAGCACATTTAAAATAACATAAGGAATACTAAAAGTAATGTGCGCCAGAAGAACCGTCACAAATCCGAGGTCGATAAATTTCACAAACAAAAGCATCATGGAGATACCGGTTACGATATCCGCATTCAGAAGCGGAATATTGGTCGCGCCGAGATAAATGGTCTGGTGCCGTTTTTTCATGGCGGCTATGCCGAGCGCGGCAAGTGTTCCGATCAGTGTGGAAATAATTGCGGACAGGAAAGTGACCTGCAAAGTTGTGACAAATGCAGTCATAATCTTTTCGTCCTGAAAACAGCCGGTATACCA
>ERZ1027036.1177-NODE-1177-length-12058-cov-4.416896_pt1 | contig 12058 bp, 6 predicted proteins | sample MGYA00519441_ERZ1027036 | MGnify/ENA primary metagenome ERZ1027036 (study PRJEB26926, sample SAMN06164792) | human gut metagenome | biome: ENVO:00009003; feature: ENVO:2100002; material: ENVO:00002003 | host: Homo sapiens | place: USA | collected 2012 ... | reverse complement strand
GTCGGCAGCGTCAGATGTGTATAAGAGACAGGCCTTGAATATATCGCCCGCGCCGACGGTCAAAATAAGGTCGCCCGGACAGGCGATGCGCGAGAGCGCGGCAGTCACCTTGTCGAGCGTAGGGCAGTAAACGGATCCGGGGATCTCGCGGCTCAGGTCCATAGACGAAATGCCGATGTCATTCTGCTCGCGCGCGGCGTAGATCTCTGCCAGCACGACGACGTCGGGTACGCGCAGCTCTTTGACAAAATCGTTAAACAGCGCCTTCGTGCGCGTGTAGGTGTGCGGCTGGAATGCGCAGATGATGCGCTTGTAGGGAAGCGTCTTCGCCATTTCGAGCAGCGCGTGCAGCTCGCCGGGGTGGTGGGCGTAGTCGTCGTAGACGTCCGCGCCGTGGAAGCTTCCCTTGTACTCAAAGCGGCGGCCCGCGCCGGTGAACGTTGCAAGGCCGAGACCGACGGCCTCGCCACTGACGCCGAGAAGATATGCGGCGCTCGCCGCGGCCAGTGCGTTCATCACGTTGTGCTTGCCGCCCACGCGCAGGGAAACATGAGCGTAGTAACTGCCGCGGATATAGATGTCAAAGCTCGGCAGCCCATCCGTCCAGATGACGTTTTCCGCGCGGCACTGCGCGGCGGGATCGTCATAGCTGAACCAGAAGATCGGCTGGGAAATGCCCCTGAGCGCATCGCGCGCACCCTGATCGTCCATATTGGCGACGACATGTCCGCCGATGGGGACGAGCTCTGCAAAGCGGCGGAACGAGTGCTCCACATCCGCTAAGTCCTTGAAGAAATCGAGATGGTCGGCCTCCACGTTCAAAATGACCGCGACAGTGGGGAAGAAGCTCAAAAACGAGTTGCAGTATTCGCAGCTCTCGGCAATGATCGTATCGCCCTTGCCGACGCGATAACCGGAATGAAGCAGCTGTAACGTGCCGCCAATCATGACGGTCGGGTCTTTCTGCGCGGCCATGAAGATGTGCGTCGCCATCGAAGTGGTCGTCGTCTTGCCGTGCGTGCCGGAGATGCAGAGGGCGTTTTTGTAGCCCTTCATAATAGCGCCCCAAGCCTGCGCGCGCTCGAAAACGGGGATGCCGCGCGTCACCGCGCCGGAGATCTCGGGATTATCGTCGTGGATGGCGGCGGTGCGGATAACAAAGTCGCACTCGCCAAGGTTGTCCGCCGCATGGCCGATGGCCACGGGGATGCCGAGCGAGCGCAGATGCTCGACGGACGGGCCGTCGTTCATGTCGCTGCCCTGGACCTTGAGGCCCATGCCGTGCAGCACCTCTGCCAGCGGGCTCATCGAAACGCCGCCGATGCCGGCCAGATGTGCGCACTTGCCGGGGACGAGATAGGAGAAAATATCCTTCTGATTAGTCATTGTATCAAATCCTTTCCTTGTGCGGAGCACAGGAGATTTACTTTTTATGGATTTTCTATTATAATATAGCGGCGAACGGAGTGCAATGCTAAAAATTTGATTTTTTGTGAGGGTTCCATGCTCTTTTTACCGAAGGAAGTCGAAACGGTCATCACTACGCTGCAAGGCGCGGGTTATTCGCCGTACCTGGTTGGCGGCTGCGTGCGCGAAATGCTGCGAGGCAAAGCGCCGTCCGACTACGACATGACATCCGACGCCCTGCCGCAGGAGGTGCTGCGCCTCTTCGGCGAGTGCGCGCACCCAACGGGCTTGCAGCACGGCACGGTGACGGTCGTGAGCGGGGGATTGCCCATTGAGCTCACGACGATACGCCGCGACGGCGCGTACAGGGATAACCGCCACCCAGATTCCGTCACGTTCGGCACGAGCATTGAAGAGGACCTTGCCCGCCGCGACTTCACGGTCAACGCCATCGCTTTGTCGCCGGACGGCACGCTCGTAGACCCCTACGGCGGGCAGGAAGACCTGAAAGCAGGCGTCCTGCGTTGCGTCGGCGAGCCGAAGCGGCGGTTTGAGGAAGACGCGCTGCGCATTTTACGGCTCGTGCGCTTCTGCTCCGTGCTCGGTTTTTCGGCGGAGAAGGAGACCGCCCGCGCCGCGCATGAGGCGCGCGGCCTACTCGCCCACGTTGCGCATGAGCGCGTGTACACGGAGATGAACAAGCTCCTGCTCGGTGAGAACGTGGGGGAAACGCTTTTGACCTTTCCAGACATTCTGGGCGTGCCGATTCCGGAGATTTTACCCTGCGTCGGCTTTGACCAGTGCAATTACCACCACTGCTTCGACGTCTGGGGTCACACGGCGCGCGCTGTTGCCGCCGTGCCGCCAAAGCGGGAGCTGAGATGGACGATGCTCTTCCATGACCTCGGTAAGCCCCTGTGCCGGACGTTTGACGAGCAAGGCGTCGGACATTTTTACGGCCACACGGCGATTTCCGCTCAAATGGCGGAGGACATCATGACGCGGCTGCACTTTGAAAAGGCACTGCGTGACAGAATACGCGCGCAGCTCGCCTGTTTCGACGATATGTTCCGCCCCGAGCGGGCGGCCATCCATAAGGAGATGGCGCGTCTCGGCGTGGAAACGGTGCAGAATCTTCTCTATACCAAACAGGCGGACAATGCCGCGAAAGCGCCCGCGGGATTGGAGTGTGCGCAGACGCCGTGGCACGAAGCACAGAAAATCTACGACGAGCTGATCTCAGAGGGCGCGTGCTGCTCGATCCACGAGCTCAAGATCAGCGGGGAAGACCTCGCCGCCCTCGGCTACCACGGGCGTGAGATCGGCGCGGTGCTTGCGCGGCTTTTAGACGAGGTCGCGGCGGAAAAACTCCCCAACAAGCCCGAGGCGCTGCAAGCGCGCGCCGTGCGGCTGTGGCGCAGCGGCTATGCGCGCCATACGATGAAAGAAAACGAGACCCATTGACGGAGGTTAACGATATGGCAAATCTGATGGATTATCTGGACTGGCGCGGGGATCTGACGCTCGAAATTTCGCCGTTCAACGAGGTGGACGCGCTGATTCTGGCAGAGCTGAGCTTTGTCGACTTTGACGGCATCGTGCCGCCTCCCGAGCTCGGGCGCGGCCTGCCGCTGAATGAGGCGGCGGAGGCGTTTTTCGCCCGCCATGGCGGGAAGGACGTCCCCATGGGTGTCCTCGTGCCGGACACGATCTCGAAAATGCTGCGCAAGCTGATGACGAGCCCGCGCTTTCGCAATATGACGCTTAACGGCTACACAGCGCTGCTTGACGATTCCATCGAGCAGCAGTTTGCGGCGCTGACGATCGACCTTGGCAACGGCAGCATCTATATCTCGTTCCGCGGCACGGACGATACGATCGTGGGGTGGAAGGAAGACCTCAACATGGGCTTTTTGGAGGAGATCCCCTCGCAGAAGCAGGCGGTCGAATACGTCGCGCGCGTCGTGCGGCAGTACAGCGACAAGACCATCCGTATCGGCGGGCACTCCAAGGGCGGCAACCTCGCCGTTTACAGCGCGGCCAAGAGCAGCGGCGAGATCCAAGAGCGTATCGTCGCCGTCCATAATAACGACGGCCCCGGTTTCGCTTGGGACATCAGCGAGACGCCGGGCCACAAGCGCATCGCAAGCCGCATCCATACCATCCTGCCGCAGACGTCTGTCGTCGGCATGCTGATGGAGCATGAAAAGCGCTATCAGGTCGTGCATTCGACCTATGACGGCCTTTACCAGCATGACGGGTTTTCCTGGCAGGTGCTGGGTACGCAGTTTGTCCACCTCGACGACTTCTCCCGCGAGGGAAAGCTCGTCGATGAAACGCTCTCGTCCTGGGCCGATTCGCTCAACACCCAGCAGCGCGAAGCGCTGGCCGACGCGCTGTACAGCGTCTTCACCGCCTCGGGCGCAAAAACGCTCAGTGAGCTCACCGAGGAAAAGCTCAAAAGCGCCGCAGCGATGCTCAAGACCTATAAAAACCTCGACCGCGAGACCCGCCGCATGGTCACCGAGGCGTTCATGCTGTTTTTCAAACTCGGCACGAAGAACTTCGTCCTCGACACGCAGGAGGAAGGAAGCCGCGAGATCGAAAATATTCGAAAAAAGATCTCGGAACAATACCAGAAATTGGTGGAGCGCAAGAAGTAAATACAACATTCCCGCTGCGCGGGGGTGCGATGTTTTCCCTGCACTCCGCAGGGGAACGGGACAAAGGGGTCATTCTCTTTCGCAAAAGAGAATGGCCCCTTTGGAACCCCAAGAGAAAGGCTTTGCATTGGCAGATTGGCACTTGAAGAGCTGCGCGGCCTGCGGAATCAGGTGCCTGCCGGGTGTTGTATCTAAACGACTTGGTTTGCTTCTATCTTCGCTGTCGCTTTGCCTGCGATTCGGTAGCCTTACGCAATTTCCGCCTACTTTGGACTTGTACAGATTTGCTATTGCCTGCCGAGGCGGCTTTGCTGGCGCTCGCCGCAGTACGCACTACCAAAACGATATGCATTGTCAGATGATTAGGCTGCACCAAAACAAGATGAGCAGAGCGGCAGCGGATGATAGAAGTAGGCCAAATCGTATAGCAATGCTAACGCGGCTTCGCCGCGCGCAGGGAAGTGCAATCGGCAAGCATCGCACCTCTTCGAGCTGCTCGCTTGCAATGAAAATTTTCTCTGGGAGGGTGTAAGGGAGGGGTGTCTCTTTTTCAAAAAGAGATACCCCTCCCTTATTATCGCACCCCTGCGCGGCGCAGGGAACAAATGCAGCGCTGTCGCGCTGCCATATTATTTTTTTACTCTGCGCTCGGCAGCTTCGCTGCGGGCTTCATCAGCAACACGCAGATGACGATCGCGAGGATCGTGTTCGGCAGCATGTACGTGCCGTTGTACAGCACGGAGTAGAACACGGGAGACGTCATGGTCATGCCCATGAATTCCTCGGGCATATACTGCGCGTAGACCGTCACGCCCGAGATAAAGTGGATGACAAAGCGGCCGAGGCAGCCGACGAACGCGGCGAGCGGGAGCTTGGAATAGTCGTTGTCCTTCACGCGGAAAAGGCCCGCAAGGCCGACCGCGCCGTAGGCGACGGAATAGTCGAAGATGATGGACACCCAGCTCACGGCAAAGCCTTCGGCGAAGAAATACTTGAGCGTGCCGAACGCGACGCCCGCGAGGATGCCCCAGGGCGCGCCATAGCGCACGGCGAAGAGGATGAGCGGGACCATCACAAGGGTGATCGAGCCGCCGAAGCCGCCAAACGACAGACCGATGGGAATTTTGAGATAGCTCAGCACAAGGGCGAGCGCGATGCAGATGCCGCCCTCGGTCAGGCGGCGGGTGCTGGAATGGGTGGACGTGTTGCTCATAAGGGATTCCTCCTAAAGATATGGTCCCTGTCCGCGCCGCGGCACAAAAAAGCACCGCGGCGTCGACGTCACGGTGCAAAGCTCAGGCAAGATCATCTTTGCATTCCTACGCCGGCATTACCCGGATCAGGTCTGAGGGACAGCGACGGCGATACGCCGCATCACAGCCGGCTTGCGCCAGCGCCCCTTGCAGGTATGGCGACATCTTAGTCCAATGTTCAAAATTTGTCAAGGATTTGAGGCAGAAAGCGTGATTCCGAAAATAGAATATCGAAATTTAGAATTTGTGTTGCGTCTTTGTTGTGCCTGTGCTACAATAAAATTAGTTAGGCAACCAAAATAATTGTGATATTTGTGATTTTCTTGTGAACAGGAGATCTGAAATGGCTGCATTCGTTGTCAACGGTACACCGGTCACGGTGGAGAAAAATCAAAAACTCATCCGCTATCTTCGCGACGAGCTGCATCTGACCAGCGTCAAAGACGGGTGCAGTGAAGGCGCGTGCGGCACGTGCCATGTCCTCATCGACGGCAAGCCGACGAAAGCCTGCATCCCTCAGACAGACAAGCTGGAGGGGAAACATATCGTCACGGTCGAGGGCCTTTCCGCCTTTGAAAAGGAGGCCTTTACCTACGCTTTCGGCGAGGCCGGAGCCGTGCAGTGCGGCTTCTGCATTCCAGGCATGGTCATCTCGGCCAAGGGGCTCATCGACCAGAACCCCGACCCGACACGCGAAGAGGCGGCCTTTGCCATCCGCAACAATATCTGCCGCTGCACGGGCTATGTCAAGATCATCGACGGCATCCTGCTTGCGGCGAAGATTTTACGCGAGGGGAAAATTCCCGAAAAGAAGGAAGACTTTCAGGTTGGCTCGCGCGTGCACCGCATCGATGTCGCCGAAAAGGTGCAGGGCTACGGCAAGTACCCCGACGACGTCTATATTGAGGGCATGTGTTACGGCGGCGCGGTGCGCAGCCAATACCCGCGCGCCCGCGTCCTCTACATCCGCACGAAAGAGGCGGAAGCGCTTCCCGGCGTCGTATGCGTGCTGACGGCAAAGGACATCCCGGGCCAGCAGAACGTCGGCCACATCCAGAAGGACCAGCCGACGCTCATCGGCGAGGGGGAAATCACGCAGTATCTCGGCGACGCGGTGGCGCTTGTCTGTGCGCGCGACTTAGAAACACTCGAGCAGGCAAAAAAGCTTGTACGTGTCGTTTACGAAGAGCTTCCCGCGGTCTACGGGCCCGAGGAGGCGTCCGCCCCCGGTGCGCCCGAGGTCATCATGGGCAACCGCGGCAATTTGCAGGCGCACCGCCACGTTGTGCGCGGCAATGCAGACGAGGCCATCAAACATTCCAAATACGTCTTACACGAGAAGTTTGAGACTCCGTGGACGGAGCACGCCTTTTTGGAACCCGAGTGCTGCGTGGCGCTCCCGCTTGAAAACGGCGGCGTGAAGCTGCTGACGACCGACCAGAGCGCGCACACCACCCAGCACGAGTGCTCGGCGATGCTCGGCGTCGACTTTGCCCACTGCCAGGTCGAAAATATGCTTGTCGGCGGCGGCTTCGGCGGGAAAGAGGACATGTCCGTGCAGCACCATGCGGCGCTGATCGCATACATCGCGCGCGTGCCGGTCAAGGTGAAGCTCACACGGCAGGAATCGCTGCTCGTCCATCCCAAGCGCCATCCGATGTGGATGGACTTCACGATGGGCTGCGACGAAAACGGCATTATTCAGGGCGTAAAGGCGAGCGTCGTGTCCGACACGGGCGGCTTCGCCTCACTCGGCGGCCCCGTGCTCGAGCGCGCGTGCACGCACGCCGCGGGCCCGTATCACTATGAGAATTTTGAGATCGAGGGCCACGCCTACTATACGAACAATCCGCCCGCGGGCGCGTTCCGCGGCTTCGGTGTGACGCAGACCTGCTTTGCGACCGAAACGCTCCTAAATGAGATGGCCGACCTTGTCGGCATCTCCCCGTGGGAAATTCGCTACCGCAACGCCATCCGCCCGGGCGAGGTGCTGCCGAACGGCCAGATCGTCGGCCCCGAAACGGGCCTTGTCGAAACGCTCGAGGCCATCAAGCCCTACTATGACGAAGCGGTCAAAAACGGCGAGCCGGTCGGCCTTGCCTGCGCGATGAAAAACGCGGGCGTCGGCGTCGGTCTTCCCGACTATGGGCGCTGCAAGCTCGTCATCGGCGATGATGGCAAGGTCCACATCCGCGCGGGCGCGTCCTGCATCGGTCAGGGTCTCGGCACGGTGCTGGTGCAGCTCGTCGTGACAAACGCAAAGCTCACGCGCGATCAGGTCGTCTACGACGGCAACAGCACGTTCATAACGCCTGACAGCGGCGATACCTCCGGCTCGCGCCAGACGCTCGTCACCGGCGAGGCCTGCCGCCGCGCATGCCTGCTGCTGCGCGACGCGATGGAGTACCGCTCGCTGATCGATTTGAAGGGGCAGGAGTTTTACGGCGAATACTACGCCAAGACGAACCCGCTCGGCGCAAATGTGCCGAACCCCGTCAGCCATGTCGCCTATGGCTACGCGACGCAGATGTGCATTCTCGACAAGGAGACGGGCAAAATTAAAAAGATGGTCGCCGCGCACGATGTCGGCAAGGCCATCAACCCGCTGTCCTGCGAAGGGCAGATCGAGGGCGGCGTCGTGATGAGCATGGGCTACGCCTTGACAGAGCAGTACCCACTCGACCACGGCAAGCCCACGGCAAAATACGGCACGCTCGGCCTGTTCCGCTCGCATCAGATCCCCGAGATCAAGGCGATCGTCATCGACAAGCCGGGATTAAACCTCGCCAACGGCGCCATCGGCATCGGTGAGATCACGTCCATCCCCACGGCGCCGACCATCGCGCAGGCGTATTACCGCTACGACGGCGAGCGCCGCCGCAGTCTGCCGCTCGACCATACGCCGTACAAAAAGTAATACAATCAGGAGAGAGCTATGAAACGAGTTCTCATCATCTATACCGGCGGCACCATCGGTATGACGCGCACGGAAAACGGCTACGCGCCGCGCGCGGGCTACTTCCGCGCCGCGCTCGATGCCATCCCCGACCTCCGCGCACCGGAGATGCCGGAGTGGGAATTCTACGAGCTCTCGCCGCTGCTGGATTCATCCAACATGACCGTGCGCGAATGGAACTGCATCGCAGAGCTGATCGCGCAGAAATATGACGATTACGACGGTTTCGTCGTCCTGCACGGCACGGACACGATGGCCTACACGGCTTCGGCACTGTCGTTCATGCTCGATGGGCTCGACAAGCCCGTGGTGCTCACGGGCTCGCAGATCCCGCTGTGCGAAATTCGTAGCGACGGGCGCGACAACCTCATCACCGCGCTGCTGATTGCGGGGGAAGGCATCGTGCGCGAGGTGTGCCTGTACTTCGGCGGAAAGCTGCTGCGCGGCAACCGCGCGACAAAATACTCCGCCGACGGACTCATCGCTTTCGTTTCGCCCAACTACCCGAGCCTTGCCGAGGCGGGCATTTCCATCAAATATAACGAAGCCGCCCTCCTGCCGCGGCAGGAAGGCGGGCTCAAGCTCCAGACGCTTGATAATATTCCCATCGGCGTCATCAAGGTATTTCCGGGCATTCAGTTTTCGCTGTTCGAGGCCATTATGACCGAAAAGCTCCGCGGTATCGTCATCGAGACGTTCGGCGCGGGCAACATCCCCGGCGACGGGAACGCGCTGTTGCCCATCATCCGCAAGGCGTTTCAGAACGGCACGGTGCTCACGGTCTGCTCGCAGTGTCCGCAGGGCGCGGTGTCGCTCGGCACCTACGAAACGTCCAGCGCGCTCAAAAAGGCGGGCGCGGTCAGCGGACTTGACATGACGACCGAGGCCGCCGTCGCCAAGCTGTACTATCTCTTCTCCTGCGGCTACGACAAGGAGAAGATCAAGCAGGCGATGGAAGAAGACCTCCGCGGCGAGATCAGCGTTTCTTAAGCGCTTCGAGCGCTTCCTTCGTGTCAACGTCGCAAAGCTCCGTCTCCGGCGCTTCAAAGAGCAGCAGATCATCTAAATGCCTCTTGATGACCGCGCTGCCGCCGACATCGCCCTCAAGCGATAAAAGCTCAGGAAAGAAGCGGGCAGGGAAGAGGCAGGGGTTGCCCCGCACGCCGTTGTGTCCCAATCCGACGATGTTTTTGCTGTGCGCGCGGAAGAACTCAAGCTCCTGCGCGACGGTCTTGCGCTTGAGCATCGGCTGGTCGGCCACCATGAAGCAGAGCGCGTCACAGTCTGACAGCGCCGCCGTGCCGAGGCGGATCGTCTCGCTCTGGCCGCGCTCGGGATGTTCGTTCCGCAGCGTTTCAAAGCCAAACTTTTTGGCGGCCGCTTCCACGTTTTTGTGCTGCGTTAGGACCAGCACACGGGAAAAGCTCTCCCGCGGGATCGCCTCAAGCGCATGCTCGATAAGCGGCTTTCCGTTTACCATCGCGGCGAGCTTGTTCTCGCCAAAGCGCGCGGCATTGCCCGCCGCCATGACCACGCATCCTATTTTCAACGTGTTATCCATCTATTAAATCACCAGTCATTCGTTTCTTTTTCACCAATCGGCAGAAAAAAGCGGACAAAATGGTACATCCGCGATCATTTGTATTATATCACGCATGCAGCACTGTACACGCTGTGCGAAATGTGCTAAAATAATAGCAAAGGAGTTGCAGATTTCGAGCAAAACCGACAAAGCGGCTGCTCGGAACAGGAGGTAGACAGATGAGCAAGGTAGGAAAAAGCGAGATCCGCATCGATGCGTTCGACAAGGTCACCGGACGCACGAAATACTATGAGGATCGGATGCCGGCCGGTGCGCTCTATGCGCGCATCAAGCATTCCACCATCGCGCACGGATTTGTCAAATCAGTCGACAAGTCCGCGGCGGAGGCCATCCCCGGCGTTGTGAAGGTGCTGACCTGCTTCGACGTGCCGGAGCACTGCTTCCCGACGGCGGGCCATCCCTGGTCGATGGACCCGGGGCATCAGGACGTGGCCGACCGCAATCTTTTGAACCGCCATGTGCGCTACTACGGCGACGACGTCGCGGTCGTCATTGCGGAGGATGAGGTCTCGGCCATGCAGGGCGTGCGCGCGCTGAAGGTCGAATATGAGGAACTCCCGTTTGTGCTCGACGTGCAGAAGGCCATGGAGCCCGACGCGCCCTGTATCCACGAAAATTTCCCGGGGAATATCCTGAAGCACACCGATATCCGCAAGGGCAATTATCAGCAGGCGATCAAAGAGCCCGGCCTCATCAAGGTCGAGGGCTGGTACAACACCCCCACCGTGCAGCACAGCCACATTGAAAACCACGGCTGCTACGCTTACGAGGAAAATGGCCGCATCGTCGTCGTGTCCTCCACGCAGATCCCGCACATCATCCGCCGCATCGTCGGTCAGGCGCTCGGGCGTCCGTGGGCGGATATCCGCGTCATCAAGCCCTACATCGGCGGAGGCTTTGGCAACAAGCAGGACGCGCTCTACGAGCCGCTGTGCGCGTGGTGCTCTACGCAGGTGCACGGAAAATGCGTGCGCATCGACTGCTCGCGTGAAGAGACCTTCGTCTCTAACCGTGTGCGCCACTCGATCCGCTTCCATATCATCACGTGGCTCCATAAGGACGGCTCGATTGCCGCGCGCAAGGTCGAGTGCTTCTCCAATCAGGGTGCTTACGCCTCGCACGGCCATTCGATCGTCGCCAAGGCCATGGGCTCGTTCCCGCAGATCTATCCCTGCGATAACTTTGAGGGCGACGCTTACACCGTGTACACAAACCGCCCCGCCGCGGGCGCGATGCGCGGCTACGGCATGCCGCAGGCGTCGTTCGCGGACGACGCGAACATCGACGAGTGCGCGAAGGCCGTTGGCATGGAGCCGCTCGAATACCGCATGAAGTACATCATGCCCAAGGGCTTCCACGACGGCTTCTCAGGTAACACGAACTACTACGATTCCTTCCGCGAATGTCTGGAAAAGGGGAAGGAGTACATCGAATACGACAAAAAGCGCGAGGAGTATGCCAAGGACATCGGCCCCGTCCGCCGCGGCATCGGCGTGGCGGCCTTCTGGTACAACACGGCGGTGTATCCCATCTCGCTTGAAACGTCCTCGAACCGCATGCTCCTGAACCTCGACGGCACGGTGACGATGCAGTGCGGTGAGACGGAGATCGGGCAGGGCGCGGACACGGCCTATGCGCAGATGACGGCCGAGGCCGTCGGCCTCAAGAGCTATCACGACGTGCGCGTCGTCTCGTGTCAGGATACGGACATCACGCCCACAGGCCTCGGCGCTTACGCGAGCCGCCAGACCTACGTCGCGGGCTTCTCCATCCGCCAGACGGCGACGCTCCTGCGGCAGAAAATTCTTCAGTACGCGACAAAGCTCACCCGTCAGGCAGTTTCGAATATGGACATCGTCGACGGCAACATCATCCGCAAGGGCGACGGCATGGTGCTCATGTCGCTGAAAGACCTTGCGATGACCGCGCAGTACAACGCCGCGGACTCCGAGCACATCACCGCCGAGTCGACCTACACCATCCGCAACAACGCCTATTCGTTTGGCTGCACCTTTGCCGACGTCGAGGTGGATATCCCGATGTGCAAGGTCACGCTCAAGGACATCATCAACGTCCACGACTGCGGAAATCTCATCAACCCCGCGCTTGCCGAGGCGCAGGTCCACGGCGGCATGTCCATGGCCATCGGACTGTCTCTTATACACATCTGACGCTG
>ERZ1027036.1175-NODE-1175-length-12084-cov-4.025439_pt1 | contig 12084 bp, 11 predicted proteins | sample MGYA00519441_ERZ1027036 | MGnify/ENA primary metagenome ERZ1027036 (study PRJEB26926, sample SAMN06164792) | human gut metagenome | biome: ENVO:00009003; feature: ENVO:2100002; material: ENVO:00002003 | host: Homo sapiens | place: USA | collected 2012 ... | reverse complement strand
GAGCGCCTGTCGGGCCAGAACGACGTGCCCGTCATCGTGGCGAGCATGATGGCGATATGGAAGGTCGTGCGGCCGTCGGCGGCGTCCTTTTCGCGATACTTGTCCTTTAAGACCGTTGCGAACATTTGCATAGGCGAGAGTGCGGAGGACAGGTTCTTGATGAACTGCGGGCGCTCCTGCTCCACATAGCGCACCCAGGACGGGCAGCAGGATGTCATCAGCGGGAGATTTTCGCCCGTTTCCAGGCGGCGGAGGAATTCCTTCGATTCCTCGCGCACCGTGAGGTCCGCGCCGAAGATCGTATCGTAAATTTCGTCCGCACCCATGATCTTGAGTGCCGTGACGAGCTTGTCGAGCACATTTTCGCCCGCGGGCAGACCATAGGCCTCACCGATGGCGACGCGCACGGCGGGCGCGATCTGGATGACGACACGCTTTTGCGGGTCGTGCAGGGCACGCCACGCTGCGCCGATGTCGTTTTTGACGGTGATGGCGCCGGTCGTGCACACGGCGGCGCACTGGCCGCAGCTGACGCAGTGCGTGGTCGAGATGGGCTGGTCGTCGCCTGCCTCAATGTGCAGCCCTGGGCCGCGGCCTGCAAAGTGCAGGATGCTCATGCCCTGGACCTCTTTGCACACGCGCACGCAGTCGCCGCAGAGGATGCATTTGTTGAGGTCGAATGTGACCGCAGGGCTTGAAAAGTCCATCGGTACATGCTCGCGCGTATCCTTGAAGTGAACGTGATGGATGCCGAAGCGCACGGCCATCTCCTGCAGACGGCAGGAGCGGTTTTTTTCGCAGGCGGTGCAGTCGCGGCAGTGCGAGGCAAGCATCAGTTCCAGTATCATGCGGCGGTATTTGAGAAGGCGCGATGTGTTGGTGCGGATGCGCATGCCGTTTTTCGGCTTGGTCGTGCAGGCGGCGTCGATCTTGCCGGTGTCCAGATCCTCGACCATACACATGCGGCACGCGCCGTAAACGGAAAGGTCGGAGTGGAAGCAGAAGTTCGGCATTTCCACGCCCGCCTTGCGGCAGACATCCATGATCGTGGGCTCGTCGTCGAACTCCACGCGGATGTTGTCGACATACATGATACCCTTAGCCATCGATCTCCACCTCCTGGATCGCATCAAAGGGGCAAGCCTCGATGCAGGTATAGCATTTGACGCATTTTTCCGGATCGATCACGAACGGCGACTTGATGACGCCCGTGATGGCCTCGGCGTGGCAGGAACGCGAGCACTTGCTGCATCCGCGGCAGATGCTCGGGTCGATCTCGAGGCGGATGCGGTTATAGGGAAGTCCACCCGGCTCGATCGGCTCGCGGTCAAGCTCGCAGAGCGCGCAGTCCCCGCGCAGGTGATCCTTGAATTCCTCGGGAAAGTATTTGATGGCCGTTTCCAGCGTGTGGTAGGAATTGCGGCCCAGATTGCAGAACGCCGTAACGGAGATCATCTCGCCAAGGTCGGTGAGCATATGAAAGTCCGACTCGCTGAGGCGGTAGTCCCGCATGGCCCAGAGCAGCTCGTTCATGCGCTTTGTGCCCTCGCGGCAGGGAACGCACTTGCCGCAGAACTCTGTCTGCGTGTACTGCATAAAGCGACACGCGACATCGACCATGCAGCGGTCCTCGTCGAGCACCGTGATGACGCTGTCGCCGCGGCGCACGCCGTAGGGCTTGAGCTTTTGAAAGTGCAGGGGCAGATCGAGATGCTCCTCGACGAGAAGGCCGCCGCTCGGGCCGCCGATCTGCACCGCCTTAAACTTTTTCCCATTCGGAATGCCGCCGCCGATCCCGTAGATCGCCTCTCGGATGGTGGTCGCCTCCTCGGGAATGTCTACATAGCCGGGGTTGGCGATGTCACCCTTGAGTAAAAAAATTCTTGCCATTTCTCTCTCCGTGTTTCGTTTTTTAAATTTCAAAAAATCCAATAAAATATATAGCACGAAAAACTCTAACACTGCGCCTTAAAATTGTAAAGGGATGCACTGATAAATTATTTGAATAGGAGAGCGGGCTATAAGCAAAAGACGGAGGAGACCGCCTATAATAAGGCGGTCTCCTCCGTTTCTTCTTCGTCCAAAAGCTGCATGATCGACACTTCGAACGCCGTGCGTTCCTCACTGCCGCTTTCGAGCAGCTTGGTGTAGGTCCGGCTCTGCACGCGGCCCTCAAGCGCCAATCGCTCGCCGACGTCCATGCCCGCGATCTGCACGGCGGTCTGTCCCCAGGCGATGCAGGGTAAGTAGTCCGCGCGCCCGTAGTGGCGGTTGACTGCCAGAATGACATCGCAAATGCTGCGGCCGAGCGGCGTGCGCCGCAGCACGGGCTTTTTGCACAGCGCGCCCGAGAGCAGGATGCGGTTAAAGTACGAGCCGTCGCCCGGCTCGATGCTCTGGGCGAACACGGTGATGACGAGCCGGTTGCCCTGCCCGCTCTTGTTGTTAAACGAGCGCAGCTGCCCGACGATGCGAAGGCTCTGTCCCTCATCCACAGGGCAGACGCGCAGCAGTGCCTCGCTCGCCACGATGACGGGCACGTCGTTCTGGCCCGACAGGCGCTCGACCCGCAGGGGGAATTTGTCGAACCGGCGGGTATGGTTCTCGTGCGAAAAGACGGGCTCGCCTGCGGCGACGCCCCACAGCTCCACATAGTTCTGGTTGCGCTCCATATCGTACACCTCAGCACAGTTTTGTTGGTGTATCCTATGAAAAAGAACGTGGAGATATGCCGTGCCGAGCACGAGGATAAGAAGAAAGAGCCGTCTTTCGACGGCTCTTTCTTCTTGTCATTCGCGTGAGCAATAAATTACATCTTAGAGATGATCTCGACCAGCTCTTCGCCGATGCGGCCCTGAGCCTCGACGGTCGCGGAGCCGATGTGCGGCGTGCAGGAGACCATCGGGTGGGAGTAGAGCGCAACGTTGGTCGCGGGCTCGTCGGCATAGACGTCCAGACCGGCGGCGCGGACCTTGCCGGACTCCAGAGCGGCCAGCAGGGCGGCCTCGTCCACGTTGGTGCCGCGGGAGGTGTTGATGACCACCACGCCATCCTTCATCTTGGCGATGTTCTCGGCAGAGATCAGAGCGCCGCCGTCCACAGCGGGAGCGTGGACAGAGATGAAGTCGGACTGGGCCAGCAGCTCATCCATCTCCACATAGGGGATGTCCAGCTGCTCGGAGATCACGGGCACCTGATAGATATCAAAGGCGATGACCTTCATGCCGATGGCCTTGGCCATCACGCCCAGGTGCTGGCCGATGCGGCCGAAGCCCACGATGCCCAGGGTCTTGCCCTGCAGCTCGATGCCCTTGCCATAGGCCTTCTTCTCCCACTTGCCCTCGCGCATGGAGTGGCCGGCGATGGAGATGTAACGGGCGCAGGAGAACATGTGAGCCATAGCGAGCTCAGCAACGGACTCGGAGGGGGACTTCGGGGTGTTCTTCACCTCGATGCCGTTGTCCTTGGCGTACTGCACGTCGATGTTGTCGAGGCCGACACCGGCGCGGATGACGCACTTGAAGCGGCTGCCCTTGGCCTCGTCGATCTGCTTGGCGCGCAGCTTGGTCTTGGAGCGAATGATGGCGACATCAAAGTCGCGCAGGGCCTTGCCCAGTTCGTCGGGCTCGTAGAACTGCTCAACGAGCTCGTGACCCATCGCGCGAACCTTCTCGATCGCGCCCTTATCCATACCGTCGGTAACAAGAATACGCATAACGAAATTCTCCTTAAATAATATTAAATCATTTTTGTGACGACATGTGCGTCACAAAAATACATTGGCCCAGCCGCCTTTGGCGGCGGCACCGGTGAACGTTTCACCGGTGAGGGGGTATCTAAAAGGGGGATGTGATCCCCCTTTTAAAAAGCAATTACTTGGTGTGCTCGGCCTCGAACTTCTTCAGGAATTCGACGAGAGCCTGAGCGCCCTCGATGGGCATGGCGTTGTAAACGCTGGCGCGCAGACCGCCGACGCTCTTGTGGCCCTTGAGGTTATCGTAACCGGCAGCCTTGGTAGCAGCGACGACTTCGGCGTCGAGCTCGGCGGAATCGGTGACGAACGGGATGTTCATGAGGGAACGGAACTCGGGCTCAACCGTGCCGTGGAACATCTTGGAGGAATCCAGGAAGTCATAGATGACCTTGGCCTTCTCGATGTTGCGCTTGTGCATCTCCTCGAGACCGCCGATGCTCTTGAGGTACTTGAACACCTTGCCGCAGCAGTAAATCGCCCAGCAGTTCGGGGTGTTGTACATGGAGTCGTTCTTGGCGTGGGTGTCATAGCGCATGTAGATGGGCATCTTGGGATCGAGATCCTCGCGGATGAGGTCCTCGCGGATGATGGCGATGACCATACCGGCAGGGCCGACGTTCTTCTGCACGCCCGCATAGATCATGCCGTAATCGCTGACATTGCAGGGCTGGGAGAGGAACATGGAGCTCTGGTCGGAGACAAGGATGTGACCCTTGGTGTTGGGGAGCTGCTGCCAGGTCACACCGTGGATGGTCTCATTCTCGCAGATGTAGACATAGTCGGCATCCTCGGGAATGTCGAGATCAGAGCAGTCGGGAATGTAGCTGTAGTTCTTGTCCTTGGAGGAAGCGGCGACGATGACCTCGCCGTACTTCTTGGCCTCGGCAATGGCCTTCTTGGACCATGCGCCGGTCTCGACGTAGACGGCCTTGCCGTTCTTCATCAGATTCCAAGGCACAGCCGCGAACTGCAGCGTAGCGCCGCCCTGAATGAACAGGACCTTGTAGTTGTCGGGAATGCCCATCAGGTCGCGCAGGTCAGCCTCGGCTTCGTCGATGATCTGCTGGAAAACCTTGGAGCGGTGGCTCATTTCCATGACGCACATGCCGCTGCCGCGGTAGTTCATCATCTCGTCACGGATTTCCTCCAGCACAGGCTCCGGCATCATAGCGGGACCGGCAGAGAAGTTGTAGGTGCGATTGTACTTCATTGTTGGTGTCCTCCTGATTGTCTTTTTTGAGCAATAGCAACAGAAATTGCATGATATGACAGCTACAGTATAGTCTATTGTGCGGGGATAATCAATAGAAAAAAGCAAACTTATCATTTATTTAAAAACAACTGTGCCGCGCTTTGAAAAACAAAAAGAAAATGCAGAAATTATTGACAAACGATAATTCTTCTGCTACGCTGACGATAGAAATTATCGCAAAACAATAATCCTGGAGGTGCGATATGAAACGTGACCGGATCAAGACCTTACTTTTGGCGGAGGCGCTCATCTGCGCGCTGCTTGCGCTCGCCCTGTGGCTTTTCGAGGGCGACGCCTTTTCCGTCGCCGGATTCCCCGGCAGCGCAGTGGGGCAGGGACTGAGTGCGCTGGCCGCCTCGGGCCGCTTCGGCTTCGCGCTGGCGTTCACGCTGTACGCCGCGGTGATCCTGCTGCCGCTCTATGTGCTCGTACGCATCGGGGCGCGGCGGGAGTTGAAGCCGGAGGACGCGCTGCTCGTGCTCATCGCGCTTGCCGCGGCCTGCGCGCTCTTTCCGCACGGCTGGACCACCTATTGGAGCACATCGGCGGAGGCACTGTTCCCGCGCCTTGCCTGGCAGTGGCTCATCTTCGCGCTGCTCGCGGGCTGGGTCGTGCTGCGGCTGCTGCGCCGGTTTTCCGGCGGCGATACGCAGGAGCTCTTGAAGCTCTTCCGCGCGCTGCTTATCCTCGCGGCGGCGTACTTCGCCTTCGAGGTTTGCTTTGCGGAATTCGCGGGCCTGTTTTCCGCCATCGACGCGCTCAAGGCGGGCAACAGCGCCTTTACAACCGATACGATCCTGCCTGCGGCAACGGACATAACGGGTTCGAAGAGCCTTGTGTTCAGCTATGTTGTCCTCGCCCTGCGCTTTGCCGCGGAAGTCCTTCCTACGCTGCTCGCCGCGGCGACGGCGTACTTCGCCATCGGCCTTCTCGACACGATGGAAGACGGCGCATTTACGCAGGAGAGCGCCGCCTACGCGCCAAAGCTCGCCGAATGGTGTGTCAAGGTGCTCAAGCTCAGCGTGCTGTTCGCGCTCGCGGTCAACGTTTTGCAGGCGTTCTGTGCGCCGATGCTCCTGAGCACCAGCATTTCGATCCGTCTGCCGATCTTCGAGCTGTGCTTCGTGCTCGCAGCGCTTCTCGGCGCGCGGCTCATCGCCTCGAACGTCGCCCTTGCGGCGGACAACGACCTCTTTATCTGAGGGTGCTGCCATGGCGATCACGGTACATCTCGACGAGGTGCTGAAAGTGCGCGGCATGACAAGCAAGGAACTTTGTGCCATCGTCGGCATCACGGAGGCAAATCTTTCCATTCTGCGCAGCGGCAAGGCCAAGGGCGTGCGCTTTGCGACGCTCAACCGCATCTGCTGCGCGCTCGAATGCAATGTGAGCGATATTCTGCAATGCGACGGAGAATTGGAGGCAGAGCATGAAGAGTAAAACGAAAACGATACTGATTTTTGCTGCGATCCTCGCGGCGGTCTTTCTCATTGCCTTTCTCGACGGCGGCGCGGTGCAGTCCGCCGCGGACGAGGAGGAAGAGGGGATGCTGATCGGCGCTTTCGTCTCGGAAGAGGATCTCGACATCGACGATCTTGAGGTTACAGCAACGGGCAAGATTCAGTGGAAGCGGGGGCGGCTCTACGCCGAGCGGACGGAGGAGGGCTGGCGCTTTCCGGATCTTCCCGATGGCGGCGGAATCTTCAGCGTCCTGCCGATGGAGAGAGAGGATGCGAATGGCGAGACCGAAAGTCCGCTTTTGAACAGCGACTTTCCGGAAATCGTGTACATCGGAAGTCTCGGCAAGGCAGATGGCCGGTCGAATGTCAACAGAGAAAACGGCGTCAGCACGACGGATATCGACCTCTCGGGCGAGGTCTACGCCTGCGGCAGCAGACATGTGATCTTCAAATTCTATCCCATCTATCAGACCGACGACGGCCGCATTTACCTGACGCGCGGCAACAGCATGGGCATGTCCGGCGCGGACGGCGTGAGCGTGACCCACACGCTCACGAGCGATAAGACCGAGACGATCGGCGGCAAGTCCGAGCGCGTGAAGGTCAGAGTTGCCATCACCGCCGTCTCCCGCCCGACGCCGACGAAGTTCACCGTCGCGCACATGGACGAAAACGACGATCTCTTGAAGCTCGAGGAGTTCGCGCCCGACGCGCTGCCCGAGTCCATCACCGCCGCGCCCGGCGCGGCGTATCTCATCGGCACGAGCTATGGACAAGACTGGGACGGCGAGACGGCGGAATATAGCATTTGCAACCGTGACGGAAGGATTCAACCGCCTCTGGACACGTTTGCGTATCAGGACGGCAAACTCAAGGCGGCCAGCATTTGGGTCAACTGGGAGGAGGGAGCGGCATGAAACGCATCATTGCTTTTGCGCTGGCGCTCGCGGTGGTGTTCGGCATGAGCTTTGCGCTCTACAAGCCCGAGCGGATCGAGGCCGCGGCGCGGGAGACCATGGAGGACGAGTGGGTCGGGTATTTCTTTGCCCTCGAGCCCTTCGACGGCAGGCGCTATGCGACAGAGACCGGCGATGATTACGACTTCGGCGTGCCCGGTGTACCGATGTTCGTGACCATCACGGATATCCTGCCCGGCGAGCCGGGCTATGTCGAAAACGATGATTTTAACCATGTTATCGGCGCGGCCGTGGGCGATGAGGCCGTGGGCAGTGGAATGAACGTCAAGGTCGACGACAACGGCAGCAGCTACGAGACGGGCGGCGAGATCTTCTATGCAAGCGGTGAATGGAAGCCGGTCAAACAGTGTTCCGTTTACCGCACAAGTGACGGAAAATACTACGCCGAATGGGATCACACCGGCATCGGGGCCCACGTCGGCGTGAGCAGGGAAGAAAGCGTCGAATGGAAAGTAAACGGCAGAACAGAGCGACGCTCGATCAAGGTGAGCGTTTCCTTTGCGGAGCACGCGGCGGCGGAGTCGGTCGACTTCGTTTGGATAGACAGCGACAAGAGCGTCCTGTCGCGCGCGGCATACGCCGCGGACGCGCTCCCTGAGACGCTGACCGCGCCGGACGGCGCGTCGATGCTTGTCGTGACGCAGACGAGTGCGGACGGCACAAGCGCCCGCTCGCTCTGCACACAGGACGATCTGTTCGCCAGAGCCTATGTGCCCTCGGCGCTTTCCGGCCTCCTGCGCGTCGTCGATGTCTCGCTCGACTGGGGAGAGGACGAGACTTAACCAATTCTTAATAAAGGATTCGCTAAGAAAATGATTGCAATACGCGGGCAAAGCGGGTAAGATGGAGTGAACTCAAAGAAAAGAGGAACTTGCCATGCGTCCCGACGGAACCCGAGTGAAAGAGGCGTCCACCATCGTTTCGGCACTGCCCTATGTCATGCCGCGGCGCTACGATGCGCAGAATTTCATCACCGAATACGCCGATATGGAGGTCCTGCGCCGCTACATTCAGGAAAAGCGCCGCGAAGGCGTCCGCATCCCGTATATGACGCTCATTCTGGCGGCATACTTCAAGGCGTATCAGGAAAATCCGAAGATCAACCGCTTCATCATGAACAGCAAGATCTACCAGCGCAATCACTTCTGCGTCAGCTTCGTCATCCTGAAAACGCGCGCCGACGGCCGCGCGGATGAGACGTCGATCAAGGTGTTCTTCGAGGACGGGGACGATATCTTCTCCATCAACCGCAAGATCGAGGAGGCGGTCGCGCAGAATCAGGTGGCCGCGCACAACAACAATACGGATAAATTCGCGAATTTCCTGTTCGCCATCCCCATCCTGCCGGGGCTTTTGTTCGGCCTTGTCAAGCTGATGGACCGCTGCGGCGTTTTACCGCGGAAGATCATTGATCTGAGCCCGTTCCACACGAGTCTTTTTATCACGAACCTTGCCTCCATCAACACGAATTCCATCTTCCACCACTGCTACGAGTTCGGCACGACGGGTGTGTTCGTCAGCATGGGCAAGCCTATTGCCAATTACAGGAGCGGGGAGTATAATAAAAAAATGATCCCGCTCTCCGTCGTGATGGATGAGCGCATCTGCACGGGACACGAGTACGCGCTGTTCTGGGCAAGCGTGCGCCGCTATCTCAAGCACCCCGAGCTGCTGGAGGGGAAGCCGACGGAGGAAAGCGCAGATCTCGCGGAGGACTGCGTTTGATCAGCAGCCACAAGCCGCAAAGCGCGGGATCTGCGCTTTGCGGCGTTTTCTATTTTATATGTGGAAGAAAGGACAGGGAAGCTTCCTTGATCGAACCAAAGTCTCAGGTAAAGAAATGCAGCGCCCACGCAGAAATTTTGCAGCAGAACGAGGAACGCACCGTCTACCGTCTCAGGGAGACGGACGGCGAGGTGTGCATCACGGCCTATCCCGTTTTCCCCGGCATTGAGCTTGCCTATCACGATGCGCATGCGCCGTCGTACCGTCTGGCAGAGCCGAATGCGGCGGGACTCATCGAGATCCAGCACTGCCGCGAGGGGCGTGCGGAATACTGCTGCGGCGGCGAGCATTACTTTTTGGCCCCCGGAGACCTCTCCGTCGTGCGCCGCGCCGCTATCGAGGGGGAGGTGGAGTTCCCCACGGGGCACTACCACGGCATCACCGTCACGCTCGACCCCGCCCTCGCACCTGACTGTTTGTCCTGCATTTTGCAGGATGTCGACGTCCGCCCCAGCGTGCTGGCGGAGAAGTTCTTCGCCGACTCGGAGTGCTTTGTCTCAAGATCGTCGGCGCGCGTGGAGCACATCTTCTCTGAGCTCTACGCCGTGCCCGCCGGCATCAGACGCGGCTACTTTAAGGTTAAGGTGCTTGAACTGCTGCTCTTTTTGAGTGCGCTCGACGTGGCGCACGAAAAGCACGGCTATACCGCCGCGCAGGTGCGCCTTGCGCGCACGGCGCGCGACGCGCTGCTTGCAAGCACGGAGGACGACGTTACGATCTCCGCGCTTGCACAGGAACTCGGTGCGTCGCCCTCGCAGCTCGCCGCGAGCTTTCGCGGCGTGTACGGCATGACGCCCGCAGCATTTTTGCGCGCGCAGAAGATGCACAGTGCCGCGCAGCTCCTGCGCACGAGCGACCGCACGGTGCTCGATATCGCGGGGCAGTTCGGCTATGACAACGCCAGCAAGTTTGCCAAGGCCTTCCGCAGTGTGATCGGTGTGTCGCCGAGCGCGTACCGCGCGGGCGCGGACAGCGACAGCTGTGCGCCGACGGCGGAAAAGGCAGAATAAAATATTTTGGAGCCTCATCCGATCAATTTGGAGCGGATAAGGCTCTTCTTTTCGGGTATCCTAAGACACGTCAAGAGCGAGGACGCCGCTCCTAAGAGTTAGAGAAATCTAACTTCTGGGGAGCCACCACCGAAACCAAAGGGGAGGGAAACGGGCATGTCTGAAGAGATCCTGGTGCGGCAGGGTGCGCCGACGTTGGCAGGTATCAAAACGGGCAGCCTCTTCCCTTGTCCTTGCGAAGATAAGGAAGCGCTCTTTGCGGACATCCGCCGCCTGAACCGTCTGCTTGTGCCAAAGGGCCTGTGTCTGCTGCCGATCCGTTTTCTGAAAGGACAGGTCCTTTTGTACCTGTACCGCCCCTCTGAGCTGCGGAGAGATTTGGAGAACGAACAGGCGGCCGAGATCCTGCACCACGCGGGCTACAATAGCGGCCACTGCGGACGCTGCATCGCAAACCTCATCCGCCGATTCTGCGAGGGCGGCGAATTCCCCCATGAGGTCGGGCTTTTCCTCTCGTATCCGCCGGAGGACGTCAAGGGCTTCATCGACCACCGCGCCTGCAACTTCAAATGCGCGGGGCTGTGGAAGGTCTACGGCGACGAGAAGAAGGCGCGCGAGCTGTTCGCCCGCTTCAAAAAATGCACGGAGATCTACTGCGCACTCTGGGAGGCCGGCTCGGGCATCGAGCAGCTTGCCGTGGCAGTGTGATAGATACTGATTTATGAAAGGAACATACTAATATGAAAAAGACTGCTGTTGTTTATTGGAGCGGCACGGGCAACACCGAGGCCATGGCCAAGGCCGTCGCTGAGGGCATGGAGAGCGCGGGCGCGCAGGTCACGATGTTGACCCCTGACCAGGTCAAGGCCAGCGAGCTGAGCGCTTACGACGCGATCGCCTTCGGCTGCCCCGCCATGGGCAGCGAAGTGCTCGAGGAGATGGAGTTCCAGCCCATGTTTGACGAGGTCAAGCGCAGCCTTGGCGGCAAGAGCGCCGCGCTGTTCGGCTCCTACGGCTGGGGCGACGGCGAGTGGATGCGCGGCTGGGAAAAGGACTGCGATGATTCCGGCATCCGCCTTGTGTGCGAGAGCGTGACCTGCTGCGAAGCGCCTGATGACGCCGCGCTGGACGCCTGCCGCGCGCTGGGCAAGGAGCTGGCGAAGTGAGGATTCCTCTGTGGACGAAAAGCGCGCGATGAGGAAGCTCAGGCGGAAAGCACCTGTGCTCGTTGCGCTTGCGGTCATCCTGCTGAGTCTTGCCATCGGCGGATGCCTGCCTTTTTGAAAACACGATGCGATGGAAGGCCGCGTACGGGGAGTGCGCGGCCTTCCGATTTTTATTTGCGCTGCCGAAACGGCAGATTTTTACTGATAAGTATTAGCATAACTTATAGATATGTAGATTATTATCAAAAAACTGATAAATAGGGCGAAGCCTTTCTCTCTTTTGCCGCATGGACGAAAAGAGCCCTCTGTGATACCATATTGCTTGTCAAGTTGAGCTCTTTGTAACTGACGGAAACGTGGGTCACCACAGGGGAGCAGAGAGCGTTTCTTGCTGAAATTCAGCAGCCGACCGTCTGGGCACTTCAACTGCACATCGAGGCAGTGGAGCGCCCATTTTTGCTTTTAAGGAGGCAGAACTATGCGAAAGGTAGCCGTTATTATGGGCAGCACGAGCGACCTGCCCGTCGCCGAGAAGGCGATCCAGACGCTCAAGGAATATGGGATCGAGACCGAGGTCCGCGTGTTATCCGCCCACCGGTGCCCGAACGAGGCAAGAGAATTTGCGGCGTCGGCACGGGAGAGCGGATTTTCTTGTATCATCGCGCTCGCGGGCATGGCCG
>ERZ1027036.1171-NODE-1171-length-12100-cov-5.846824_pt1 | contig 12100 bp, 18 predicted proteins | sample MGYA00519441_ERZ1027036 | MGnify/ENA primary metagenome ERZ1027036 (study PRJEB26926, sample SAMN06164792) | human gut metagenome | biome: ENVO:00009003; feature: ENVO:2100002; material: ENVO:00002003 | host: Homo sapiens | place: USA | collected 2012 ... | reverse complement strand
GACCAGCGGGCCAGCGACTACCGCAGCATGGCCGACGACCTGACGAGCAGCCCTATTTTCCAGGGAATGGACGACGAGACCCGCGACAAGGTGCTCAAGGCGGCCTATGATCTGGCCGACAAGAGCGCCCTGGCGGACCATTCCGACGGACAGTACGAGGTCAGCACCAAGTGGATGGCCCAGGCCGACGACGCAGAGGCCCAGGGCATCGAACCCTGGGAGTACGTCCTGTTCCACACCGCCTACAACGAGATGGAAGGGACCAAGGACGCAGACGGTAAGACCGTGAAGGGCGAGGCCAAGAGCGACCATGTGCGGGAATGGCTGGAGGACTTCTCCGGCCTGACCGACGAGCAGCGGGCTTTCCTCTGGGGGACCGTCTACACCAGCGAATGGTAAAGAAAGAAGGGCCGGGAGTTAATCCCAGCCCTTCTTGTTTTCTTCAAACGCTGCCGCCGTAGCCGCACGCTCTACAAAATCGGCCTTGTCTGCGTCCGTGTCTATCCCGTGCGAGCGGAAATATTTGTCCAGTTCCCCGTCTCTTTTGAGTGGAATTTCCAAGGACGGGTGCCGCTTTCGCTCTCCGCTCTCGCGCAAGTCCCAGAACGAACGGAGAATGAAATAGACAATCAATGCGAGAAATATTGCTTTTCCCATACGTTCCCTCCTCATGGCCTGCATACGGAGCAGGCGTATTTGTCGTCCCGCTCCGCGTCTGCGGGCGTTTTATAGTAGACCTTGTTTTCCTCCAGGATGTTGTCCGCATAATCGCAGGTGAGCCGGTGGTACTTATCGCTGTTAGCACTTGCTACCACTTCCTCCGACCGCTGGGCGCTCACCACCGCCGCCTTTGCCGCCGGAGCTGCCGAGGCGGGCCGCGTAGCAAAGAGCAGCGCTATGGCAAAGAAAACGGCGCAGAGGACCAGGGCAATATTGCGCTGCAAGACATATTTCCGCTGCTGCTTCCCCTGCTCTGCGATTTCTTTCTCAAGGAGTGAAGCGCGAATTTTCAAGTATTCTTCATTTGTCATTTCTGTTCCCTTTAGGCTCATAGGGCAATCCCTCTCTTTCAAATTTTTATCTGCTTCGGGGCGAAAAGGATGCGGGGCTTTGATATGCTCAATGGGAAAGGCAGGTGATACCAATGGAGTGGAACATCATTGTGGGACTGGTATGCACGGTGCTGGGCGCTGTCATCAGTTATGCCACCTTCTCCCACAACAAGGGAAAAGACGACAGGAGCAACGGCCAACAGCTCGGCACCGTTTTGACAGAGCTGGGGTACATCAAGTCCAACACGGACGAGATCAAGACGGAACAGCGAGAGCAGCGCAAGACCAACACAGAGGTGGAGGGCCGTCTGGCTGCCGTGGAGGCCAGCGCCAAGTCCGCACACCACCGCATTGACCATCTGGAGGCGGTACGAGATGAAGAACATTAAGACGACCACGCGGCGGCTGTTCGTGACAACGCAGATCGCCGCGCTGGGGTGGGTCACGATGTCCTACCTCATCGCCCTGTACGCCACGGTGCGCCTGGGCCAAGTGTTCCCGGTGGTGGACCTGTCCGAGCAGGCCATCGAGACCATTCTGGGCGTGAACGTCCTCAAGGTGGTGGAGAACATCTTCGAGCACAACGACGGGGTGGTGTTCGGCAAGAGCAACGCACCGGAGAAGAAAATCAAACGAGATTGCTAAAGGAGGAAATCGAAATGAAAACCTATATCGGCACGAAAATCATTGAGGCGGTCCCTGCTATTCGCAAGGGCGTCAGGGTCTACGAGGAGGGCCAGCCAACCCCCAAGAGCATGGACCCCGTGGAGGAGGGCTATAAGGTCCGCTACCCGGACGGCTACGAGAGTTTCAGCCCCAAGGCCGTGTTCGAGGCGGCGTACCGCCCCATCGACAGTATGAACTTCGGGCTGGCTATCGAGGCCATGAAGAAGGGGAAGAAGTGCAGACGGGCGGGCTGGAACGGAAAGAACCAGCACATTGAGCTGGCCTCTGCCATCAGTTACACGTCCCCGGCTGGCACAATCGTCAATGCCGAGCACGCGGCCATTGGGAACAAGGCTATCGCATTCTGCGGCACTTCCGGCGTGCAAATGGGATGGCTTGCAAGCCAGGCGGATATGCTGGCCGACGACTGGGAAATCGTGGAGTAAAGGAAGGAGCACATCATGGATATTACGACCATCATTGAAGCGGCGGCTGCCCTTGTGGCTGCCGTCATCACCGCCGTGGTCATCCCCTATATCAAGAGCCGGACCACGGCCCAGCAGCAGGCGGAGATCAATGCCTGGGTGAAAATCGCTGTGACGGCGGCGGAGCAAATCTACCGTGGCAGCGGGCGCGGCGAGGAGAAGAAAGCCTACGTCCTCAACTGGCTGGCGGAGCACGGCATCACCCTGGACGAGGAACGCATCGACGCGCTCATTGAGGCCGCCGTCTACGAACTCAACCACGGCGTTCTGAAAGAAGGTGCGGGCAATGAGTAACAGCCCGCTGGTCAGCTACACCAAGCTGTCCCCCAACCATTCCGGCAAGCGCAAGCACGCCATCGACACCATCTCCATCCACTGTATGGCCGGGAACCTGTCCGTGGAGCGCTGCGGCGAACTGTTCCAGAACAAGGAACGCCAGGCCAGCAGCAACTACGGCATCGGCAGCGATGGGCGCATCGGTCTGTATGTGGACGAGGCCAACCGTTCGTGGTGTACCTCCTCCGCCAGCAACGACAACCGGGCCGTCACCATTGAGGTGGCGAACACCGTTGCCAAGGACCCGTGGCCGGTCTCCGACGCGGCCTACAAGTCCCTCATTGACCTGCTGGTGGACATCTGCCAACGCAACGGCATCCCCAGGCTGCTTTGGAAGGGAGATAAAAACCTCGTAGGTCAGGTAGACCGGCAGAACATGACCGTCCACCGCTGGTTTGCGGCGAAAGCCTGCCCTGGCGACTGGCTTTACAGCCGCCACGGCCAGATCGCCGCAGAAGTCAACAAAAGACTGGAGGCCGCAAAGGCCGGAAAGGATGAAGAAACTATGGACACCAAACAGCTCACGAGCTGCGCCGACACCGGGGACAACCCCTCCGCCTGGGCCAAGGAGGCCACCGACTACTGCAAGCGCAAGGGTATCTTCGCCGGAGACGGTGCGGGCAACTACGGATGGCAGAAGCCCATCACCCGCGAGGCCACGGCCCAGATCATCTACAATCTGCTGGAGGCCGCCGGTATGCTGGAGAAGCTGCCGGACGTGAAGTGAGATATTCCCACTTTTTGTACCAAAACGATAAAGGTTGTAAATCTTTATTACAAAGATAGCCCTTTTCCGTGGTACTGTCAAGGTGCCAAGGAGGGGCTGCGTGTGAAGATTTACGATTTTGAGGGACAAAAGAATATCTCCGGCGACCGCATCCACCAGGTGCGGGCGACCAAACGCATCTCCCAGGCGGACCTCGCTGCGAGGATGCAGGTCAAGGGCGTGTTCATCGAGCGGGAGGCCATCAGCAAGATAGAGACCGGGGACCGCTTCGTGACGGACTACGAGCTGATGATCTTTGCCGAGGTCCTGGGCGTGACGATGGACTGGCTGACCGGAAAAGAATAAAAAATTTTGAAATCCCCCTACGGATAGTAGGGGGATTTTTGCATCTTCCGGGGCTATTGACATGGCCGAAAAAAGTGTGCTAAAGATATACAAATGCTATGCAAAAGTATTGCAAATGGAGGTTTTCCTATGCCGAGATATAAGGGCGCACACTTGACCTGGAACGACAGATTGACCATTGAAAAAATGCTCCGCGAGGGGTACAGCAAGCCGCAGATCGCCCGCTATCTGGGCGTGCATCACAGCACGGTCTACGACGAGTGCCGGAGGGGCGCGGTGGAGCTGAAACGCAGCGACCTGACCACCTATATCTCCTACTCCGCCGATGTCGCCAAGGACTACCACCTGGACCGCAAGAAGAACATGGAAAAGCCTCTGAAAATAGGCAAAGACCACCGGCTGGCCCGGTGGCTGGTCAAAACCATCTCCGAGGGGTATTCCCCGTCTGCTGCCTGTTCCATGCTGGGCAAAACGCCGGAGACCACCTTCTCCTGCACATTATGCCGTCAGACTGTGTATAAGTACATCGAGAACGGGGACTTGTGGCCCCTGACCAACAAGGAGCTGCGCTACAAGAGTGACCAGAAGCGGACCTACAACCGCGTGAAAGCAGCGAAAGCCCCCAGAGGGGATAGCATCGAGCATCGCCCGGAGCACATCAACAACCGGGAGGAGCCGGGCCACTGGGAGATGGACAGCGTAGTGGGCAAGAAGGGCACCAAGGCCGCCCTGTGCGTCCTCACCGGACGCGTGACGCGGGACGAGATCATCCGCAAGATGCACGACGACACCGCCGCCAGCGTCGTGGGCGTTCTGGACCGGCTGGAGCGGCGCATGGGGACCGCTATGTTCCGCCAGGTGTTCAAGAGCATCACCGTGGACAACGGGAGCGAATTTGCCGATTGCAAGGGCATGGAGCGCTCCTGTCTGCTGCCCGGAGAGAAGCGCACCCACGTCTACTACTGCCACCCCAGGTCACCCGGAGAGCGCGGCAGCAACGAGAAGCAGAACCAGCTTATCCGGTGGTTTTTCCCCAAGGGCACGGACTTCCGCAAGGTAACACAAAAAGAGGTGCGCCGGGTCCAGGACTGGATAAATAATTACCCACGGTTAATCCTGGACTGGCACACCTCTGCGGAGCTTTTCAACGTGTTCCTTGCAAGCCTATAAAGACTATAAAAAATTTTTCAAAGAAATTCGGGTTTTACTATTGACATTTGGCTTTTCCGTTGACAAGCCCCGCGCCATGGGCTAAAATAGTTGTGCGAGTATGACAGACAGTCGCGCGGCGAGGCCGAAAGGCCCGCTGTGAGGAAAGTCCGGGCTCCACAGGGCAAGGATAACGGGTAACGCCCGCCCAGAGCGATCTGAGGAAAAGTGCAACAGAAATAGACCGCCCGAGGTATGCAAGTATCTCAGGTAAGGATGGAAAGGTGCGGTAAGAGCGCACCCGTCGGCTCGAGAGTGTCCGATGCTGTAAACTCTATCCGGAGCAACACCGGTATGGGAGCAATAGGTTGGCCCGACCGCTCCCGGGGTGGCTGGAGTACCGCGGCAACGCGGCGCGTAGATAGATGACTGTCAAATACAGAACCCGGCTTACAGTCATGCTCGCGCATAATATGAGAGGGACGGCGGAGATCGCCGTCCCTCCCGTTTTTTCTTTTCTGACATAAACTGTCCAAAATGCAGAAAAAGCGGCGGGAGCTCCCGCCGCTTTTCTTTTTTATGAATCAAACTTCCTTCTTGCCGATGCGGATGAGACGCACGACCACAGGACTCAGCACCACGTTGAAGAGGAGCTCAAAGATAAAATTCGCGCCGACAAGGCCAACGATCATATACTGGCCGACGTTTGCACCAAAGCCCATCGCATCCGCCCAGCCGCCGATGGTCTCCATAAAGAAGAGCAGGCAGCCGATCAGGAACACGCCGGTATTGACCACAGGACAGACCACTGCGGCCACCGCCACGGCAAGCGTGCGGTTCTTGTTCTCAAGCGCCTTGTAGACAAGGCCGGAGAGAAGGCCCGCCAGCGTGCCCTTGACGAGCACCGTCAGGATCGTGCCAAGCGCGTTGACGCCGAGGAACGCCGCCGCGTCGCCGCTGAGCAGCACGACCACGCCGAACACAAAGCCGAGCCACGCGCCAGCACCTGCGCCGTAGAGCGCCGCACCGATAACGACCGGCACCAGCACCAGCGAAATGCTGAACGTGCCAAACCGGATAAAGCTGCCCATCAGCTGCAGAACGATCACAATAGCGGTGAACAGACCGAGACCAACGATCTTCTGCGTGTTGTTGTTCTTACTCATATGTTTCTCCTTTCACCCGGCCGTCCGTGCAAGGGGGGCTATACAGGTGTTACAGCAGGAGCGCGCCGCGGAAAAAGCTCCTCCTCACAGCGCACCTTGTTTTTCTGCCGAAACTGGACGTCCGACGTGCCGAGATATAATACCAAACAACGGCGACAATTTCAAGTGGAATATTTATATATTTTTATAGGATATCCATATAAGTCAGGCGGCAAAAAAGAGCTTGAGAATATCTTCTCAAGCTCTTTTTAATCTCCATGATGTATGTCACAACAGAAGCCGCCGTGTACGCCATAGCAGAACAAAGATATGTCACAACTGCGGGTATCACACTGCTGAAAAAGTCAGCATTTGCAAGGGGTTTAGTCCTGGTCCCAGTTGTGGTAGGTATTTTGCACGTCCTCTTACATTTTGAAAAATTCCAACTGTCACGCCAACGCCACACAATTCTGCGCCTGACTAAGCCTGATTTTCCAGTGGATTTTCATTTGGCAAATTCTGTTGTGCGGATACGCTGCTTTATTCGAGCGTCATATCCGTTTTCCTGTAAATAATCATAACAGAACTGCTTCCCTTTTTCAAGCCCCAAAATCAAAGTCCTACCTCTACCTGATAGGCTTGTTCTCTCCCTCTTTAGCCTTTTCTCCAACTAAAATGTAAATTCGCCTATCCAAGAACTGTGCTGCTCCTATGAGTGGTGCGGTTCTTTTTATATATTCAACTCACCCAAGAAAGGAGGTATCCCCATGGCGTTCTTCATTTTCTTCGTGCTCTTCGTGTTCCCGTTTTTGCAAGCTGGCCCGCTCGATAATTGGGCCTCGTTCCTCGCGTGGGCAATTTTCATCATTATCCCGCTCATTGTCACTGTTCTGCTCTGCATCACAACCGCGCACGAAGATGACAACGACAGCAAGAAAAATTGAACCTGCATTTTCAAGCGAAAGGAGGCGTTTCAGATGACCGGTGAAGGTATTGCTCTCTGCATCGAAATCCTGCTCGTTCTCATCATTCTCTTTGGCCGTATCTAATCACAGCACCAACCACAGACCTATCCACCAACCTACATCAAGAAAGGAAGTAAACACTATGTCAAGAAATGAACTCATCGCCAAAATCGAAGCCCTCAACGAATGGGAAGCCATGATGGAAGAAGCCAAAACTGAGGCAGACGCCATCCGCAGCAGCATTAAGGCAGAAATGGAGGAACGCGGTGTAGAGGAATTGCAGGCTGGCAGCTACATCATACGCTGGACCTCTGTACTTTCCACCCGCTTTGACTCTGCCGCCTTTAAGCGTGTGCACGATGACCTCTACAAGGCTTTTACGAAACAGGTCGCATCCCGCCGCTTCTCCATCAGCGCATGAAAAAAGCCCCTTGTCTGACTGCCTACCAAGCCACAGACAAAGAGCTTCATACCACACACCAAAGGAGCGGGTACAGCGATTATACTGTATTCGCTCCTGACTTTCAAGGAGGAAATTACCGTGAAACAGCTAACGTCTTATAATCGTGTTGCAGGATACCTCAACAAGCTGTTCGACCTGCTCAATCAGAGATTTTTTGAAAGTGCACTGTCAAGACCCACCATCACCATTCAGTCCACCCCGCGAGCATATGGGCACTTCTCCATGAGAGACGACACTTGGGTATCCGTCACCGGCAGCAGCAATGAAATCAACATCGGAGCCGGTACGCTTGCAAGACCTATCGAAAACGTCTGTGCAACGCTGCTCCACGAGATGGTGCATTACTACTGCCATGTCAACGGCATCAAGGACACGAGCCGAGGAAATACCTACCACAACAAACGCTTCAAGGAGATTGCCGAGAGCCATGGTCTAACGGTGAACCATCACGAAAAATACGGCTGGACCATCACTGAGCCAAACGATGAGCTGCTGACTTTCGTCCTCGAAAATGATTTGAGCGATATCCTCATCACCCGCAACGAGTTCTACGGAGTATCGGTTTCAGGAACAGGAACGCACAGCAACACCCCACCTCTCCCGTCGAAGCCGAGCAGCAGTAGAAAGTACATCTGCCCCTGCTGCGGGAACAGTGTTCGAGCCACTAAGAGCGTTCACATTGCTTGCTTGGACTGCAAAGAGCCGATGATTCTTGCATCTCGAGATTCAATAAGAAATTATTATAGATTTCCTTTCTCTGAGCAACGCAAGGCAGGGGGGCTATCCTTATACCCCGAAGCTGCTGCGAACGATTCTGAGAGGGAAAAGATAATTAAATATCTTATTGAGCAGCGTGTTCTATCCCTCACCGGCACTATCCAATAAGGTATACCTTTACGACCACACCAAAAGCCGATGAATTTTCTGTCTGAGAACCACCAAAAGCAGTTTTCGGATATGTGCGGAAATTCATCGGCTTTTTCATACACTTTTCAAGGAGGTTATCATGGAAAACAGAACCTACTATTACGCCCGTGTCAGCACCAAGGAACAAAATCTTGACCGACAGCTCAATGCTTTTCGACAGCTCGGCGCGACTGACCGTGATATCGTGACCGATAAGGAGTCAGGGAAAAGCCTCGACCGCTCAGGCTATCAGGCATTGAAAACAACCATTCTCCGTCAGGGGGATACGCTCGTCATCAAGTCCCTCGACCGACTTAGCCGCAATAAGGGTGACATCAGAGCAGAGCTGCAATACTTCAAGGAGCATGGCATCCGTGTCAAAATCATCGACCTACCCACAACAATGGCCGACTTCCCCGTTGGGCAGGAATGGGTACTTGAGATGGTCAACAATATTCTCATCGAAGTTCTCGGCACGATAGCAGAGCAAGAGCGCACGACCATCAGGCAGCGTCAAAGGGAGGGAATTGAAAGTGCACGTTCAAAGGGAAAACATCTTGGAAGGCCCCCTCTGCAAAGGCCCGAAAATTGGGAAGCAGTCTATGCCTCGTGGCAGCGCGGAGAATTGACCGCAAGAAAGGCAATGGAACTGACAGGGCTGAAACGCAGCAGCTTTTATAAGCTCGTCAAGAAGATGGAGCAGTAAAAGAGAAGCCCCCATGCAACGTGGTCGCTGCGCGATCACGCTGCACAGGGGGCTGTATCTATATCTCAGAATCCCTTTCCATTCCAGACATTCTTCATCATGGAGATATATCTCATAGTCTCAACGTTCTTAGCTGTAGCAGCATTTTGATAAGCTGAGAATTTGACATCATCGCCGATGCTGGAAAGCATTGATTCCGAATTCCTATTGGCGTTTTGAATCTCGTAATAAAGCGTATATTGATTTTCCTTTATCTGCTCAAGGTGCTCTGTTATCGTGGATAGCTGACCGATGACAATGTTCTGCCGTAATTCCATCTCATATAGGTTATACGCACCATTCGGGCCTTCGAGCCGGTCACAGCGTCCACTGGCAAGGTATTCGTAAATCGTAGACACCGCAACAAGATTCTGGTATTTGGGGTAGATAATGCCCTCTTCATAAAGGTTTCTTAGCGCTGCTTGCAATTTCCATTTTGCATCAAACAATACATCTCTTTCAGTATTGCTACGATTCACATAATCAGCGACTTCTTCGGAATATGCGACCAACTGCTTTCTGTACAAATCCCGCTTTTTTTGATTTTCTGATTCAATTTCGCTGAGTCGAAGCTGATATTGTCCGAGATTGTTTTCGTACTCTTGTAATTTAGCTTGATACTCTTCCTCTTCCCTTTCCTGTCTTCTTTTCCCATCTATCAATACACCAACTGTTGCTATTGCAGCAAGTCCAGCAATTACAAAGTTAAGCACGGATAAACCGCAAAACTCTACTTCATTCGTTCCCCAAACACCAAAAATTAAAAATGCGAGTGCCACAAAAAACCAAGCAGCCGCTGCTCCACCTGCATTTTGCTCATCTGGTTCTTGAGGCGGCGGCGGAATCATCCCTGATAAATATCTCGGTTCAGCAGGTTTTCTCGGCTTATGCGCTTTGACGCTTTGATAAAACTCATCTTGAATCTGCTGCGCTTCATAAACGCCTATCTCTAAATCTTTCGCTCGGCGCACATACTCAAGCAGTTCTTGACTGTTCATACTATCTCTCTCCTCTATTGAATCTCAAATTACAAGTCCGCCCCTGCAAAGGGGCTCATGTCATCTATTGAGGTCTGCTTGTTCGCAAACCATCGGTAGTTGGTCTCTCATTTCGATGCATTTGTCAAGCACCTCGCTCGCAGTATCAAAAATTTCCTGCTGCCTATCGAGCATCCAGACCATTTTCTCACCATGAAACATGTTGCACCGAATTCTAAAGATAGCTGCAATCAGAGCAAGATAGGTTACATTATCTCCATATATCCATTTTGCCACTGCTGCATTAGCTTCTCTTTCTGCCTCACTGGTTCTAAATTTGAGACTTGGGAGAACCTTATCCCTTTCCCCCGCAAAACGAAGAAGCGCATCAAAAAATTGCCAGCTTGCCTTCAATAACTCATCGTTCTCTATCGGTTCATGGCTAATATCTTTTACAATCGCAGCCATTTTGCATTCCTTTCCAAAAAGAACCTGCTCAAATACTGCCCACTCGACAGAAAATGCACCGATGCTCTCAAGCGTTTTGTTCTCTACTCTGTCCATAACATAATCCTCCTTATCTGTATCATTTTGTTCATTATATCTTGTCGCGTTAAACACGTCAACAGTGCTTGTCAGATTATTTTGTTGTGCTCTCTTTTTGGATAAACTGTCTGTAAAGGTGGTGGAACATTTGGAGAACGAGTATTTGAAACCCTACTTCGACAACACCGAGCGCTTGGAAAACCTGTCCTATGCGATTGGCTACTACCGCAAGGAAAAAGGCTTGTCACAGGAGCAATTGGCTGAGAAATTAGGCATCAGCCGTCAGCACCTTGCAGCAGTAGAGGCTCCAAGAATGAATCGTGGTCTGTCTCTCGAACTGCTCTTCAATATTGCCTCTGTGCTGGAAATTGAGCCATACCTGTTGTTGAAATTCAGGCTTCAAAAATGATTGAAAAATAACTGCTCTACCACTCGTAGCTTCTTACCAAAGTGGTAGGGCAGTTTTTGAAATTCATGCTTCCCATGTGCAAAGAGAAAGCCCCCCGGCAAAGGATCCGCGAGCGGATCCTCTGCACAGGGGGGCTATATACTTCTAACCTGTTCTGCTCAAAAAGGGATATTGTCTATATCAAAAAATGAGTCCTCGTCGTCTGGTAAAGTACTACTTCTCGAATTTACCCTATCCTCTACGTCATCTACCCATTCTCTTTGCTCAGAGTCTTCATCTTCTGTGTCTTCTTCTCTCCAAGCTCTGATAGCATCCTTTGCATAGTCTGGAAGCCACTCTAACTCAGAATCATCAAATTCTTCATCTTCTTCGTCCTCTAAGCCAAATCTGTCTTCATTGTCTTTCAAGTCATGCAGAACACAAATAACTGTTGGCTTTCCCTTTGCCCTTTGTACTTTGAGCAATCCTGCACTCTCAAGATGCTTGATGCACTCGCCTACAGTAGTAGGAGACAAATTCAGCTTAGTTGCAATACTCCTTGTACTCTCCCATACGATACGTTCATCAGAGTCTTTTCCAAATGCTCTGGCAAATCCATTTAGATATCCATACAGAAGAGCATCTGAATTCGATAATCCATCAAAGAACAACGCTCTATATGGTACAGATACGAATTTATCTGTGAGCTAAGCATTCATTTTTTTCTTCATATTAAATACCAACCTTATTTGAAATTTTTCATCTTATCTCAGTTTTCTCATCAATAAGATGTTAAGTAAAGATTTAAGCTACATGAGCCTTTGGCGAATGTTATTGTTATCTTAATTTCAGTACTTAATCTTTTAGTAATCTGTTTTTAATCTTATAGTAATCTAATGTGAGCTTGTAAGTATTGGAAATACAGGATTTTTGCAATTCTCACTTTACACTTACCATAAGGTTTCCAAACACCTGTGTTGGATATTTGCATCACTCATACTCATGGACTGATTCAGTAGTGTCAGCTTTTTAGCACAGTAGTGTCCAGAGCGATATCACAGAAATGCTAAAAGCCTTGATTTATACGAAGCTATATGGAATATTCTCAACATCATTCGCTACAGCTCGTTTGCTTCTGTATATAGAATAGCATATATATGCTGTCTCTTATACACATCTCCGAGCCCACGAGACAGGCAGAAATC
>ERZ1027036.1170-NODE-1170-length-12103-cov-5.168991_pt1 | contig 12103 bp, 8 predicted proteins | sample MGYA00519441_ERZ1027036 | MGnify/ENA primary metagenome ERZ1027036 (study PRJEB26926, sample SAMN06164792) | human gut metagenome | biome: ENVO:00009003; feature: ENVO:2100002; material: ENVO:00002003 | host: Homo sapiens | place: USA | collected 2012 ... | reverse complement strand
CACTTATGCGATCGTCGGCAGCGTCAGATGTGTATAAGAGACAGATGTATCATAGGAGATCTGGATTCTGAGACACATACTTTGAAGGAACAGTCTTATCAGAGTGTGGATTATGGAATTGACTGTTATGCAATGCAGACATTGCTTGCTCCAGATGGAAGAAGAATTATGATTGCCTGGATGCAGAACTGGGATACTCTTGCTTATCGCAGAAATGAATCTAAATGGTTTGCACAAATGAGCCTTCCGAGAGAAGTGTCTGTGAAAAACGGAAGATTGTATCAGGTTCCGGTCAGAGAACTGGATTCCATGCGTGCAAATAAAGTCGAGTACAGGGATGTTGTGATTAAAGACACCAGAATTACACTTGACCAGATTGAAGGACGTACCGTAGATCTGGAGCTTGTAATACAACCGGTAGATAAAGATAAGCTTTATAAAAAATTCGAACTCTGTTTTGCAGAGAATGAAAAATATCATTCCACTTTACGATTCCGTCCAGATGAATCAGTTTTGAAAATCGACAGAAGCTTCTCCGGAAGCGAACGTGCAGTGGTTCATCAGAGAGAATGTCTGGTAAATGGTGACTGTAATGAATTGAAATTACGAGTAATTCTGGACAGATTCAGCGCGGAAATATTTATCAATGACGGAGAACAGGTTATGTCTGCTGTGATTCTTACAGAACAGAATGCAAAGGGAATTTCTTTCTTTGTTGACGGTGCGGCTAAGATCGATGTAGTGAAATATGATTTGGTATGAAAGTTCCAAAAGCTTGTCATGAATGAGTAAGGTAAAAATACAAGAATTGGGAGCAACGTATGAAGAAATATGATGTAACGGCACTGGGAGAATTATTGATTGATTTTACTGAAAACGGAAAAAGCAATCAGGGAAATCCACTTTTTGAAGCAAATCCCGGAGGAGCACCTTGTAATGTGCTTGCAATGTTAGCAAAGTTAGGGCATAACACGGCATTTATCGGAAAGGTAGGAAATGATTTCTTCGGAGAACAGTTGAGGGCTGCAATAAAAGAAGTTGGAATTGATGACACTGGATTATGTACAGACGAAAAGATCCATACAACCCTTGCTATGGTACATACATATCCAGATGGAGACAGGGATTTCTCTTTTTACCGTAATCCGGGTGCAGACATGATGCTGAATAAAGCTGAAATTTGTGAAGATATTCTCAAAAATACGAAAATTTTTCATTTTGGTACATTGTCTATGACACATGAAGGTGTGCGGGAGGCAACGAAAGAAGCAATTCATATTGCAGAAGAAGCTGGCGCTATTATTTCATTTGATCCCAACTTACGTCCACCGCTCTGGGAGTCTATGGAAGAGGCGAGAAAGCAGGTATTATATGGTCTTGGTCATTGTCAGATACTGAAAATTTCAGATAATGAAATTCAGTGGCTGACAGGAGAAGAAGATTATAGTGATGGCGTAAACTGGATTAGAGAACGTTATCAGATTCCACTGATCCTTGTGTCTATGGGAAGAGAAGGAAGTCGTGCTTATTATAATGAAATGATGGTGGAAGTAAAGCCGTTTTTACAGGATAATACCATCGAGACAACCGGAGCAGGAGATACATTCTGCGGCTGTGTATTGCACTATGTCTGTGAACATGGAATTAATGGACTAAAAGAGGAAAATCTGGCTGAAATGTTAACGTTTGCCAATGCAGCTGCCTCAATTATCACAACAAGAAAAGGCGCACTGAGAGTAATGCCGGAAGAAAAAGAAATAAAGCTATTAATATAAAATATTCAAAAGAATAGGAATACAACAAAGGGACTTCTTCGGAGGTCCCTTTTAAAATGGGAAAATGTTAATAAAACTTTTTCTTGCTAAATTGTAAAAGTTTGCTAGAATAGTTGTAACAAACACAGTCAGAAAGAACGTTCACAAACGAGGTGACCGCTATGATTACACTGAATGATTATTTATATTCCGGAGATACGGTTTTAAAAATTTTACAGAAATATACAGAGGATCTGCGTAAGGAAGCGAAGAAGAACCATAACGAAGTCGATTTGGTGCACAGCAACTTTCTGCTCCAGATCACGGAACTTCTGGAGCATAATGATTTCCTTACGGCCCAGTCCCAGAAGATCCGGGAATTTTACAAATATATGGCCCATGAATATCCATTTCTTGCTTTTACATTTAAAGGCAGGATTAAGTCATTGATCCGGGCAGAAGAGAAATTTAATGGATATGTAGTGGAATATATTTACGATTATTACCGGGAAAATGGTACCTATCCGTCGGTTGCAGAGCTGAAAAATAAGCTGAGCTGCTTTCGTGATTTTATTGCTTACCGGATTGTGGTCTGTATGCCAAGATGTCACTTGAAGCCAGGGGAAGAACAGGAGCAGGCGTCTATCCGCTATCTTTATGAGATCGCAAATGTGCTGCCAGGATTTCTGGAAGAGAGAGGCTTTACAGCAGAATCGGCTCAGGGAGTGAAATTGAGTACTTCTGATCAACTAAATGATGATGTAAAGCCTTATTACAGAGATTATATTTGTGGTACCAGTGAATATGGGTATCAGTCTTTACATATTACATTTTATGATAACAGCTCCAGATCCTACATGGAGGTACAGCTCCGCACCCAGAAAATGGATGATACTGCGGAAATCGGACCGGCCAATCATCTGGGCTATGAGAAACGCCAGCAGGACGAGCGAGCCAGAAGAGATGTGATCCCGGAAGGGGAATGTGTTTACTTTGATGAGGCTTATGAGCGGGGGATGAAGCTACTTTCCCTGGAATTAGCAGATCTTGACGTGAATATGTTTTCTGCGGTAAATAACAGTCTGATCAACGATGGCTGTGGATTGTTCCGAGGCAGATTGATTCTGCCTTATGAGCATTTGTCCAGATTTCAGAATGATGTGATTGATTGAGAAAAAAGTAAGTGGAGCAATAAAGATGTTAAAGAAAAAGATGTTAATTGCTTTAGGGGTGGCAGCAGTATTGAGTGTGAGCTGTGTAAGTGTGACTGTCTGGGCTGAGGAAAACGCAGAAGAGCAGACAGAGGAAGCAGAGGACAGTTCTAATTCTGAAGGCGAGGAAGATGCTGATTTAGAAGAGTCTGACAATCCGGAGATTGAAGAGGGATACACTACAGAACTAGAAGGCTGCACAAAGGTGGTTTCCTGGTGCAAAAATGAAGACAATAATATTTACGGACAGTTCTATTATCCGGAAGATTTTGACGAAACAAAGACTTATCCAGTAATCATTATGAGCCACGGAATCGGTTCTACTTCCCAGATGGTAGAGCGTGCAAAATGGCCGGAAAAGGCGGCTCAGGATGGATATGTGGTTTATACATTTGACTTCTGCGGCGGTTCCCTTAACGGAAACAGTGACGTAGATTTCATGGATATGACAGTGATGACTGAGAAAGAAGATTTAAGTGCTGTTATGGACTTTGTGAAAACAAAGGATTATGTGGATCAGGATCATCTTTTCCTTCTGGGACAGAGCCAGGGAGGACTTGTAAGTGCTCTGACTGCTGCAGACAGAAAAGATGATGTGGCTGCTATGATCCTGATTTATCCGGCGTTTTGTATTGCGGATAATGCCCGGGAAATGTATGATTCCGCATATGATATTCCGGAAGACAGAGCTGAGATGCCGGTAGGAACTGTGGGTTCTGAGTATGTGAAAACAGTTTATGATCTGGATGTTTATGGCACTATCAGCGCATATGACGGAGACGTGATGATCATTCACGGAATCAATGACAGCCTGGTGCCATACAGCTATTCTGAAAAGGCAATTGAGGAAGCGTATACAGGGGAAGGTTCTGTTCTGATTCCCATTTATGGAAAAAAATCTACCCATGGTTTCGAGATGAACTTTGAAGAGGGAAGAGACTATGCGGAGACAGTTGGATTGGAATTTTTGGATGTGCATTTGAAAGAGGAAGAATAAAGGTTTAGGAAACCAAAAAGTGAAAAAAACATGTAGGGCGTATTTATAGATCGTTATGAATTAAAGGCATTGCAAGGATATTATACCGCGTACTAAAAGTTAGATTTTAATGTCTGACTTTTGGGCGGCATGTTCTACAATGCCTTTTTTTATTTAAGTATATATTTTATAAAAATAATATTGTATAAAATAAATACAAATGGTATAATATTAACGAGGAATGATTCTTAAAAAAATATAAACTCCTTGCAGTACATTATATTTTATGTTACGCTGAATTCACATCTTAGGAACTCTATGTACTATTCGTAGGCGGTTCAGCTCATGAACAGCAGTCTATTCATTGCCATTCGGTGAAGTATTCCTGTGAAATAAGCGTAATAAAGAAGGTGGTGAAACTTGGGTGTAAAAGACCAGGGACTACAGGAGTATCTGAAAGATAACGAACGCTTTGCAGATTTTGTGAATGGTACCTTATTTGCAGGAAAGCAGATTGTGGATCCATGTTATCTTAAGGAAGTACAAAGGAAGAAGAGAGTATCATATAAACAGTCGATTATGGCAAAAAATATACAAAAGAAAAACAGTTCTGAAAAATACGGCGAAGAGGAAATTGCCAGGGAAAAAGGTGTTTTTGAAGAGGGAGAATTCGGGGATGACAGCGCGAAGCTCATGTATCTGGAAAGAGAGCGCGATTTCCTTCGTCTCCACGATAAGCCAGGCTGTAGATTTTTGTTGGCATGTGAAGTTGAATCTGGGGCAAATTATGAGATGCCTGTGAGATGTTTTACATATGACAGCATAGAATATACAGATCAGCTAAAAGAGTGGAAAAGAAAATCCCAGCAAATGTTTTGGGGAAGAGGAAAACGTGGGAAAAAACGGCGCCGAATCCGTCGTCCATTGCTTCCGGTATTTCATCAGGTATTATACCTGGGAGAGAAAAGGTGGAAGAGTAAGTTAAAATTACAGGAAATGATGGACATCCCGGAAAATGTGATGAGTTTTTCAGACAGGCTTCCTGATTATGATATTTGTATGATAGATATTCATGAACAGAATCCTGAGTTGTTTCACACGGAATGGAAAGATATTTTCCAGCTTATGAAGCACAGCCGTAAAAAAGACGAATTGAGAAAATACGTAGAAGAGAGTAACGAAGAAATACGAAAGCTAAGTCAAGAAACCAGATGGCTTTTGGCGATATTACTGGAGCAATATGAATTTGTTGATGAAGAGGTTGTGGAGGTGAAGGATATGTGTAAGGCATGGGATGGCGCAATGCAAATGTATGCAGATGAAGCGAGAGCAGCAACGCGGAAAGAAATGAAGAAAGAGATGAAAAAAGAAATGAGAAGACAGGCCAGAGAAAAAGATCGCAGGACCGTTTTTAACATGTTTTCTCGGGGGTATTCACAGAAAGAAATTGCGGCAATTTCCGAGCTGCCGCTTAAAAAAGTACAGAAAATGTGTGAAGGGTTTATCGAGAATACAACAATGGCAGTACATACTTCTTGATTTGGATTAGAAATTACAGAATAGTAGCTGAGAAAGTTTAACGAGAAAAGGCATTGCAAGGAATTATATGGCGTCTGTAAACGATTTGATTTTGGAGTCAAACGTTAGGGAGAGGCTATATCCTGCAATGCCTTTTAAAATCCTTCAAATTTATATGAAAACTGCTAACAGGTACGCTTATGCATCTTGTTTCTCCGGAAACATTTTCCCGAAGAGAAAACGGATCAGCGGTCCACAGTACATAAGCTGCCAGAAGAAGGCTACCGGGAAGTTCATGAAAGTGGTCTGGAGCCATACGGCAACGAACTGGGAACCCGCATTTTTAAACAAGATTGTGGCAATTAAGCTCATGATCGGGCACATAATGCAGATGATCATAACAGAAATTGCAACTGTGATGGCGAAAGGTCTGTCTTTAGGTGTGACAATACGAAAAGCAAGCTTATGGGCAAGGTTATCAACAATAAAGAACTCCAGTACAAATGCAACCGGCCACATAATCTTCATTTCGCCGAAAGCCATGAGAAATACCTGGTTGCTCATTCCACCGATGTTCAGGGAAATGTTGTAGCAGATCATGGCGTAGACCATAAGGAAAGCCATCATCAGAGTGAAAATAACATTTTGAAACTTAGTTTTTGGCATAAAATTGTTCTCCTTTTTCTAAAAATGGGTACAAAAAAGACACATGTGTTGTTCGTTATCAAGTGTACACTTGTGTCGTTTCCAATTTTATACCAGAGCTAATTTGTTATTGAATTGTTTACCGAATGATTATTATACCAGATAAATGGGAAAATGCAATAAAAAAATCGATATATAAGATGGACTAAGAAATGATAATGGGGATTTTTTATAAGTCAGAATGCAGTTTTACTTAAGTTCCTTGGTTATATTAAACTAGTGGTTTATTGCAGAATATATAGTTCTTCTGGTAATATAAAACATGTAAGAAATCATATCGGTCATTATCCCGTTAAGGAGGCGGAGCGGACTGTAAATCCGCTGTTATCATAACACGAGTGGGTTCGATTCCCTCATGGCCGAGTATACTCCTGTAGCTCAGCTGGATAGAGCACGCGTCTACGAAGCGCGGTGTCGAGAGTTCGAATCTCCCTAGGAGTGCTTCCAATGGCAGATGTCTTGGAATAAAGTGAATCAGGTAAGGAAATGGTGCAAAGGAAGAAAGCTGTCTGTGACTAGACGGCTTTTTTTCATTGAGATTCAACTTCTGGATTTTGAAGATGTGCTATTTGCGATGGATTTCTTACACTTTACGTAAAAAACAGGTACAGAAATTGCAGGGTGTTATAATAAATCCATATTATGAATTATGTAAAATAATCGATGGAGGATGAAGGTATGAAAACAAAGCAGGCTGTAAATCCGTATCTGCCAAGCTGGGAATATGTGCCGGATGCGGAGCCGCATATTGTAGATGGACGCGTATACATATATGGTTCTCATGATCTTTTTAACGGCTTGAATTTCTGTCTGGGGGACTATGTATGCTGGTCGGCACCGGTGGATGATCTTGGAAACTGGCGTTATGAGGGAATTATTTTCAAAAGAGAACAGGATCCGGCAGCGCCGAAAATCCGTCTTACAAATGGTCTGGCAGCACCGGATATGATCCAGGGATCGGACGGAAGATTTTATCTTTATTATTTCATGGGCGGCACCAAGATGATCTCTGTGGCTGTCTGTGACAAGCCGGCAGGCAAATATGAATTCTATGGTTATGTAAAATATGCAGACGGCACTCCTATTGGAAAGAAAGAGGAGCCACTGCAGTTTGACCCGGGCATTTTTATGGATGACGATGGAAAGCTGTATCTTTACACAGGCTTTGCCCTTCAGGGAAATCCCCTTCTGCTTGATGGCTCCAAGCCGACTGAGCACGGTGCAATGTGCTTCGAGCTGGACCCCGCAGATATGCTTACTGTAAAAATGGGACCGAAATACATTGGAATTGCCAGTGAGAAAGAAGCACCAGGAAGTTCTTATGAGGGACATCCCTTCCTGGAGGCAAGCTCCATGCGTAAATTCAATGGAACCTATTACTTCATCTACAGCTCCCTGAACAGCCATGAGCTTTGCTATGCAACAAGCGATAACCCTACAGAGGGCTTTGAGTTTGGCGGTGTTCTGGTCAGCAACGGGGACATCGGCCTTCCTGGAATCACAGATGTAAAAAATGCAAGAAACTGTACCGGAAACACTCACGGAAGCCTGATCGAGATTAATGGAAGCTATTATGTTTTCTATCACAGACACAGTAACCGTAAGCAGTCTTCCCGTCAGGCCTGTGCAGAGCGCATCCGCTTTGAGAATGGCAAATTCTATCAGGCAGAGATGACCTCCTGTGGCCTGAATGACGGACCGCTTAAGGGAAAAGGAAACTATCCTTCCTATATTTCCTGTAACGTATATGGCAAAAAGGGAACCCGTTTCTTAAGTATGATCAAACATCCAAAGTCCGGACATCCATATCTGACTCAGGATGGAAAGGATCGTGAACAGGGGTCAGATCAGTATATTGCCAATATGTGTGACGGAGCAGTTGCAGGCTTCAAATATTTTGACCTGCGTGAGACCTCTAAGGTTCGTATTAATATTAAGGGAAAAGCAACTGGAGTTGTTTATTTATCCACAGAGGAAGGCGGCAAGCCAGTGGCAAAGATTCAGGTGAAACCTTGCAAGGAACAGCACGGTTTTGCAGCTGATGTAAACGGACTCGGTGAGAAAGAGGCACTGTACTTCAGTTACAAGGGAACTGGCGCATTTAATTTTATGTCTTTTGATCTGAAGTAAGATTCCATTAAATGTGCAGGAAATATTCTGCCCGCAAATGGCAGACAGAGCTTAAATAAAGGGAAAAAGAGTTTATATTAAGAGTCAAATAAACCCAGGAGGCGAAATATTTGAACATTACTAATTTTGCAAGAAAACTTGCAGAAAAGCCGGTTTTTAAAACAAGAATCAAATCCGATCAGGTGAAGCTTCCGGAGATTGCCATTGGATATTTTCTGGCGCCCTTTTGCGCCATGTTTGCCAATGCCATTTTCGGTGCCTATCTGAACCGTTATTATGTAGATGTACTTGGCTGGACGAAATTCGGAGCATTTGCCACACTTCTGCCAATTGTATCTGTGATTTTCGTAGTTCTCGGAAATCTGATGATCGGGCAGTGGATCGACAACACCAGAAGTACCCAGGGAAAAGCAAGACCTTATATGATCATTGCGGCCCCCATGCTGATCATAGCCATTATTCTTATGTTTATGACACCAGCTAAGGGCAATAATGCGGTGCAGATGATCTGGATCGCAGTGTCCTATAACCTGTACTATGCACTTGCATATCCATGTTTTTACTGTGCACACAGCTCCATGGTCTCTCTTTCTACCAGAAATTCTGAGAGCCGCGGACTTCTTGCAACACTGTCAAATGCAGCAATGGTTGCTTCTGCCGGAGTTGGAGCCAGCATTGTAGTGCCGATCCTTCTTCAGAGCTTTCTGTTTGTGACAAAGGAAGGCGGAATTGATGTGGATGCAAGCTATTCACACTGGAGGATTATTTCCATAGTTCTTTGTCTGGTAAGTGCATTTGGCTGTATGCTGGAATATTATTTTACCAGAGAGCGTATTACAGAGGAAACCATCAATCTGAATGTAAAGGAAGAGAAGATGCCGCTGAAAAAACAGCTGGAAGGCTGTATCCACAACAAATACTGGTGGATCATCATTCTCTATTTCCTGATTTTCCAGTTTGGCCAGCTGATCAAAAACAGTTCCATGAGCTTCTATGTAAGATGGATGTTTGACAGTGTAATTAATTCTGCAAATCCGGAGCAGACTTCCGGAGCATTAATGTCAACACTTGGTCTGGTTGGTGGAATCCCTACTGCGGTTGGTATGGTAGTGGCATGGCCAATTGCCCGTAAGCTGGGCAAAAAGAGAGCCGTTGTTACAGGACTTTGCTTCTCCGTTGTAGGTGGCCTTGTCTGCTTCCTGAATGTACACAGCTTCGGAATGGTTGCTGCAAGTATGGTGCTGAAAGGAATCGGAAGTATTCCGGCAGTGTATGTGACGATGGCACTTCTTTCTGATGTGCTTGACCATCTGGAAGCGAAAAATGGTTTCCGAAGCGACGGATTTACAATGTCTGTGTACAGTTCCATTATGGTAGGCTTAAGTGGACTCTGCATCGGTGTGCTGAACAGCCTTCTTACCTTTGCAGGCTACAGCAATACCGGCATTGCCTGCAATCCGCAGACTCTGGAAATTGTTGAAAATGTGGCAAACTATACAGGCCAGATCGTCTACCGTCAGATGGGCGGCGTGGAGCAGGTGCTTGCATTTGCATTTTTGGCGGCAGATGTGATCACATATGCAGTTGTTATCATTCTCATGAGCCGTCTGGATGTGGAAAAACACATTGAAGAGGACCAGAAAATGATCAAAGAAAATCAGAAGAAGGCAGCTAATATCTAATTGTTTCAGAACCTGTTTCCTGTTATACTATTCTTAGCTAACACAAGTGATCCCGGCTCCCTGGCGCAGTGTTACTGTGCCAGGGGGCCGTTTTAGCCAAATAAGCTGTGAAGAAGCTATTCGGCTATGAGAAGGCAGCAAAATGGATTGGAGTATCCGTTTGATTGAATAAGATAGGTGAGAAATAATTATGATAAGAATTGCAATTGTAGAGGATGACAGGCATGATCGGGAGGCATTGAAGAAATGCCTGAATCGTTATGAAAAAGAGAACCAGGTGAAATTTTCCGTAACAGAATTTCAGGACGGAGAGGATATTGTAACCGATTACACTGCCAGCTATGACCTTATTATTCTGGATATTGAGATGGCGTTTCTCAATGGAATGAAAGCAGCAGAAAAAATCCGTGAGCTTGATACAAATGTAATTATTATTTTTATTACAAACATGCCTCAGTATGCCATTCAGGGATATAAGGTAAATGCGCTGGATTATATTTTGAAGCCAATTTCCTATTTTTCATTTTCAGAGAGTATGGTAAGGGCTCTGGCAAAGGTGAAGACACCGGAGAAGGAGTACATTACCATTGTTCTGAAGGGAGGTAAAAAGAAGCTGGATGTGGCGCGGATTTGTTATGTGGAGGTTCAGGACCATGTGCTGATCTACCACACTCTGGATGGGGATTTTGAGACAAAGGGCACTATGAGGGATACAGATAATCAGTTTGATCCGAAGAAATATTTTCGGTGTAACCGCTGTTATCTGGTAAATCTGGAATTTGTAGAGACTTATCAGGGCAGTGATATTATGGTAAACGGCGATACGATCCAGGTGAGCAGAAGCAGGCGGAAGCCCTTCCTGGATGCCCTGAATGAATATATGAATGAGGTGGAAAAATGAGAGGCACAGTAGTCAACACTCCTGGATATTATTATGCCATTTCCTACTGGCTTTCTGCACTGGTAATGATTCTTGTGCATGGATGCGGGAAAAAAGATGTGTGGAAATATGTGCATGGGGTGTTGAGCTTTATCAGTATTTTTACCGTTATGTTTTTTACAGATGGAATAAAGCAGATGTTTTTCATGCCTCTTATGGTTTGTGTGTTTTTGCTGATGCTTTTGTACATCAGGATGGCAGGAGAGCTTCCATGGCGTGAAACCGGATTTTTCTGTGCGAAGGCATTTATCAACGCAGAATTTGCAGCCTCTTTGTGTTGGCAGATTCATTATTTTTATACAGGTGATTTCAGCGGTCAGGAGAAGGGAACACCGGAGCAGATGTTATGGCGTGTGCTGCATATGGTAGTTATTTATGCAGTACTGTACATTCTGATTTATTTGATCGAACGTTATCTGAAGAAGGATATTGAGGAACTGCAGATTACCCGCAGAGAACTACTGGTTGTATATTTTGTGATGATTATGGTGTATTGCATCAGCAATGTAAGCTATGTAGATGTAAAAAGTATTTTCAGTGCGGGAACAGCTATGGATGTGTTTATTATCCGCACATTGGCAGATCTCAGCGGTATGGCAGTTCTTTATGCTTATCACATTCAGGTAAAAGAAATCCAGATGCGTTTTGAGAAGGATACGCTTCGGAATATTATGGATATGCAGTACAAAAATTACAAGCTTTCCAAGGAGAGTATCGATATTGTAAATCAGAAATACCATGATCTGAAGCATCAGATCAATCTTTTAAAAAGCGGCGCAGATTCTGAAAAAGCAGGGGAATACCTGGAACAGATGGAGCGTGAGATCAAGATTTACGAGACACAGAATAAAACGGGAAATAAGGTCCTTGACACCATTCTTACCAGTAAAAGCATGCATTGTCAGAGACATGGTATTGAGCTGAAATTTATGGGTGAGGGACAGTTGCTGAATTTTATGGAGGATATGGATATCAGTGCTCTTTTCGGAAATATGCTGGATAATGCCATTGAAAGTGTGGTGAAGATCAAAGACCGTCAGAAACGTCTGATTTCCCTGCACGTGATTCAGGATAAACAGTTTATCCGTATTCGCACAGAGAATTACTGTGAGGAGAATGTTCAGTTCCAGGATGGAATCCCTGTCTCTTATACACATCTCCGAGCCCACGAGACAGGCAGAAATCTC
>ERZ1027036.1162-NODE-1162-length-12142-cov-4.880946_pt1 | contig 12142 bp, 10 predicted proteins | sample MGYA00519441_ERZ1027036 | MGnify/ENA primary metagenome ERZ1027036 (study PRJEB26926, sample SAMN06164792) | human gut metagenome | biome: ENVO:00009003; feature: ENVO:2100002; material: ENVO:00002003 | host: Homo sapiens | place: USA | collected 2012 ... | reverse complement strand
CGTTCTCTTGGGGGTCAAAGGGGGCCATTCTCTCACGTGAGAGAATGGCCCCCTTATTCCGTGCAGCGCCCGCGGCGCTGCTCCCCCTTGCAGACTGCAAGGAGTCTATTCCATCTTGCATAATTCCACGATTATGGTAACAAATCGAATTTCTGTTCTGCCACAAATTTTCCAATTCCAGAATTATGTAAATTTCGACACACGCCTATCTGCACAGTATGTTTTCCACTCCGCGGAAATCAAATCAATTTCTCCCTGTCAAATCAGGGGATTTTGAGAAATCCGCTTGTGTGGAAAACTCTGTGGAAACTGTGGATAACTCACCGTAGAATCTCTTTATTGAATTTATTATGTTAATCTGTCAGTTTCGATCAAACATTGCCGCATCGCGGCGGATTCTGTCGGGAACGCGGCTACTTTGACGGCTTTTCGCAACTTCCGTCATGTCTGCTGATTTTTATTTTTGCCGTTCTGCCGAATCACAAGAGCCTTTCTGCACACGCATTTTGCAGAAGCTCTGCAAAATATACTATTTGTATAGAAACTGTAAAGGCCCTGCCAATTTCTCGGCAGGGCCTTTTTTAACACGGTGTTTCCAGTCCGTAACACCCGCTCACGGGGTCTAAAAAGAGCGGCAGGTGCAGCGGGCGGTACGTGAACCAGACGAACGCGAACAGCAGCGCCCACAGAAGTACAAAGCCGATGAGCTGCATCGCGCCCCCGCGCAGCGCGCCATCGGTCAGCAGGCGGTAACTCACAAAGTACAAAAGCGCGTCGGCGAGGAAGAAAATCGTGATGTTCACCCAGTCAGGGAGCTTGCCGAACATTCCCGTCAGCGTGTAGAAAAGCGCCGGAATCGAGACAAGGCCCAGCAGGATGCTCGCCGCCTTGACGGCGAAGAAGTTCCGGAACGCCTCGGAAAACACAATAAACTCCACCACCGTGAACACGAGAAACGGGATAAACAACAGCTTCATGTGCTCCCAGGTCGACTCGTTGACCGCTGAAAACACCGCGATCACACGATTCCCGCCCGTCCATTCGTACACAAAGTGCAGCAGCGTCCCGAAAAGGCCCGTTGCGATAAAGCCGACAATCTCCCATCGGCGCAGCTCCCGTTTCATGCTCCGTCCTCCCTTTCCGCCCCGGTCAAGCCGGGCAAGCACTATAGTCTACGCGGGAAAGAAGGGCTTTATACAGCAAAAGCCGCCCTAAACGGGCGGCTCTTGCATTTCTTCTCTTATTCGGCAAATCGCGGCACGATGACGCCCGCAGGTGCGTTCTTCGTCAGCTCGAAAGAGTTCCCATCAAGTTTGTGGATCTTCTTTGCCTCATACAGCGCCAGAAATTCATCGAGTGTGCCGATCTCAGGGTAGCCGTGCGCGCCGAAGCGGTAGTGCATCGGCACGAGCACGCGCGGCGCGATCGCGTCCGCGACCTTTTTTGCCGTCTTCGCGTCGATCGTATAGTACCCGCCAACGGGAATCAGCAGCGCATCGCAGCCCTTGACCGCCGCGAGCTGCTCCTCATTCAGCTCATGGCCAAGGTCACCGCAGTGCACGAGCGTCATCCCCTCTGCGCGCAGGATATGGATGGCGTTCTCGCCGCGAAGTGAACCTTTCTTGTCATCGTGGAACGTTGAAACCGTCTCGACCGTGAACGGGCTTTCCGATTTGTCGCGCCCCGAGAGCGTCACCGCCTCCAAAAAGGCGTGGTCGCGGTGGCCGTGCGAGCACAGCGCCTCGTCCGCCTCGATGTGCAGCGCAGGATACGTCTCTACATAGTAGGGGTCGAGCACGACGCGCCAGCCCGCGCTCTCGACCACAAAACAGGAATGGCCCAGCCAAATGATGTTCATGGTGTTTTCCTCCTTAATTCCGCGTCATTCAAGCTCATCGAGCGTCATGGAGAAGCTCTCCATGCAGTTGACCATGAAATAGTCGAGCTCGGGCATGTGCATCTCGCTCAGCGCGCGGCGCGTCTGCTCCGCAGCCTTTTTGAATTCCATGTTGCCCGCCTTGAGCTCTTCGACGCACTTGATGTAGGCCGAGAGCTTGTCCGCCGCTTTGACGAGCTTTTTCGTCGTCTCGTCCTCGATCTTGATGATGGGCTCATAGTCCGCGCGCAGTTCGTCCGGCAGCATGGAGAGCAGCTTGTCGCTTGCCACGGCCTCGACCTTGCGGTAGGCGTCGCGGATCTCGGGGTTATAGTACTTGATGGGCGTCGGCATATCGCCGGTCAGGATCTCCGTTGCGTCGTGGTAGAGCGCGGCGACCGCCACGGCGTTCGCGTCCGTGGGCAGACCGAAGACACGCGTGCGGATGAGCGCGAGCGCGTGCGCCAGCACCGCAACCATGTGGCTGTGCTCCTGAATGTTCTCCTCCTCGGTGTTGCGCATGAGCGCCCAGCGCTTGACACAGCGCATGCGGGAGATATAGGCATAAAAATGGTTGGCCATGCGTTATTCCTCCAACTCGCCGCGAAGACTGCCGCCGTCGACCGCCGTGATCTTCACGTTTTTCACCTGATTGTGCAGGCCTTCCTGCGCGACGGATACCTCCATATAGTTCGGCGCGTGGCCCGCGCTGCCGCCCTTGCGGTCGCGCTCGAAGAGCACGGGGAAGATCTTGCCCACGCAGCACGCAAGATACGCTTCGTGCATCGTCTTGGCGACAGCCGAGGCGCGCGCAGCGCGCTCTTCGCGCACGGGCATGTCGATCTGGCGCATCTCCGCAGCCTTCGTGCCCGGGCGGATGGAATAAGGGAAGACGTGCATGTCGGCAAAGCCGACGCGCGCGATGAAGTCAAGCGTCTGCGCGAATTCCTCCTCCGTCTCCTCGGGAAAGCCCGTGATGAGGTCCGTCGTGATGGCAGGGTCGTCAAAATACTGACGCAGCAGGTCGCAGGATTCCATATAGCGCGCCGTATCATATTTGCGGTTCATACGCTTTAAGGTCGCGTCGCAGCCCGACTGCATCGAAAGATGGAAGTGCGGGCAGAGATATTCAAGCTTCGACGCGCGCTTGCAGAATTCCTCCGTGATCGTCCGCGGTTCGAGCGAGCCGAGGCGGATGCGCATGTCGCCGCCCTCGCGCGCGATGAGCTCCAAAAGGTCGATGAGTGAGGTCCCGTCCTTGAAGTCCGAGCCGTAGGACGAAATTTCGATGCCCGTGACCACGATCTCACGGTAGCCCTCCTCACGCAGCGCTTTCACCTGCTTTGCAGCCTCGTCCATCGGCAGCGAGCGCACGCGCCCGCGCGCGTAAGGAATGAGGCAGTAGGTGCAGAAGTTCACGCACCCGTCCTCGACCTTGAGCATCGCGCGTGTGCGATTCACCATACCGCCCGCGGGCAGCACCTCAAAATCGCGCCGCTCCCAGACGTCGTCGACATCGACAATAGGCGTTTTGTCCTGTGCCGCGCGCTCCAGAAGGTCGACGAACTTCGCGCGGTCATTCGTGCCGGCGATGACGTCGAGCCCGAGCTTTTTGACGTCCTCGGGATGCGTCTGGGCGTAGCAGCCGCAGGCGGCGATGACCGCGCTCGGGTTGCGGCGCTGCGCCTGACGGAGCATCTGGCGCGACTTTTTGTCGCTCACCGCCGTGACCGAGCAGGTGTTGACAACGTAGGCGTCCGCCGTCTCCTCAAAATCCACCAACTCGTGCCCGCGGTGCAAAAGCTCCTGCTCGAGTGCCTGCGTTTCATATTGGTTCACCTTGCACCCGAGGGTGCAGATCGCAACTTTCATGTATGTTTGTATCCTTTTCCGCGATTTGGGCGGTAAAGTCCCGCTTTTTTCTGCCGTTTCCGACGCAAAGCGTCCGCCGCCCTTGCTTTTTTATTTTTATATTGTATAATCATTTGAGCATTCTGACAAGACCAAAGAAAGGATTTTCCCGATATGATCTATCTCGATCACGCGGCCACCACCCCCGTTCCCGAAGAGGTGGCGCACGCCGTTTACGATACGCTGGTTTCTGGCTGGGGCAACCCCAGCTCGCAATACCCCATCGGAAAGCAGGCGCGCGACGCTGTCGCCGCGGCGCGCGAGACGATTGCCGCCGCGCTCGGCTGCAAGAGTGAACAGTTCGTCTTCACCTCCTGCGGGTCGGAGAGCGACAACTGGGCCGTCCGCCTTGCCCTGCACCAGAACCGCCACGCCGGCAAGCACATCATCACGACCGCCGTGGAACACAGCGCGATTCTCGAGACCTGCAAGGCCCTTGAGCAGGAGGGCTACTCCGTCACGTACTTAAAGCCCGACAAGAACGGCGACATCACCGCCTCTCAGGTCGAAAGTGCACTGCGCGACGACACCGCGCTCGTCACGATGATGCTCGTCAACAACGAGACGGGCTGCATCTTCCCCGTGGCCGAGGTCGCGCAGCTTCTGAAAGCGAAAAAGTCCCGAGCCCTGCTGCACACCGACGCGGTGCAGGCCTTTTTGAAAATTCCGTTCCGCGCCGACACGCTGGGCGCGGACCTCATCTCCGTCAGCGCGCACAAGCTCGGCGCGCCCAAGGGTATCGGCGGCCTGTATTTGGGCGAGCGCATCCGCGCGCCCAAACCGCTGATCTTTGGCGGCGGGCAGGAGAGCGGCCTGCGCTCCGGCACAGAGGCCACGGGCCAGATCGCAGGCTTTGCCAAGGCGGTCGAGCTGCGCGCCGACCATCTCGATGAAAAGCTCGCCCACGTCGCCGCCATCAAGGCCTACGCCGAGGAAAAGCTCCTCGCGCTCGACGGCGTCGTTCGCATCGGCGACGGGACCGCGCCGCACATCCTGTCGATCTCGCTCGTCGGCTACCCGTCGGCGAATGTCGTTACGGAACTTGGCGCACAGGGCATCTGCATCTCGGCAGGCTCCGCCTGCCATCGCGGGCAGCTGAGCCACGTCTACCGCGCGATGGGCCTTGACAAAAAGGCCGCCGCGGGCGTGCTGCGTGTCAGCTTCGGCCCCGAGACGACGAAAGAAGAGATCGACGCACTCGTCTCCGCGCTCAAGGCGCACCGCGACACGCGCTTCCCCATGCTGTAATTCCACGATTCGAGGTTTTTATGTTCTCCTATCTTCACCAGCCCAAGGGCTTTTACAAGCATCTTTTTCTGCTGGCGCTGCCGGTCATCGTGCAGAATTTGATCACCACGTCGCTCGGCTTTCTCGATACGTTCATGGTGGGACTTCTCGGCAGCGATCAGATGTCCGCCGTCACGGTGGCGAACGTGCCAGTCTTCATCATCCAGCTCGTCGTCTTCGGCCTGCAAAGCGGCTCAAGCGTGCTCATCAGCCAATACTGGGGCCGCGGCGACCGCGAGAGCATCAACCGCGTCATGGGCATCGGCTTTATGATCGCGGGCGGCGTGAGCGTGCTGTTTGCCGCCATTCTGTGCGCGTTTCCCGCGCAGGTGCTCTACCTCATCACCGACAATCTGACACTCGTGGAGCTGGCCGAGCCGTACCTGCGCATCGTCGGCTTCTCCTACATTTTCAACTCGCTTTCCTCCATTTACATCGGCATGCAGCGCAGCATCGAAAATCCGCGCTTCGGCATGATCGTCTTCGCGATCTCGATGCTCTGCAACACGCTCGGCAACTATGTGCTGATCTTCGGCAAGCTCGGTCTGCCCGCGCTCGGCATCACGGGTGCGGCGGTAGCGACGCTTCTGTCCCGCGTGGTGGAGTTCGTCGTCGCGTCCTCCTACGCGTTCCGCTGCCGCACGATGCCGCTCATGAAGCACGCCATCCTCCGCCCCGGCATGGACATGCTGCGTAAATTCCTGCGCTACAGCGCGCCGGTGCTCATCAACGAGACACTCTGGGGCACGGGCTTTTCGATGATCACGGTCATCATGGGCCACATGGCAAATAGCAGCGATCTCATCGCCGCCTACACGCTTGCGGGCAATATCGACAAGCTGATGACCTCGGGCGTGTTCGGCATCGCGGCGGCGGTATCCGTCATCGTCGGCAAAGAGATCGGCACGGGCAACTTAAAGGGCGTTTACAACATCGGCCGCGCGCTGTGCTTCACGGCGTTCGCGTTCGGCATTGTGCTCGGCCTCGCCGAATACACGATGTTCGTGACGCTGATGCGCCCGTTCGTCATGCCGCTCTTCTCGCTCTCGGCGGTCGCCGAGCGGCTTTGCAGTGTGATGCTCATGTGCTATGCCTGCGCCATCCCGCTGCACAGCTTTTCAACCACGATGGTCGTAGGCGTGCTGCGCGGCGGCGGCGATGTGAACGCTTCGCTCGTGATCGACAATTTCCCCCTCTGGTGCGGCACGCTGCCGATGATGTGTCTGCTCGGCCTTGTGCTCAAGGTGCCGAACGAGGTCTTCTGCCTCTGCCTGATGATCGAATATATCATCAAGTCCCCCATCGGCCTTTACCGCCTGCACTCCGGCAAGTGGATCCACGACATCACCCGCATCGACGAATGACAAAAAAGCGGAAGGGCGCTGCCCTTCCGCTTTTCCATTCTCATTGTCAAGTATTTACCGCGCGCTCCCGCCGCATTTCTCTCAGCACCGGCACGCTGACACACAGCGACGCCGCCACAAAGAACGCGATGCCGACCATGCGGTTCACGCTGATATGCTCGTGGTACACGACGACCGCCAGCGCCGTTGCCAGAATGGGCTTGACGAGATAAACGAACGACGCCTCCGTCGCAGAGGTGTACTCCGTGATCTTCGCCGTGAGCAGAAAGCCGATGGCCGCGCAGCCGATGCCGACATGGCACAAAAGCAGCGTCGTTTTGAGCGTAAAGCCCGTGAAAAACGGAATGCCCGCGAATATCTCCAGCCCCAGGCCGCTGTAAAGCGCACCGACCGCCGGAATCTCACCGAGCATCAGCAGGAAAAGAAGCTCCAGACCGCCGATGAGCATGTTGAACGTCGTGATCACGAGCGCGCCGAGCCGCGGCAGACGCAGCTTGCAGAGCGTACCGTAAGTGGCAAACAGCAGCGTGGCGGTGATGATCTCCAAAAAGCCGCGCAGGCTGATCTCAAGGTGCGCGGGATTGAGGATGAAGAGAATACCGACAAGTTCCACGCCGATAGCCAGCAGATGGTTCTTTTTCAGCGGCTCATGCAGGATGAAGTGCGCCAGCGCCACCGCGAACACAGGATTGCCCGAGTAGATAATCGATGTAGCTGAGGCGTCCATGTGCAGCACCGCCATCTGCAAAAGCGACATGTGCAGCGTCACCGTCAGAAAACCGAGCAGTGTGAAATAGCCCCAGTCCGCCTTTGTAAGCTGGATATCCCGCTTTTTGAGGTCGTTCAGTGCAAAGGGCATCAGCGCAGCCGCGCCGAGCAGCACACGCTCGACTGTCACCTGCATGGGTGCAAACGCGCCGCCGAGCGCCTTGAGCGCGACCTCCGTCGTGGAATAGAGCATCGCGGCAAGCAGGATATAGAGATATCCCCGTTTCCGATCAGTCGTCATCTTCTTCCTCCTGTACATCGCCTTTGGCGAAGCAGCATCATTGTATGCCCCGCTGTGTTAAAATGCAATCCCAATCCGCTTTGTTCGGACGAAAAATGCCGCCCCGAATCGGGGCGGCATTTTGATTGCGGAACAGAAAATTACTTGGCAGTCTGCGCGGCCTTCTTGCTCTCCCACTTGGTCACGCAGCAGGCGCAGGAGATATCGCCCGTGATGTTCAGGCAGGTACGCCCCATGTCGAAAAGGCGGTCGATGCCGTAGATGATCATGATCATATCGACGGGGATGTTCATCGCCTCGAGCACCATAGCGAGCATGATCATGCCCGCGCCCGGCGTACCGGCGGTGCCGATGGAGGCAAGCGTCGCGGTAACGACGATCGTGATCATCTGGCCAAGGGTCAGCGTCATGCCGCAGCAGGTGGCAAGAAAGATGGTGGCGACGCACTGATAGATGGCGGTGCCGTCCATGTTGATCGTCGCGCCGAGGGGGATAACAAAGGAGGAAACGTCGCTCTCCGCGCCCAGCTCATCCGCGCACTCCTTGCTCAGAGGGATCGTGGCGGCAGAGGAGGTGGAGGTAAAGGCGAAAATCATCGCGGGGGATGCCTTCTCGAAGAAGGTGAAGGGGCTGATGCCCGCAAACGCCTTGGCAGAGAAAGAGTAGCAGAGGACTGCATGGACGATGTAGCCGAGGTACGCGCAGCCGAGCACCACGGCAAGAGAGCCGAGGATCTCAGGGCCCTGCGTGGCGACGACCCACGCCATCATCGTAAACACACCGATGGGGCTGAGGGCAATGATGAACGCCATCACACGCTCGATGACCGCATAGAGCGTGGAGACCAGATCCTTGGCAAGCTTGCCCTTTTCGCCCGCGGCAAGGATGCCGCCGCCGAACATCAGGGCGATCACGATGACCTGCAGCATGTTTGCGTCGGTGAAGGACTTCCACATGTTGCTCGGGAAGATGGCGACCAGGGTATCCATGAAGTTGGCGCTGGTGGCCTTATCCCAGACCGCGCCGTCCTCCAGCGCGAGCGTGGGGAACCAGCCTGCATTGTTGAAGAGGTTGGCGAATACCAGGCCGATGACGCAGGCGCAGGCCGTGGTGACAAGGAAGTAGGCGACCGTCTTCCAGCCGACGGAGCCGACCTTCTTCATGTCGCCCATCGAGATGATGCCGTCGATCATCGACAGCAGCACGACGGGCACGACGATGAACTTGAGGAGGTTAACGAAGATGGTGCCGAAGGGCTTTAAGTAGTTGGTCGTGAACTCGGGTATTCCCAGCATATAAAAGGCATAGCCGGCCAGAATACCGAGCAGCAGCGCAATTCCGATCTGCTTCGGCAAGCTTAGTTTTTTCTTTTCCATGCTCCACACACACTTTCTAAATGAAGATCCCCCATTTATAGGCATTATCAATAGGGGTCGTGCTTATTGTACTGCACTTTATTTCATTTGGCAAGGGCTTTTGCAGGAAAAATTTCGTTTTGCTGCCCGCATTTTTGCACAAAAATGATGGATATCTTTCATGTAAATTAGTCAAAATTCCGGCTTGCAATCTTGCCTGCTTTCGGGTATTCTTGGTCAGACGACAACAAACGAACAGGAGGAACGACCCATGATGCTCTGCACCGCGCCGAAAAAGAAAAATTCTTCCGTTGGTATTGCTGTTTCTGTTTTTATTGATATTGTTTCTTTTGACCGGTAAGTTTTCTTACCGGTCTTATTTTTTGCCCGCACGGGGCCCAACCATGTTTATTCAAAAGAGAATAAAAATAAGAAGAAAGTAAAGAGGGAAAATCACATGAAGAAAGATCTCGGACACGAAGCCATCTACGACGCCCGCCAGCTGGGTACCCCAAGGATGCTGGTGCTGGGCCTGCAGCACATGTTCGCCATGTTCGGCGCGACGGTGCTCGTCCCCATTCTGGTCCAGGGCTACGGCCTGCCGCTCTCCATCCAGACGACGCTGCTGTTCGCGGGCTTAGGCACGCTGCTGTTCCACGTGTGCACCAAGTTCAAGGTCCCCGCGTTCCTCGGCTCCTCGTTCGCCTACCTCGGCGGCTTCTCCACGGTCGCGACGATGCCCGCCTATGAGGGCATGGACCCCGAGCTCAAGCTCGCCTACGCGCTCGGCGGCATCGTGATCGCGGGTCTTCTCTATCTCGTGCTGGCGCTGCTCTTCAAGCTCCTCGGCGCGAAGAAGGTCATGCGTTACTTCCCGCCCATTGTCACCGGCCCGATGATCATCATGATCGGCCTGAACCTCTCCGGCTCCGCCATCAATAACGCCTCCACCTGCTGGTGGCTCGCGCTCGTTGCAATGGCGATCATCGTGGTCGCCAATATCTGGGGCAAGGGCATGGTCAAGATCATCCCCATCCTGCTCGGCGTCGTCGGCTCCTACATCGTCGCGGTCATCGCCGGTCAGGTCGACTTCTCCGGTGTGAGTGAAGCAAGCTTCCTTGGTTTCCAGCAGTTCGTCATCGCCAAATTCGACGTCTCCGCCATCCTGGTCATGGCCCCTATCGCCATCGCGGCTATGATGGAGCACATCGGTGATATCTCCGCCATCTCCTCCACCACCGGCAAGAACTTCATCGAAGACCCGGGCCTGCACCGCACGCTCGTCGGCGACGGTCTCGCCACCGCGTTCGCCGGCTTCTTCGGCGGCCCTGCCAACACCACCTACGGTGAGAACACCGGCGTGCTCGCCCTCTCCAAGGTCTACGACCCCCGCGTTGTCCGCCTCGCGGCCATCTACGCCATTATCCTGAGCTTCTCCCCCAAGTTTGACGCGCTCGTCAACTCCATCCCCGCGGCCATCGTCGGCGGCGTCAGCTTCATCCTCTACGGTATGATCTCCGCGGTCGGTGTGCGCAACATCGTGGAAAACCAGGTCGACCTCACCAAGTCCCGCAACCTGATCATCGCAGCGGTCATGTTCGTCAGCGGCCTCGGCTTCAGCTCGGTCGGCGGCATCACCTTCACTGTCGGCGGCGCGGCCGTCACCCTCTCCGGCCTCGCCATCGCGGCCCTGTGCGGTGTCATCCTGAACGCCATCCTCCCCGGCAACGACTACGAGTTCGGCGTCAGCGTCACGGGCGACAAGTCCGCCGACCTCGGCAGCTACTAAGAAGCAAATTTCAAAATCAAATCAAAAAGGAAGCGGCACGCGCCGCTTCCTTTTTTCGCTTCTTCGTGCTATACTCTATCCAAATCCTTTGCAGGAGGCATCATTCATGGAAAGCATCAAGCCCGGGCGCTACCGCCACTTCAAGGGCAAAGAATATGAGGTCCTCGGTGTCGCACGTCATTCAGAGACGGAGGAGGAGCTCGTCGTCTATCGCGCGCTGTACGGCGACTTTGGCCTCTGGGTGCGGCCCGTGAGCATGTGGAACGAGACTGTCGAGCGCGACGGCAAGACGTTCCGCCGCTTCACCTATATCGGCGAATGACGGGCTATACGCTGATTCGCGCCAAGCGCCGTACGATGTCCCTGCAATTGGACCGCGACGGAAATGCCGTCGTCCGCGCCCCCTACGGCGTCAAAAAAGAGTTCATCGACCGCTTTGTCGCCGAGCACGAGGACTGGCTTACCCGCGCCCGCGAAAAGCAGCAGGCGCGCCGCCTTGCCCATCCCGAGCCGACGGACGAGGAGCGCAAAGCGCTCATCGCGCGTGCGAAGGAATACCTCCCGATGTGCGTCGATTACTGGAGCGGCATCATGGGCCTCACGCCGACGGGCCTCAAGATCACGTCCGCGCGCACGCGCTTTGGCTCGTGCAGTGGGAAAAACAGCCTTTGCTTTTCCTGGCGGCTGATGCAGTATCCGCGCGAAGCCATCGACTATGTCGTCGTCCACGAGCTCGCGCACATCCGCCACCACGACCACTCCCCCGCGTTCTACGCGCTCATCGAGCGCTACATGCCCGACTGGCGCGAGCGGATGAAGCTGCTGAAAGAATAAAAAGAGACGCTCTGCGGGCGTCTCTTTTCATCATAATATGGTAGTCCGACCTTCTCTTACTTGTTGAGCTTCCGCCGGAAGTCCTCGCCTTCGGCGGCATACTCCACTTTATAACCCTGCTTTTCGGCAAAGCGGGTGGCGAGCCGGCGCGCGCCTCGAACTCCTTGCTCGCAACGCTCATGATGAACGCGCCGAGCACGAGGCCAATGATCTCAGGGTGGACATACTGCACCTTTGCCGCGCTGTGCAGGCCCACCGCGCCGGAAATATCGCGCAGAAAGCACGCGATGCAGAAGCCCATGTTCGTGGGGTTACCGAGCGCCGTTAAGATGAGCGCCGCAAGGCCCACTGCGGTGCCCGCAATAATGACGCCCAGATGTACTTTTTTTATTTTCTCCAATTCTCCTTTTTTGATCGTTGACAAAATCAACACTTTTTGTCGAAAACCAGTATATCGGTTTATCTTTTGAAAAACAAACGGTATTCATAGATGAAAGAGGGGGAACCATCGTTTTTTCGATGGTTCCCCCTCTTTTCTTCAAATCACCAGCTCGTAAAAGCCGTCGACCTCCAACCCCTCCGCCTCGGTCAGCGCGGCGAGCGCGGCGCGGTCCTGGACCTCCGCGCGCCACGACATACCGCAGTCCGCCGTCAGCTCACGCGGGACGGGGATGAGCCGCTGTCTCTTATACACATCTGACGCTGCCGACGATCGCA
>ERZ1027036.1159-NODE-1159-length-12160-cov-8.440727_pt1 | contig 12160 bp, 13 predicted proteins | sample MGYA00519441_ERZ1027036 | MGnify/ENA primary metagenome ERZ1027036 (study PRJEB26926, sample SAMN06164792) | human gut metagenome | biome: ENVO:00009003; feature: ENVO:2100002; material: ENVO:00002003 | host: Homo sapiens | place: USA | collected 2012 ... | reverse complement strand
TGTATAAGAGACAGATACAAAAAATAATAAGTTATACGGGAAAATAATTATAGATAGTGCACAAAAAATATTGACAAGATGTTTTGTGTGCGGTATTGTAAGCTTATAAAGCGGATAAGCTTTCACAATTAGTCTTAAAGAATAGAGACATTACAATAGGTAAGTCATAATGTATACTCCATGAATTATCATGGAAGCTATCATTTTGACAATATGAAAAGAAGATGCACTCATGATCAGCAAATATCCTATGGATATTTGCTGTTGGTATGTAGTGATATTTTTGGATTAGTGTACTTATTGTAATGCCTTTTTTATTTTTATCAGAATGGAGAAAAAGCAATGGGAATGAAAGGTGAGAGAGTAAAAAAGGATGCCTCTGTAATCAGAGATATTTTTTATAAAGATGGATATGCCTGCAAAAAGGTAGAGGAATACCAGTATGACACTTATATCCTTGATAACAAGGCAAATGAGCAGGTACTGGATGGAATGTTAAATGATGAAGGAATCCAATTGTGCATCAGTCCTACTGGGTCTGGAAAGACAGCATCATTTCTTATGAGGGCAAGAGAGCTGGTTGCAGGAAGACATGACATTATGGTGGTATTTGCAGTGCCAACCAGAACAGTAGCCATACAGGTTGGAAATGAAAAGGATGTAAGCAGATTTATCGGTGGTGATGACCTGGATAAGAATGCAAGTATTATATGCTGCACCTATGAGAAGGTGGATGATGTCAAAAGCTGGATAGTCCATCTCAAAAATGATTTGGGAGTAGACAAAAAATGCATTCTTATCATTGATGAGTGCCACAATCTTGCAAATCAGCAGTTATTCAGAAAAGATGGCATAAGAACCATGATTCATGGAATAGAGAAGAAAGTGTTCCAAAACACCATACTTATCACAGCAACACCATATGCCATGGCTCTTTTCCACTATAACAGAATAATAGAGTTCATGAGCAGACAGAAGAAGCCTGCCATGGATAAATTGGAAATATTATTTGTGGATGATGTGCTGGAGTATATTATGACCATCAATCTTTCAGAGGTATTCCCAATTATCCTTTTAAACAGCAAGAAAAAGATAGGCTACCTGATGCAAAGCCTTGATGATGGTATTGTAAGACTTACAAATGAAGACAAGGAGACAGCGGTCTATCAGGATATTGCAGAAAATTCCAAGATAGACAGCAAAGGTCTGAAAGGGATATTAAGCACCTCTGTTATTGGGGAAGGAGTCAATATTGTTGATTATCCAGATAATGCACAGATGTTTGTTGCAGTGACAGACAGAAACATAAGTGTTGACCTGATAGAACAGTTTTTAAACAGGGCAAGAAGAACAGCATCAAAATCCATCAAGTGTGCAACAATCATACTTCCTAAGATGAAGGAAGCAAAGGTGGACATATCAGATGCAAATGGAATTGTGTGCAGCTTAAATCAGGTGGAAGTGGTAGATGATGTCATTCTTGTTTCAGATACAGACAAGCTGGATTCCTTAAATGATGGCATCTATAAGGTAAGCATTCAGGTAGGAAGAAAGATACTGGAAGACCATATGTATATGGAGACTGGTGGAACTACAAGGGATAATGCTTATTGCAGGGATGGGAAACCAATGATGTTTCCAAACAGTCCTTTTAAAAGCGTCACAGATATTGTATCAGAGAATTATAAGAAGATAATGTGTTTCCATGATATTATGCAGAAGAAACTGGATATTTTAAATTCCATCAGGGCAGAAGAGGAGAAAGTGAATGGAGATTATGCCATGTGGCAGATAGAATTGATGGACCAGAAGCTGATGGCACAAGTCACAAGGGCTGCAATAGATTCCATGGGAGAACTGAAGGAATGCTTAAGCTATGAGGATGGGAAACTGGTGGCAGACAAAAGAATATTATTCCTTTTAAGCTATCAGATGTTTCAGAGACAATATTTTTACAGTACAAGGGAGCTTAAAAAAGAACTGGAGCAGAGAATGAGACTTCCAGTTGACATTATAGAAAACAATACAAAAAATGTGAGACCTGGAAAGATGTCAATAGATGAGATTTGGTTTGGACTTACAGATGAGATAAGGAAAAGTGTTGCCTGTGATGATGCCTATTTTGATTCACTCATGTATGAGCATTACAGTGTCTATGTGCGTACACCAGATGGAAATGAAATGGTGGGAAAGATAAGAGAACAGGGAACTATCACCAGTCTTGCAGAGGACCTTTATAAGGCAGGGGTTTCCAAAGGGATATGCCTTAAAATATTGAAAAACAGCAGCAAGAAGGCAAAGGTCACAAAGTACAAGAATGCATGTAAGGTCATTATCAATAACCAGATGTTAGACAGAATGAAATATACAGACATTGGAAGCATCCCATTATACAGCAAGCAGTTAAAGGATAAATTACAGGTGGTAATCTATTGTCTGCTCACCTCAAGAAAGCAGACCTGTTACAAGCTTACTGATACACTTGCAGAAGAAGTGATAGCTGCATATAAAAAAGCATTTCCATCAAGCAAAAAGGCACCAACTGAAAGACAGGTAAAGATGAAGCTGAAACAGATGTACAAGCCTAAGGGAAAAGACAGCATCAGAAATGAATTGTATTTAAAAGAGGATGAAATCTTTAAAATGATAAAATCTGATTTTAAATAAAAGTGGCTTCTAAAGAAGAAAAGGAGCATCTTCCTTTTTCTTTTAGAAGCAGAGTTTGTTTCAATAAACATATATTTATTATATACAAATTTATGGGGTGAAAATCAATGCAAAAATGCTTCGAAGCTAGTAAAATCAAGGCTTTAGAGAGTTTTTTGCCGTAGACAGAAGTTTGTCTACAGAAATTTTAATGACAGGGAGGAAAATTATATGATAGATGAAGCAACCATCCAGTCTGCAAAGGATGTTGACATAAACAAAATATTAGATAACTTTAATTGGGAGAGAGGACATGACAACATGATGCATTGTCCTTCCCCACAACATGGGGATTCCACACCAAGCTGCTCTTATAATGCAAAAAATAATACAGTCAGATGCTTTGGGTGTGGTAAGACCTTTGATACCATAGGTCTTTACCAGGCATTGAGTGAAAAGGTGGATGGGAGAGTTGTATCTTTTCCTAAAGCAGTAAAAGAGGTGCTTGCATTGGATAACCAGGCACCTTTACAGGGAAATGCAGCCCCACAATCAAGCACAACACAATATAGTCATTGTAATAATTCTGCAAAGGGTAATGCATATCAGACTATTTTAAGTAACAGCAGACCACTGACAGGATATGAGTTAAATTACCTCCATGAAAGAGGAATTATGTTGTATGATTCCTATGTTTACAATGCAAAGGTCTACACCAAGCAAAGCCTTGATAAAGCTCTTAAAGGTGAAACAGATGCCCAAAAGATACAGGAGCTAAATGCAATTCAGAAGAATGGAAAATTTTTTGAAGGGATTGCCACAATCTTAAAAAAGAACAAAATACAGATAAAGCATAATTACTGGCAGGGAGTAAACAGTATCATATATCTGATTGACTATGATTATGACAATGACTATGAGTTGCAGCAATATGCAGGCTTCCTAATAGACACAGAAAGACATATGGCAATCCAGAAGACATTAGACAGCACTCATGAGAAAAAGGCACTTGGAACTTCAGATTTTATCTGGCTTGCAGAAGGTGTGGAAAATAAGAATAGCAAGGTATATATCTGTGAAGGCATGGAGGATGCACTATCCTATGTACAAAATGGAGAGAGAGCAGTCAGTCTTAACAGCACCTCAAATGTCAATTCCTTTATGGATTACCTTGAAAAGCATTATAAAATCATAAAGAAGTGGGAGTTTGTCATCTCCTTTGACCATGATAAGGGTGGAGAGATGGCAAAGCAAAAACTTTTGGATTTCTTTCAGGCATATAATCAGCAGCATTTAAAATATCCATATAAGTATAGTGTGTGCAAGTATCCGAAAGATTTTCATGACATCAATGATTACTGGAAGGATAAGGTATTCAGAAAGTGAAATAATAAACGGCGGATCTGCCGTTTATTATTTCACCAGAACCACATCAAAGATTAGTTATAAAAAACTTCATTCTGCTTATAATAAATGGCTTAAAGCAGAAAGGGAAGAATTTAATTGACAATAGAAGAAAATCAAATATACAAAATGGATTGTCTGGAAGGCTTGAAATTAATACCTGATAAATCAATAGACCTGATAGTAACAGACCCACCATATCTGATAAAGGGCATTCATGAGTACAAAGGAAATGATTTAGGAAAGCATATCATTAATTATCAAAAACCATTGGTGGAGCAAAGCCTTACAGATGGCTATGATGTGGCAATTCTGGATGAAATGTATCGGGTGATGAAAGTCCCAAATCTTTATATCTGGTGTAATATCTCGCAAATTCCTATGTATATTAAATATTTTGTGTTGGAGAGAAAGTGTAAGATGGATATTCTCATATGGCATAAAACAAATCCTATCCCATGCTGCCATCTGGTTATGCAGAAGCAGGAACAGTATGGGATTTGCCTTCAAATGTAAAAGACAAAAAACTTTATGGACATCCTACCATTAAGCCATTATGCATTATTGAAAACATCATAAGAAACAGCAGCAAGGAGGGGGATGTGGTCTTAGATGCATTTTTAGGTTCTGGAACAACAGCGGTCGCTTGTATGAACAACAACAGAAATTACATAGGGTTTGAAAAGAATGAAGAATACTATCAGACCGCACAAAAAAGAATTGAAGAAAGCAAGAAAGATAAGGGATAAAAGCAGTCCCTTATTTTTTTGTGCCTGATTCAATACCCATTCATGCGTCATGGATATTTTTCTTCTCAGAGGCTTGTATTTTCATGAGGGCTTTTAGTTATAAAAATTTCCCTTCTATCTATAATATAACATCAATGCAAAAGGCTTATGCAAAGCCAAAATCAGGTTGAAAAGATACAGGTTGTTTCTGATTTACAGGTTATGCATTGACAGGTTACTAAGGGAGTGGCATATGCCACATAATTTACATGTGCCAAAGGCACAGGAAGGAGAATTTTTATGCAGGAAAAATTAAAAAGAGAGGATTGCATGTCATTTGAAGGCTTTTGTACCTATATCAAGAATGGCATACAGCAGAGGTTAGAGTACTCATGCCAGGTGATGACACATAATTACCTCAAAAACAATGGAGTCACATTGTGTGGTCTTACAATTATGACAAAGGAAAGCAACATTTCCCCAACCATCTATCTGAATGGTTTCTATGAAAGATATGTTTATGAAGCTGAAAGCTTACAGCAAATTGAAGCTGATGTCATGGAAACTTACAGAAGAAACAAGACAGACCATAATTTAGATGTGTCATTTTTTACAGAGTGGGAGAATGCCAGACAGAGGATTATCTTCAAGCTGGTAAACTATGATGCAAACAGGGAGCTTTTGAAGGATGTGCCATACAAAAAAGTCCTTGATTTGGCAATGGTTTTCACCTGCCTTGTGGAAAAAGGTGTCACAGGAAGTGCAACCATCCTTATCCATAACCATCATATGGAATGTTGGAAAGTTACAGAAGATGATTTGTTTCATACAGCAATGGAGAACACACCTTACTTCCAGAAAAAGAAAATGGCAGGTATGAATTCGGTCATTGAATATCTTACTGGAAAAAAGGTGGGGAATGACATCTTAGATGGTATATGCAGCATGTATGTCCTCACAGTGGAAAACAATCTGAATGGAGCTGGTGCAGTCCTTTATAAGGATTTGCTTAAAGATTTTGCAGACAGGATGGAAAGTGATTTCTATATTCTGCCATCAAGTGTCCATGAGATGATACTGCTTCCATTGTTCACAGATGATATGGAATCACTCTCAAAGATGGTGAAGGAAGTAAATGCAACACAGCTTAAACCAGAGGATGTATTATCAGACCATGCTTATGTGTATAGGAGAGCTGATAACACTATTTCCATGAGAGGAGAGACATTATGCTTATCAGATTTGTATTGATTGTGGTAACAGGTTCAATTCTTATCCTGTTGTGGATGAACATCAGGATGCAGTATCTGAAAAACATCATTTCAGATACCATTGTGGTCCTTGGAAAAACAATATCAGAAGATGGAAGCATAAAGAGAGTTGAACTTGAGATTTGCTTAAGAGACAGGGAGAGGAAAGCATGAACAAAATCATTTTAAAAGGAAGGCTTACAAACAATGTGAATGTGAAGTATGCCGAAAATGACAATCATACAGCACTTGCCATGTGGAATATGGCAGTAGATGACAGGTCATGGAAAGAGGAAGGCTCTTACCACACAGACTATATCCCATGCTTTGCAGCTGGAAAGACAGCAGAGATAGCGGATGCAAATCTTTGCAAAGGAAAGGAAGTATTATTGTATGGGAAGATGCAGAGTGGAAGCTACATAAACAGGGATGGCAAAAAGATTTATACCCTCCAGATGAGGGTGGAAGAGATAGAGTTCTGTGGAAAGAAATCTGAATCAAGGATGCCATATGAAGAAGAGTTTATGAACATGCCAGATTATCCAGAGGATGAACTGCCATTCAGGTAAGAAAAAATTGCATAATAAAACAGGTTTGGAAGTGGTGACACAAGGGTTTGTGTTTATCAGTTCCTTTTTTATTGCAGGGAGAGAGGTGAGAAGTGCTGGATGCAGTCCTTATCTCTCTTTCTTAGAAGCAGATTTTTGTGGAAGGAGAATTTTTATGAACAAGACAAAGTTAGCGTGGACAGTTGGCAATATAGAGAGGATGCATGAGGAGAAAAAGGTACTTTCCTTTGAGCATCCCATACAGAGAAAATCAGAACAGTGGAGTGATAAGCAGAAGAGTCTGCTGATTCATTCCATGCTTGCCAATTATCCAGTTCCAAACATTTATGTTTTAAGGGAAGACAGCCAGGAACTAGATGAGAAGAATAAACCAATATTTAATTATTTTGTCATGGATGGCAAACAAAGACTTACAAGTGTATTAAGCTATATCTGGGGTGAGTTTCCACTTGATGAAAATATCCCATCAATCACCATTGAGGATGTGGAGTATCAGATAGCAGGAAAATACTTCTGTGATTTGGAGGAGCCAGTTCAGTATGAAATCAAAAGATACAAGTTTGAAATCATTGCCTTTGAAGAGTGCAGCAACAGGGAAATAGAGGAAATCTTTTTCAGACTTAACAACAGCACACCTCTTACAAAGAGTCAGGTGGCAAAAGCAAAAGTGGGTGTGGAGATTGCAGAACTTATCAATGAGCTTCTTACTACTAAATTTTTTACCACAAGCTGTAACTTCTCCAAAGCACAGCTTAAGGCAAGTGATGACCAGAAGGTGCTTATCCAGGGCATGATGTTACTGGATACAAACAATGTGTCAGATTTTGAACTTAAAGACTTCTCAGAGAACTCCATTCTGGAGTATTCTGAAAGTATCAGGGAAAAGTACAGTGATAAGCAGTGCAATATTTTGAAATCTGCAATTCAGTACCTTACAGATGCTTTCCCAGAGAAGAACAAGCAGCTTAGAAAAATTTCAATCCCAATGCTTGTATATCTTGCAGATGCAGCCATGGATAAGGAAATAAAACCAATGTATTTCAGACAGTGGTATGAGTATTTCACCCAGGAAGATGAGCTTATGGAAGTGTATAAGACCTTCTGCTCTTCAGGCTCTACAAAGCTTGAAAAGATAAAAGGCAGGATGGCAGTCATGACTGAATCTTTCTGTAACTATCTGGAACTAGAGATACCAGAAGAACTCAAAGACCTTGTAGATGAGGTGAAAGAAAAACTTGCTGCTAAAGAAGAAAGTGAGGAAATGCTGTCAGATGGTGTGAGTGAAAATACATCAAAAGAAATGCAAGGAAATACAGAGGAAGAACTTCCGATAGAGGAACTTCCAAGCAAGGAAGATTTGGATGTGGAGCAGGAAGAAACTCCCGCCCCATCAGAGTGCAACTCTGATGGATCGGAAAATTATTCTTTCCATGATGCAGTTTAACATATGCCTGCATAAAAATTTAATATAGATGGCCTTTATAAGCCAGACAGGGAAGGGACAGGCAATTGTGCTTGTCCCTTATTAAATGAAAGTGAGGTACATAGATAATGAAAATAACATTTTATGATACAAGGATTACAGATGATTACCACATGGTGCTGGTGGAAGAAAAAGCATTGGAATGTGATAAAAAGAGCATAACCAATTCAGCAGATGTTGCAGAAATGATGCAATTATTAGAGATGGATAAATTAGGAGAAGAGCATTGCTATTTGCTTGCTCTCAATACAAAAGGCATGGTGCTTGGTATCTTCTTGTTATCAAAAGGAACAATAGATATGAGCCTTCTGGGAATAAGGGAGATATACATAAGGGCATTATTAGCAGGTGCATCCAGAATTATACTGTGCCATAATCATCCATCCAAAGATTGTACTCCAAGTGAAAAGGATATAGTGAACACAAAAAAAGTGAAAGATGCTGGAGATATTATGGGAGTTGAGTTATTGGACCATATAGTAATTGGTGGACCATCTTATTTTAGTTTCATGGAACATGATATGTTGTGAAAGAGAGGTGCATAGATTATGAAATGGTTCAATCAGGAAGATTTAAAAGATGTTAATACATTAAGAGCGGCATATAAAAGACTGCTTATCAAATATCATCCAGACAATAATAAGAATGATACGACCGACATGATGCAGGAGATAAATGCAGAATATGATAAACTCTTTGAGCAGATTAAATATGCATATGAGAATTCAGAAGCCTATACAAATCAAACAGACCGCCAAAAACAGGCATATGATTGGGAGAAGGATAAACAGCTTAGAGCAATCATAGCAGCATTATCAAAATTTGCAGGTCTTGAGATAGAGCTTTGTGGCACATGGGTATATGTAAGAGGTGAAACCTATCCATATAGGAAAGAACTGAAGGCTTTAGGTCTTAGATTTAATCCTCATAAGGGATGCTGGATAATACACTATGATGATTATTATAAATATCATAAAAAGCCAGCATCAATGTCTCATATCAGAGACAAGTATGGTTCTGTGATAATCCAGACAGATGCAAGAGAGGAAAGAAGACTAGAAAAATGCTAATAAATCAGTTGATTTTTCATTATTTGGAATAATTTTTTCAGGGCTGTCTATAATATAGTAACCCCATAAGAGGGGAGCCCGGTAAGGGCTGCAACCTGTAATGCAAAAATAGATAGTTGGTGGTGGTTGTACTTAAACAGCCACAATTCAAAAGGATTCACTGCATGTTACCGTGACTGGTGCAGGTTAGCTGAAAAATGCAAATAAGCCTTAAACAAACTCAGATAGAGAAGTTTAAGGCTTATTTTTTTTGTATTTGCTTTTTCTTTCTGCAATGTCATTCTTGCGGTCGGCAAGCATTTCCATTTCTTCTTCAGAAGCTTCAAACTTTATGATGTCTTCCACCCTGCAATCTAGTATCAGACATAACTCATTCAGTGTGTTGGAACTGATGGCTTCATTATGTCTCATTCTCCGAAGAGTGTTGCTGGAAATCTGCCAATAGTAAATGAGCTGATAGGATGTGAAGCCCTTCTCCTCCATGGTCGCCCAAAATGGCTCATAGCTTATCATGTAAAGACCTCCTTATAGAAAGTATGTGCAATAAGTTACAGTATTATTTTAAAACGAGTGTAAGATATTGAAAATTAGTTAAAAATTACAAGGGTTATAAAGTGGAAAGTTTATATATAACATATGCAAGATATTAAATAGGTAAGCCTTGCACATGGGTACAGACATGCGGTATAATGGAACAAAAGACTTATGGGTAACATATTGAACATACAATATTAAAATAGAGAAGTCTTTTGTGAAAAGAACAAAGGAAGGGGAAAAAAGATGAGTATTGTAGATGCAATAGGCTTAGGAGTAAGAAAGCTATACACCGAAAGGAAAGCTATTGAAGACTTTAACCAAATAAAAAAGGAAAGTGGACTAAATGAGCAGGATTGGAATGCAAGATGGGAAACTGTCAGCGGTTATCCTGTAGAAGTGCAGACTGTTCTTGAAGCCAAAAATGAAGACCATGTCAAATTATATGATAAGGATAAGGAGGATGTGTGGGCTATACAGGGTGAAACCAAGCAGCTATTGAATGAAGAGGTTCCAGAAATTTTCTGGATTGATTTTTTCAAGACCATCCAGCTGTTTACATGTCAGCCAATAGAGGTAATATTCCAGACTAAAAAGCCTAAAAAAATTCCAATGGACAGGCTGCTGTATGATATCCGGAACTTTTTGTATGGAGCAGAATCAAACAGAGATATTCAGTTAGATACCCAGATAATCTTTAACAATTTTGAAAATCTCATTGATGATACAGACAAACATGTAAGGATTGCCCAGAAGGGAAAAGATGGGGAAGATTATGTAGGGCAGGTGTTAAGGCAGTATGGAAACAAATTCCACTTTATGGAAAATATAGTTATTCCAGCATATGAAGAGACTGGTGATACATCAGAAACAGATGTGTATATAGTGAACAGCAAGGGCATTTTTGTATGTGAGGTAAAGAACTATGGTGATTCTGGTCAGGTACTTTACATGCCAGATAATGGAGAATGGAAACTGTTTAATGAGCATGGAAGGCTGATTGCAAACAAGCCATCTGCATTTGTACAGAATGAGAGGCATTGCAATGCAACAAGGAGCTTCATCAAAGACCATCTGGGAATAGAGGTTCCAATCTATTCTGTTATCATAATTGCCAATAATAATGTACAGATAGAAAATGAAAATCCAAATGAGCACATAGTCATAAGGGCACCGCAGATAAGGGAACTGGTGGAATGCTGCAATGATGCCATTGATGAGGAGACACAAAAGAAGATAGTTGAGACATTTGAAGAAAATAAGCTTGACCCAAATGATTTCCCAGTAAAGATAAATGCAGACAGGGCAAGATATTTACAGAAGTGGGTAAAAGAATATATCCCATACCTGAAAGAAAATGTGAAGATGGCAAATGCTTATGAGAAGAGGGTCAGTACACAGAACAAAATCACATGGGCTATCACAATTGTACTTGCAATTATGACTATGATACCACTTGTATTAGAGGGAGAAGGGCTTGTCATACTTTTTGGAATATTAGCATGGGGTGCAGGTTTTGTAGCCAATACAAAACTTTCAACAGTTTTTGCAATAGCAGCAATTATTCTGCTCCCAGTCTGGATAATTACATTTAAACCAGCACTCGGAGCACTTGGAATTGCATGTATATTTATCAGCTTTTTACTCATTGATAGAGCAGATAAGAGAAATCAGGAAAACAATCAATAATAGAATTATGGAGGAAAATAAATGATGAAGAAAAAATATTTACTTTTGACACTTACACTAACAATGGCAATGGCAGCAACATCTCTTACAGGATGTGGTACTCAAGCTAAAGCAATATATGATGAAAATGAAGAAGCATCTACAATGGAAGAAGAGGTCATTGTAGCAAATGATAGTACAAAAGATTCTACAGAAGAAACAGAATCAGTTGAAAATGATATTCCAAGTACAACTTATGGAGATTTGGTTGTTTATAATGATGCAATTAAGACTGATTATGAAGTAGATTTAGAAACATTTCAACCATCTGATGAAGAATATACATTATCTGACAATGTAGACATTTACTACACTGATGGATGGCAAGCTGGCTATTTGAAAAAGGGTGCAACAATTTCTGTATATGATGTTTCAACTGATTGGATTAGAATTTATAATCCTGAAAAAACAGATACATTTACAATTGATTTCCTTTTAGTAAAAGCAGGAGATTTGTCAAAATCAACATCAAGTGATGTTACAACAAACGCAGAAGCAGCATTTACACAAGATGAAGTGTTAAAAGCTATTCAGAAGCGATTTTCAAATAAAGATATGGGATATGAACTTCTTGATGCTCCTGAATCAGATATGCAAAAAGCTGAATTTAGTGTAAGCAAAACAGAGACAATTCCAACTTCAATTGTAGACTCTTATTTATATGCTGAATTAAATTTGAGCGATTATACAAAATTCTACATCTGTCTCTTATACACATCTCCGAGCCCACGAGACAGGCAGAAATCTC
>ERZ1027036.1155-NODE-1155-length-12197-cov-8.370779_pt1 | contig 12197 bp, 8 predicted proteins | sample MGYA00519441_ERZ1027036 | MGnify/ENA primary metagenome ERZ1027036 (study PRJEB26926, sample SAMN06164792) | human gut metagenome | biome: ENVO:00009003; feature: ENVO:2100002; material: ENVO:00002003 | host: Homo sapiens | place: USA | collected 2012 ... | reverse complement strand
TCCCCAACAAGCAGAAAATCGCTTTCGTGTCACGAAAGCCCTGCTTGCAGAAGAGCAGCACTTGCGAGAAGTCACCATTATTGATTTACTTAGCAAAGCGAGTGTGCTATAATTTTATCATGAGCTTTTATAGTTGCAAGCGTTGGTATGAATAAAGAAGGCGGTATGATATGGCGGTTTCCTACAATAGATTATTCAAAATGCTTATTGATCGAAAAATGATGAAAAAGGAATTATGCGAGTTGGCAGATGTGAGCCCAAGCACGATAAGCAAAATGGGCAGAGGCGAAATAGTTTCTATGGAAGTAATTGCACGGATTTGCCTCAAACTGAATTGCACAGTAGATGACATATTAGAAATTTTACCGGATAGTCCAGATTATGGGACGGACGAAAAGATAAAATAAGATTGATTGGACTGGAGGAGGAATACAGATGGCTACTATTTTTAATGAAGATAATACCATTGAGCAAATGATGCTTTCTACTCTTCAGAAGAATGGGTGGAAATATATTCCTGCCGAGGAACTTCCTCGTATGTATTCGGATGTACTTGTTGAACCAATGGTAAAAGAGGCCCTCATTCGCCTTAACCCGGAAATTGCGGAAGATCCATCCCGGGCAGATGAAGTTATTTATAAACTTAGGACACTTATTTTGTCTGTTCAACCACATAACCTTGTCACTCAGAATGAGATTTTCAAGAAAATGATTTTCGAGGAAAACTCCTATCCTTTTGGTAAGGACGGACGCATGGTTCCGATTCGTTTCTTTGGTACTATGCGTAAAGAAGATCTTGCTCTCAACGAATATGTTGTGACCAATCAGTGGATATATCCTCAGGCCGAAGGCGGCAAGCGCTTAGATATTGTTCTCTTGATTAACGGCTTCCCGATTGCTATCGGTGAATTGAAAACTCCGGTTCGTAGTGCCATTACTTGGTTGGATGCGGCTGGCGATATTTCTGCTTATGAAAAAAGCATACCCGCCATGTTTGTAACCAACGTATTTAATTTTGCTACTGAAGGCAAATGCTATCGCTATGGTTCTATCAATATGCCTATTAACATGTGGGGACCGTGGCACACAGCAACTCATAAGTCGGAAGGCAGTCTTGCAGATGTAAAAATCAGTGTGGAGGATATGATTTCACCGAAGAATGTCATGGACATTTTTCAGTTCTTCACGATGTTCGCCACTGATAAAAAATATCGTAAATATAAAATTATCTGTCGTTACCAGCAATTTGAAGGCGCTAATATGATTGTGAATCGTGTTATCGCTGGCTACCCTAAGAAAGGTCTAATCTGGCATTTTCAAGGTTCCGGTAAATCTCTTCTTATGGTCTTCGCAGCACAGAAACTGCGAATGATTCCGGAGCTCAAAAATCCAACCGTTGTTATTGTGGATGATCGCATTGATCTGGAAACGCAGATTACTGCAACCTTTAATGCATCAGACATTCCGAATCTAACCAGTGCAGCCACAAAAGAGGAACTTCTTTCCTTCTTCCGTGGTGATATGCGAAAAATCCTTATCACTACGATTTTTAAGTTTGGTGAGGTTAGCGGTGAGCTGAATCCTCGTGATAACATCATCGTCATGGTCGATGAAGCTCACAGAACCCAGGAAGGTGATCTGGGTGAAAAAATGAGAATGGCTCTGCCAAATGCTTTCTTCTTTGGATTGACCGGTACGCCTATCAATCGTGTTGATAAAAACACTTTTGCAACCTTCGGTGCCGAGGAAGATCGCACTGGCTATATGAGCCGCTATTCCTTTTCTGATTCCATTCGTGATGGTGCTACGCTTCCTCTTCACTTTGAGCCGGTTCCTGTAGAGCTTCATGTGGATAAGGAAAAGCTGGATCGTGAATTTGAGGCTATGACCGATGAGGCTGGACTTAGCAAAGATGAAAAGAACGAACTTTCTCGCAGGGTAAACATGAAGGCAATCATGTACAACCCGGCTAGAATTCGCAAGGTATGTGAGCATATCGCTAAACATTTCAAGGAGAAAATCGAGCCGAATGGCTACAAGGGTCAGGTCGTTGTCTATGACCGTGAATGCTGCTTGATGTATAAGGCTGTCCTCGATGAGCTACTCGGCGAAGAAGCCAGCACCATTGTTATGGATACCAATAACGATAAAGAAGATCGTTATAAGAAATATCGCAGAGATCGTGATGCTGAGGGAAAGGTTTTAGACACTTTCCGTGATCCTGCAAGCCCGTTAAAACTTGTTATTGTAACAGCTAAACTGTTGACTGGTTTTGACGCACCGATTCTTCAGGTAATGTATCTGGATAAACCCATGAAGGATCATACCCTTCTACAGGCGATTTGTCGTACCAACCGTACCTATGACCAAGGAAAAACACATGGTCTGATCGTTGATTATATCGGTATTTTTGATGATGTCGCACGTGCACTGGATTTTGACGAAAACAGTATGCGTAAGATCATCACCAACATTGAAGAAATCAAGAAGCAGCTTCCGACACTCCTAAAAAAATGCCTGGGATACTTCTTGGGTGTTGATAGAACAATTGAAGGTTGGGAAGGTCTCATGGCAGCGCAGGAGTGCTTACCAACAAATAAAGAAAAAGACGCGTTTGCTGCTGACTACCGTGTGCTGAATCGTGCGTGGGATGCGTTATCACCAGACGTTTTTCTGAATGCTTATAAAGCGGATTACCAGTGGCTGTCTCGTGTATATGAATCTGTGAAGCCGACGGATGGCCGTGGTGGATTGATCTGGGCATCCTTGGGCGCAAAAACGATTGAGCTTGTTCATCAGAACCTGACCGTTGGCGAAGCGGATGAGGACGTGGAAATCCTGGCAATGGATGCCGACCTGATTGATGAGTTCTTAGAAAAGCAGAAAGATTTGAAGAAGACCACCAAAAAGATCGAAATCAATCTCGTAGCCAAAATCATGAATCACACCAAGGATCCGAAATTCATCAAGCTTGGTGAAAAGCTGGAAACATTGCGAGAAAAGCACGAACAGGGTCTGGTGACCAGCATCGAGTTCTTGAAACTTCTATTGGAATTGGCGAAGGAAGCAGCACAGGCAGAAAAAGAAGTAGTGCCAGAGCAGGAAGTTGATAAGGGAATCGCTGCACTGACGGAACTTTTTAACGGTTTGAAAAACCGAAGCACTCCTGTTATTGTTGAGCGCATCGTTGCTGATATTGACAGCATTGTAAAAATTGTGCGTTTCGATGGCTGGCAGAGCACTACTGCTGGTAAGCAGGAAGTCAAGAAAGCCCTTCGCAGTGTTGTTTGGATCAAATACAAAATCAAGGATAAAGATGTCTTTGATAAGGCTTATAGCTATATTGAGCAGTATTACTAATAACAAAAAAGAAAGCGAGAAAACTAGATGATTGGAGCAATCATTGGCGACATCGTCGGTTCCAGATTTGAATGGGATAATCATAGGTCGAAAGATTTTGATTTTCTTACGCATCAATGTTTCTTCACCGATGATTCCGTCATGTCTCTGGCTGTATGTGATGCTTTGATGCATTGCAAGCCGGACTACAGTGATTTAAGTAATATAACGATTGAATCTATGCAGCGAATTGGACGTCCCTATCCACATTGTGGTTATGGTGGTTCCTTTTATCGTTGGATGTATTCGGACAATCCTCAACCATACAACAGCTACGGAAACGGAGCAGCAATGCGTGTCGGAGGATGTGGCTATGTAGCTAATTCTGTTGCGGAAGCCGCAGCACTTTCAAGAGCAGTTACCGAGACAACCCACAATCACCCAGAAGGAATTAAGGGGGCGGAAGCTACTGCCATTGCAGTCTATCTGGCTCGTACTGGAAGCAGTCTGATGGAAATTCAGGATTATATCGTGAAGAACTACTATCCGATTAACTTCACCTTAGATTCCATTCGTGATACCTACCAGTTTAACGAAACCTGCCAAGATACCGTCCCTCAGGCACTCGAAGCATTCTTTGAGTCTACCAGTTTTGAGGATGCTATTCGCAACGCCATTTCTATTGGAGGTGACAGTGACACCTTGGCGGCTATCACCGGTGCTGTTGCCGAGGCGTACTATGGTGTACCTACTAATATCAGAAAACACGCTCTTACATTTTTGGACGAGCGTCTCCTGAAAATTCTCCTGGAATTTGAAAACAAGTATCCTGCTAAATTTGAGAAAATTCAAGAAAGTGGTAGCGTAGGTGTAAAACCTTCCACCGGTAAAAAAGTAAAGACAGGAGGTCGTGCTGAGATGATGCAATCTGCTATGGATATAGCTGATATGGAATTGGAAGCCAGTGCCGCACATCCGGAAGAAACAACCAGTCAGAAGCTGTTTTCTCACCTGTTTGAAGCCTGCAATATTCTGCGTGGCCCCATCAATCAGGACGAATATAAGAGTTATGTAACGCCTATTCTTTTCTTCAAGCGTCTCTCCGATGTTTATGATGAAGAAACTCAAGTTGCTCTCGAAGAATCCGGTGGTGACGAGGAATACGCTAGCTTCCCGGAAAATCACCGCTTTGTCATTCCGGAGGGCTGCCACTGGAAGGATGTTCGTGAAGCAAGTGAAAATGTCGGTGTGGCTATTGTAACAGCCATGAATGGAATTGAACGTGCTAATCCTGATACGCTGAGTGGCGTGTTCAGCAGTTTTGACGATGCAAACTGGACCGACAAAACAAAACTATCTGACGAACGTCTGAAAGACCTGATTGAACATATGTCTAAAATCAAGGTCGGCAACAACAATTATTCCGCAGATGTAATGGGTGACAGTTACGAATTTCTGATTAAGAAATTTGCTGATCTCTCCAAAAAGAATGCCGGTGAATTCTACACGCCGCGTTCGATTGTCAAATTACTTATTATGCTAATGGCTCCCAAGGCCGGAGAGACCGTTTACGATCCAGCCTGTGGTACGGGTGGTATGCTCATTGAGGCTATTCGGTACATGCATGATGACAAGTTGACCTATGGAAAAATCTACGGTCAGGAAAAGAATCTGGCAACATCTGCCATTGCTCGAATGAATCTGTTCTTGCATGGTGCACGAGATTTCAAAGTGACACAGGGCGATACTCTGCGATCCCCGAACTATCTGGAACGTGGATCATTGCAGACCTTTGATTGCGTAGTCGCAAATCCTCCGTTTTCGCTCAAAAACTGGGGAGCTGAACAATTCAGCAGCGATATTTACGGTAGAAATATTTGGGGATGCCCGACCGATTCCAATGGTGATTTTGCATGGCTCCAGCACATGATTAAGTCTATGAATCCGAAAACTGGTCGTTGTGCTGTGGTGCTGCCGCAGGGAGTGCTCTTTAGAAGCGGTAAAGAAGGTGAGATTCGCAAGCACCTTGTGGAATCCGATAAACTGGAAGCTATCATTACGATGGCCAGTGGTGTATTCTACTCCACTGGTGTTTCTGCCTGCATTCTTTTCTTGAATAATGATAAAGCTCCTGAGCATCGTGGCCGTATTTGTATGATTGATGGCTCCGGAATTTATACTCCCCAGAGAGCACAGAACATTATGACCGAAGAAGATATCCAAACCGTATTCAACTACTATATGGAATACGAAGATGTTATCGAAAAGGTCAAAATCGTTACGATTCCAGAAATTCGGGAGAAAGACTTTTCTCTTGCTATTAACAACTATATCGAAAAGAAGGAGCAGGAAACTGTTCCTCCGGCAGAAATCCGTAGACAGTATTTTGAGGCTTACAAAGAAATGATTGCAGCCGAAGAAAAGATGCGTAAGCTCTTGCTGGAAGGAGGTTATATCAGTGAGTAAAAGAATAACCATTGAGGAACTGCAATCCTATCTTTGGAACTCCGCTGTCCTCCTAAGAACCAACATTGATGCTGGTGCCTATAAACAATATATTTTTCCGCTGCTGTTCTTCAAGCGCATCTGTGATGTATACGATGAAGAAACTGCTCTTGCTATCGAAGAATATGGTGATGACGCTGCCGAATTTGATGCTGACGAAATCCATACCTTTGTGGTTCCAAAGGGGTATCACTGGAATGATGTCCGTGCCGTATCCGAAAATGTTGGTGTGGCCATTGTTGAGGCATTCCGCAAAGTGGAAAATGCCAACATTGACAAGTTACAAGGTATTTTTGGTGATGGTGCCTGGACAAATAAGAACAGGCTCCCTGATAGGTTGTTGAAGGATCTGTTGGAGCACTTCAGTACCAAGACACTCTCTATTGCTAACTGCCCGGAAGACGAACTTGGTCAAGGATACGAATACCTGATCAAAAAGTTTGCGGATGACAGCGGTCACACAGCACAGGAGTTTTACACGAATCGTACTGTTGTGCATTTGATGACTGAGATGTTGAAGCCGGAGTCGGGGGAATCTATCTATGATCCGACCTGTGGTAGTGCAGGTATGCTTATTTCTTCTATTGCGTACTTAAAAGAGCAAGGTAAGGAATGGAGAAATGTGGCTGTTTACGGTCAGGAAATCAATGCGCTTACCTCTGCTATTGGCAAGATGAATCTGTTTCTGCACGGAGTTAAGGACTTTAATATCGTAAATGGAGATACTTTGAAAGCACCGGCCTTCGTTGAGAATGGTAGACTGAAGCAATTTGACCTTATCCTGGCAAATCCGCCGTACTCAATTAGTCAGTGGGATCGCGCAGCATTTGAAAGTGATAAATATGGTCGTAACTTCTTGGGTGTGCCTCCGCAAGGTCGTGCTGATTATGCATTCCTTCAGCACATTATCGCAAGTCTGAAGGACAATACTGGCCGATGCGCTATCCTGTTCCCGCACGGAGTTCTTTTCCGTAATGAGGAAAGTGCAATGCGTGAAAGACTGGTGCGCAGCGATAAAGTAGAATGTGTTATCGGTCTCGGACCGAATCTTTTCTACAACTCTCCGATGGAAGCTTGTATCATGATTTGTCGGATGAATAAGCGCCCTGAACGTCGTGGACAGGTGTTGTTCATCAATGCGGTAAATGAGGTTGAGCGCAAAAATGCGCAGAGCTATCTGGAAGAACGGCACATCGCTCGAATTGCTGCCGCGTATGACAGCTATATTGATGATGCTGATTTTGCAAAGGTAGCTACTATTCAGGATATTGCAAATAATAACTTCTCCTTGAGCATTCCTCTGTATGTGAAACCAGAGGTTAACGAAGAAGATATAGATAATCGTAATGTTCAGGAGCATTATGATAGTTGGCTAGCTGCTTCCGAAATGATGAAACTGAGCTATGAAAAATTGAACGCACTATTAGTAAAGGAGGCAGATGTCAATGAATAAAGTCCTTCTTGGCGATGTCGCTGTAGAACATAAGGAGACATGCAAAGGCAGCAAGGATGGCTATCCTATCGTTGGGCTGGAACACCTGATCCCGGAAGAGATTACATTGACTGCTTGGGATGAAGGCAGCGAAAATACGTTCAGTAAGATGTTCCGCAAGGGGAATGTCTTGTTTGGCCGCCGCAGAGCCTACCTCAAAAAGGCTGCTGTTGCTCCATTTGATGGCATCTGCTCTGGTGATATCACTGTTATCGAAGCAAAACCTGACCGTATTTTGCCGGAGTTGCTCCCGTTCATCATCCAGAATGATGATTTGTTTGACTTTGCTGTCGGCAAATCCGCAGGCTCCCTTTCACCTCGTGTAAAATGGGAACACTTGAAGAATTATGAGTTCGAGCTCCCAGATATGGAGAAACAAAAGGAATTGGCTGAACTGCTCTGGGCTATGGATAACACGAAGAAATCCTACCAGAAGCTGATTGTGGCTACGGATGAACTGGTGAAATCTCAATTTATCGGGCCCGCTGGCCACAAGGATTTCGCTGATCATACCGCTTCCGCAAGGAGGTGTGCATAATGGCGAAATATCGGTTTGAACAGATTGCAATCAACAGCACTGAAAAGAAAAAGCCTGTTGAAGAAGATCGCTTCACCTATCTTGGTCTTGAGCATCTTGATTCAGGAAGCCTTAAAGTTACTCGATTCGGCTCCGATGTCGCTCCTATCGGCGAAAAGCTCGTGATGCGCAAAGGCGATGTCCTGTTTGGTAAACGTCGTGCCTATCAGAAGAAAGTAGCCATCGCGCCTTTTGATGGTATCTTCTCTGCACACGGCATGGTGCTGCGTCCTAATGTAGAAGTCATCGACCCGGATTTCTTCCCGCTGTTTATCAGCTCAGATTATTTTCTGGATGCTGCAATCAAAATCTCCGTAGGTTCTCTTTCGCCGACAATCAACTGGCGTGACCTTAAAATTTTGGAGTTTGACCTGCCAGATCTGGAAACACAGCGCAAGCTGGCTGCAGTATTATGGTCCATCAATGACACGATGGAATCCTATAAAAAGCTGATTTCTGCTACGGACGAGCTCGTTAAGTCTCAATTTATCGAGATGTTTGGGAGAACCGAAACGGTGACAAGCAATCTGTCGGCATGGCCATCGTATGAGATCAGAGAGTTATACGATGTCAAATCCAGCAAGAGAATATATGCAAAGGAATTGACTACAAGTGGCATTCCTTTTTTGAAGGTAGGAGATGTCCTTGAACGAATAAATACTGGGGAAAGCCATCCGACAGTTTTTATTTCCGAGCAGAAATATTGTGAATTGAAAGAATCAGGGCTTGTTCCTAAAGCGGGAGACATTCTAGTGACGTCACGCGGGACTATAGGAAAATGCTACATTCTTGCCGATGATGATGCCTTCTATTTCCAAGACGGCATGATCAGTTGGCTCAAGGCAAAATGTGACTGCAGACTATTACCTGAATTCACGGCTGCTTTGTTTGCTGAAGAGGGCTTCCTGAAGACACTTGATGAGGTGACAAACAAAACAACCGTAACATATATTTCTCTTGATAAACTTGCTGGGCTCAAAGTGATATGCCCACCAGAAGAGAAACAACGGGAGTATTTAGATTTTTTACGACAGAGCGATAAATCAAAATTTGAACTCGAAAAGGCTCTTTCTGAGCTGACCGCAACATATAAACGCATCATTGCAGAGAATCTTGGCTAAGTAATATGGTCATGTAGTTTCCTCCGGCTCGTGGACAACCGGATAACGGAGGGTACGAAAAGGAGGAAGCACCATGATCAATCAGATAATCACAAACATAAAACAAGATTTGTCACAAATCCTAACACCAGATCAAATGGAAGCACTATCGCGGAGCCTAAATAAGCATCTGCCTATGCTGGCCGGAGACAAGCCTGTGGTGGAAAACACAAAGCATGATATGCTTCCTTTGTTTATTGCTGCAAAGCGTGTGGAAGGCTGCTCTGAAAAGTCTCTGCGCTATTATGAATCAACGATTCGCAATATGTTGGAGGACATCAATAAGCTAGAATGCCAGATCACCACGGAAGATTTACGAGGCTATCTCGATACATACCAGCGTCGAGGAACTGTCAGTAAGGTCACTTTGGATAATGTAAGACGCATTCTTTCTTCTTTCTTTGCATGGTTGGAGGATGAGGACTATATTGTTAAAAGCCCAGTGAGAAGGATTCACAAGGTTAAGACCGGGAAAACGGTGAAAGAGACTTATTCCGATGAAGCGTTGGAGCTTATGCGTGACCACTGCGACAATACGCGTGACCTTGCAATGATTGATTTATTGACTTCTACTGGCATTCGTGTCGGTGAATTGGTTAAGCTCAATCGTTCTGATTTGGATTTTGAGAATCGCGAGTGCATTGTATTCGGCAAAGGTAACAAACAGAGGAAGGTCTACTTTGATGCAAGAACGAAAATCCATTTGCAACGTTACCTGTCAGAACGTACAGATGGTAATGAATCTCTGTTTGTATCCCTTCTGAAGCCTTACGAGCGTTTGCAAATCAGCGGTGTTGAAATTCGTCTCCGCAAAATTGGTCGTGAATTGAACTTTAATAAGGTACATCCCCACAAGTTTCGTAGGACGTTGGCTACAATGGCCATCGACAAGGGTATGCCAATCGAGCAGGTGCAGCAGCTTTTGGGCCATCAAAGCATTGATACGACGCTACAATATGCGATGGTTAATCAGAACAATGTGAAGGAATCGCATAGAAAATACATCGGATAATGTTGCCAGCTGTTTGCAATTCTCAATTTATGGAGCAGTTCGGTTTGCCAGACAACAATGTGAAAGGATACCCTCTTGGACGTATTGGAGATGTTGTTTCTGATGTTCATTATGGGACAAGTGCGAAGGCATCAGATAACGGAAAGTATGTTTATATTCGAATGAACAACATCACTTACGAAGGAGCTCTTGATTTGTCTGATATAAAGAGGATAGATGTAGCGGATTCTGAGATAGAAAACTACATTGTTCGATACGGCGATGTCCTCTTCAATAGGACTAACAGCCGTGATTTGGTAGGTAAAACATGTGTATTTGACCGAAAAAATCCAATGATTATCGCAGGCTACATCATACGGCTTAGGATGAATGGTCTGGTTTTGCCGGAATACCTTTCGTTATTTATGAATACAAGATACGCTAAAAAGCTTTTGTTCAGTATGGCTAAAGGGGCCGTAGGACAGGCAAACATCAACGCAAAAGAGCTTCAGGATATTTCCATAATCATCCCTCCAATTGATGAGCAGAGAGAATTCCTAACACTTGTCCGTCAGAGCGATAAATCAAAATTATTGATTTCAAGATTAGAGGAATTCACCTTGATGGACTATCGGGGGCATGGGAAGATGTAAAGGAATATTAGGAAACAAAAGAATGCGGTTAAAGCACAGATGGAGGTTTGGCTATGGGCAATAATATTATACTTGAAACGAAATTCGTGGCTGATATAAGTGGCTCTTTTAATATTCCGTCATATCAAAGAGGCTATAGATGGAGTGAAACAGAGGTTGTACGTCTGTTAGATGATATATATCAGAATGGTAAGAAAAATTATTGCCTGCAGCCGGTGGTCGTTCGTAAAAAAGAAGATCAGTACGAACTGATTGATGGACAGCAGAGACTTACCACATTATATCTCATTTATAAGTATATGAAGAACGTGAATCCGTTCTTCAATGAACCAGCATTTACACTTTCTTATCAGACAAGAGACCAGTCAGAAGAGTTTTTGAAAACTTTGGACATGACGCAACAGGATGATAACATCGACTTTTGGTTTATAGCCAAGGCATACAACACCATAAAAGAGTGGTTTGAGCAGGACTTACAAATTCGGGTTATGCATATCTTTGAATACTTAAAAGAAGATGTCAAAATCATCTGGTACGAGGTTGGAGAAAGCGAAGATGCAATCTCGCTATTTACCCGTTTGAACATCGGAAAAATTCCGCTGACAAGTGCTGAACTCGTCAAAGCGATGTTTCTTAGCCGGGATAATGCAGAGAATATGCGCAGGGAAAAGCAGGAAGAGATATCGCTACAATGGGATGGCATCGAGAGGGAACTTCATAATGAATCTCTGTGGTTCTTTTTGACAAACAGCGTCAAAGGTGAATATCAGACAAGAATTGACCTTGTTCTTGACCTGATTGCCGGTAAAGATGAAAGTACACGAGAAAAGTATTATACATTCTTCCGATTTGATGAATTGCGTAAAGAAGTATCACTGGATGACATCTGGAAAAAAATCTATCAGACTTTTCTTACTTTGAAGGGCTGGTACGAGGATCATGATCTGTACCACAGAATCGGCTATTTGATTACATCTGGCACTTCTCTGCATAAAATATTTGCTCTGTCAAAAGATAAAAAGAAGAGCGAGTTTAATGAATCTCTCGACGAACTGATTAAAAAGAGCGTTGCGATTTCTGGAAATTATGCTGAACTCAGTTATGAGAAGTCGTTGGATTATAAGCGGATTAGTACATTACTGCTTTTATTCAATATCGAATCGGTAAGAAGAAGTGATGGACATGCTCAACGGTTTCCATTTGATCAGTTTAAGCACCATAAGGGCAGCAATGTTACATGGAGCCTAGAGCATAGGCTGATAATTGTGCAGACGGCATCTGCACGATTTGCAACAAAAAAGAGGAGCCGATCAAGGCTCCTCGAAGATACGTTATTTCAAAAAGTTGCTTTTATGTTCCAGTGCGTGCAGATTATAGCCAAGTGTAGCCAGGTGCGCTACCTTCAGCGCAACCAGATTGATGTCGGTGGACATCGCACTGGCGATCTGCTCGGCTGTGTATCCATACTCATAGATGTAAC
>ERZ1027036.1149-NODE-1149-length-12272-cov-6.023901_pt1 | contig 12272 bp, 10 predicted proteins | sample MGYA00519441_ERZ1027036 | MGnify/ENA primary metagenome ERZ1027036 (study PRJEB26926, sample SAMN06164792) | human gut metagenome | biome: ENVO:00009003; feature: ENVO:2100002; material: ENVO:00002003 | host: Homo sapiens | place: USA | collected 2012 ... | reverse complement strand
GCTCGGAGATGTGTATAAGAGACAGAAACAATCCCGAATTCCGGTCTGCGGCGGGAAAAACCGGCACGACAACGAATCGGCCCGGCAGCTCCTGCCGAAAGAGCGGACACAAGATTATTTATGCCCCAGAAGCGCAAAAAGGTTGCGGCAAGCGCTTTTTTTCCTACCTTTGTCCGGTAATTTTCGTATCGGGGCGAACCGCGCCCGGTAAAACGCGACTTCGTTTTACAAGCAGCCCGCACGCCTCCCGACACGAAGCAAACCGGACAAACGGCAGATACTCCCGTTTGCCGCAAAGTTCTGAAAATATATGTTAAGTAGAAGACAGCTTAGAATCAAGGCGATAAAGGCCCTATATGCGCATCTCAAATCCGACTCGGACAATATGATCGCGTCGGAAAAGAACATGATGAATTCGATCGACAAGACCTATGACCTTTATTTCCAGATGATGACCCTTCCGGTCGAACTGGCGCATTATGCCCAGCAACGTCAGGAGCTGGCCAAACAGAAAAAGCTGCCGACCTACGAAGACCTCCACCCCAACACCCGCTTCATCGACAACGCCGTGATCCGTATGATCGCCGACAGCGACACGGTGAATGACCGAATGGCAGCCCGTAAACTCGGCTGGAGCAAATATCCCGAACTCATCCGCACACTTTACAACCAACTCGCGGCGACGGACTATTTCCAGGCTTACATGAGCGCTTCGGAAAGTTCGTTCAAAGCCGACGCAGCGCTTCTGGCCACCTTCTTCGAAAAGGAGTTGCAGGATTGTCCCATGCTGGACGACGTACTGGAAGAGCAGTCGATCCTCTGGAGCGACGACCTGGGATTCGTTCTGACGCTCGTGATCCGCACGATCTCCAACATGCGCCAGTCCCACGCGGACGTGAAGATGCTGCCCGAATTCAAAAGCGACGAGGACGCCGAATTCGTCAAAACGCTGTTCGAAAAGACGCTCATCAACTACAACGAGCGGCTGGAATACATCGAAAAATTTACGCGCAACTGGGACGTGGAGCGTATCGTCTTCATGGATAACCTGATTATGGCCACGGCGATCACCGAGCTGGTTTCCTTCCCTTCGATTCCGGTGAAAGTGACCCTCGACGAATACATCGATATCGCCAAATTCTACTCTACGCCCGGCAGCAGCACGTTTATCAACGGTGTGCTGGATAAGATCGTGGAGGCGCTGACCGAAGAGGGAAAACTCAAAAAAACCGGACGGGGACTGATATGATGCGGCACATTTTCTGCATATTGCTGGTAGCCCTCGTCATCGGCTGTCAGTCCCGCCGGACGAGCAGTGTCCAGAGTGGGCCGACACTCGAAATATCGGATGAAACGCTCACCGAAGGTACTTCGGACACGATCCGTTTCGGACGGCTCCACTCCGGCGAAACAGGCATCAAACGGTTTCGGCTGCAAAATACTTCGTCCCGGACATGGGTAGTGACCCGCTACGAGGTTTCGTGCGAATGTGTCACCCCGGAATTCGACCGACGGCCCCTGAAGCCGGGCGAGGAAATCCCGTTCAGCGTCCGGTTCGACTCGCGGGGCGAGCACGGCTGGCAGATGAAACTGTTGAAACTCTATGCGTCGGGATCGGAGGAGCCGTTACGGATTTACATCGAAGCCGTTGTCGATTAAGAAATTGTTAATTCGCAGGAAAGGAGCGCCGAACGGCTGCGACTCCTGCAAATTTTAACTATATTTACCGGAAAATCCGACGGAGGCAACCGAAATACGGATCCCCCGATATATTCGAAGGAATCCCCGGTACGTGCGAGTTTCGATCGGGAAGAACCGGTTCGGGCAGAACCTGCCGCCAGCGTTCGAATAATTTGGTGCGACACCCGGCTTTGACTATCTTTGCAGAAGATAGGATACGCCTCGGAAAACTGCGAGCAAGCTCCCGTTTTCTTCTCGGCTTTCACTATCTTTGCAGGAACAGGAGGCAGTTCGGCAATCTTTGCAAAAGACAGGCTACCGGTCCGAAAAGATGAGAGCAACCGATGATCGAAACAGCCGAGGATCAGATGGAAGCGTCCTGTCCGGAAGAAAAAACGAGAATTAAGTTCGGCACGTCGCCTGTCCCGGCTCGTCCCGATCCAAAGAAAAGACTAAACATTAATATTAATAGAAAACTATGATTAACTTACTTCAAGCAACAGCTCCTGCACCGCAGGCTGGCGGCGGCTATTCGCTCTTCATCATGCTCGGCCTGATGATTCTGGTTCTGTATTTCTTCATGTGGCGCCCCGAATCGAAGCGACGCAAGCAGATGGCTCAATTCCGGGCCGGCCTTAAGAAAGGCGACAAGATCATCACGGCCGGCGGTATTTACGGCGTAGTGAAAGAGATCAAGGAGACGACCCTCCTGATCGAAGTGGACGGCAACGTCACGCTCCGCATCGACAAAAACATGGTCGTCGCCGACACGAGCGACCTGCAGCAGCAACAGCAGAAATAAAAAAGTATACTGTAATAAGAGAACTCCCTTTCCCGTGATCGGGAAGGGGAGTTTTACATACGATTATCCGATCGTCGCCCGAAATAAATAGCAAAACCAAACCGGCCGGCCAGAATCAAAAACCCGGAAATAAGAGGCTCAAGAGAAGCGAAGCGGATCCGAATGCGCAAAAACCATGAATTTCCGGTGCGCACGGAAATACTCCGACACATCGGACACTGAAAATACAATTCGATTCCTTTTATTCGTATATTTGCACCCTAATTCTTTCGAAATGGCAAAGAAATTCACTTATAAAACACAAGGTACCTGTTCGAAATCCATCGAAATCGAATTGGAGGGAGATATCGTCAAAAGCGTCCGCTTCGAAGGCGGGTGTCACGGGAATACCCAGGGAATAGGTCTGCTGACGCGCGGGATGCAGGCTGCCGACGTGATCGCACGTCTCGAAGGCATCGATTGCAAAGGCCGGGGAACATCCTGTCCCGACCAGCTGGCAAAGGCGTTGCGTCAGGCCCTCGGCCAATAACGGCTGCGGCGAAACCCGAAAACGGTCCGGTTCTCCAAAATCCGGGGAAACATTCGTCAAAAAATGAAATGATGTTTTATTATGAAGAAATGGGTCGTATTTCTTATTTTATCTGTAGGATTCTGTATTACAAGTGTCTCCTGTATAAAGGAAAGCAGCACGTTCCATTGGTCCGTGATGGTAACGAACAAAACAGAGTCTGCGGTGTATTGGGCATTTGCATGGACCCCAAATTGGGATCTGGAAGTCCCTGCTCGTGGAGATACTTATAAAGTTCTCCCAAACGAAACTAAAAAAATATCAATTTTATACGGCGCTAATTCCATCGAAGGAGCGGTAGGCGAAGGCAAGATGAAAGTATTTTTCCTTGATGCTGATATACTCGATAAACTTCCAGTTGGTCGAGTTCCGATTGAGTCCGTATTGGGAAGTAGAATTTACACTTTGGAAGAGATACGGGCAATAAATTTCCACTTTTGCTTCCCTTTCGAGTAAAATACTTTATTGTAGATAAATACGGGCAACACCAAATAAAGCCAAAATTGTCGGTCGCCCGACCCGATTGTGGTAACGGGCGATTAAATGAAAGGGAAAGTGCTGCCCTACCCGGCAGAGGTAAAAACAGAAACCTTTTCGGAAAAGTACGATGGTCCGACGGCGCGCCTGACAAAGTCTTTCGAAACCGGCGACCCGATGAGAAAAGGATGCAGCAACAGTAACAAAGGCGATTATAATTTTGAAGCGCTCGCAGCATCGAATCAGACGATCGCTTATTCGCCGCTTACGGCCGTGCACGAAAACAAAAAGACCGGATTCAAAATCCGGTCTTTCCCGTCGCAGCGACTTCGGCTACGAACGACAGTGTTGAACTACCTGGACTCGAACCAGGAACGACAGAACCAAAATCTGCTGTGTTACCATTACACCATAGTTCAATCCGATGCTCGAAAGCAGGTGCAAAGGTACGGCAAAGAATCGAAATTTCAAAAAAAATCCTCCGCGAATGGTAAGCCTGCGAAAAATTTCCACGAAAAAAGTGAAAAATAAAGGCCCGAATCACCGGACTCACCCACTACGGCACAGGGATTGCGGCGCTCCGACTCCATCGATAAAATCGAAAATTCAATGCAGTAAGATATGATTATAACCATGATTCTGATTTTTGTGCTCGGGTACCTCTGCATCGCGCTCGAACACAAACTACGCATCGACAAGGCCGCAATCGCCCTGCTGATGTGCGGTGCGCTATGGACGGTATTGAGCCTGCTGGGCAACGACGCCCAGATCGGCACGCAACTGATCGAGCAACTCGGCGATACGAGCGAAATCCTCTTCTTCCTGATCGGCGCCATGACCATCGTCGAACTGATCGACCGGCACGGAGGATTCCACGTCATCACCGACCACATCAAAACCCGCAACAAACGCAAACTGCTTTGGCTGCTATCGATCATCACCTTCTTTATGTCCGCCGTGCTGGACAACATGACCACGACGATCATTATGATCATGCTGCTGCGGCGTATGATCAGCGGACAGAAAGAACGATGGATCTTCGCCAGCGTCATCGTCATCGCGGCCAACAGCGGCGGTGCCTTTTCGCCCATCGGCGACGTAACGACCATCATGCTCTGGATGCGGGGCAACGTCACCTCGGGCCTGCTCGTGGCCAAACTGTTCCTCCCGGCCCTGGTATCGGTAATCATTCCCACGGCCATCGCCTGCCGTTATATTCCCGACGAAAACGCGCATCCCGAAAAATTAGACACGGCGCCCAAGCTGCCGCCGTTCGTCGGCCCGCGCTTCAGCCACTTCGTTCTCGTTCTCGGTGTCGGCGGGCTGCTGTTCGTGCCCATATTCAAGGCTGTAACGGGACTGCCGCCCTACCTGGGCATGCTGATATCGTTGGGTGTGCTGTGGGTCTTCACGGAGCTCGTCTATGACCACAAACAGAACATGGAGGAATCTATCAAAAACCGGGTGTCGAAAGTACTCAAACATATCGATATGCCCACGATCCTCTTCTTCCTGGGTATTCTGATGTCGGTCGCAGCATTGCAGAGCGCCGGTTTGCTGACCGACTTCGCCGACTTCCTGGACAAAAACGTACACGAAGTCTATACGATCGCCGGAATCACCGGTCTGCTGTCGGCCGTAATCGACAACGTGCCGCTGGTGGCTGCCTGTATGGGTATGTACCCCGTCGTCGATACGGCAGCCCTGGCCTCGAGCCTCGACCCGGTTTATATGCAGGCGTTCGTACAGGACGGTATCTTCTGGCACCTGCTGACTTTCTGCGCCGGCGTGGGCGGCAGCCTGCTGATTATCGGATCGGCCGCAGGAGTAGTGGCGATGGGACTGGAAAAGATCGAATTCGGCTGGTACCTGCGTAAAATCACGCTGCTGGCATTGGCCGGGTATTTCGCGGGCATGCTGGTTATTTTCCTCGAACATTTGCTGCTGGGCTAAAGAGCATAACAACAAAAAAAGGGCTGTCTAACAAGTTTCAGACAGCCCTTTTTTATTTGTACTGCTTATTCGAGAGCTTTTCCGAATACGCGATTCTAAAAGGATTAAAAAACTTGTTGGACAGCCTTTTTTACTTTTTCCTTCCGTTGCTTCCGGGACAAGATTCCGCATCAGCGAACTTTGGACATGAACTTCTCACGATCAACGACATAGCGGACGTGAACCCCCTCGCCGATCATCCCTTCGGCATCGCGGGCCCCGACATTGAAGGTGAGCTTACGCCCTTCGACTTCGGTCAGCACGGCGGATGCGACGATTTCGGCACCGACGCCCGAAGGCTTGATATGGGTCACGTTCATCTCGGCACCGACGGTCGTCGAACCTTCCGGCAAATGGTCAGCCACAGCCTTCATCGCCGCATTTTCCATCAGGGCCACCATAGCCGGCGTAGCGAATACCTGCAAGTCGCCCGATCCCATCGTTGCAGCCACGTTGCCGCCATCGACCGTTACCTTACTTTGTGCAGAAAGTCCTTTTTCCATCATAATACAACCGTTTTTTATTGCGTTAATAATTCAGAATCATTATCTTTGAACATAGCTTTAGATAGGAGGCGCCTCGGAAAACCGGGAACAAGTCCCGTTTTCGCTCGGCTTTCACTATCTTTGGCAGAAGATAGGATTCGGTTCGGCAATTTTCGAGAACAAGTTCTCACAATTGCCCTCACATTTCACTATCTTTGAATTGCGAAGAGGATTCGAAATCCGTCCGCTTCGGACAGAAGCGCCCTCTCCGCCCTTGTGTTTCATCCTGACAAAGGTACGAAAATTCCGGTTCCGATGAAAAAGTGGTTTTTCCTATCCCTGGTATTGCTGCTCTCCCTGCCCGGGCAGGCTTCGGCCCGACACGGACAGCCGGGCCGATGGCACACCTCTTTCGAAATCGGACACGACGGCGACACGATCTCGGTCGTCCCCATAAAACCCGTCTTCGTATTCAGCAAAAAAGCTGACCTGCGCCGTTACCGCAAACTGGTCGAAGCGGTGAAGAAAGTCTATCCCGTAGCCCAAGCCGCCAAAGCACAAATGGTTCAAATGGAGGCGGAACTGCTCCGGCTCGAAACGAAAAAGGAACAGAAACAATACATCAAAGGCATCGCCGCAGCGATCAAAAAGGAGTACACGCCCGTGCTGAAACACATGACCCGTACCCAGGGCCGCGTGCTTCTGAAGCTGATTGACCGGGAAACGAAATACACGGCTTACGAAATCCTCCGGGAGTTCCGGGGCGGCTTCGTCGCGGGATTCTGGCAAAGCGTATCGCGTATCTTCGGACAGAATCTCAAGTCGGAATACGACCGAGAAGGGGACGACAAGGTACTCGAACAGATCGTTCTCTATTACGAAGCGGGGCTGCTGTAAACCGCATCCGCCCGCCGTTCACAGACAATCGCCCCTGTTTTCCGTCCGTCTGCAACCTCCGCAGCCACCGACGGCACGATCGAATGCCATCCACCCTCCCATTCGACAGACGAAAATACCCATACGGGCACGATCTCCGGACCACTCCGTCAAAATACAAATATATTTGTATTTCTGTTCGGCATTTTCATAATCTTTGGCTTCGCCTCAAACGCTTCGATCCGACAAAGTGCAGATAAACTTGCTTCCGCACCCGGCTTTTTTCTAATCTTTAACGTCGTTCAAGCATTCCGCCTCAGCAAAATACAAATAAAATTTGCTTTTGCACGCAGTTTATTCGTATCTTTGACTTCGTCTTAGATACTCCGCCTCGGCAAAATGCAAATAAAATTTGCTTTTGCGCTCGGCTTATTCGTATCTTTGCAACGATCGGACAAAATTGCCCGACTTACTTAACCAATTATCGTTCAAATTCTTTATCGTATGAAAAAACTGTTCATTTTCTCGGCTCTCATCACCCTGGCGCTGGGGGGGGGAAGTTGCAGCGACAGCGAAACAGATGAGTTTCAGAACATTCTGATTCCTCAGGATAACTTATCGGCCTCGATTTCGGCCGATGCGTTGTCCCATACCATCGGTTTCGAAACGACCCAGAGCTGGACGGCATCCGTGCGTGAAACCTCGCGTGCCGAAAGCTGGATCTCCATCAACCCCACTTCGGGCGACGCCGGCAAGCACACGATTACCGTCACGCTCACCGAAAACGAAACGACCGAATCCCGCCAGGCGGTCGTCACCATCTCCTGCGGCGGAGAATCCGCAAATATCTCCATCACCCAGCGGGGCGTGGGACAAGACGAACCGGAAGACCCGAATAATCCCGACAATCCTCAAAAGCCCGAACATCCCGACGTAGCACCCGAAGACCGGCTGACTTGGGTAGAAACGACCTACACCGAGGTTTACAGCGACGGTTCCAGCACCGACAAGAGTTACCTGCTCTTCGAATACGATGCCGAAGGTCTTCTGACCGGTTACGACCAATACGATTACGATTCGGAACAGACCGACAAAATCAATGCCTCCTATGAAAGGACGCTCAAACGAAGCGAAGGGAAAATCACGGACGAAGAAAAATGGTTCGAAATCGACGGCAGCAGCTACGAAGGAATGCCCCTTCCCAACTCGGGCGAATACGCCAAGGAATACCGCCTGAATGCAAGCGGTCTGGTAAGCGGCTACACCGACCCGGACGGCGCCAGCCAGACTTTCACCTACAACGCCGACGGCACGCTGGCTCGCTCGGAATACCGCGATCCTTCCTATCCCGAAGCGAATTCTACCGCGACACTTACCTGGCAGGACGGCAACATCGTTTCCATTTCGACCATCGACGGACGGGATAACGAAACAACGACATTCTCCTACACCGAACACCTCAACCCCTGGAACGGCATCGACATAGGTGCCTTCATGATCGACGATGCAGAGGAGTCCGCCATGCTGCTCGGCATCAGCGGTACGACCGTTAAGAACCTGCCCGCCAGCCGTCAAGACGGCAACAGCACTATGACCTACACCTACACGTTCGACGCCGAAGGCCGCGTCAGCACGATCGTGACCGAAGAGAATTGGCAGGACGGCGGCGGCAGCGAGCGCACGGAATATACGCTCCACTACGGTCCCCAAACCGTTTCGAAACCCGATTACATCCCCTACCTGACCAAACAGGAAGTCGTGGACGAAGGAACGCTTCCCTATACATTCTCGGAAGACAATCCGGACGAAAAATGGTACGGTGTAAACGCCTACACCTCCTATGCCAAGATCCGCAGCACGATGTCCGACGGCAGAACCAGCGAAAAAACCGAATATCGGCAGATCAACATCAATCCCTCGACTCAGGAAGGTCTTGTATTAGGCTACCTTTACATCACGCAGGACGAAGCGGACAACTTCCGGCTCGTTTCGACCTCTTTCAACGAGATTCCGCTGGGTGAAAACGAGATAAACCCCCACCGTTTCGTCTATACGCTGGAATATAACTGCTTCACGGTCAATCTGGAATTCGACGTGTTCTATCCTTCCTGCACAGTCTTCGATCCTGCGACCGGTGAACAGAAAACCCACTGGATGCCGATGCTTCCGCTCGACAAGAACTGTTTCACGGTATCCGAACCGGAACTGCGGTATATGGGTGAAAATACGGACGGAAACGGCCCTATGAGCGAATACTACTACCGACAGGAGTATCTTTTCCAGGTCAATCGGGATGTGGAGCCTACGGAATACGACTACCAGTTGTTGAGCCGTCATATGTACGTCGCACACTATTAAACCGAAAACACGGGGCACAGCCCCATCAGACAACCCCTCCGAGAACTCGGAGGGGTTGTGTCTTTGTCGCCGACACCGAGGAAAATCAGCACCTCCGTTGCGATTCTGCGAATAGTTTTATATATTTGCAAGCGAAAAATCCGGAGCGGACCTGCAACGGCCGAACAGGGAGAACGATTTGCCCGACACCGCTTTAGCTTTGTCCGGACTGAAAAAACCGACTGCAACGACGGCTCCGCAAAACGAAAAATGCTCCAGCGTCGGGCGGCACCGTTTCCCGGCATACGATAACGAACCGAAACTATGTTTGAAAACTTAACCGATAAACTCGAACGGTCCTTCAAGCTGATCAAGGGCGAAGGCCGCATCACCGAAATCAACGTCGCCGAAACCCTCAAGGAGATCCGCCGGGCGCTGATCGACGCCGACGTCAATTACAAGGTAGCCAAATCCTTCACCGACGAGGTGAAGCAGAAGGCCCTGGGACAAGACGTGCTCAAGTCCGTCAAGCCGGGACAGATGATTACCAAGATCGTCCGCGACGAGTTGGCACAACTCATGGGCGGCACGGCGACCGACATCAAGCTGGAGGGCACGCCTGCGGTCATCCTGATCGCCGGTCTGCAAGGCTCCGGTAAGACTACCTTCTCGGGCAAGCTGGCGGCGATGCTCAAGAGCAAGAAGGGACGCCAGGTGCTGCTCGTGGCGGGCGACGTCTATCGTCCTGCGGCCATCGACCAGCTCAAGGTGTTGGGCGGACAGATCGGAGTCGAAGTCTATACCGAAGAGGGGAATAAAAATCCGGTGCAGATCGCCGAAAATGCCATCAAATACGCCCGTCAGCACGGTTTCAACGTCGTGATCGTCGATACGGCGGGCCGTCTGGCCGTCGATGAGGCGATGATGCAGGAGATCACGGCGATCAAACAGGCCGTGAAACCAGGCGAAACGCTCTTCGTGGTCGATTCGATGACGGGTCAGGATGCCGTGAATACGGCCCGCGAGTTCAACCAGCGGCTGGATTTCGACGGCGTGGTGCTTACCAAACTCGACGGCGATACGCGCGGCGGTGCGGCGATCTCGATTCGTGCGGTGGTGAACAAACCGCTGAAGTTCATCTCCAGCGGCGAGAAGATGGATGCCATCCAGGTATTCCATCCGGAACGTATGGCCGACCGTATTCTGGGCATGGGCGACGTGGTATCGCTCGTGGAACGCGCCCAAGAGCAGTACGACGAAGAGGAGGCCCGCCGCCTGAAGAAGAAGATCGTCAAGAACCAGTTCAACTTCAACGATTTCATGGGACAGATCGCCCAGATCAAGAAGATGGGCAACCTCAAGGATCTGGCCTCGATGATCCCCGGTATGGGCAAGGCTCTCAAAAATGTCGAGATCTCGGACGACGTATTCAAGCAGACCGAAGCGATCATCAACTCGATGACTCCCCTCGAACGCGAGAAACCCGAAATCATCGACGCCAAGCGCCGCGAAAGGCTCGCCAAAGGCAGCGGTACGACGATGGCCGAGGTGAACAAACTGATGAAGCAGTTCGAAGACACGCGCAAGATGATGAAGGCCGTCGCCGGAGGCAATATGAAAATGCCCAAATTACCCGGACGCGGCTTCCGCAGATAAGCGGAATGAATACTTCGCCAACTACTTTATACCCCTTCGGTTCGGGCTCCGAACCAAAGGGGTTTTCCTTATGACATCTATCATATAATCGACCCGCTTCCGGGCAAATCCGGCATCCTCTGCAACCACGCACCGGCAGCGGAAAGGCGATTCACACATACTCTCCGAAATCGGTGTCAGCTCATAATTGGGCAAGCAGAATGCAGGACAAATCCGAAAAGGCTTCGCCCGTAAACACGAAGAACGGATTCGTCCGGAACACCTTGCAGACGAGTACAAGAAAAATATACAGAAATAGGAAAAAACCGGAGAGGAAAACACAACGCGAAGGACCGAAGAAAACGCGTTTTTTCCGGCCCGATCTTCCAATCCGTCCGATAACGGGCTTTTTCCGGAAAAACAGCGGTGTCGAAAAGAGCCGCAACCTCCCTCGGCCCCCCTTATCCGAAAAACGCCACCGACCGACACCTTCTGAACATAGAAAGATGACGCTTCATTTGGCAGGGGGTATTTTTTTCGCTATCTTTGTAAAAGATAGGAGGCGGTTCGGCAATCTTAGCGTGCAAATCCGTGCGATTGCTCTCGGCTTTCACTATTTTTGGAGCAGGCAGCATGGCGGCCCGGCATGAAAAACAAGTTCGTTCGTTTTATGCGGTCCTCGCTTTCACTGCCTTTTCGTGAGAATCAGACAACAGACATCCTATGCACAAGGCCGGTTTCGTCAATATCATCGGAAATCCCAACGTCGGCAAATCGACGTTGATGAACGCACTCGTAGGCGAACGCCTCTCGATCATCACCTCCAAAGCCCAGACCACGCGCCACCGCATTCTGGGAGTGGTCAGCGGCGAAGATTTCCAGATCGTCTTCTCGGATACGCCGGGCATCCTGAAACCCAGCTACAAACTCCAGGAATCGATGATGAAATTCGTCACCGGCGCCGTGAACGATGCGGACGTAATCCTCTACGTCACCGACACGGTGGAACAGAGCGACCGTTCGAACGACATCCTCGAAAAGATCCGCCAAAGCGATATTCCCACCCTCGCGGTAATCAACAAGATCGACCTCACGACGCCCGAAAAGCTCGAAGAGCTCGTCGATAAATGGCAGGCGCTGCTGCCGGCCGCCACGATCGTCCCGGTATCGGCACGCGAGAATTTCAACATCAAGGGACTTTTCGACCTGATTCTGGAACGGCTGCCCGAGGGAGAAGCCTTCTACTCCAAAGATACGCTCACGGACAAAACGCTGCGATTCTTCGCCTCGGAAATAATCCGCGAAAAGATCCTGCGCAACTACGACAAGGAGATCCCCTACTGTTGCGAAATCGCGATCGAAGCCTACAAGCTGTCTCTTATACACATCTGACGCTGCCGACGATCGCATAAGTGTAGAT
>ERZ1027036.1140-NODE-1140-length-12362-cov-5.390103_pt1 | contig 12362 bp, 10 predicted proteins | sample MGYA00519441_ERZ1027036 | MGnify/ENA primary metagenome ERZ1027036 (study PRJEB26926, sample SAMN06164792) | human gut metagenome | biome: ENVO:00009003; feature: ENVO:2100002; material: ENVO:00002003 | host: Homo sapiens | place: USA | collected 2012 ... | reverse complement strand
TTCTGCCTGTCTCGTGGGCTCGGAGATGTGTATAAGAGACAGTCCATACATTGATGCAGTGACGATCAAGTGTCCGGACTGTGGCGGCGAGATGAAGCGTGTGCCGGAGGTTATCGACTGCTGGTTCGATTCCGGTGCGATGCCATTTGCACAGTGGCATTATCCGTTTGAGAATCAGGATATCTTCGAGGACAACTTCCCGGCTGACTTCATCAGTGAGGCGGTTGACCAGACAAGAGGATGGTTCTATTCCCTGATGGCAATCTCCACATTGCTCTTTGACAAGGCGCCTTACAAGAATGTTATCGTGCTTGGTCACGTACAGGATAAGGACGGACAGAAGATGAGTAAGTCCAAGGGTAACGCGGTTGATCCGATGGATGCCCTGAACAAATACGGCGCAGATGCAATCCGCTGGTACTTCTACAGCAACTCCGCACCTTGGCTTCCAAACCGCTTCCATGAGGATGCAGTGGTCGAAGGCCAGAGAAAGTTCATGGGTACGCTCTGGAACACATATGCATTCTATGTACTGTATGCAAATATTGACGAGTTTGATCCAACGAAGTATACATTGGAGTATGATAAGCTGTCCGTGATGGACAAGTGGCTGTTGTCAAAGCTTAATTCTATGGTGAAGTCCGTAGATGATAATCTGGGCAACTACCGTATTCCGGAGGCAACCAAGGCACTTGCTGAGTTTGTCGATGATATGAGTAACTGGTATGTCAGACGTTGTCGTGAGCGTTACTGGGCAAAGGATATGCCACAGGATAAGATCAATGCGTACATGACACTGTATACAGCACTTGTGACACTCTGCAAGGCTGCAGCACCGATGATTCCGTTTTTGACAGAGGATATCTATCAGAACTTAGTTCGCACGGTAGATAAGAATGCACCGGAATCTATCCACCTGTGTGACTTCCCGGAGGTAAATGAGTCCATGATCGATCCGGAGCTTGAAGCAAGCATGGATGAAGTACTGAAGGTCGTTGTATTTGGTCGTGCCGCAAGAAATACTGCGAACATCAAGTCCCGTCAGCCGATTGCAAATATGTACATCAAGGCTGCAAAGACACTGGATGATTATTTCGTAGATATCCTGCGTGACGAGCTGAATGTGAAGAATGTAGAGTTCAAGGAAGACCTGTCTGCATTTACCGCATACTCGTTCAAGCCACAGCTTCGTACAGTCGGACCAAAGTATGGCAAGCATCTGAATGCAATCAAGGAGTACCTTGCAAATGTCGATGGCAACAAAGCGATGAGCGAGCTCAAGGCAGACGGTGTGATCAAGTTCACAGCCGATGATACAGAGATTGCACTCGCTGAGGAAGATCTGCTGATCGAAGTAGCGAAGATGGACGGATATGTGACAGAGGGCGATAACTATGTAACGGTTGTTATCGACACAACCCTGACACCGGAGCTGATCGAGGAAGGCTATGTGCGTGAGGTGATCTCCAAGATCCAGACGATGCGTAAGGATTCTGACTTCCAGGTAACAGACCGCATCAAGGTCTATGTAACCGGCAATGCGAAGATCGCAGAGGTTATGGAGAAGAACGCAGATGAGATCAAGCGAGTCGTACTTGGCGATGCATTTGTGATGGATGCAGCGTGTGACAACTCAAAAGAGTGGAACATCAACGGCGAGAAAGTTACGATCGGCGTGGAAGTAAGTAAATAAAATAATAAGTAAAGTTCTGCAAATCAAACAGAGGATTTGCAAGCAAATTGTATAAAATTTTTTGTTAATTCACACATTCATGGGCAGATGTAACGAAAAATACATTTTTCATTGTATCGTGTAATTATGTCTGCTACACTGAATGTGTTGGAATGGGGCTGGGATGCCCTGAAATGACATGTCTGCGACGGGAGAGTATCGCGTAGAGAATTAGGATTGTATGCCGGATGATGGTGTGCTGTCGGATAAGCTACGATAACGGTAATGAGAGGATTAGCAACGGGGATGATATGGACATGTTACGTAAGATAAGTGTGGGCATTTTCGGATGCACATACGCACATAAACAAGGAGGATTAATTCTATGAAGAAGATGGCTGATTTCGATAAGGAAAGCTTCAAGAAGGACGTCATTAACAACGTCAAAAACCTTTTCCGTAAGACAATCGATGAAGCAACACAGGAACAGGTATTTCAGGCAGTGTCCTACGCAGTGAAGGATCATATCATTGATCGCTGGATCGCTACGCAGAAGGCATACGAGGAGAAGAATGCAAAGACTGTTTACTACCTGTCTATGGAGTTCCTTATGGGCCGTGCACTTGGTAATAATATGATCAACCTCACATGCTATGAGCAGGTGAAGGAAGCATTGTCAGAGCTTGGTTTTGACCTGAACGTAATCGAGGATCAGGAGCCGGATGCAGCACTTGGTAATGGTGGTCTTGGCAGACTGGCTGCATGTTTCCTGGATTCTCTTGCTACATTGAACTACCCGGCATATGGCTGTGGTATCCGTTATCGTTACGGTATGTTCAAGCAGGCAATCGAGAATGGTTACCAGATCGAGAAGCCGGATAACTGGTTGAAGAACGGCAACCCATTTGAGGTAAAGCGTCCAGAGTATGAAGTAGAGGTTAAGTTCGGTGGCTATGTAGCAACAGAATGCAGAGAGGGAAAGAATTACTTCGTACACAAGGATTATCAGGCAGTTCGTGCGATTCCATATGATCTTCCAATCATTGGATATGGCAACAATGTTGTAAATACACTTCGTATCTGGGATGCAGAGCCGGTACAGGAGTTCAACCTTAATTCATTTGATAAGGGTGAGTATCAGAACGCAGTGGAGCAGGCAAACCTTGCCCGTAACATCGTTGAGGTACTTTATCCAAACGATAACCATTATTCAGGTAAGGAGCTTCGTCTGAAGCAGCAGTACTTCTTCGTATCTGCTTCTGTACAGAGAGCCATCCTGAAGTTCAAGGAGAACAACGCAGATATCCATGATCTTCCAAACAAGGTTACATTCCAGCTGAATGATACACATCCAACTGTAACAGTAGCAGAGCTTATGAGAATCCTTGTTGATGAGGAGAATCTTGAGTGGGATGATGCTTGGGATATCACATGCAGAACATGCGCATATACAAACCATACAATCATGGCTGAGGCACTTGAGAAGTGGCCAATCGACCTCTTCCAGAAGCTTCTTCCTAGAGTATATCAGATCGTAGATGAGATCAACCGTAGATTCGTTCTTAAGATCGAAGATATGTATCCGGGCAACCAGGATAAGGTACGCAGCATGGCTATCCTCTATGATGGTCAGGTTAAGATGGCACACCTTGCGATCGCCGGATCTTACTCCGTAAATGGTGTTGCTAAACTTCATACAGAGATCTTGAAGAAGCGTGAGCTTCGTGATTTCTACGAGATGCGTCCGGAGCAGTTCAACAACAAGACAAACGGTATTACACAGAGAAGATTCCTTCTCCATGCAAACCCATTGCTTGCTGACTGGGCTACAAAGAAGGTCGGCGACGGCTGGATTACAGATCTTCCGGTACTTGAAGGTCTGAAGAAGTACGCAACAGACAAGAAGGCTCAGAAGGAGTTCATGGACATTAAGTACAAGAATAAGGTTCGTCTGGCTGAGTACATCAAGGAGCACAATGGTATCGATGTAGATCCGAACTCTATCTTCGATGTTCAGGTTAAGAGACTTCATGAGTACAAGAGACAGCAGCTTAACATCCTTCATGTTATGCATCTGTACAATGAGTTGAAGGCAAATCCGGATATGGATTTTGAGCCGACAACATTTATCTTCGGTGCAAAGGCAGCAGCTGGTTACAAGACAGCAAAGCTTACAATTAAGCTGATTAACTCTGTAGCAGACGTGATCAACAATGATAAGTCTATCAAGGGCAAGATCAAGGTTGTATTCATCGAGAACTACCGTGTATCAAACGCAGAGATCATCTTCGCAGCAGCAGATGTATCGGAGCAGATCTCAACAGCTTCCCGTGAGGCTTCCGGTACAGGTAACATGAAGTTCATGTTGAACGGTGCTGTTACACTTGGTACGATGGATGGTGCAAACGTAGAGATCGTAGAGGAAGTTGGTAAGGAGAACGCATTTATCTTTGGACTTTCAGCTGAGGAAGTAATGAAGTACGAGAAGGATGGCGGTTACTATCCAATGGACATCTACAATTCAAATCCAAAGGTTAAGAAGGTTCTTGACCAGCTGGTAGATGGCACTTACTCAAATGGCGATAAGGAATTGTTCCGTGACTTATATGATTCTCTTGTAATGAAGGACGTATACTTCACATTGAAGGATTTCGATTCTTATGCAGATGCACAGAAGCGTGTAAACAAGGCTTACAAGGATAAGGCTAACTGGGCTAAGATGGTTATGCTCAACACTGCTTGTGCAGGTAAGTTCTCTTCTGATAGAACAATCGAAGAGTATGCACAGGAGATCTGGAAGCTTGAGAAAGTAGAAGTTACATTGTAATTTTATAGATAGGAATATATGAGCGGCTGTGCGTGCACATGCCGGTTATATGGGAGAAGGCTGTCACTGTTTGGTGGCAGCCTTTTTTGGAGTAAAGCAAGCTGGATTAGGTAGAAAATAGTAGAATGGAGGGAATTCCCCCATTTATGCGGTGCATTTGACGACCGCTAATCAGAGCAAGATGCGCAGAGCGCATCTTGTCTCTGTGGATATTGGGGCAGGTTGGGTAGAAAATGGCAGGACGGGAGAAAATCCCCAACCGGAAGGTAAAGAGAAGCAAGCAGGTTGGGTAGAAAGTGGCAGAGCGGGAGAAAATCCCCAACCGGAAGGTAAAGAGAAGCAAGCAGGTTGGGTAGAAAATGGCAGAGCGGGAGAAAATCCCCAACCGGAAGCTACAGAGAAGCAAGCAGGTTGGGTAGAAAGTGGTAGAGCGAGAGAAACTCCCCAACCGGAAGCTACGAGAAGTAGTGCTCGATGATATGTAGGACAAGTTCAGAATCAAGTGGCGTTTGAAGCGACTCATATGTAAGAATCAAATTGCCGTCAGGATAGATATTGTTCCGGCAATAACGTCGGATTTTCGTTAAGGCATTGTCGAGATAGTCTTCCTCCCCCATCATTCCTAAGTGCTCCCAATAATATATTTTCTTTGTGACAGGATGTCGGATCGTGAAGTCCGGATAGACAGTATGAGATCCAAGTTGCAAACATGCTTCATATCGAAAAGGAATTTGCTTTGAAAATAGGGCATTGGCAATAAGAACTTCTGATTTGGAACGTACCAGAATCCCCGCATAAGTATTATGAATTAATTTTTCTGGATAGTTATTGGATCTTTGATAGTCGGTTGTTGACCATGAAACTTCATCATTGAAAACTGCTGAAAGTAGAAGATTGTGATAGGAAGAATCTGGAGATAGAAGTTTGTCAATTCTTCGTGTGTGTGGTGGTGCAATTTTCAAGCATTTTTTTAGAAATGTAATTTCATCCAAATCATCTTTTAGACGGGCGAGATAGTATTTTTTCTGCATTAATTTATTGGCTAATTTCTCTTGTGAGCGTGGCAGATAGTTTCGTTTCCCTTCAGATATTAAGTACCATCGAATGTATTGTTTGTCGCGTTCACAAGATATGTTTTCCTCTGGTAGATTCTTTAGCTTTTGCTGTATCCAGTGTACTTCAGCTAATAAATGTTCGAGTTCCTTTTGCATTTTTTGTACGTCCATAAAAACCTCCGTTGTTAAATAAAATAATTATAGTTTTTGAAATTGACTAGGAACATGACAGGAAACTGATAGAAAATGTCCCTAGTCAGAAAGAAAAATATGGGACCGGGGGAAGTAGAATCCGGGTCAGAAAAAGTGTTATGACATGACATAGTTTGATACAATTATGCCTGTTTCGTTATAATGTTCATTATGTAATAAAATAATGGGTAAAAATAAGAACATGTAGATAAATTCACTTTAGAAATTAAATGAATTAACCATATAGACAATAGCATGGATTATGATTGCTTGTAAAGAACTTTTTGAGTAAAAAATGCAAGTTTAGGAGATTTGCACAAATTCAAGTGGGAATATGCTGGGGGAAAATGGAGAAAATATAAGATTTGCACTAAACGAAGAACGAGTGATGAGGTTGCAACAGAGAAAAATCAAAAATATGTGATGAAGTTACAATATAGTAAATCCCAAAAGTATGTGACAGAGTAGTGGTAAAGTAAACCAAAAGGGAAAAAGCTCCAAATTGTAAGGAGTTTAATTAGGTTTATTAAAGTAGGTAATCTGTCAGAAACAAACTTAATTCCTTAAAATGGAACGCTCAATTATTCGGATAGAATTGGTTTCATGGACGCCGACATCATGCAATATCCAGATATATTACAATCGTATAACATGGAAACATTTGCATCTGAAATTCCACCGATGGCGTACACTGGAATAGAAACAGCATTGCAGATTGACTTCAGCCAGTCAATACCTCTTCCCGGAAGCCCTTTTTTACAATCCGTTGTAAAGATATGTCCGGCGGTGATGTAATCTGCACCATGTGATTCTGCAAAGACTGCGTCCTCTACACTGTGGATAGAGGTTCCGATCCATTTGATGTGCGGATATTTTCTTCGGAAGCCGTCAGAAGATGTTGTTGCGGATGTAGTATTCTCATGGGACAGACCATTATCTGAAGTTATAACAGAGGTACCATGAGTCAGATCGTTATTTGAAGTTATAACAGAGGTACCAGAAGCATCAGAAGCCAGGACAGAACTATTAGATAGGGAATTCTGAAAATTATTTTGTCCTGAATTGCCTGATTGACAAAGTAAATTCGTAAACATGGAAAATGGCAGATGCAGATCTGTACCAAATTCTTCGGCAACCGCTGGAAAATTGTGTACAATGATGCGGGAGGACATTATGTTGAATCCATCGGAGCATATTGATTTTGTGAGGGTAGAATTATCTGATCTTGAGTTAATGGTGAGCGGATTCTTTGGAGATGTACAGTTATTGGAGGTCAAGTTAGTTGCGGAGCGATAGGAATGTTGGGCAGAGAAAATATCAGCGATAAATTCATGATATTCCTCTACGCTTAGATCCTTTTCACGAACTAGAATTTTATCGTAAGAATTATTGTTTAGAAGCACACGAATCTGGCGGGATAAGCAAGTGAGCGGTGTGTCCTCTGCACTTGCTAAGCCTGCCTGTTTGTATAATTCATAACATATAGTCCGGTTTGTTACTGCGATTCGTGTCTGTGTCATCATATTCTGTAATCCTTTCGAAAATATCATTTGATAATTGTAAATATTCCCTAGTCTTGATATGTCCGCTATGGCGTAGGTTGGGGGGGAGAAATTCATATTATAGGAAAAGTCCCCCAACAAGTAGGCGATTAAGCCATGGCAAATTGGGTAAAAAATTGAATAGTGCAAAAACCCCCCAATAAATAGGTAATTAGACTATAGCAAGTTGGGGAGAAAAACCGTATTGTAGGAAATCTCCCCAACAAGTAGACAATTAAATTAAGGAAACTTGGGTAAAAAATCTAAATAGCTAAAATTTCCCCAACCAATAACTAATAAAGCCATGATGCTACCAGTCTAAATTAGAATACCCAAAACCTAATTATGATACTCCTCCGTGTACAAGTAGTCGTTCAATACCGGCTGCATGCCCTGGGCGCGGATGGCATCGTAGATTTCCTCGAAGCTACGGTTGTCAGCAATCTCGAACTGCTCATCACCGGCATCTGCAGCATCAACCTGTGAACCGTCATTTACGCATGCGTGAGCAGCATCAGCCTGTGAACCGTCATTTACGCATGCGCGAGCAGCATCAGCCGGTGAACCGTCATTTGCGCATGCCAGACCATCGTCTGTCTGTGCGCTATTATTCACACTTTTCTGGACAGAATCTATCTTTGTTACTTCGTGTGCTTCGTATTTCTCCTTGTGGTCACCGATACCGGTCGATACGCCTGCGGAAATCTTAGTTGCGGCGATGCGGATGATGCCATCGCGGAAACGCGCTTCCTCACGGGAAGAAACGGTGATTGCTGCAAATGGCAGGAACAGACGGTAAGCACATAATATCTGGCAGAGGACATTTTCATGGACATCCTTTGGATTGATCTTGTCGTTGTTGATGATCGGGCGCAGACGCGGACAGGAAATAGACATTTCTGCATGCGGGTATTTCCGCTGTAAATAATAGACGTGCAGGGCTGTCGCAAGCGCATCTGTGTGGTAGTCATCAAGTCCGAGCAACGCGGAGAATCCGACACCGCGCATGCCACCGCGAAGCGCGCGTTCCTGCGCGTCAAAACGGTATGGCCATACACGCTTGTGTCCCATCAGATGAAGCGTCTCATATTTGTCTGGGTTGTAAGTCTCCTGGAAGACAGTGATGTAGTCGGCACCGCACTCATGCAGATAGTGGTATTCGTCAGTATTGACCGGGTAGATCTCCAGACCGATATTCCGGAAATATTTCCGCGCCAGCTTGCACGCTTCGCCGATGTATTTCACGTCACTTACGGCGCGGCTCTCGCCGGTCAGCATCAGGATTTCCTCAATGCCGGAATCTGCGATGACCTTCATCTCTGCTTCCATTTCTGCTTCGGTAAGCTTCTTTCTGTGAATGTGATTATAGCAGTTGAAACCGCAGTACACACAGTAATTCTCGCAATAGTTTGCAATGTATAGCGGGGTGAAAATGTATACACAATCGCCGAAATGTGCCAACCGCTCCTTCTGTGCCAGAGCAGCCATTTCCTCCAAATGTGGAAGTGCGGCAGGGGATAAAAGTGCTTTGAAATCTTCAATGCCACAGTGTCCCTGCTTCGCATTTGCAAGGGCTGTGCGGACATCCGCATCAGTGTAAGCGTTGTAATCATAGGACTGCATGGCTGCGCGCACCTTGTCCTTGATATCAGAATCCAGCACTTCCATGCCGTCCATATATTCCATATGGTTGGTACGGGATGCCGGGTTTTCCTCCAAGTCCTTCTTGCGCTTCTGCGCTTCCGGGGAGAGGTAGGAATTATCTATTGTATATTCTTGTTCCATTCGTTATTTTCCTCCTATCGCAAAAATCCGGTCAGAGGATCGGAAGCTGCGCCGCCCTTGTCGAGTACGCGCCCAGGTCCTGCCAGATAAGCTTTACGACCGGCGATGATCGCATCCTTAAATGCGCTTGCCATCATCGGGATATCACCGGCAGTTGCAATCGCGGTATTTGCCATGATGGCAGCGGCACCCATTTCCATTGCTTCACAAGCCTGTGAAGGGCGTCCGATACCGGCATCGACGATGATCGGGAGGTCGATCTCATCAATCAGAATCTGGATGAAATCTTTCGTTGCAAGACCCTTGTTGGAACCAATCGGCGATGCGAGCGGCATGATACAGGCGGCGCCTGCATTTGCCAGATCACGGGCAACATTCAGGTCTGGATACATGTAAGGCATAACGACAAAGCCTTCGTTTGCGAGGACTTCGGTCGCTTTGATCGTCTCCTGGTTGTCAGGAAGCAGGTATTTGGAATCGCGCATGATCTCGACCTTGACGAAATCAGTGCCAGCCATTTTACGGGCGAGGCGGGCGATACGGATTGCTTCCTCTGCATTTCTTGCGCCGGATGTGTTCGGCAGCAGCGTTACGTTCTTCGGGATAAAGTCCAGAATATTCTCTTCTGGTCTAGTATTGGCACGGCGCAGGGCGAGCGTGACGATCTCGGCATCGGCATATTCGACTGCCGCACGGATCAGGTGGGAATTGTATTTTCCAGAACCCAAGATAAAGCGGGAATGAAACTCATGTCCGCCAAGCATGAAAACATCGTTGTTATTCTCCATAATAAAGACCTCCGATTTATAAAATGTAGTATTGGTTGTACCTGCATTAGCAATTAGATAAAACGATAATGCAGATATCAGTAATATCAAAAAAGCCACGCGAAAAAACCACACCCGTGGTGGTGTGCCCCTTCGCGCAGCCATATATGACAAACACTCTGCTATTATTATAGACATTATACGGAATATGTCAAGCCGGAAGCAATCGCGAGCACACATACAAAAATACAGCATGCTGCTCCGCGTTTGTACATATAATAAAACGAGCAAGAAAAGGGTTGTTGTATATGAAAGTATTTCCATATATTTTAGTGGCGGTTGTCTGTGCAATCGTGGTGCCGTGTCTCGTCACATTCTGCGTGAATGGAAAGCAGGGGGACGGGACTGCCTCGCTGGAATGCATTTCAACCGGGAGAGATGTGCTGGTGCAGACGAAAGCGGGAAATGAGCTGGTGGATGTGGAAAAATATGTAGCGCATATCATGCCGGGAATCGTGGATGCAAGCGCGGATGACAGCTATTTGCAGGCACAGGCGGTCGCGCTTCGGACGAAGGTGTATTATGCGATGGGAGACGCGACCGTAATACAGGCGTCAGATCTGGAATTTCAATATTATACGGAAGAAGATTATATCGCAAAATGGGGCAGGGAGAATTACAAATCCGTCAAGGCGCGTTATGAGCGTGCGGTGATCGCCACCAAAGGAAAAATAATCGAGCAAAAAGAAAATAATTGAATAAAAGGAAAATAATGTGTCCATACTAGCATTAGCAAATCAAAAGGAGGCAGAGTATGGACCGATTCAAAGAATTTTTGCGGACAAAGGGACTGTATATTGCGATAGGCACAGGCGTTCTGGCGTTCGTTGGTCTGATGGTAATCTATAATTACAATACTTACAAAAGCGAGTTTGGAGTAGACAAGCAGACGGTGGATCTGAATGCACCAGAGGTAACAGAAACAACGGAACAGGTTGCTGAGACAAAGGTGGAGATGCCGGAAACCGCGGAGGCAAATTCTGACGAAGCAGTTGCGGGCGATACCGATGCGGACAATCAGACAGCACAGGAAATAGCTGCAAATGGAGATGCACAAAGTGTGGATACAGAAAACAGCGCAAATGAAAGCGCACAAAATACAGATGAAAGTACAAGTGACAGCAATGCATCATCTGAAGAGACTGCAGAGACAAGCAGTGATGGCGTGATCGTCAATGAAGATGGTGTGGTTGTTGCGAATGCCTACAACGAAGGTGGCACGCTCGTATGGCCAGTAGATGGAAAGGTCATCTTGCCATACAGCATGGACACAACCGTATACTTCAAGACACTTCGTTCTTATCGTTGCAATCCGGGTATCCTGATCGCTGCAGATGAGGGAGAAAATGTATTGGCAGCCTATGAGGGCGTTGTCGAGTCTGTCAGCGAGGACAAAGAGCATGGAACGACGGTGACTGTAATCATGGGAAATGGATTCAAAGCAATCTACGGACAGTTGATGAATGTCACTGTCGCCGAGGGTGATACGATTACAACCGCGCAGAATATCGGCGAGGTTGCTCCTCCAAGCAGTTACTATACCGAGGAAGGTACACATGTATTTTTCGAGCTGATGAAGAATGGCGTGCCAATCAACCCAATGATTCTGATGCAGTAGTACTGATTATTGGGTGACTGTTGGGTAAAAAATGCAGTAGAATAAAAATTCCCCAGTTGGAAGCTGGCTAGAAAGTGGCTGATTGGGGAATAAATTCATATAACAAAAAATTCCCCAACCGGAAGCTGCTTGAGAGCGTAAATGGTTGGGGATTTTTTGTTTTTACGTATAATTTACCCAGTAAAACAGACACAGAAGTCAAATATTGGGGAAATTGTTATGAACCGGCGATTTTTCATCAATTACAGTTCAACACCAATTATGATTTATCACCCATCAAAGTTCATCGTCGACACAGTCTGCGCACTCTTCACACAAACCAGTAAACAATACAGATACGCCATCCACGCGGCATGGTGAGATTTCTGCAGCCTGTGCAATCAGATCATCCTCGAAATTCATATGGATATCACGCACGGCACCGCATTTCGTACATAAAAGGTGGGCATGTGGGTCGGTGCAGGCGTCGTAGTGATCGGTTTTTCCGTCTACATGCAGACGCAGAATCCTGCCGGACGCTGCCATCTGGTTTAAGTTCCGGTAGACCGTACCGAGACTGATCGTTGGGAGGTCGTTCCGCAAATACTGGTAGACAGCATCCGCAGTCGGGTGATCGGTTCTGCCCGTCAGAAAGTTTATAATTGATTCTCGTTGATGACTATATTTGCTTGTTGCCATAGATACCTCCGTTACTATATATACTAATACACTGTATGCACAATATATGAGCTAACACACTCTGAACAATATATGAGTTAACGTACTCTGCACATTATCTGTATACGAATAGTATTGATACCTGTCTCTTATACACATCTGACGCTGCCGACGATCGCATAAGTGTA
>ERZ1027036.1137-NODE-1137-length-12369-cov-7.743788_pt1 | contig 12369 bp, 12 predicted proteins | sample MGYA00519441_ERZ1027036 | MGnify/ENA primary metagenome ERZ1027036 (study PRJEB26926, sample SAMN06164792) | human gut metagenome | biome: ENVO:00009003; feature: ENVO:2100002; material: ENVO:00002003 | host: Homo sapiens | place: USA | collected 2012 ... | reverse complement strand
ATCGTCGGCTGCGTCAGATGTGTATAAGAGACAGTTCCAGAACGGATCGAAGAAATCATCGAACAGGTTTTCATGGAAAACAGCAGGCATAAACATAAATCATTCCTCCAATCCCGGCGTTCGGGTCGGGTAAAAAATCTTTATGTTGTTCATTCGGAAAAGCTTTCCGGGGAGCTGCTCGATCACCTCGCGGTTCTCCTTTTGCCCTTCCTCCTGAGCACGCCATAGTTATAGCACCATTTATTAGCAGTGTCAAGCTTAGAGTGCTAAAATTCATAGAAAGATAATACTTTTATCATCTTTCATGCAATCTTCCTCATTTTTCTTCCCAGATACGTATTTTATTAAGACCTCGCCTCTTGCAGGCCGTCTCCTCACAGGGCAGAGTCACATCCAGAACCATCATGCTGAGCGGATACAGCGGCGGCATTGAGCTGTCTTTGTTTTATCGTATCTGTCCGGTCTCTTTTTGCAGCATTTCGTGCATATGGCCCATCAGAATCAGAATCGCCAGCAGATAATAGGGGAAGAGCGCGATCGTGGTATGGTTTGCAATCACGCCAAACAGCGGCGGCATCAGACAATTTCCGACGTATGCACTTGCCATCTGGACTCCAATGATCGCCTGCGACCGGTCCGCCCCAAAGTGGCTCGGCGTTGCATGGATGATGCTGGGATAGATGGGCGCACAGCCAAGGCCGACCAGCAGCAGCCCCGCCAGAGCCGCTGTATCTCCAAACGGCAGGAGAAACGCCGCGACTCCGGCTGCAATGATGCCGAGCCCCATACGGACCATCTGGGTGTCATTGAATTTCAAGGTCAGAAAGCCGCTGAGTGCCCTTCCTGCGGTGATACCGACAAAAAACAGGCTGGCAAAGCTGGCGGCGGTCTCCGGGGCGATGCCCTTGTTCAGCACCAGATAGCTGCTGGCCCACAGACTGGTGGTCTGTTCCAGAGAGCAGTAGCAGAAAAAAGTGACCAGAACCGCTTTCACACCGGGGATCCGGAAGATCTGTTTCAGGGTCAGAGCTTCTGCGGAGACCGCTTCCTGCGCCTCTGCATCCGCATCCGATCTTGTTTTCCAAAGCGGAAGGCTCAGAACAAGAACGATCGTCAGAACAAGCTGCATCACGCCGATGATCCGATACCCCGTATGCCACCCGGCATTGCAAGAAAGCGCTGCCCCCATGATATACGGCCCGACCGAGGCACCGATGCCCCACATACAATGGAGCCAGCTCATGTGGCGGCTGGCAAAATGGAGGGCCACATAGTTGTTGAGTGCAGCATCCACGCTTCCGGCCCCAAGGCCGTAAGGAACTGCCCACAGGCACAAGGCCCAGAACGAATTGCTGACAGAAAATCCGAACAATGCCGCAGCCGTCATGGCGACGCTGATGGCGGTAACGCCCCCCGCCCCGAACCTCCGGGTCAGACGGTCACTTTTCAGGCTGGAGATCACCGTTCCCACCGAGATGATGCAGAAGATCACGCCGGAATAGGAGACCGGAACGCCAAATCCCTGATAGATCGAGGGCCATGCGGCCCCGAGAAGAGAATCCGGCAGGCCCAGACTGATAAAAGAAACATAGATCACTGCCAACAGCAGGTGGATCATCTTGCATTCCTCCTTTTTTATAGCAGTTTGCGTCTTTCATGCACACGCAACATCCGCAGACTGCATATCGCAGCGATGCTGTTTTGAATTGCGAGAAACGATATGATTATATCATAAAAAGGAGAATGCTGCTAGGATAAATGCTCCCTTCGAAAAAAGCATCGATCGACAGGCAGGGCCATCGCTGCGGGCCGCCACTCCCCTTCCCGACGTCTTGACAAGCCTGTTCCTTCCCATTACAATACGATAAAAGAGTCCGCAGAGGAGCTTTTACAATTTGCAGCTACAGGCTCCGGGAAAGGAATGTCGTCATGGAACCAAAAACAAAACAATATCTGCTCGTGACCGTTGTGGGGGTAACGCTTTTTGTCGCGCTGCTGCGGCTTTCTGCCGTTCTGGCCTTTGCCGCCGATCTAGTCGATCTGATCCTGCCCATTCTGGCCGGCGGCATTCTGGCGCTTTTTCTCAGCGTGCCTATGGCCGGACTGGAAAAGCGGCTGAGAAGCCTGTTCCGCAGGGCCAAAAAGCAGCCCTCGGGCAGCGCCATCCATCTTCTCAGCTTTTTCATCACCCTGCTCGGCGTTGTTCTTGTGCTGGTGCTGGCGCTCACTCTGCTGATCCCGGAGCTTGTGCAGTCGTTTCACAGCCTCTATCTACAGATCGAGTCCAATATCCCCCGCTGGACCGCCTATCTCAGCGCACAGGACACCAACATGGACTGGTTGATGCACTGGCTGGAGGGCATCGACTGGGAGCAGCTGCTGCACAGGATCACCAACAGCATCGACACCGTGCTGGTCAATGCGGTCGGGGCGGTATCTGCCACCGTGAACATCGTGGTGACTGCATCTTTTGCCCTGATCATCTCCATCTATATGTCCCTCGGGGCCGAGAGTCTCTGCCACCACGCCCGCACACTGGTATGCGCCTATCTGAAGCCCAGCCACGCCGCCGGGCTGCTGAAATTCTGTCGGCTGTTCCGTCAGTCCTTCGCAAACTTTCTGACGGGACAATGCAGTGAGGCCGTGATCCTCGGTGTCCTCATGACCCTTGCATTTTCGGTTTTCCGGATCCCCTACGGCAGTCTGGTGGGGATGCTCACCGCCATCTGTGCCATCATCCCCTATGTGGGAGCACTGATCTCCTGTGTGGTCAGCGTGTTCCTTGTGCTTCTGGTGGATCCTGTGCTGGCGGTGCGCTGCCTCATCGTCTACCTTGCCGTGCAGTTTATCGAGAACCAGTTCATCTATCCCCGCGTGGTGGGAAAGTCCGTGGGGCTTTCTCCGTTTTACACCCTTGTGGCCGCCATGATCGGCGGAAAGCTTTTTGGCATCATCGGCATCATCTTCTTTATCCCTCTGACTGCGGTGGTCATTGAGCTTGTAAAGGAGGACGCCTTCCGACGCCTGCATACAAAAGAGACCCTGTCCTGACAACAGCGACCCCGGAGAGTGATTCCCACCGCTCTCCGGGGTCGCTGTTTTTTATTCTTTGTTCCAGCCCAAAATGCCCGACCTGATGGAGGTGGTGTTCGATGCCGCCTATCTGATCTTTGATCTCGTTGCAGGCCTCCTCTTTTTCACAATGGCTCAGGGCCGCAGCCTTTTTATCCTATATGGCATCCTGACCCTGACCCTCTGCGGCGGTGACGCCTTCCATCTGGTGCCTCGGATCATCCGGGCCGTGCGAGGCAGCAGCGACCGGATCAAAAAGCAGCTCGGCATCGGGCTGCAGATTTCTTCCATCACCATGACGGTATTCTATATCATCCTGCTGTATGTCTGGAAGGCCACCTTCCCTCAGCTTCAGGCTCCCGTAGCTGTGGAAGTCCTGATCTGGCTGTCTGCCATCCTGCGCATCCTGATCTGCCTGCTGCCCCAGAACAACTGGTGTACCGATGAGGGCAACCCCACCCTGTCCATCCTGCGCAACGCAGTGTTTGCCTTTACCGGCCTCGGCGTCATCATCCTGTACGCCATCTCCGGCAACACCGGCGACTACCATATGACCCGGATGGTGGCAGCCATCCTTATTTCCTTTGGCTGCTACCTGCCTGTGACCCTTTTCAGTAAGACCAAGCCCAAAGTGGGCCTGCTGATGATCCCCAAGACCTGCTCCTATATGTGGATCATCGCCATGGGTCTGCAGCTTCTGTGACTGTGTTACAGATATGACTTCAAGCGCCAGTCAATCGGCAGAATGGAGAAGGCGGTATTCTCCACCGGTCTGGGGACGAGTGATGGCTTTTCTTGACATGAAACCCCCAATCAATTCAGCAATGCTTCCAGATCTTCTTCCGGCGTTGTAATCGGCGCGATGCCATAGTTTTCTACCAGATAGTTAAGGACGTTCGGTGAAATGAATGTCGGCAGCGTGGGGCCAAGGCGGATATTCTTAATGCCCAGATACAGCAGCGTCAGCAGAATGCACACGGCCTTCTGCTCGTACCAGGAGAGTACCATGGACAGCGGCAGGTCATTCACACCGCAGCCGAAAGCATCCGCAAGGGCAACAGCGATCTGGATGGCGCTGTAAGCATCGTTGCACTGTCCGACATCCATCAGACGGGGCAGACCGTCGATGGTGCCAAGGTCAAGGTCGTTGAAGCGGTATTTGCCGCAGGCAAGGGTCAGCACTACGGTATCGGCAGGCGTCTGCTTTACAAACTCTGTGTAGTAGTTGCGGCCGGGGCGTGCGCCGTCACAGCCGGCAACTAGGAAGAAGTGCCGGATCGCGCCGGACTTGACCGCCTCAATGACCTGATCTGCCACGCCAAGCACCGTGCCGCGGGCAAAGCCGGTCATGACCGTGCTGCCGCCGTTGATGCCGGTGAAGGGCTTGTCTTCGGAGTAACCGCCCAGCTCCAAAGCCTTTTCGATGACCGGGGTGAAGTCTTTGTCCTCTCCGATGTGCATCATTTCGGGGTAGGACACCACCGACGTAGTGAACACCCGGTCGGCATAGCTTGCTTTCGGCGGCATCAGACAGTTGGTGGTGAACAGCACCGGCGCGGGAAGCTCCGCAAACTCCTTCTGCTGGTTCTGCCATGCCGTGCCGAAATTGCCCTTGAGATGGGAATACTTTTTCAGTTCAGGATAGCCGTGAGCGGGCAGCATTTCGCCATGGGTATAGATGTTGATGCCTTTGCCCTCAGTCTGCTCCAGCAGCAGCTTCAGGTCGTGGAGGTCATGGCCGGAGACAACAATGAACGGCCCCTTTTCTACGGTCAGCGGAACGGTAACAGGTATGGGCGTTCCGTAGCTTTCGGTGTTGGCCTTATCCAGAAGTGCCATGCACTTGAGGTTTTTCTCGCCAACCTCCATCACAATCGGCAGCAGTTCCTCCATGCCCCAGTCCTCGCCAATGGCGAAGAGTGCCTTGGCAAAAAAGCGATTCACCTCGTCATCGGTATACCCCAAGACCATGGCGTGATGCGCATAAGCTGCCATGCCGCGCACGCCAAAGAGAATGAGAGACTTCAGGCTTCGGATATCCTGATCGGTGCTCCAGAGCAGGTTCATGTCGTAGTCACTGGTGCGTCCGCAAGGGGCAGCACAGCTCGAGCAGTCGGGTACCAGCTGTGCTTTTTCGGCGTGTACCCGGCCGATCAGCTCCCGAATCGTTTTTTCGTTGAAGTTCACATTGGTGACCGTGGTGAAAAGTCCCTCGATCATCAGACGCCATGCCTCCGGCGTCGCCTGCATACCGCCGTCCGTGGCTCTGGCCAGCCCAATCAGAGCGCCGGTCAGTTCATCCTGAAGCTGTGCGACATCGGCAGTCTTGCCGCACACCCCCGCTTTTCCGGTACAGCCGGTGCAGGCTGCCGTCTGCTCGCACTGAAAACAAAACATTTTACGTTCCATCTTGAGATCCTCTCTATTTGCTTAATCCAGAATTTTTCCGTCAATGGAGATGGTGACCACCTGCCACGGAATAAACTTTCCGCTGGTCTGAAGCGCCTTTTTCGCTGCCATCTCCAAGCCGCCGCAACAGGGCACCTCCATGCGGAGGATGGTCACGCTCTGGATGTCGTTGCTGCGCAGGATCTCGGTGAGTTTTTCGCTGTAATCCACAGCGTCCAGCTTCGGGCAGCCGATGAGGGTCACTTTGCCCCGCATAAATTCCTGATGGAAATTAGCGTAGGCGTAGGCCGTGCAGTCCGCTGCAATCAGGAGCTTTGCGCCCGCAAAGTAGGGCGCATGGATGGGTGCCAGCTTGATCTGCACCGGCCAGTTGCGCAGGCGGGAGACCGGCTGCACGGGGGCAGAAGCCACACTTTCGGCAGCCTCCGTCTGTTCCAGCATCCGCATCCGGGAGCCGGGGCAGCCGCCCTCGTGGAGGTGTTTCATCTTCTCCTGCAATTCCTTTTTCTTTTTGTTCTCCTGCACCGCCGCCTCATCGTAAGCGGGGGCTTCCCGCTCTTCAAAGGTAATGGCTCCGGTGGGACAGCCCGGCAAGCAATCGCCAAAGCCATCACAGAAATTCTCCCGCACCAGCTTTGCTTTGCCGTTGATGATGTCGATGGCTCCCTCGTGGCAGGCGGTTGCACAAAGCCCGCAGCCGTTGCATTTTTCTTCGTCAATATGGATGATCTTCCGAATCATATCTATACTCTCCTGTTGTGGGTGTTTTTGCATTTGCAGCCTTATTATAGTATACTAAGGCTATCTTGTCTGTTTGAATTCTAACAAGGAGAGCCTTTATGCAAAAATATTTGCCTGTTCTGCGGAGCTGCCCCTTCTTTACCGGGCTTACCGATGATGAGATTCTGTCCATCCTGCACTGCGTCAGTGCGGCGAAAATCACCCGGCCCCGGGGCTCCTATATCTTCCGTGCCGGAGATTCCACAGAGGTCATGGGGCTTATGCTGTCCGGTTCCACCCTTGTGATCCAGGAGGATCTTTGGGGGCACCGCAACATCCTGTCCAAGTGCAACACCGGGGACTTTTTCGGGGAGCCTTACGCCGCCACCCCCGGTGCCATCCTGAACATCAGCGTGGTGGCAGAGGAGGATTGCGAGATCCTGCTGCTGAACGTCAAGCGGCTGCTCACCTCCTGCCCCACCGCCTGCGACCATCACCAAAAGCTCATCCTAAATCTGGTCAGCGTTCTGGCAAACAAAATACTACTTTTCAACGATAAGATCACCCATGTCAGCAAGCGGACCACCCGGGAAAAGCTGCTGTCCTATCTGTCTGCCGAGTCCATCCGGCAGGCGTCCCTCTCCTTTGACATTCCCTTTGACCGTCAGCAGTTGGCAGATTTTCTCTGCGTGGAGCGAGCCGCCATGTCGGTGGAGCTTTCCAAGCTGCAAAAGGAAGGGTTGCTGGTCACCAAACGGAATCATTTTGAGCTGTTGACTCGTTGATCATTCTATACGCCGCACGCAGGCGGCAAAAGTCGTTCCGGGGGAAAATCCCAGTTTGGCAAACTCCGCTGCCGGACACGCCGTAAAGTCATAATAGATGGGCTTGCCGTTTTCGTAAGGTGCGACGTCCATCTCATATTCAGATCGCATTTTTTCTGTTTTCTCTTGACGATGCCCTGCTAATGGAGTAGGATGGTGCTGCAAAAACGAATTGCAAAAGAGGAGATCTAAATGCAAATCAGCCTTTTATTGATGCAGCAGATCGCGCAGCTATTTCTGATTCTGCTGATGGGATATGCCGTTGTGAAAACCGGCTTGTTGAAGGCATCGGACAGTAAGGTGCTGTCTGTGGTCTTTGTCTATCTGGTCATGCCCTGTGTCGTTCTGAACGCCTTTCAGATCAAGGATACACCGGAGATCCGCACCGGACTGCTTTATTCCATGGGCATCGCCGTTGGAATGCACGTTGTATTTCTGCTTCTGAATGCGCTGTTCCGCAAAGCTCTCAAGCTGGACGTCGTGGAGCAGGTCAATATCATTTACAGCAATGCCGCCGCGCTGGTCATTCCCATCGTGCAGGCCCTGCTGGGGGAGGAATATGTTGTCTACTCCTGCGCCTTTGTCATTGTACAGCTGGTACTGCTCTGGACCCATGCCAGTGCCTGCCTGCAGGGGTCTGCCCGGCTGGAATGGCGCAAGCTCCTTACCAATATCAACCTGATCGCCATTGCAGCCGGTGCTCTGCTGTATCTGCTGCACATCTCGCTGCCTGCCCCGATCACCAGCACACTGAGCAGTGTCGGCACTATGATCGGCCCCATGGGAATGCTGCTGGCAGGCATGGCCATTGCGGAGGTGCCCCTGAAAAAGGTTTTCTGCCCCCCGCGCAACTATCTGCCGGTATTTCTGCGTCTGCTGGGTGTTCCGCTGGTCATCGTTCTGCTGCTTTGGGCAGTTCACGCATCCCTTTGGATCCCGGACGGCAAGTCCATCCTGATGACGGTCTACTTTTCTGCCATTACCCCCGCCTGTGCAACAGTCACCTCCATGGCACAGCTCTATGACCGGGATGCTTCTCATTCCAGTGCGCTCTATGTCCTGAGCACGCTGCTTTCCATCCTGACCATGCCGCTGATAATCGGGTTGTTTGAACTGCTGCTCTGAAATACGAAAAAAGGCCGTCCGGCATCGCAGCAGGACTGCCTTTACAACTACAAGGATGTGTCTCTATGAAACTACTCAAACAATTCATTCAGCAGGAAACGGTCCTCACCGCAGCCGCTGTGCTGGCCGTTGTCTCCGCCTTCTTTGTTCCGCCGGATGTGCAGTATCTCGGCTACATCGACCTGCGCACGCTGGCGATCCTGTTTTCCCTGATGACGGTCATGGCCGGGCTGCGGCGGCAGGGCTTTTTTGATGGACTGGGACGGGCATTGCTGTCCCGCACCCACAGCACCTTTCAGCTGACGCTGGTACTGGTCGGGCTGTGCTTTTTCGGAAGCATGTTCATCACCAACGATGTTTCCCTGCTGACCTTCGTTCCCTTTACGTTCGTAGTCCTGAGCCGTCTGGGAGCGGATGTCCGCCGCTCCCTTCTGGTTCCGGTGGTCTGTATGCAGACCATTGCGGCAAACCTTGGCAGTATGCTGACCCCCATCGGCAACCCGCAGAACCTCTATCTTTACGGAAAAAGCGGCATGAGCATCGGGGGATTTGTGCTTCTTATGCTGCCCTACACCCTGGTCTCTCTGCTCCTGCTGCTGGCTTGGGCAGCAATGGTCTGCCGGAAAGCCTCTGCCGCCCTTTCCGTGGATGAGCTTGTTTCTTCCTCTGCATCTCAGGGGGATCAGAAGATCATCCTGCTGTATCTGGTGTTGTTTGCCGTCTGCCTGCTGTCCGTGATCCGGGTGCTGCCCTATGGCATTGCCTTTGCCGCTGTGCTCGTCTGTGCCCTTTTTGCAGACCCGCACACCTTACGGGCAGTGGACTATTCCCTGCTTCTGACCTTTGTGGCTTTTTTCATCTTCATTGGCAATCTGGGGCGCATTCCGGCCTTTTCCGGCTGGCTGCAGGAGTTTCTGACCGGCCGGGAAGTTCTGGTGGCGGTTCTTGCTTCGCAGGTCACCAGTAATGTTCCCGCCGCCCTGCTGCTGTCCGGGTTCACGGCAGAGACACAAGCCCTCATCATCGGCACCAATCTGGGAGGTCTTGGCACTTTGATCGCATCCATGGCCAGTCTTATTTCCTACCGGCAGATTGCACGGGAGCTGCCACAGGGAAAGAAGCAGTATTTTGGGCTATTCACCCTGTCCAACCTGATCTTCCTTGCGCTCCTGCTGGGCGTGTGGTTTTTGCTCCGTTGACCGTGGCCGATACCGTAAATTTCTTCCTCTGTTATCGACTTGACAAGCATCGCACACTCCTCCTAATTTATTTTCTTTTTGTACCCGCAGTCGCAGTAGGGTCCGCCGGAGGCAAGGGTGTACTGCCGCACAAAGTTCGTCGCAGCGCCCACATTCCCATGGGCATCCCTGCATACTTCATTGTCTGTCTCCAAATCCGATCTTCACGATCTGCATTTTCATCCCGTTGTCCCCGACCCTTGCAAGAAATCGGAAAAAGCCGCTGACAGAAGGGTCTTTCAGGTCGCTGTAACCCATCATATAGCCCCGGCTGGACACTTGCAAACGGCTGTCCCACGGGGAAAGCTCCCTTTCAGCATCCGAAACCGCGAAATATGCCCCTACATCCTTGATTTTTGCCGTCCTGAGCCACGTTTTTGCGATCATTTTTACCGCCGTACGGTTGGCAGCATCAAAGACCAGCACTCCGCCGGGGAAAGCGTCTGCCATCCCCTGCACCAGCGCCTTGACCTGCTGGGTCAGGAAGTAATAGAACACCCCGGAGGCAAAAAACACCGCCCCGCCGGAGGCATCGATCTTGTCAAACCATGCGGGGTCTTTCAGGTCGCAGGGGATGTTTTGCTCCCGCTCCCCGGCGGGCAGCAGCTGCTGCCGCAAGGCGATCACATCCGGGAAATCCAGATTGTAGATCTTGCATCTGCCGTTGTCGCAGGCTCTGCCGGTGTTATCCAGCCCGCAGCCCAGATTGACCACTGCCGCACAGGGGTGGTTTTTCAGGTACGCCCGCACCTCAAAGGCAAGGTCATTCTGCCGCATGGCGACCTCCAGCACACCAAAGCGCTGCATCAGGCTGCGGGAGTTTTCCTCTGCCTGCGAAAAATCGTAGTCGATCTGGTCAATCAGATGCACCGCTGTCTCGTCCAGATAAAGGTTTGGGTACAGTTCGGTGCACAGCTTCCGGGAATACAGCGGGAGGATCAGCGTCTCCTGCACGGTGTTTTTCTCGATTTTGTATTTCATATCGGGTCCTCTCACTTTCTGATAAACGGCAGCTTCGGCATACCGTCATGCGCAGCGATAAATGCCAGCATTTCAGCAAAGCCCTTCGGATCACGAATCTGATATTGCATGTGATCGTATCCCTCAAATACGGGATAATGGCCGCAGGGGTAGGCTTCCATCACTGCCTGACGGTATTTGAAATGATCTTCTATGCTGCCAAACTCGAAATAGAGATGCTTTTGCAGTTCTTCGGGAAGGGACGGAAAGGGTTTATCCTCCAGACTGTCCAGAATCTGTCGCCGCAAATTTGTATAGGTCAGATTTTCCCCTGCGGCTATAAAATATGGCTTTATGGAATCATCGTCACACCACAGGATCTTTTTCAGTGTGCCGCCCTTTGACCAGTACAGACTCTTGATGGCCAGATACAAAAACGGCGTCATCATACGGCGCGTACCTTTTCCAATTTGCGCAAACTGCCCGCCATCGAAGAAAACGTGTCCAATGGGCAATTCTGTACTTGTCAAAAACGCCATGGCAAGGTCAGCACCGATGGAAGAAGCGACCACCATCACCAGCCGCTCCACGCCCTGTCGATGCAGAAAATCCTCCACCTGCCGTATTTCGTCCAGCTTGCTGACATATTTCTGCCCCTCGCAGTAAACGGTGGAGGTGGGCAAGATGCAGAAATATCGATTCTGCAAATACCTCGCAATCGGTTCGCTGCTCGCTCCTGTCACACCCATTGCATGAAAGAACAGCACGGCAGGATTCCTCCTGTCGCCATATGTTTGAAACAGCATTTCTATCACCTCATATTTTTATAAAAAGCATCATTTACTTCCTTATCCCAATGCCACATCTAGCACCATCATCACGCTGAATCCTACCGCAAAGAACACCGTTCCAAGATTCGAGTGCCGCCCCTGCGACATTTCCGGTATCAGTTCCTCTACCACCACATAGAGCATGGCACCCGCTGCAAAGCTCAGCAGATACGGCAGCGCCGGGATCACAAGCTGCGCCGCGAGAAGCGTCAGCACCGCGCCGATAGGCTCGACAACGCCGGAAAGCACACCGCCGAGAAACGCTCGGCCCTTGCGTTCCCCCTCCGCCCGGAGCGGCATGGAGATGATCGCACCCTCGGGAAAATTCTGAATGGCAATGCCGAGGGATAGCGCCAGTGCACTCGCCGCCGTGATCTGCGGGTTTCCCGCAAGAAAGCCTGCATACACCACGCCGACTGCCATTCCCTCCGGAATGTTATGTAAGGTCACCGCCAGCACCATCATGGTGGTGCGCCCGAGCTTGCTTTTCGGACCCTCGGCCTGTTCACTTCCCACATGAAGATGGGGAATCAAACGGTCAAGCAGGAGCAAAAACAGCACGCCGACCCAAAATCCGATAAAGGCGGGGAGAAAGGACAGCTTCCCCATATCCTCCGACTGCTCAATGGCGGGGATCAGCAAGCTCCAGATGGATGCCGCCACCATCACCCCGGCGGCAAAGCCCGCAAGGGCACGCTGCACCAAATTGCCAAGGGATCTTTTCATAAAAAACACGCAGGCCGCACCCAGCGTTGTACCCAAGAAAGGGATCATGATTCCAAGAAAGGTTTCCATTTATCTCACCGCCTTTGCATTGCAGTATTATTTGTTTCTTCTGAATCCCGCCTCGTCCCGGTATTCGGAATGCGACTTCAGATACGGTTCTTTATCGCCGCAGATGGTATAATCGCATCGGCAGCCGTCCACGCAGGTGGTCGTCCGCACCAGCCTTGCGTGGAGCAGCTCCATGGACGCATAGTCCACATTGCACAGGGCGGGCATGATGTCCGTAAGACCGTGCCGGATGGCGAACTCCGCCGCCGGACACGATGTAAATTCATAATAAATAGGTTTGTCGGTTTCATAAGGCGCAATCGTCATCTCGTAATCGTGCCATTTGTCGCAGCCGCCTTTCGCCCGTACAAACGCCCTGTACATCAACTTCCTCCAGAACGGCTTGTTGCAGTCCAC